>ERZ1292632.1687-Hain-H43-01um-R2-1687-length-20575-cov-6_pt1 | contig 20575 bp, 32 predicted proteins | sample MGYA00564407_ERZ1292632 | MGnify/ENA primary metagenome ERZ1292632 (study PRJEB36523, sample SAMEA6512637) | groundwater metagenome | collected 2019-01-08 | study: AquaDiva: Metagenomics assemblies of 32 groundwater samples | reverse complement strand
ACTCTTATCTTATCTAGCGTGCTTGCAGTGTGTGTGGCGTGTGCTTGCGGTGTGCTTGCAGTGTGTGTGGCCTCGTATGGTGGTTCTCGTCCAAGCCAACCAATGTCTTGCGAAGAAAGGACTTGCAGGGCGTCCTGCATAGCATCAACAGACGCTCCGGTCTGTAGGGCGAGGTCTTCTGCAGTAAGGGGTCCCTGAGTTGTTTTAAGCACTCCTCTAGGGTCACACTTAGAGGCAACCTGGAGGATCAACACCCAGGAACCGTACAGAGAGGCCCCGTCTGGACGTTGCATCAGGCGTCGGAAGTGGAGGGTCGAGTGGTCGGTGGGCACCCGAATCCAGTTCAGGCCCGTGGTGTAGCGGCGGCTTTGGGAGGACTCAAAGGTCTTGTCCCAGCCCTTCACGGAGTAGAGTGGCACTGGAAGTGCGGTCATGGTTTCTCCTGTTGCACTGTGAGGTTGATGAGCGTAACTCTCGTGGTGCGATGCAAGCCAGATAGACTTCCAGTGACGAGGTGTACGACCTCGAAATCACCCCTTGCACTCACTCTGTCCGTCTTCAGATACCACTCATCTTTCATCGCAAAGCATTCCCCGAATTCGAGCGCGGAGAGTTCCACCATCGTTGTCTTTTGGATTTTCATGGTTTCTCCTGTTGTTTGGTGGACGCGATAATCTCAAGGCACTGTTTGTAGCCGACGAGGTAAGCATTGAAAAGTGCGTTCGTGATCGTAAGACGTTGCAAGACATCCGAGTCAAGACCTTCTAGGTCACACTTCAGTCGTGAAGACATCGAGGCAAGGACTTCGACTGGGTGTCTGCTTTCGGTGGTATCAGGGATGGATGGTCCTCTTTCGTGCACCGTGAGGCGCGGGGGTGCCCATTGTAGACCAAGGAAGCGTTCTGCCTCTCGTTGGGTCTGTGCAAAGTTCTTCACGCGGGGTCTCCTTGGAAGGAAAGGTCCTCGGCACCTTCTGGGGCGTCGGTGGAACACTTTGCTGTGGCGGGGGCGGGGCGCAGCCGCAATCCGGGGCCAAGCGCGGTACTGGTGATAAATAGGATAGCCTCTTTGTCAATCCACTGGTCTGTCTCCGGCCCCCAGGCGGCAACGAGGGCCTCGACCTTCTTCTTCCCCAACACCAAGCCCTTCGTGTGGGCACGAAAGAACATGATGTACTTGGTCTCCTGTTTGAATGTACGCGGGTTCATCAACTCGCGCTTCGTGATGGACTTCAACACTACCCTTGAACTGGAATGGGTGCCGTCAGGCTTGGCGAAGTCTATCGCTCGAAGAAACTCTGACGGGAACATGTCTTTGACATTCACGGCAACCTCCTTTCTTCATTCGTCGGAGAGTTCAAACGCCTTCCAGGCGGGCAGCAACAGGGGGGTGACTACCTCGGGGTAGGCGGGCCAGGGTTCCGTTTCCGCGTGTTTTCGGTACAAGTCCAGTGCGGCGTGAATCTTCTCGTGCGCGAGTTCCTGGGCCGCCGTGTCGAGTAGGTAGACATTGACTCCGTGGGGCGGGTCAGTCTCGACGGCGACGAGGTAGAGGTTCTTGACGGGGCGACCCAAGGCGGAAAGGCCGAGGCTGTAGAAATAGAGCGATAGGAAGTACCCGTAGTCCCCAAACGCGGCGCGGGAAAATGCGTGGGACCGTGCGTCGCGGCAGGTTTTGAGGTCTATCACCGAGTCCGGGGTACACCGGTCGAGTCTGGCCTTACAGGGAACCCCGTCCATGTCCCAGAACACGGACACCTCGTTGTCTCCTGGCCCGGAGAAGAGCAGGTTGTTGGCGACCTTGTGCCGTCGAATGGATTTGAGCATGCCGTCCGCATTCCCGGCGTCCTCCGGTTTGAGGAATTCCGCTCCTGGGTGTGCGTCCTCCATGCTGTTGGCGAGCGCCTTCCCGGATTTGGTGCGCCGATCCAGCTTACCCGCCGTCCAGTAACGCGCGGGGTACTCTCCAGGCTCCAGGAGGAGGCAGTGAACGGCGCGCCCAAGGGACATACTCCCCGAGTCCGGGCAGGCCAGAGCCGCATGGGCTGGGGACCATTCGACCATCCGCCAGATTTGGCTGGCTCTCAGGCCGGGGCGGGCGTCGTATTCCGCGTAGGAGAGGTGCTCAATGCTCGGCGTAATGCTCATTCCCCACTCTCCTTTCGTAGCTCATCTATCGCGTACTGCGGAACTCGGTAGCCGTCCCCCCGCAGAGATTCCAGCCGGTCAGCGGCAAAGGCGGGAGTGGCCTCAGTGAAACACGCGCTGTCGTGCGGGCCTCCGATGTCCACGGGCTTGGTCTTCGCGAACAAGGCCGTCACAACGCTCCATCGTTTCACGTCGGCGCTAAAGTCAGATGGCTCATCAGGGACAGGTGGTGGCGGGGTGAACACTCTCCGGTTGCCTGCAACGTGTATCACGTAACCATCCTCCGCGTGATAGCAGTACACGTCGCACTGGTAGTCGTCCGAAGAGAATCGGCAGTAACTCATTTGTATTTCTCCATCAAGGCGATTTCACATTCGGTGCTGAGGGTTTCTTGAAGCAGGCGAGCGTAATCGGCTTCGAGTTCTGCGAGTATGCCCTTGGCCTCGTTCCGAGACTTCCGGCGAGCTTCTGTTTCATTCTCAGCTATCAATAGTCTATTTGTGTGTTCCCGAATCCTCTCGGATACCGAGAACGCTGTAGAGCGAAGCTTCTCTAACATGAGGTCGCGCTGCAATGGTGTCATGGCGTTCCTTTCTGCGCGTGGAGCGCATCATAGTCTGGCCAATGGTAAAACCTCTTGGCCTTGAGCTATCTCATCTCCGCAGGCCACGAGCGAGGCCCAGGGTTGCCATAACGAAATCGCTTTCATTCAGGTTTCTCCCTCCTGCCGGCGACTCGCCAATCCTCGCAAACCGTCTCCTTGGCCAAAATCGCGTAGAACACCGGGTGAGTGTCGGCGGACAACGCAGATTGAAGTATTTCCGCGTCATCCTCGGAAAGTTCTATCGTCGCCGGGAATGTGGAACCGGAATGCAGGTTGCCCATTGAGAGGCCGACATCTTGCAGAGTGGCGTAGATACTTTTGCCTGCATGACGCCAATCCTCAAACACGAGACGAATCGGAACGTTCATGGTCTATCCCTCCTTTACGGGCGCGGGCCGGAATTGCACCGGCTTGGGCGAGGCGAGTTGCCCATTTTGGTCTCAGTCCCGTTATGCCAGGTTTTCCGGCACCTCATCGCCAGCCGGCTCTTGTAGCACAACGTGTCCGCGTGTCACTGTCCACGCCGCCGCGCCCATGAATCAGTCTGGGTCCGGCACCACCTTCATCTTCACGGGCCGGACTTTCACATCACCGTCGAACGTCTCAAGCATGCCATCCCTCAAGCGCATGGTCGAGAGTCTACTGCTTGTGCTGGCTGGATTGTAGCCGCGGAGATAGATGTCGTTGCCATGCTGGAAGGCGACTCCTAATTGCAAAGTCCTTATAGGAACTAAAACGTTCTCAAACTCGACTTTCATCGCTCACCCCAGTTACTCATGATTACGCCCTCCTTTTAGTCACCCCAAAATGAGGCGGAGTTTACAGTCTCCGTCGCTTGTTCCACCAGCGCCTCGTACTGCGCCGTCGAGAGTTGCTGCGTGATGTCCAAACCCGTCCGAAGCACGATCTTCGCATCCTCAAGTATCCAGCCGTCATCCCGGATCGCGTTGGCCGCGACTTCCGCCGGAACAGAATCGTCTGCATCCTCATCCGGGATGAACGCACCGGACTCGATGCGACCGCAAACGTGGACGGAAACAGACAGCTTCATCGCAGCCTCGAAAACTCATCGCCGGCGCACGAGGTAAGAGCAAACATCAGCACCACCGCGCCTAGCACCACCGCGCACACCAGCAGCCAGGCGTCGCCTTCCAACTCTGTGTCGCTGCGGCCCTGCCCGCCCTGGACTATTCGCTCACTGTCTCTCATTAACTCGCCCTCCTGTTCATCTTCGTCTTCATCTCGCACTTCAGGCAACGGCGCGCGGTTTGTCCACAGGGCGGAGGCCCAAGCTCCGCACTCGCAGGACTCGTTGGTCGGTGGCCTCCACTCTGTGGCCGCGCACCGCAGCAGCTGTTGGCTCTGCTCCCCACAATCATCCTCCGCACTTTGGCCTCTCTGCCTCCCACCGGGCAACCTTCCAGCCTTCATCCCAGTCACGCGCCCAACTTCCGCAATGGGCCGTTCCTGGCCCGTAGGGATTGTCTGTTTCCGGGCGTCCAGAGTGAAACGCATCGTAGCCCTGCTCATAGGGGTCTCGTATATCAACCACTGCATCATCATTCACCATGAAATCCTTACTCCCGGTACGCCGTCCTCTGCTCGTTCCTGCCCGTATGCCCACGTCCACGGACACCGCTTCCCGTCGTCAACCCGAAAATACTTCGCCACCGCATCGCGCACCGCCTTGAACGCGGATCGAATGTTGTCGTCGTCAAACTCGCGCTGCCGCTTTCCCATGAGCCGCGTGAGCAGCACTGCCTTACGTGGTGGTCTCCGACGGGGGATGTTGAACACCAGAAAGGTCATCACCGTGTGCCGCTGCCACTTCACCCGACGCGCCTTCGCCATGTAGTGCTCGCGTTGGTTGGCCTCCGAATAGAGCATGATAGGTATGTGTAGCGTCACGAGGGCCCCCTCTACATTCCCGGCGCTCGTGCGCCACGACACGACCAGCACCGTTCGCCGAAGTTGTCCCACCCAAACAGGTCATCCCCGCAAGAAGTACAACGCCTGCGCTCCGTAGAAGGGAAAACGCCATCGTGAGCGTGATGGTCGCCGGTGGTGGAAGATTGTGCCACCGCATCAGGCTGCGGCAGTGGGGTTCGGCGGTAACGGAGCGGAGGCGTCATCACTTAGACCTCCGTTTTGGGCACCGAGCGGCGCGGCGAGGAAGGGGGTCTTCCAGGGACTCCGCGCCGCCGGTGCCATCACACTGAAAAAGGAATCCGCCCTTTTCCTGCGGAATGGCCGAAGTGTTTGTCAATTGAGCGATCTTGCAAGCATGACGAACATTCATGGTTCTTTTGTTAGACACCCACAAACTAACAGCCCCTTCGGTGACATGAAGCTGTCGAGCCAATTGGCTCTGACCAATACCTTGAAGGAACAGCAGCGTGGCAAGAGTGTGGCCTTGGTTACTCACTATCACCCCTTCCTCTTTAGTTTTCTCAACACCTTCACTGTATCGTCTGTTTACTCAATGTCAACAAGGAAAAAAGGGAAATCTTCACGCTGTGCCCGTGGACTTCGCGTCCATTCGTTAACAACTACGCCGGTGGCCTGATTCCCTCTTGATCAAGGTTCAAGGGCCAGGCGCGCCGGGCTAAAAGTCAAGCTCGATGCAGGGCGCGCCGGGCTAAAAGTCAAGCTCGATGCAGGGGGTGAGTGACGAGGATTGTCAGAGGAAGAAAGAAAGTGACATTTTTGGTCACTATTATCTTGACAACGGGAAGAAATCTGATATACGCGTCCCGAAACGGAGGGGTTTCATGGCAAACCGTCCTACCGAAGGAACGCCTGCCCGCGGATGGGTGGTGTTCATCCCAGTCAACATTAACGCCTTCAAATCCAAGGGTGGAATCTTCATGCCGACAAGCACGGCTGAAGATCGCCTCGCGCCCATTCGCACCTGGTACGGGTACGTGGTTGTGTGCGGGCAGGCCTGCAACCGGCAGGGCGACCCGTCTCCGAACAGCGGCTTCCCGTTGCCAGAAGGCACGATTATTGAGCACACCCGGCCGTTCGCCTGGCAACTTCCGGACGGCGTTCTGAAGGCGGTGCTGCAAGAGGATGTACGGCGCTGGTGGTTACCGGGAACAGAGCCGACGTTTTGGGCCACAGCGGTAGGGAGTGGGGACAGGCAACCGCAGGCGCAAGCCGCGTAGGAGAGCATGGCACAACGATGGGTGTCAACCGACGCATCGGCCACACCGAAAACCAGCCCGATTTCTGCGGGCACCAGTGAGCAAGCCCTGAAGGCTCCGGCCACAGGATACAGGTACAACCTCTACGTCTACGCCGCCTCCGCAGCCGTAACCGCCAGAACCACGGCAGGCAGTGACACGGCCTCATTCACCATCCCCCAAGCGACGTGGTTCGCTATTCCCACTGTGGGCGGCGAGACGACGTACATTGCGAGGCCAGTAAGCACCACGCTGGACTTCGCCTTAGCGCAGGAGGTGTAGCATGGCCTTTGGCCCAACCTCCTCACCAGGTGCAGTAACGGGCGCGAACGTGATTGACGGATCACTGGGCGCGGCGGAGTTGCAGCCGGTCGTCCCGACCACAGACGTAGCCCCTGGCGAGCTGGTACTGACCAGTGGCGACGCCTACCCTCAGGCGACGGTCAACACCACGGGCGCGGCCTTTCGGCTGGCCGGGGGTATAGGTTCACGTAAGGTTACAGTGGTGGACTTCGCGCAGGGCGCGGGTGACACGGTGACGGTGACGGTGAACGGCTCGGCCACGGTGTTGACGGCTGGCGTGGACTTCACGGCGGGCACCAGTAACAACGTCACAGCTACAAACATTGCAACGGCGATAAGCGCAGTGTCGGGCGTGTCAGCGGCGGCGGTAGCGGCAGTGGTGTACATCACGCCGGCGGCCACTACCTACAGCGTGGCCCTGGCCACGGGCGACGCCAATGCCTGGACGGTTAGCAGTGGCACGGACGGGCAGGTGGTAATCTCGGGCGGAGTGGGCGGAGACGGGTCGGCTCTTACCAGTCTGAATGCGAGCAACCTGGCAAGCGGCACTGTGGCGGATGCACGACTCAGTTCCAATATCCCGCTGAAAGACGCGACCAACACGTTCGCGGAAAACCTGACGGCCTCGAAACTGGTGAACGCCGCCGGCGTGCGCATCAACTCCGGGCCGGTGTTTATGGCACAGATCGCCGCGCCTGAGACTCGTCCGGACGCCACCGCGCTGGTGGCAGGGGACATCTGGATCGAGACGGACGCAGACCCCGGGATCTGCGAGTGGATGTACTACCTCGACGGAGCCACGCCCCGCTGGTTGTCGCGGCAGATTTTCCGCCGGCGAGTGACGCCGGAATGGTTGAACAGTGGGGCAGGTGAGGTTGACGCGTTTGAAGGTCTGCCGACTGGGATGGATGCGTATCTACTGAGTCTTCAAGGGCCGTTTTACAGTACATCAGTGGATGCTGGGAATCACGTTGTCGTGAACATTACCACGAAGTCTAGTAACACTTCCCATGCGACATGGGACTCCTTTGGCACTGTGACCGCGGCCACGTGGACACAGGTAGACGTGGCAATCAATGTCTTCGTGAACCTGGCCACGCCGACCCCTGATGATGTGGGGTTCCTGGTCAGTGCGGTGACCACGGGTGCGCCCGCAATGTACGGCGCGCTGTTCATGGGCTACCGGGTGGCGAGACGATGAGCCGGCGGCGGGCGTTTTGGATCGGGGTGATTGCCGGGGTGATGGCGGGGACGGTGGTACTGTGGCTGAGTTGAAGCAGACAAAACCGCAGATTGCGGGAGCGGTGGACGGGCCGAAGGAGCCGAAGGCGATCATGTGCATCGGCGGACCTTGGAACTGCAAGAAACGGGCAGACTGCGGAGAGACAGAAGTGCAGACACAGGAAGGCGACCTTTACCGTCGGGTGCGCATCGACGCGCGCGACAAGGCGGGGCGCTTAGAGTTCGACGTGCTGGGTTACTGGGGCAAGGCGTGGCATCAGGGAATGTGAGGAGCTTATGGCATTCTCCGACGGCGACAAGGCTATCATTGAGGAGACCGCGTGGCGCGTCGGTAAGCAAATCGCTGCGGACATCAAAGAGGAAACGAGGATTCAGATTCAACTCCATGCGGCCACCTGTCCAGTGGCCAAGAGCGCAGAACAGGTTCGGGGTGGTTGGCGAGCGATAACGACGGTTGCAGGGGCAGCGGCGGGCATCGGGGCGCTCGCGTTGCATTGGTTGAAGTCGCGTCCCTGAGGAGGAGGAAGAATGGTTTCGATTTTGGGGAAGCTGGGCGGGCGAAAGTTCATCGTGGCGGTGTTCGCCGCGATTGCGGTAGGGCTGCACTCCTGGCTGGGGATCAGTGAGGAAGTGGTCTACACCATCGGCGGCATTGCGGCGAGCTACATCCTGGGGCAGGGCGTGGCGGACGGGCTGTCCGGCGGGAGGACAAGTTCCACCGCGCCGGTGATTGAGGAGAAGTGAATGCCCTGGGGTCCGTTCATTTCTTGGTTGCTGGGAAACCTGCCCGCAATCATCAAGATTCTGGTGGGCTTGTACAAGGAGGACACGTGTGAGGATTCGCAACCTGATACTGCTCTGTCTGCTCGCCTTCGTGAGCGGCTGCGGGACGCGGGTTGTCTACGTGCGGCCTCAAGACCCAGTGCGCCTACGGGCGGAAGTGAAGGCAGCGGCAGTGTGGGTGCGTGACGGGAAAGGCGAATGGACGCCGGGGACGGTGACCCTGCCTGAAGGCGGGTACTATGTGCAAGACCCCGGAGAGGAGCCACGATGAAGGGCATGAAGCCGGGGGCGTGTAAGAGCGCGAAGAACCACAAGACTATGTTTCGGTCTGTGGAAGAGGCCCTGCGCTGGATGAACAAGGGACATGGCAAGGGGAAGCCTGGCGGCAAGTGACGCGGAGGGGTGGGTGCCGAGTGCAGACGCGGCGGTTCCCGGAGACCCTCGAAGGATTTTGCCCGGATTGCCTGACGGTGGCACGGTTCCACCGGGTGATTCGGGAAGGCAGAGTGTGGTACGAGTGCGAAGGCTGCAAGCGGCACGCGGCCTACGTTCCCGAACTGGAGGAATTTGAGCATGGTTCTGAAAGGGGACGACAAGATCGAGGTCAAGACGAGCCAGGACGGGAAGGTGGGCGAACTGGTCAACTCGGACGGCGTTTTCGGACTGATGGATTCCAACGGTAACGAGGTCTTCAAGACTTCTGGCGTGGCCTCAGCGGTGAACGAGTTCACGATTGCCAACGCGGCGACTGGCAACGCGCCGAGCCTGGCGGCGACGGGCGGGGATACCAACATTGCGGCCATCCTCAAGGGCAAGGGGACGGGCGCGGTGCGCTTGGGGCAGGCCACGTCTAGCGACGTGCGCCTGGAAGCCGACCAGCCCATCGCAGACAGTTCGGGCAACGAATACCTCAAGTTCAGCAAGACTGCGACCGCAGTGAACGAGTTCACGATTGCCAACGCGGCGACTGGCAACGCGCCGAGCCTGGCGGCGACGGGCGGGGATACCAACATTGCGGCCATCCTCAAGGGCAAGGGGACGGGCGCGGTGCGCTTGGGGCAGGCCACGTCTAGCGACGTGCGCCTGGAAGCCGACCAGCCCATCGCAGACAGTTCGGGCAACGAATACCTCAAGTTCTCAAAGACGGCCTCAGCGGTGAACGAAGTCACGCTGACCAACGCCGCAACCGCCAACAACCCTATCCTCACCGCGACGGGCGGGGATGACAACATTAGCCTGGCGCTGGGCGGCAAGGGCACGGGCGGGGTGCTGAGCCTGTCCAATCTCACCATGACCGACGCGAAGAACATCGTGCTGGATACGACCACTGGAACGCAGCTTGGCACAGCGGTTTCGCAGAAACTCGGGTTCTGGGCAACGACTCCGGTGGTGCAGCCAGTGGGGGCGGGACAGGCGGAAGCGGGGGCGCAGACCCAAGAGGTGATGACGGACAGCACGGGCGGGACGCCGGCCACGACCATTTCTGCCTTTAGTTCCCCGCCAACCCAGGCGGAGTGCAACAATGCACTGGCGTCTGTGCTGGCGCAATTGGCGAAGATCAAGGCGGACGTGACGGCGGTGAAGACGCTGGAAGATGCGATGCGAACTGCGAACGTGAGCACGGGGATGATGAAGGGTGGAGCATAAGGAGGAGTGTGGCATGTCAGAGGCCAACGCGGAAGCACAGACGGTGCAGGGGAAGGTGGTGCAGGGTTCGTGGGGCAGGCCGGTACCCGCCCGCGAGTTCCTGACGAAACAGTTGGCGAGCTTGGGCCGTCAAGAGACACAAGCCGCCGCAACGCTGGAACAGGCCCGAGGCGCGAGACAGATGTGCGAATACATCCTGGAGCGCTGCGGGGCTGATACGACGTTGCTGGAACCCACAGGCGGAAAGCCAGAGGAGAAGCCACAATGAGAGAGCGCAATTACAATGGGCCGGAGTTCGAGGTGATGAAGACGGGCCTCGTCGGGAAGATTGCCGGCGCGATTCATCGGGACACCACGCAGTTCACTGGGACAGACGTTGGCACGGAGCAGACCTCGCACACCATCACCTTCGCCGCTGGCGCGCTGAATCTGGTGGGCCGGAAGGTCACCATCCGGGCGAGGGGCACTACGTCGTCCGACGGCGACAACAAGACGGTCAAGTTGTACTTTGGCACGGCCAGTTTCACTACGGGCGCGGTGGCTGCAAACAACAAGCACTGGTGGGCCGACTTTGAGGTCTACATTACCGGCGCGGCCACACAGAAGACCGTGGGTTCCGCGAACCTCGACGGCATCATCGCTCCCGTGTACGGCACGGGCACCGCAGATACGACTGCGGAGGTGACCTGCAAGTGTACGGTCACGAATGCCGGGGCTGATGCCTCTGATACGGTGGTGGAAATCTTCGAGATCATCCTGGACTGAGGCAAGATGGGAAGCGAACGGGCACGGAAGATTTGGGGGCTGGACGGACGTCGGAAGCGCGTTGGAGACGACGAAGAAGAGCCGGTTGTCGAGTCCAGCCCCAAAGCTGACGCTGAACGAGGAAAGTGCAAGATGGACCTGAAGTATTTTTACGAGAACGTGCTGGCAGAGGAACTCCCTGATCGCAAGACGGGGAAGATGGTGCGGCGCAAGCTGTCGCGTTTCCACGATTGGCTTATAGACTTCCTCCGTTTGCACGAAGTGGAAGCCTTGCACGAAACCAACCCGGAATGTTGCCACACCCCGCTGTGGAAGCTACTTCCGCCGCGAAACGAAGAGAACGAATACAAGGAACGCTGGATTTACCTTCCTACGCTGCACGGAGAGCCGCAAGTACAGGATGGGCGCGAGGGTCCGATAAGCGCGATGTTCACGGGCAAGTTCTGGCAGGGGTTGGTCATCCGCATCAAAGGCGACGGCCTATCGTCTTGCGTCCTGGCTCCACGAGGCCACCTGAAATCAACGCTGTGCACGCAGGCGCATGTCCTCTGGCGGCTCATCCGCGATCCGTCCGAACGGCACTTGATCCGCAGCCTGACCTGCCACCTTGCCCGAAGCATGATGGGAGACGTGAAGTTCCAGTTTGAAATGAACCCGCGCTTTCGGAGACTGTTCGGGGACCTTGGCCCGCCGTCGAAGGGGGAGCCGCTGGCGTGGAATGCCGACTTTTTCCGCCTGCGGTCGCCGCACTACCAAGGCCGGGACCCGTCCGCCTGGGCGATGGGCATGGACTCAGAGGTGACCGGCGGACACGTGGACTTCATAACCCTGGACGACGTGATGGGCGAGGGCAACATTGAGACGGCGGAGTTGCGCGCAAAGGCCCGGCAGCGAGTGGAACGGCTCCACGCAGTGAGAGACCCGCATTCTCGGATGCTGGACGTGGGCACGCGCTGGTCTGAGGACGATGTGCATTCGATGTTTCTCAACGTGGAAGAAGAGGCGCTCGAAACGTGCTTTCTGGTGGCGACGTGCCGGGATGCTGAAAACAAGCCGCTGTGGCCGGAGGAGTTCACCGACAAGGTGCTCTCGAAAAAGCGGCGAGCCATTCAGGATGACCATACGTGGTTCGGGCAATACTACAACCAGTTCACGGGCACCTCGGCGCGGACGTTTCGTCGGGAGTGGGAACGGACCTACCAGGGGACGCCAGAGGACGTAGCAAAGACGCAGAAACTCAACATCTACATCGGCGTGGATACGGCTTCCGGGAAGCGCGAGCAGAAGGGGCAGTTGGACTACACGGCGGCCTGTGTGCTGGGCCAGTCGCAGGACCGGATGCAGTATTTCGTCTTGGACGGGTTCAAAGAGAAGCTCCCAGCGGCGGACATTGCGAAGGCTATTATTGCTCTGGCCTGCCGGTGGAGGAACGTGGCGCACGCTTACGGTGGAGTGTTCCGGGTGGGCGTCGAGGACACCGCGTTCACGAGCTTCCTGCAAGTAGCGCTGGATTACGAAATGCGCGAGCGGGGAGTGAACGCGCTCTTCGCGGTGGAACCGATCAAGGTGACAGCGACCGCGAAGGTGGACCGCATTCGCGTGCTGGCGCAACCGTACAGCGAGGGCCGGGTGGCCTGGCCGGTGGGCGCCTTCGTGGCCCCGGTAGCGAAGTCGCGGGAGCCTTACGATCTGGCGGTGGCACTGCGCGAGGAGTTTGTGGGCTACCCTGGGGTGGCGCACGACGATTTGCTAGACGGTCACGCGCGCGCTTACGAGCTGGCCGCGCCCCGGGACTTTGCGGGCGCGATGGCAACAGGGGAGGCGCGGACGTTGGGACGGGGCCGCTACTCGCGCAACCGCGAAGAGGAAGATCGTGCGCCGGGCTTGAGCGGCTACGCGACGGGAAGTTGGGGGCCGAATGACACCTACTGAGGCCGTCGAACCGGAGCCGCTGGACGGCGAAGTGCGCGATGCCGAAGACACCGCAGAACGGCTTTCTGCCATGTTCCAGCCGCTACGGGATTGCCAGGAGCGCGCCACGGCGGAAGGGCAGTGGACGGCGATTTATCGCGCATACATGGGATGGAAGCCGGCGCAGAGTCCGTACCGCATCAACTACGTCATCCGGGAGATTTTCCGGCAAATCGAAACCTTAAAGCCGCAGATTGCGCGGCAATTCTTCGGCGGAGACCGGCTGTTCAAGTACCTTGCCTTGAACGAGGATGGGGTACAGTTCGCGGAAGGGGCCACGGAAGTGGTCAACCTTCAGGTGCGCCGCTACCACATCCTGGAAGAGTTGCAGCAGTGGCTCGACATGGCGCTGCTGTACGGGACAGCTTACACGACTTACGGCTGGCGCACGTTCCGCAAAGTCACGCGGAAAATCACTCCCCTGAACCTGCCCACAGGCGGGAAGCCGGAGTGGAAGCGCACCAGCGAAGAACGGGTGTGGGACGCGCCCTACGTTGACTTCCTGAAACCCTGGGAAGTTTACACGCACCCGCACGTGGAGAACATTCAGGATGCACCGGCGGTGTTCGTGGTGAAGTTGGTCAGCGTGGACGATCTCAAGACGCTGGTGCGCGAAGGCTACCTGGACGCCGATGCGGTAAAGAAGGCGATGGAGGAGGGGGACGCGGGAGCGGGCAGCGCGACGCTGCAACTGTACCGCGGGCGACTCAACGCCACAAGTTACGACGGACGGCTGGACGAAGGCCCTGAAGGAGAGCGTCCGCACCTGCTGACGATCTGTTGGACCAATGACGGATGGGAGTACGCGCTACTGAATGACCTCTCCTTGGTAAGGGCCACGAGGACGGAGGGTCAAGGCATCCCTCTGATCGCGCTGCGGAACTACCCGCAACCCGGCGAGGCTTGGGGCCTGGGTGAACCCCTCGCCATTCTCGAAGATCAGAAGATGTTGAATGACGTGACGAGCATGTACGCGGATACGATTCACTTCGTGTTGAACCCGATGTGGAAGGTGAAGAATGGCGCGGTGCAGAACTGGAACACGACCACCTTCAAGCCGGGCGGCAAGGTGGTGGTCACAAACATGGACGATGTGGAGCCGCTTTCGGTGCCTCCGGTGAACATGGATTTGCAGTCCGTGACGGGCTTCCTACGAAACAACATGAAGCTGGGCACGGGCCTCACCGACGAGTTGGGCGGGACGGGAAGCCAGCAGCGGACGGCCACGGGCCTGGCACGGCTTCAGGATGCCGCCGGCGCGCGGATGGAACACAAGACGAGGTTATTCCTGCGTCCGTTCGAGCAGGTCTACGAGGCGCTCTACGTGTTGAACCAGGAGCACTTGAAGGAAGAAGTGGCGACGCGGCTGCTGGGGCCGGATGGAAAGTACGCGTTCCGTAACTTCGGGCCGGAGGTGTTTCAGGGTCCGGTGGACGTGGAAGTGGAACTTGGAAACATGGCCGAAAGCGACATGGAAGCCGCGCAACGCTGGCAGTTGGCGTACCGGATGGTGGGGCAGGACCCGCTGGTGAACCGCGAAGCCCTGCTGGAAAAGATGTTCCGGTCTATGGGCGTGAAGCGGCCCCGGATGCTACTCGCATCGAGCGTGACGGCGGAACAGGATGTGCTGGAAGAAGTTGAGCGGCTGTACGCGACCGGGCTGATGCCTGATCCGAAGCCGTCGGATAACCACAAAGTGCACTCGCAGATTCACTCGATGGACATGCAGACTCCGCGCTTCCAGCAGTTAGCGATGCAAGCCCCGTTTGCGGCAGAACTGGCGGCGAAGCACAACGGAGTGCATCAGGCGTACTTGCAAGCGCAACAGCAGGCCATGCAGCAGGCCGAACAGACGCAGACCACGCCGGGTGGGCCGGGCGCGTTGGTGCCGGAGGCAAACCAGCGGGCGGAGGAGCGTTTCGACATGAGCGGGATGGGAGCGATGTCCGAAGGGACGGTTGAAGGCGGGATGGCGGCTTAGAGGGGAACACGATGTTTGGCGGATTGCGGTCGGCGTGGCGGCGGGTAGTGGAGAGAGAAGCTCCGGTGGAACGCGAGGAGCTTGAGTTGAAGGCCGCGCGCGTGAAACTGTTGCAATCACTGCTGGCTTCGCCGGGCTGGGGGATTTACGCGGGGCTGCTAAGGTCAAGGCACGAAGCACTCTTGCGCGAGTTGGAAAACGCGCCGGTGGAGCGGCTGGTGGGGTTGCAGTCCGCCACGCGGGAATTGCGAATGGCGCTGGAATTGGCCCCGGCGCTGTTGAAGGACGGGGAGAGGGCCGAAATGGAACTCAGGGCGATGGAGGCGAGAGGATGAGCGCGGAAGCGGTGGAACCGTTGGCACCGGAAGGCGAGCCGGTGGAGATTCAGGCAGACGTGGAGGAACTCGCGCCCGAAGCGGGAACGGCTGACGGGGGCGGCGAGGAAACTGCCGACCCGCCGACACCGGGTGCGGAACACGTTGACGCGCCGGTGGATCAAGTGGCGGAGGTGGAACCGGGGCGACCCCCGGCTTCTTCGCCCCCCAGCCCCACCCCGGAAGCGCAGGAATTGACGGCGCTGCGAGCACAGGTGGAGGCGGCTGACGCAGTTCGAAGGCTAATCGAAAGCGACCCGGCGGCGTTACGCGCCTACGCGGAAGCGGCAGAACGAAGAGGACTGGTTCCGCCAGGCTACGCGGACAACGTGGCTCCGCAAGCCGCGCCGAGACCCAAAGAGGACTCCCTGGAGGAGGTGAAGCTGAAGGCCAAGCAGTTAATGGCCGCTGGGAAAGAGGACGAAGCGACTCTGCTACTGACCAACGCCACGGTGGGACGGGAACTGGCGGCGATGCGAGTGGAAATGGACCGAGATAAGGCTTCGCGCGCAAGCCAAGCGAAGGCCGCAGAGGAGGCTGTGATTCGACAGCGGTTTCAGCAGGAACTCTCCGAACTCGCCAGGACCATGCCCGCAGGGTTCATAACGCTGAGGCCGGACAAGCCGCCCATCTACAAGGATGCGGAGTGGCACCAGGAACTGGTAGCGGCGGCGAATGGGGTCAGCGCGCGCGTGCCCATCAAGCACATCGCCTGTCTGGCGACGATCTCACAGGCCGCGAAGCGGGCCGGGAAAGACCTGATGACGTTCACTGCGGAGTTGCTGAAACCGGCTGCGCCGATCACCGCGCCGGTTGCCAGGGCGCTTCCCAAAGCGGCGGGACCATTGAAAGTCGCGCCAAAGCCAGTGACAAGTTCAGAAGGGCCGACGCTGCGTTACAGAGTGCAGCCGCGCGTGGGCCGGAGGCAGGAGGCTGCATAGGAACCTGACCCTTGTGGTTGTGCCACGGGGCAATTGGAGAGAGTAAGTCATGGCGGAAATTCTCGGCACGTCCGCTGGCACGATCACACAGGGCCAGCGAAAAGTTGCAAGCGTTGCTTCCGCGCGCATTCCGGTGCAGGAAGTGGAAAAGCTCATCAATGTCAGCGAGGACATTGCCCCGCTGACGGTGATGCTCGACAAGCCCGGTAAAACCCACATAGTGCGCGCGCCGACCTACGTGCATTACGAGACCGATGAACTTCCAATCGGCCTCACGCTGGGCGCAGCCGGACAGGGTTCGGGCGTAACCACGCTGGCCTTGGCCGCGAATGGGGCCAAGCGTGTAACGGTGAACACGCTGTTGCTTGCTCAGCGGACTGGCGAGGAGCTGCGGGTCACCGCCGTAAACACCTCGGCCAACACCGTGGACGTGGACCGCGGCGTGGGCGGAACTTCCGCCGCCGCCCTGAACGCGAATGAGGTGATCAGTATTCACTCGTTCGCCGCGCCGGATGGCGACACTTCGCCTGAAAGCGTGACCAGTGAGCCTACTGTGGTTACGAATGCGACGCAGATCTTCCGCGCCTCGTTCGAGATGTCCCGGCGGCTGCGCGGCCTCGAAACCTACGCGAGTGACGAGGAGGATCGGGTGTCACGGGATGCTCTGCGCCACCTGAACATCATGCGGGAACAGACGTTTTTGTTCGGTCCGGGTATCAGCTTGACTGACCCGACCATCACGGGAGGCGTGTTCCACTGGCTCAGCACCAACGTCACCAATCAGGCGGGCGTCGCGTTGACGGAGAGCGGGTTCTACACCATCGTCCAGAACTGGTTCCTGCGAAACCGGAATCGGGACAAGATGGTGCTGTTCGCCGGAGAAAACCTGCTCAAGGCCATGGACGGCTTTGGTCGCGACGTGTTGCGCTACACCCCGGATACGACGGTCCTGGGCGTAAAGGTCAAGGGCTACCAGACGGCCTTTGGTACGATCATGCTGAAACCGCACGGCCTGATGACGAGGCTGGGTGGCGACGACACCGCGGCCAACAAGGGCGCGGCTTCCTGGGCCATTGGCCTGAACATGGAACGGGTGGGTCGGGCGCAGTACGGTTCGGAAGGCGCTCTGACCCTCAATAAGGACATCCAGGAGAACGACCGGGATGGCAGCAAGGCGGAGTGGATTTCCGACGAGGGCCTGTGGCTGGGCAATGAGAAGGCGCACTGCCTCGTGACCGGCATCCCCTAACCGCAACGACTGAACACGGGAGGGGGCCGCTTGTGCGGCCCCCTCCACCCTCAAACCGAAGGAGATAGGCCGATGGCGGATGCGAAACAGGCGGAGGTGAAGCCTTCGCGACGGAAGCGGACACTGGTGAGCGTGTACCCCACCTACCGCCTGGTACTGTCGGTAGACTTGAAGGAACTCCGACAGCTCGAAAACGGGAGATTCCGCGAGGTGACGATGGAGCCGCAGAAGGCGCTTGAGTTCGTGAATCACTACGCAACGCTGGACCTTAGCGACAGCGAAGCCACCATGATCCAGGAGAGGCCGAACTACTGGTTTGGATTCATGCTGCTGGAGGATTTGGCGAAGATGCGGGACAACGCGGAGGCGCAGTACGAGGGCTTCATTCGCACGGCGATGCGCCGGTCGGAGATTTCGGGCATCACGCTCAAGTTTAGCCGGATGGATTTGGAGAAGCGAATGCGGGCGGAAGTGAGAACCGCAGCGTAAGCCGAAGCGGAAAGCGGGGAGTGCGGCGTGAATTTCAACGACCTACAGGAAGCGTGCTGGCGGTTCCTGGGCCAGCACGATACGGGTAATCGGGTAGATTGGCAGCGCCAGGAAGTCCGCGACGCCATCAACAACACACAGTTGGAACTGCATTCGGCATTTCCTTGGTTGTGGCAGAGCGTCAGGGAAAGCACGCTGTCGTTGGTGAACGGCACGGCCACCTACGCGCTGAATGACTGGTGCTTGCGACCGCTCGCATTCTGGACGGAAGGCACGGCGGCGCACAAGGTCATGTTCCGGCAACCGCGCATTGCGGATCGGGACGGCTCCCGAAACACGTCACAAAGCTTCGGGTCGCTGGGGCCGTATGAGTTGTGCTGGACCCCACGGAGCACCACGGCGGCTGTGAGCGGCACTGCCGGGGCAACCACGGAAGGCTCCGCGACGATAACCAAAACAGCCGGCACGGACTGGGCCTCGGCGCACGTGGGCCGGATGCTACGGCTGAAGGGTGAGTCAGAGGACTACAGCATTTCTGCGGTGGCCTCGGCCACCTCTCTGACGGCAGACCGGGTCTTCCGGGGCCGGATCACCGGGCTGGGGACCACGGGAGTCTCCGCGAACTACTCGGCGGTGAAGTGGGAAATCGGCCCGCCAGGGCGGTTCCAGGTGAAGTTCCTGCCCGCGCCTACCACGTCCGTCACCGTGTACTACCGCTACATTGCACTACCAAGGCGGCTCGTCAACGCTGACGAAACCCCAGAGTTGCCCGAAGAGCATCACGACCTGCTATGGAAAGGCGGACTGCGGATGTTGTCGGCCTTGAAGGAAGATGACGCCTCGTGGCAGAGGTTCACGGCGGAATACGGGGCTGGGGTGGAGTTGTTGGAGCGCCGGAACATTGACGACATTGATTCCGAGGATGCTCCGCACTTCGAGACCACGCTGAACAATGATGCGTACCAGGGCCTACCCAATGATGCCCACTTCCGCGACCGCAGGTGGTATTGATGCCTGGCGGAGAGAAAACCATTCTGGCCGGCGGAGATTGGAAGGGACTGAACAAGGCCGTAAGTCCGCACCTGTTATCCCCAGGCGAATCTTCGGACACTTTCGACGCAGGGACTACCGGGGACGTATCCGGTATCCTGGGGCCTCGCAAGGGCCGTACCACTCGGTACACAGCGTCGTCGCGCATCATGGGCCTGATCCCCTGTAATTTCCCGTGGGGGCGGTACAGGATCGTCCTTACCGATGATGGCACCTGGGCTGGTCTGCCTGTGCCTTGGCCCGCAGCCAGTACCCCGACGCCCTTAGGCTGGGACAGAATCGTCGTGGACGGCCTCGTCGTGTCGCGCACCAATGATGGTGACACCTACTCCGCGGCCTGGGGCGGGTTCTCGAAAACCCTTGCAAGTTACGGAGTGTTTTTGATCGGTGGACTTGAAGACTACCTGTCTGATTTAGCCATGACCTATTCAGGGGGCATGGCGGATGGACATCTAACGTTACAGGGGCGGATTGACAATGCTTGGACGGACCTCTGGCGGGTGACCATTGTAGACGGGGCGAGTGTAGATCAGCAACAACTCTACCAAACAGCCCCAACTGGAACGTTCGACGCAGTTCGGGGCTGGGCGCACATTACGAGTGGAGGCGGGAATATCAGCGGAACCTTCCGACTTGGAATTTACCTCGTGTATGGCACCGAGTTGAACTTCACGGAGGCGGCGGCATGAACATACTGATACAACACGCTTGCGGACCGATGGCGGACTGTCTTCTGGCGGTGCTTGGTCACCATGAACGCTACGCGAAACGGCACGACATGGTGTACGGATGGACCACGGAGCCGGGTGACGTATGGACGAGGTTTTCACTCCTAGCAGAAGCACTTGCCTCCCGGAAGAGCGGGGAACTGGTGTTCTGGTTAGACGCGGATGCCGTGGTGGTGAACCCGGAGAGAGACCTTTCAGACGCTCTCGGCCCGGACGATGTGGCTGGGGCCGGGGTGATGCCCGGGGAGTGGATTCACACGGGAGTGTTGTACCTCCGGGCTGTGCCTTCCGTGGAAGCCTGGATGCGCCGGTGTTGGGCAGCGCGAACTTCTGATACGGGGTTGGACGGGTTCCCAGTGCTTGCGGTGGCAAGAGTCTTTAACGAGCAGCGGAACGGGGTCCCGGTGAAACGGCTGGGGCGACACTGGAATGAATGGACTGGGGCAAAAGGCAGTGGAACCGAGAATACCGTAGTTCGCGCCTTTCACGCCCTGCCAAGGGACAACAAGCTCGCGGCGATAAAGCGCACGTTGCAGGCGGTGGCCTGATGGCTAATCTAACAGGGATGCCTACGGGCGTTAAAGGGCGCGGACTGCAATACAACAACCGTGCGTATGTCTGGAATGGCCGTTCGCGGATGCAGAAATGGGACGGGATGGAGTGGAACAATGCAGGGATCGAGGCGGCGAGTTTCACGCCTAGCGTGGCTGCGGGATCGGCGGGAAATCCCAGCGGAACCTACCGGTACTACGTGCAGCCAGTAAACACGCGGCATTTCAACCACGCGGGGCGAGCGGTAGCAGGGTTCCCGTCAACGATAAGCGCAGAGATTACTGTGGCGAGCACGAAGGTCACGGTCGGCAGCATTCCGGCGACCCATGCGGACAGCCAGGTAAACGCTTGGCACGTGTACCGGAATCGCTCCGGCTTCTACGACGCCGACATAGAAGATGAGGCGCAGGACTTCTATTACTTGGGAGAAGTAACCCTGGGCACGACCACGTACACAGACAACACCGCAGACGATGCGCTGGCCGGGAACGACGTGGTACGGTTCAACCAACAGATTCCAGCCACCTTCAAGTTCGGAGCGATGTACGGGGAGCGGCTGTTTGG
>ERZ1292632.1686-Hain-H43-01um-R2-1686-length-20596-cov-5_pt1 | contig 20596 bp, 23 predicted proteins | sample MGYA00564407_ERZ1292632 | MGnify/ENA primary metagenome ERZ1292632 (study PRJEB36523, sample SAMEA6512637) | groundwater metagenome | collected 2019-01-08 | study: AquaDiva: Metagenomics assemblies of 32 groundwater samples | reverse complement strand
GGCGTGAGCACCATGGTCGCGCAGGCCGTCGCATCCCGGGCCGACCTCATGTCGCCCGGGGATCTGGTCCGCGACGAGAAGGGGCGAGTCATCGGCGCCGGCTCGCTCGTTGCGGGTCCTGGGATGGACCGCTACATCTGGGAGCACACGCCGCGCACGGTGGTGTGCCAGTGCGGCGTCGGCACGGTCTGGATCGAGCGCACCGGTTGGTGGTGCGCCACGGAGCCGATGGAGAACGTTGACCCCGCCGCCGATCCTGAGGACGGTCCGGTCCGCATTGACGGGCCGTTCGCCACCGCGGACGAAGCGATCGCGCAGCTCTCGGAGTTCACGTGTCGCGTCCAGGACGCCCCATGAGCCCCCACGGCTTCCCCGCCCCTGACCGGGTGCGGATCGTCGCCACGCCCCGCGACACCGAGGCGGACGAGCTGCGAGCTGCTGCCGAGCGCGAGGGGATGTCCCTGTCCGCGTGGCTCGTGGCGGTGGGGCTGGAGCGGGCGCGGGCCACGGCGGACCCGGCGCTGCTCGGACCGATCCGGGACCTGCGCGCGAAGATCATGGAGCTCGACGACATGGTGTCGGACGCAGCAGAGGCGCTGAACGAGGCGCTGGACCGGGTTTCCTCGGTGGCGGGGATCCCGGCGGAGGAGGAGCACTGATGTCAGAGGCGCACGGGGTTGGCGTCTCATCGGAGGACGGAGGGAGAATGCGCACTCGCACATGGAAGTTGCTGGCTGAAGCATGCGGGGGCTACTCGCAGGTGCCCGATCGGATGGTCGGTGAGTCCATCGCCGGCCGCGTCTGGTCCGGGGTCCTGACGATCGATGGCGCGATGACCGAGATCGCCGCCACGGTGGAGTCCATCTGCGATCGATGGGACGACCTTGAGCCGCCGCCCGACCCTCGCGCCGTCCGCGCCGCGATCGTCGATGGTTTCCGCGATGGCCTCCGCGACCACCCGTCGCAGGGCGAGTACCTCGCGGTGATCGACCGGGTGCAGTCGTGAAGCGCTACCGGCTCGACGTGACCACGGAGGAGCTCCGCCACCTCATGCGCGCCGTCGCCGACGAGCATTCCCCGAGGGGAGCGTCAACAACGTCACGATTGTGAGGGTGGCGCGAACAGGAGGGGAGCGGTGAAGCGTTACGAGGAGCGAGAGACGAAGCCCCGCGTGGAGCGGGTGTGCGTCGAGACGACCTGCGATCTGTGTGGGGCGAAGGCGCGCGAGATCCGCGTGTTCGGCGACGACCGACGGCGATCGAGCGAGGAATGGGAGATGGGAGCCTACGACGTGCGCAGGACGACGATCGAGTGCGCCGTCGGAGATTCCTACTCCGATAGCGGCAATACTGAGACGACGTCGTTCGACGTCTGTCCGGACTGTTTCTTGGGCAAGCTCGTCCCGTGGATGGCCGCGCAGGGAGCCAGCCCCACGACCGAGAGGACCGATTGGTGAGCGCGATGATCGACTACGCCAAGCACGCGAGCCTGCCCTGGCTCGAGGAGCGCACGGTATATCTCACCCGCCACGGCTCGCACGCGTATGGAACCAGCCTGCCGACGAGCGACCTCGACATCAGGGGGGTGGCGATCCCGCCGCGGGAGTACTTCCTCGGCTTCGCCCAGCGCTTCGAGCAGGCGGAGAGCAAGGACCCCGACGCGGTGATCTACGACGTGCGGAAGTTCATGTCGCTCGCCGCCGACTGCAACCCGAACATCATCGAGGTGCTCTGGACGGATCCCGCCGACCACCTCAAGGTGACGCCCGCCGCCGAGCGCCTGCTCGACGCGCGCGAGGCGTTCCTGTCGCGCAATGCCAAGCACACGTTCAGCGGCTACGCGATCGCGCAACTCAAGAGAATAAACGCCCACCATCGTTGGCTGCGGAACCCGCCGACGGCGCCGCCGACGCGCGCCGAGTACGGGCTACCCGAGCGCACGGTGATCCCGAAGGACCAACTCCAGGCGGCAGAGAGCGCCGTCCGCAAGCGCATCGACGAGTGGAACCTCGACATGTCGGCGCTCGACGTCGCCACGCGGATCGACATCGAGAACAAGATCGCCGACCACCTCACGGCGATCGGGGTGAACGACGCCGAGCGCTGGAACCGTGCCGCGCGCTCCGTCGGCTACGACGAGAACTTCATCCACCTGCTCGACAAGGAGCGGGTGTACACGACGCGGCTGAGGGAGTGGGGGCAGTATCAGACGTGGAAGGCGACGAGGAATCCTGTGCGGGCGGAGATCGAAGCGAGGTGGGGCTACGATTGCAAAAACGCGATGCATCTCGTTCGGCTCTTGCGGATGTGCCGGGAGATCCTGGAGATGGGGCGGGTGATCGTGCGGAGGCCCGATCGCGAGGAACTGCTCGCGATCCGGCATGGGGCATGGACATACGAGCGTCTCGTCGAGTGGGCGGACGCCGAGGACAAGGCGCTCGACGAGGTAGCGGCGCGCTCGCCGTTGCCGAGGTCACCTGATCGCGCCAGACTGGACGCGCTGTGCGTGAGCATCGTCGAGAGCGCGATCTGATCCCGGGCGGCTGCACGACGTGCGGCGGCGTGTGGCACCCCGCGACCGGACACCGCGAGACGGCGACGGTGCGGTGGTGCGGGCCGTGTACGCGGCACTTCGTCCGGTGGCTCAAGGGGCACACGGCGCGACGCTGGGGCGGGGAATCGTTCTACGAGCACGCGGCGACGAGCATCAAGCCGGAGCGCTAGCCATGCCACCCATCCTCGGCCGTCGGGTCGTACGCTTCCGCCTGTCGCCACAGTCCATCCCTGTACCCCGCCGCCCTGAGCGCCGCCACCGTCGCCGGCCCCGGGATCCCGTCGACGCGGATGTCCGCCCCCCGGGACCTGAGCACCCGCTGCCGCAGCCGCCATGTCGGGACGTCCTCCGACTGGTAGAAGTCGAACGCCTCGAACCCGGCGCTCTTGAGCGCCTCGAACGGAGCGTCCCCGGGATCGCCCGGCCCGCGCTCGTCCGTCTGATCCCTGTGACCGAAGATGCCGATAGCATCGGCGCCCCCGCGCGCGAGGCGGGGGACCGGGCGGTACTTGCGGTAGGGCGCGTGATACTGGCGCTGGATCCCGAGCGTCGCGCACAGCACCTCGATCACGGCGACCATCGCGGCGAGCTGCGCCTCCCACAGTTCCCCTGCGGCGGACTGGTAGAGCTCCACGCCGACGCTCACCCCGTTGATGCTCTTGGCGTGGTACGTCGTCTCGGTGAGACAGTCGGCGTAGCAGATGGCCGAGCCGTCGGAGTCGATCCCGACGTGGCACCCGTTGCTCCCCGTCTGCCTGCGGTAGTGCGCCACGAGCCGCTCGTCGCCGAGGGCGTTGGGACCAACGCCGGGGCGCACCACGACGGGATCGATCCCCTTCGTGGTGTGCAGGATCACCGAGCGCACCCACCGTGTCTTGCGGGGCTCGCGATCCTCCTCGCTCAGGCGGTAGCGCGGGTCGTCGCGGAAGTTGCGGACGTTGACCCCCAGGACGGGGACCTCACGACCTTCGATGATCAGCCCCGGCATCAGCGCATCTCCGGGAACAGATCCGGCGCTGGCGGGGACGGCCACAGGGGGCGCAGTGCGTCCACCGAGATCGCGCGCCCCACGTCGTCCATGTCGCGCTCCGCTCTGCGGGACACGACCATCCCGACAAGCCGTTCCCTGCTGTCGTACAACGGAGCACCCGAGTTGCCGAGGACGAAGCGCACCGAGACAAGCAGCGCGCCGGGCTCGAGCATGGACACACGCCCGCACTTCATGAGCCACTCGGCGGTGACGGCGCACACCTCGGCGCCGAGTGGTACCCGCTGCCCCGCCGTGGCTACGGACGAGAACGGCGCACCGACGCCGACGACTACCAACCGGGCGACGTCGAGCGTGTCGCTCTCGGCGTCAACCACCATCTCGACCATCGCTCCGTCCCTGCGCACCACGCCGATCTGCATGACCTCGACGCTCTCATCGTGGACGACGTGCCGCGCCGTAATCACGTAATGCGGCCCGACGGCAACCCCCGTGCCGAGCGATGACGTCTCGTCGGCGTACACGGCTATCACGCGAACGGTGGCGTCGAACTCGGCGTCAAGTGACGGCTCGCGCGCCGGCGGCCGGGCGCATGCGAGCGCGATCAGGGACGCGATCATGCGCATCATGGGCTGCCCTCATGAGAGAGAACGAGGTCCATCGCTGAGGCAAAGACGGGGATCCCGCGCTCTCTGGCGAACGCCACCTCGCGATCAGATCCGGGACTGTCGCCGGGGAGACGGATCATCGCGTGGCACGTGATCAGGTAGGCGAGCCCGAGCTCCATCCAGTCCTCGTATCCGCGAGGACACATGGCATGCCAGAAGTGCGACAGGTGCGGCACGTAGGGGAAGTGCCCGGCGTTGCGCAACGTCTCTGCGGCGAGCACGGCGGCGCGCACGTTGAGTGCCACGTCCCCCTGCGTGTACGGGGCCGCGACGTACACGCGCAGTCCCCTAGCAGCCCGCACCGGCGACCTCGACGGTGCGCGGCTGCTCACGGTGGTAGTAGCTCGACCGCTCGACGGAGAAGCGCCGTAGCGTCCCGTGCGCGGTGAGTTCCCAGGAGAGGATCAGCCCGCCGACGGCAGGCGTGCCGCCGAGCGACTTGGAAAACGCGGAGCCTGGATCCTGAAATGTTCCGCATGCGCAGGCGTGGACGCCGCGCTCCTCCACATATACGAAGGTGTGCCAATGTCCAGCGAGCAGGATGTCGGGTTTCTGTCCCGGGGCGTACTGCTCGATCTGGCGTTGCAGGTGGTAGGAGCGCGCATAGGCGACACCGCTTCTCGGGTGCCACAGGTGAATCGTCGCCCCGCGCAGTCGCAGAAACGCGCCGCGCCGACCGTAGAACTTCAGATCGTGCCGCCCCCGGCTCTCAAACTGCCGCTGCATGTAGTCGCCCGCGTCGAACCCGCCCGCTTCGGAGAACGTGTCATCGTGGTTCCCGCAAATCGCGTGGTACGTGAGCCCGTCGAGCGCGGGCAGCGTCTCGTACAGATCGCGCGTCTGATCCTCGAGCCCCGAGTGCGTCACCTCGAACGTGCCGTGCTTGTAGCACCCGTCGACCACGTCGCCGGGGTGGAGCACCTCGCGACAACCACGGGCGTAGGCGTACTCCACAAACTCGCGGAGCGCGGCGCGGTTGCAGAACTTGCTACCGAGGTGCGTGTCCGAGACCACCGCGACATGCTGGCGCTCGCCGACCGTCGGAGGGATCTTGAGATCTCGCACGCGATCGTCTTCTGCGGGCAGCACGATCGCCACCTGATCGTGCGCTGCCTGGATCTGCACGCCGTCCCGCGCTGCCTGCTCGATCAGCGCGCGCGCCTTTCCGGGCGGCAAGCCGAGCTTGTCGCACAGGTCCAGGAACGACACCGGACCCTTGCGGGTGACGTCGATCAGCGGCTTGTACTTGTCGGAGGGGGCGGCGGAGTGCAGCAGGGAGGGGGGCGGCGGGGGAGCGGGCGGCGCGTCCACTCGGGGGCGTTGTTTGCTGGCGGCGGACGGTGGCCCGCGCAGTAGATCGATCAGGCGAGGTACTGACGGATCGGCGTCACGGTACCGACGCCACGCACATTGCACAGCGTCGCGCGATACGGTGCGTCCCAGGATCCCGGACGCCTCGGCGGCGATCTGCTCAAGGGTGCGGCACTTGTTGACCGCCTCCATGATTGCGGTGCGGTGGAGGTCCCATTCCGATATCGCCATGGCTCCTCCGGGGCTAGTGGTCAGCGGACTCCGTAGGTACGGCGGCAGGACTGGCACCATGCGAGGCAGAGCCCACGCTGGACGCGGATCCGTCCCCCGCATCCGTCGGCGCGGCATGTGGCCCACACGACGTCTGCGCGTCGCGCACGTAGGCTCTCAGCCGATCGAGGTTGTTGTCCAGCCGCACCGCGTTCAGGGCGTCCAGGCAGCCGGCGAATTGGGCTGGGCACGCGGGGCTACTTGCGGCCCTTTCGAGCAGGACTGGGTCCTCGACGGGCGCCGGGGGAAGCTGGCACCGTAGCAGGACGGGCGGCGGGGGCGGCTTCGGCGCCGGGCACGTTCGACAGCCGCTCAGCCAGAAGCTCGCCAGCAACAGCAGGATCCGTCGCGGCATAGCGCTCGCGCTCCTTTCGCAGTCGCTCGTTGTCGGAGCGCAAGTCGTCGGCAATCTTCGCGGCGGCGGCGAGGCTCTCATGGCGAATGCTCTCCGAAGCGGAGAGCCGCTCCTCGATCTCGCGCTTGTCGCGCACCAGCTCGTCGATGCGTGCGAGCCGTTGCGTCGAGAGCACGCGCGCGTTGCCGAGCTTCACGGCGTAGACGACAAGCGCGATCGCCAGGGCGAGAGTGGCGCCTCCGCCGACGGCGGCGAGGATGGTGCTCACTAGATGATCTCCGGCAGCATGGGCCACGGCGTGGGCGGCGCTCCGTAGATCCCGCGCCCGCACGTCGGGCAGCGCCCGCACGTCGGACAGCGCCGCGGCGCAGGCGTGATCGTGATCGTCGGCGGCGGTGCGGTCTCGCCGGTGGACGCGGGCGCCGGGAGCGCGGTGGTGGCGGTGTCGCTCACGGCGTCGCCTTCCCTGGGCGCGCGACGATCTCGAAGTCGCCGATCGCGCCGTAGTCGGTTGCCACCTCGTAGGTGCCGAGTTCGCCCTTCGAGCCGTGGTCCTCGGCGCGGTAGAGCATCACGCCGCGCGTGAGACCCGAGCACCGCACCTGCTTCGCGATGAGCGCGACGAGCATGTTGCAGCAACCGGTGTTCGGCGTGATCGACACGACCGTCCCAGCGACCTCGTGCGGCGTGTTGTACGGTTTCCCGCGCACGTAGTCGCCGACCTGGGCCTGCGTTCCGTCCTTGTAGTGGGGCATCAGACCTTCTCCTTAACGCCGAACACGACGCCCAGCGACTTGGCCAGCCACGTCTTCCACATCTCGGGCAGCACGTCCCGCAGCCAGTTCCACCCGCCGACAGCGGTCCACGCGAGGGCGAACACCGCGAGGAGCATCTGCGGCGAGGTCGCCGCCCCGGTGCGCACCTTGAACACGAGCACGGTGAGGAACGCCCCGAGGAAGGCGAGGACCGCCCCGCCGCGCCGGGTCCCGAGCATGGGCAGCTTGGAGGTCACGATCGGGCGCCGCAGGAGCCACACCGCGGCGATGAGGACGAGCGCCACGCCGAGCACCCATTGCCCGCCCCTGAATGCGCCCCACACCGTCCGAGCGAACCCCTCGGGGTCGGTGTCGATGGCAGGGAGCGCCGGGGGGGCGTCGGTCGTCGGCGGCGCGGCGGCAACGTCGGGCGCCGTGATGGCGAGGTCCCGGAGCCTGAGGGCGGCAAGCATCGGGCCGTGCGCGGCGGAGATCGCGGGCGTGTCCTCGACGACGGGGCAGGCCTCGAGCGGCGAGGGCAGCGTGGCGACCGCGAACGTGACGGCGAGAGTGAACAGGATGCGCTTCATGGTGATCTCTCCTTACGGCGTCGGCGTGACACCGAGCTTAGCGGCGATCTTGTCGATCGTCTCCGTGAGCCGGTCGAGGCGTCGGTCGAGTTCGTTCACGGCGGAGTGGTCCTCAGTCTGCTGCTTCTCGACGGCGCGGAAGTCGGCGGCATCGGCCTTGGAATGGAACTGCGTCATGAGCCAGATCACCGCCGCCACGACGACGGCGACGACGCCGCCCTTGACGAGTCCCATCACCATCGCAGCAGGGCTCTGGGACGGCGCCTGGTAAGGACACCGGATCTTCCCGTTCGGTCCGTGCTCTGTGGTAGTGACCATGGGGCCTCCGTGTGAGACTGCGCAGGAGTCACGAGGGGCGGCGGGCATCAGCGCATCTCCGGGAATAGGTCGGCGGGTTCCGGTGCGGGCCACAGCGGACGCAACGCGTCGGACGCAACGGCTATCGTCACGTCGTCGACATCATCGCCGGGGCGGCGCTCCACCGCGATTGCGGATAGTCGTCCGCGTGCATCGTACAGCGGTGCCCCGGAATTACCGGGTACGGCTCGGATCGCTACGACGGTGGCCTGTGGTAGCGGATCCGGCGAGACGCGCCCGCACTTCATCAGCCACTCGTTCGTCACCATGCACAGTTCTTCGCCAGCGGCGGCGACGGGACCGGGTGACGACACATCGCGGAACGGGGCCCCGACGCCTACGACCATAAGGCGCGCTACATCCAGCCCCTCGCTCTCGGCGTCGACGACGACCTCAACGCCGACGTCCGCTTGGCGGACCACGCCGATCGCGAGGTACTCAACGCCATCGCGGTGAACGACGTGGCGCGCGGCGAGAACGTGGCGGGGGCCGACGATCACGCCCGTTCCGCTCACCACCTGCCCATCCGCGTAGACGGCGACCACGCGCACCGTGGACGCGAACACGTCCCGCGAGCGGGCGTACTGCGCCTGAGGGCGCGAGCACGCCAGGGAGACGAGCATGGCCACAATGCGGGTCATTGACTGGGTTGTCATGGCTGTGCCGAGGTCATGGGGCGGTGGTACGGTTCGGAACATGGACAACAACACCAAGGTTCCCAACAGCGACGAAACCACTTCCCTTCGCGCGGCGTGGAAGGAGCTGAACACCGCGCACTACGAGGCCGCACGCATGGGCGCGAAGGCCGACGAACTCGCCGCCAAGCTTCAGCAGGCGATCCTTGCCGTGCGAGCACGTCGGTTCGTGCCCATGGGCTACGACATCGACTATTTGGGCGACGGCAAGGTCAAGCCCGCCGACCAGTGCGCGAAGGTGCTGAAGGAGACGCTCGACGGCTAACCGCTACGCCGTGAGAAGGATCCCGATGTTCTCCACCGCCACGAGCAGGGTGTTGAACTTCGTGGTGATGTCGGCGAGGGTCCCGTCGGCATCGACGATGTGAGCCGCACGGGGGACCGGGGTGGCGGCGTAAAGGCCGACGTTGCCTCCCGACTTGCCGATGCGCACTCCGGTCGCCGTCGTCGCGCCGATGATGAGCGCGGCGGCGTCAATCGAATCGTAGCCGAACGATGCCTTGACCTGCGCTCCGCCGATTGGGGCGTACAGGGCGTAGGTCTGCGCCGCGTTGGCCCGAAGGTAGTTCATCGCTTCGCACGCGCCGCCGAGAAACAGATTGCCGATGTCGCTCAGGTTCATCCGCGACGTGTAGCCGCCGCCGTCCATCGCCGACAGCCAGTGCAGCGCCGAGGTCGTGACCTCCCCGCCCGTGGCGGGGCGCACCTGCTCGATCCAGTCCCACTGCTGCGACGCGGTCACCGCGTTCGACTTCCACGCGTGGCCCGTCTTCTTCGTCGCGGGGCTGTACTGCACCGGAACGCCAGCCGTCGCTGCCGTCGTGTTCTGCCACGTCTGCCCCAGCGTCGCCGCCGTAGCAATCGCGTTGACCGTCAGCGTGTGCGCCGCCGTCCACGCGAACGCCGTCGCCTGATTCACGGCCACGTCGTCGGCGTTGACCGTGATGCCGGTCCCGGCGCCGACCGCGAGCGTGATGTTTCCCGACAGCGCGCCGCCCCCCGTGAGCCCAGCGCCCGCCGTGACGGTGCGTCCGAGCGGCACTCCGAGCGCCGGGATCCCGGGGCGCCCACCCCTGTTGTTAGCACTCATGGTTCACCCCCTAGGCCGCCGTGTAGGTCCCGGTGGCCTTGTTGATGTGCAGCGTCCCCGAGCCCGAGCCCGCGCGGACCACGCCGATGTACCAGAAGCCCGTGTCCCTCGACGGGACGGGCACGTTGCGCCCACCCCCCGCCGGGATCCACGTGTGCGTACTGTCGATCGTCTTGCCGGCGGGGTTCCCGTCGGTGTCCAGGAACAGGGCGCAGTAGCAGGGCTCGCTGTCGACGAGCACCTCGTACAGTTCGCCCGGCGTGAGCCGCACGGAGTAGCGGATGGTGGCGTCGATCGTGACGGTCTGGTGGGCGTCGTCGCCCAACCAGCCCTCGTCGTACAGGTCCGACTTGGAGCTGCTCATGGCTTGTCCTTTCTCGGCGAGGGACGCTGAGACGGCGTGGTGTTGCGGCGGTTAGTTGGCGGAGACGGGCGGAGGCTACTGGCGGGCTAGACGCCCACGAGCGGGAAGCACCCGCACGCCACGAGGTACCCCGTGGTCCCCGCCGCGTCCTTCTTGATGCTCACGTCGACCTTGTCGCCCGCCGCTTGCGGCAAGAGCGTGAACGCGGTGCTTTCGTAGATGCCGGCGGCGCCGTTGATCGTGATGTCCGTCGTACCGTTGCCGCCCTCGAATCGCAGGGTGAGCGAGCCGCCGACGGACGTGCGCGCCCCATACGCCCACGCATAGGTCGGGATCGTGTCGGTGCCCGCGAAGTCGTCAGCGTAGTTGTTCCGGTACTGCGTCGCGCGCCGCGAGCCCACCGTCGTTGTCGAGCGCGCCGCGCTGCCGTCCCACAAATTGACAAACGCCGTCGTGATCCCCGAGCCGAGCCGCGCCGGGATCGCGTTGGCGTCGTCGACGCAGAACGACATGTCCGCATAGCTCAGCTTGTCGAACGCCTGCTGCTGGATCGACATCAGCGACGCGAGCGAAGCGTCGTAGATGCCCGTCTGCGGCAAGAGGTACGTGTAGTCGCACACCTGATCGGTGCCGACGGTGATGGAGTTGCGCGCCTGCTCGTAGATCCGCCAGCCGACCACCCGCATCTTGGCGAGCGTGTAGAGTTCGACGGTGTGCTTGGCGCCCGCCGTGACGGTGAACACCCGCGAGTCGTAGGCCACGTCGTTGAACTCAGTGCCCGAGCCCGCGGTACAGTAGCGGCTGTGGGTGAACGAGCTGTTCCCGTCGTCGGCGGTCGCCGTCGCACTGTCGATGTCGATGCGGTAGGACGGGCTCTGCGTCGTGTCGTCGGTGGGCAGGTACGCTACTTCGGATACGAGCTTGGTGCCGTTGGGGCTCGCCCGGTAGCGCGTCATCCATAGGCGCAGGGTCGACGCGTTGTTCCGCGCGGCGGTCGGTGCCACCTCCATCCCGGGGATCTGGCGCATGCGTCGGGCGACGAGGTGGTTCAGCGAGCGTGCGAGCACCCGGGCCACCTGCCCCGGCGCAGGCATGCGGTTGCGCACGGCGTGCTGCCACACCTGGGCGGAGAAGTCGGGATCGGGGAATTCGATCGTGAGTGCCATCTAGCTAGCTCACCGTCGGCGCCACGAAAGCGCCCTGGATCCCGCCCAGCCTGGCACTGTCGTTCGCCTGTGCGCCCTTGCCCTCGACGGTGATCCAGCACCGGCCATCGGCGGCGGGCATGAGGTTGATCGTCACCGTCGTCTCCTCCCACCCGGACGTGTTGTCCGCCGTCGTGGTCGTCTGATTCTTCGTCGCCGGGAAGGTCATCGCGGTGACGGTGCCCGTCGGTGGAGAGGGGGACGCGGTGATCTGGTACGTGGCGAGCGGCGATCCCCCGCCGCCGGAGCCCATCCGGCACCAGAGTGTCAGCGTGATCTGCGTGACGCCCGGGGGCACGAGCACGGGGAACGGGCCGGCGAGAAATTGGTACGTCAGCGACGTGACGGTGCGCGCCGTCGTGAAGTTGCGATCGATCGGCTGCGAGTTGCAGATGTAGCGGTACAGGTTCGCGGCGTTGGTGATCAGGTCGCGTAGCTTCCAGACACTCAGCGGCTCGCCGTTGTCGTCAGCGACATCGGGCCGTCGACGGAACAGGTCCTGCCCTGTCGCCACGTCGGAGGTGGAGCCGGCGAGGAACATGCTCCACAGATTGGCGGCATCCGTCGAGGCGCCGATCTGGTTGTCCGCGTCGTCGGCGATGAAGGCGTGGAGTAGCCGCTCCGTTTCCTTGTCGGTGGCGGCGGCGGTCTGCGCGTAGTCGTCGTATTCGACGTAATACCGCCGGGCGGTGTCGAATCCGGCGAGCGCCTGATTGATCTGGATGTAGTTGCTCGCCGTGCTGGCATCGAGCACGAGCAGCCCGTCCCACCGAAGCGGTGTCGCCGGAGCCGCCGGGTCGCACTCGATTACGGAGACATACATGTCCACGGCTGGCGGGTCCGCACCCACCGCGTCGAATGCCGCGACGTCGACCGCCTCGGTGCTCAGGCTGAACTCGTGCGCGCGGCAATACAGGAACGGGTTCCCGGGCGATGTGGTGTTGTCGTAGCCCACGTCCCCGCGGCTGTAGTCGAGCATCGCCGACGGCCCCATGGTGTACGCCTTGCCGCGCGGCACCAGGAGCGACAGAGTGAACATGTTCTCGCGCGGGTCGAATGCGACGGACTCCACCCAGCACTTGAGGTCAGTGACGCCGTAGGCGCCGCTCTCCTGATTCGGCACGTCCGGGTGGGTGAACTCCACGATGTCCCCGGGGGAGATCCCCATGAGAGACGGCGCGGCCGTCACGATGTAGCGGCGGATCGCCCGGCTGAAGTAGGCGGCGAAGGGAGCAGCGACGTTCTTGCGCCACGTCTCCAGCGGCCCGCCTGTGTTGCCGGGAACGTCGTAGAGGCTACGTGCCTCCATCTCGATCGGGTCGGGCTGCTCATGCTCGGACGCCGATGTCGCGTGGATGTACGACTCGCGGTTGTGGTATTCGCCGCTCGCCGGGTCGCGGTTGTAGACCAGCGTCAGCTTGTTGCGGATCAGCTCGGAGCCGTCCGCGGTCTCGACGCCCTCCGCGTCGATGTCGGAGTTGCTCTCGTCTAGCGTCCACTCGGCGGCGAGCCCCGTGGGGTTTGTCGAGACGACCGGCGTGATCTTCCCGCCGCTCCATACCAGCGCGAAGCCGCGAGAGCGCATCATGCTCTCGACTTCCTCGACGGCCGGGGTGGGCTCCGTGATGATGAGACGAAGCTTCGCGGCGGCGCCGAGTCCGGTGTCGAGCGCCAGGATCTCGTTTCGGTCGATGAACGTCGCCGGGATCCCGAGCCCCATCTGAAGGGGCCAAACGTCGTCGTCGGTGCCGTTGTACGACGCTGTCCCCGTCGAGTGGAGCATGCGCAGCAGGATCTTGGACATGCGCCCCTCGGCGATCCAAACCTGCTTCACCTCGATCGTCCGGTCCTCGCCGACGTACACCACCTTCGCGGCGTCGGTGGACGTGAAGATCGTGGGCTTCCCGTCGAACGTCCATGCGATCTTCCGTGTGAACGTCTTGGAGCCGCTGTCGTAGGTGACGAGCCAGAGCGTTTCCTCGCCCTGCACCATGATGAACCCGTGCGCAGTGCCGATGCCCGGGAGGTCGTCCGTCTGCTGGTTCACCCACGTACCGAGCTCGTCGGTACAGACGAGCGTCGTGTGGGCGATCGGATCCCACAGCGTCTTGGTCGGCGTGTAGGAGCCGTCCCGCGTGAACGCCCCGGCGATCGCCGTCGCCGTGTGGACCGTGTACCAGGACGAGGACCCGTCGGTAAGCCCGAGGATCTTCAGGACGAAACCACCGTCGCCGGTGATCGTCGAGCCCTCGACGATGTCCACCCTGATCGTGTTGCCGACTGCCGTGCTCGGCACGTTGGTACGCAACTGAACGAGCCAGTTGCCGCCGACGTTTACGAGTTCGAGCGACACATCCCACGTAAGCGCAGCCGCGCGAAGTTGGGCGTTGATGTGGGCGATCAGGCTATCGATCGAGTACGAGCCCGACGAGATCGTGATCGTGACGCTCTCGTTGAGGGGGAAGCCGGCCCCGTCCGACTCCATCGCCTTTACCGTCCACGTCACGTTGCTGGACAGCGTGAAGCCTTCCGCCCGGGCGCGGTACTGATCCCGCAGGAGTTGATGCTCCATCCGGTTCTCGACGGAGACACAGTCGAGCGCGTAGGTGCCCTTTCCGTCGTACGTCCATCCGCCCTTGAGGTAGCCGGCGAAGTAGGCGATCGAGTTGGCGCGCAGCGTGAACGTAGCCGATGGCGTCGTAGTCGCCGAACTGCCGAAGCGTTCCAACACGGCGAGATACAGAGTGACCCCGCGCCCCTTCCACACGCGCGGCTTGTCCGCCACCTCGGGACCGAGCCCCTCGGCTCCGAGTTGATGGGTGTGCGCGATTCCGCCGAACCCGCCCACGCCACGGGTGCAACCCGTGAACTGCGTGGTGCCGCCCTTGCCGGAGTAGGTGATCCGCTCATGGCCAATGTGGATCGTCCCGCTCGCCGGGAACGGGGAGTTGTCGGCAACGGTGATCGTCGTGTCGTTCCGGTCCGCGCTGGCCGTCAGGTATGTCACGATTGCGGAGGTGTCCGCGTCGGCGAACAACGCCACGAGCGCCGAGTCGGCGTCGAGGATCCGGATCGTCTGCCCAATGACCTCGACGCGGAACCCCAACAGATCGATCCGCCGGGTGATCCCGCCGGGCATCTCGAGCGTACCGGAGCACAGGGTGTGCGCGCCAGTCGCCGCCCATGCGGTGATGATCTTCGCCGTCTGCGCCACGTTCGTGAACAGGCGGCTGACGCCCTCGATCTCGAGGACCCACGCGAGCGTGACGTCGCGGTCGGCCTGGTAGCTCTGCGCGGTCGCCATCTATGCCACGTAGAGGTACGCGGGAAACTCCCACGTCCATGACACGTCCGTGTTGCTCCGCACCTCGGTAGGCGCGAACTCGGGGGCGTTGGCGTAGTAGTCGCGGTAGACGGCGTCGATCGGCGTGAAGCCCGAGGTGGCGTCCGTCGCGTCGCTGTAGAAACGGAACGGGCGCCCGAGTGCCAGCGCGTTCTCCCAGAAGAACTCGGCGCTCTCGTACTGCGTGCTCTCGGACTCGCGCCACGTCTTCGCACGCGAGAGCCCGAAAAACCGCCACTGTCCCTCGGTGGGCAGGTTGCCCGAGCCGCGCGCAAACACCTTGCCCGACTTGGCCCGCACGATCTTGAGGTCCGACGAGCGCCGCCCGCGTCCGTGCGTCGACGAATACAGCGCGCCGGCCTGCACGTTCGGTAGCCACAGGTGCTGGCATTGCCGCGGGCTCGTTGCCGACGTCGCCGCGGCGAGGTTGCCAGTGAACCCACAGATCACGCGCCACGCCGTGTTAGTCCACTGGAGCGAGCGACTGCCCGATCCCCACGTGATCGTCATGAGCCCGGTCGTGTTGGAGATGGCGACCGTGGTGTTCGCCACGTCGAGTCGGAGCTGCGTCTGGAAGTGCGCCGCCAGCGTCGTCGCGGCTGCCATCCCGCTCGCCCCAGACCACAGGTAATTCCCTGCGGTGAGGTACCGCTGGGTTCCGCTGTCCACCGTCCACCCGTAGGTGGAGGCGGCGACAACGACGAGCGCTTCAAGCTTGTGCAGGGCCATGGCTAGCGGCGCTCCACTCCGCGCGCGGGACGCACCGCACCCGTGAGGTGGGCGTCCTGCCGGCGCTTCTCCAGTTCCCGGATCAGCTCGCCGGGCGAGCCGACGAAGCCATACCCGAGGTTGTAGTTGTTGGTCACCTGCGTCACCTCCGACCTTGCCCCCTGCCCGACGCTGTCGGTGTTCGTGCGCGGCGGCGCGGAAGACCCGCCACCGCCACCGCCCCCTCCGCCGGGAGCGCCGGCCACACCGGAGAGCGCCGACATCGCTAGCGCACCTGCGGTGAACGCACCGGCCGCAGCCCACTCGGTTGCCGCCGCCGCAGGATTCCAGAAGCTATCGAGGAGCGCCTTGCCGGTCGCGAGGGCGGCATTCCCCCACAACTGGTTGGCGAGGTTCGCGAAGATCTCTCTCGCCGCTTCCTTGAAGCTGGCGGAGGCACCTTCCTGCCCGGAGATCAGCGTCGCGAACGCGGTACCGGCGGCGGACGCGAGCCCCCCAAAGCCGTCGGTGGCGAGCTGCTCCAGGGAGTGCTTGTAGGCAAGGACGTCCTCCCGCTGCTGCAGCCACGGGTGCGCGGCGGTGCGCGCCTTCGCCGCAGCATCCGCAGCCTCGCGTTCCTTCTCGACGATCTTGCGCGCCTCGTCGGCGCTCTTGCCGAGGGCATCGAACGCGGCGCGTTGCGCCTTTCGCTGTGACTCAAGCTGCCCGAGAGTCCCCATTGCCTGCGCGGCGTGGTCTGCGATCATCGCCGACGCCTCGAGAACGAGCCGTCGCGCCTCGTCGGCCGCGAAGGAGATCGCGTTCTGCTCCTCTGCCTCGACGACGTCCCACGCCGTGCGCCACAGACCGATGACGCGCTCGCTGGTTTCCTTCGCGATCCGGGTGCGACGCTTCTCGGTCTCTCGTTCCGCTTCCTCGGCCAGTCGCTTGCGCTCACGAATCTCTTCGCCGTATGCCTCGAAGCGCTTTCGCTGCGCACCCTGCGCCGCCTCACGCACGTCAGCCCACATCTTGGCTTCGAGCACGGACGCCTTGGCAACGGCCTCAGCGTGTGCCTCCGTTGCGGCCTTGCCAGCGGCGACCACGCGATTGTACTCAAGGAGCTCGTCGCGCTGGCTTTCTAGCGCGCTCGTGGTCTTCGAAATGTTATGCCGAACAAACGCGAAGCCACTCCCCCCGAGGGTCGTATTGAGGTCGTTCCAAGAGTCGTGCGCCCTGTCGACTGCGCTCCGGTTGTCCTTGACTGCACCGGTCACGCCTGCGTCACCGATCGCGTGTGCCGCGTAGGCGAAGGCGTCGGCGACGGCGCCGGCGATGTCTTTGAGCCCGATCAGAGCGTTGCCGGCGATCTCCTTGGCCGTGTCGGCGGCGTTGGCGATCTTCGTCATAGACGAGTCGATGTTGTCGCCAGCGTCGGCCACGACCGTTCCGGCATCCGCCGCCACCTGGGCCAACTTCTGGAGCGCCTCTCGGAACGCGGCAGACTTACCCTTCGACTGATCGATGGTGAGTCCGTATTCCTTTAGCCCCTTCGTCGTGCCGGTACGCAGGCTTTCGGTGATGTCCTCGAGTACGTCGTCGACGGGTCTGAGCGTCTGCTTGGCGAGCACCAGCGACGCCCTCGACACGGCCTCCAGTTCGTTTCGAGTGATCGCCCACTCGCCGGTTGCGGAACGGGCCGCAACCTCCATGAGCCTCGTCTCCCCGACCACACCGAGCGTCGCGACCTTCATGCGGGCGAGGGTGTCCGCCGAGACGCGCCCCATGAACTCCTGTCGCTGCGCCGCGAACTGCATCGTCTCGACGATGCGCTGGGTCATGTGGAGCGCTTGCTCGGCAATCGGGGCGATATCATTGAGGGCGGACTTGATGCCGTGAAACGCACCTGCTGCGCCCGTGGTGAACTTGTCCAGTCCGCCGGTGGTCCCGGACATCATGCCGGCGAGCCCGCGGCCGACCTCGCCGATGCCTTTCTTGGCGTCGTCGACGTTGGCCTTGATCCTGAGGAGCAGGGACTTCTCAGCCATGGTGTTTCGCCTCGTCCTCCATTTGCTTGCGCAGGCGCCGCTCACCTTCCGCGCGCCACCGTCGGTATTCCTCGTCGGCTGCTTCTACTGCAGCGATCACGTGTGCCGTGATGCCGCCGGGGTAGAGCACGGGGAGCTGCCCGCGCTCCCACCACCTCCTGGCCCGCTCAGCCTCGGCGGCTACGTTCCAGCCCGCATACCAGCCCGGACACGGGCCGTCGCTCGAGAGCACCGGATCGCCGTCGCGATCGACCTGACTTGCCTCGTCGGCGGTGGCACGCGTCCACTCGGAGCGCTCCAGGCAGGGACACCGGTTCCGCCGCTGGTAGTCGCGGTGATCCGGATCGGTGGATGGCGAACCGTCGCACTTGCCACAGCGGGAGAAGTAGTCCTCCCCCGTGACTGGGTCCGTCGTCCACCTACGTGCCCGGATCGCTTTTGACCACCTCCGGGTGGAGCGCGGCGTTGAACTCCAGGATCTTGACGAACAGTTCCATCCTCAGCCCGTCGTCCAACATGAGGACGCCCAGCGTGTTGTGGGCGAGCCGCTGCCCGCCGGCGCCGTTCTCGAATGCCGGCGCGAACGGGATGACGTTGCCCTTCGCGTCCGTCCACTCGCCGTCCTCGACGCCGACCACGCCGTACGCGATTGTCTCGGCGATGCGCTGCCCCATGTGGCGGATCATGTCGAGGTGCCCGCGTGCCGACGGCTGGAACGGGGCGGCCACGAACACGGTGAGGCGCATGCCCGGCTTGACGGCGATGGTCGACGGGTCGAAGCCGTTGGCCTCGTACGCCTTGTGCTCGGTGAGGAACGTCTCCTGCGCCGCCTTGTATCCGGCGTGCTCCTCGCCGGTCTTGCCGTCCGCGTCCGTCGCCTTGAAGTCGGACGGGACGGGGCAGCGGTTGACGCGGGCATCGTCTCGGCTGTAGACGATGCGACGTTGCTCCGAGAGCTTCTCGGGGCGAGCGAACCTGATCATCGTGGCTCCTTGGGGTTGGGCGAACTACGCCGGGAAGCGGTGGATCGCGAAGCGGCTGCGCGTGAGATCGCTCGTGGTGACCGAACCCTCGTCGCAGTGCATCTTGACCTTGACGCCCGTGACGCCGTTGACGTTGGTGCGCTCGGGCTCCTCGGAGATGTAGAGCAGCGGGAACGTGAGCAGCAGCCGCGCGCCGAGCTGGATCCCGGCGTAGAACGTGGTCCCGGCGTGGTAGCCGGTGGCGAACTCGGTGTCGTAGAACGTGTCGAACTCCAGTACGGAGCGCCCGGCGTTGATGACGTAGCCGGCGATCCCCTCGATGCCGAAGGGCGACTTGATCTCCTGCCGCGCGAGCCCCGGCGAGAAGCTCAGGCTCGACGTGTGGCGGTACTGGCGCGTGACGGTGGCGGTCGCCTGGCAGTAGAGCCCGCCGCCGGTGGTGCTGGCAACGTTGGCGGCGGGGTGCGTCTCGGTGCCGGCGCCCTGCGACGCGACGCCCGTGACGTGCGCCCACGCCAGCCCGTGGAGCGTGAGCCCGATCTTCGCGGCCTCGCCGCCGTTCAGGTTCTCGAACCCGGTGATCTCCCACGAGCCGCCGCGAAGCTGCCACTGGTCCTCGGAGTGGGCCCCGCGGAACAGCGCGGCGAAGGTGAGGTGGTTCGCGTCGGCGAGATTGGAGAGCGCGTCCTGGTCGAGGTACGTGGTACCGGCGGCCACGACCAGTGTGTTCAACGCGGGCGCGGCCGAGAAATCCATGTCCGTGGTGAGCGTCGTCCCGGAGTCAATCGACACGATCCGGCGGCACTCGCCGCTGACGCGGATGGCTCCGCCCGCCGTGAGCCCTACCGTGGAGTCGACCTGGAGCGCCGTCGTCGCACCCGTGCCCGACGCGGCGCCGGCCTTGCGCGTCTGCCCGTAGAACGAGCCCCCGAGCGCCCCCTTGAGCAGTCGACCGAAGTCGTCCTCGGTCGTGACAGTGGCGTCCGCACCCGTCTGGTTGAGCGGGTGCAGGAACGCCTTCATCGTCATGACGGCCTTCTGGCCGAGGAGGATGTGCGGCGGGTCGGCGAACACGCGCGGGCGCATGGACTGATCCGCCTCGGATTCGCGCTTGAGCCCAGCGGGCGCGATGTCCCAGAATCGCCCCTTGCGGGGGCTCGTGGGCCAGTACGTCGCCGGGTCGGCGATCGCCTCGCCAGCCGTCGTCTCCTGCTTGAACAGAACTTCGCCCGTCCGCGCGGGCGCGGTGGTGTTGATCGCCATGGCTGTCTCCTGGTGTGAGAGGGAAGGGGGGCTAGTGCCTGTGCCCTAGCGATCTTCCAAGAACTGCACTTCGATCGGCACCGACAGGATCAGCCGTCCATCGTCAATGTCCGGCGTTCCCGGTGGCCATTCGCGCACGACCTGTAGGATCACGTTGGTGATCCAATTGGACTGATTCTCGATCGCCACCTTGATGTCATGGCGATCCGACTGAGCACGCAGCACCATGTCCCGCAGGCTCTCCCGCAACGGATAGACCACCTCGACGAGGAAGGTCCACCGGGATGCGTAGTCGTCGGGGTGGCTGTAACCCTCGCCGGTAGCCGCCATCTCGGTGCCTTCCAACGGCCAGACCTCGAAATCGCGCTCCGTTCCCGCGGGCACCGACTGATCGCGCACCGTCTCGCGATCGCTGGAGACGAGGCGGAAGCGCCGGGACGGCAGGTCGGTGGGGATGATCGCCTTGATGGTGGCCTCGATGCTCGCCACCACAGAGGTGAGCGTGGCCGTCGTCGTGGGACCCGGTCCCGACGAGTCGAGCAGTCCGCGGGTCGCCAGCCCAATGGCGCTCACTCTTCCCTCGTGATCGTGAGATTGGAGAGGCGCCCGCTGGCATACGTAGCCGCGTAGGCGTAGCGCGCGACGAGTCCCGTTGCTCCGGCTGCCTGCGCGTTGGCCTTGCTGTTGTAGCAACGCAGACGCGCCGTGAGCAGTTCGCCCGTCTCGCTGTTGTACGTTTGCGAATCCAGGACGGCGTTGTCGTGGGACAGACCGAGCAGGCGGGTCAGCGCGGTGTTCGCCGTGGCGATGTCCGCCGACACAGTGGCGCCAGCGGGGGTGCCGAGCTTGGTGTCGATCTGCGTGATGTCCTTCGCGCTCGCTCCCTTGATCGAGTCGCGCGCCGAGGTCACGTCCGCCGGGGTGGCGGGCGCGGTATAGCCAGCGGTCGCGAGGCGAGAACTCACCGTCGCGTCGACCCGCGACAAGCCCAGTCCGGCGGCGTCGTCGGGATCGAACGCCACGACCTGCACGGTATCACCGGGGCACTCG
>ERZ1292632.1684-Hain-H43-01um-R2-1684-length-20614-cov-6_pt1 | contig 20614 bp, 16 predicted proteins | sample MGYA00564407_ERZ1292632 | MGnify/ENA primary metagenome ERZ1292632 (study PRJEB36523, sample SAMEA6512637) | groundwater metagenome | collected 2019-01-08 | study: AquaDiva: Metagenomics assemblies of 32 groundwater samples | reverse complement strand
AAAAATCCTTTTGATTATGGATTTGATGTTATGACTACAACCACCCATAAAACTCTTCGCGGTCCGCGTGGGGGTTTAATTCTTGTACATAGGGATGAAGAAATTGCAAAAAAAATTAATCAAACCGTGTTTCCTGGACTACAAGGCGGTCCCCTGATGCATCATATCGCCGCGAAGGCCGTATGTTTCGGCGAGGCACTCAGACCAAGTTTTAGGAAATATGCAAAACAGATTATCAAGAATGCTAAAGTAATGGCAAAAATATTTTTGGATAACAATATACGACTTATTGGTGGAGGTACTGATAATCATTGTGTTCTGGCTGATGTTTATGGATCGTTAGGAATTACCGGAAAAGAAGCAGAAACAATTTTAGACGAGGTTGGAATAACACTCAATAAAAATATGATTGCAGATGATACTAGAAAACCATATGATCCTTCTGGCATCAGGTTTGGCACGCCCGCCGTTACTACACGCGGATTTAAGGAGAAAGAATGTAAACGTGTAGCTGAGTGTATGGTAATGGTATTGCAAAATAAAAATAATCAGAAATTAAAAGATTCTATACACCGCGAGATTAAACAATTAGCAAAAAAGTTTCCAATACCGAAACAATTCGTTTAAGATTAAATAATATGGCGAAACGAGATATAGATTTTTTGTTCGAAATTGGATCATTACGGAATATACCCAGAGCATGGCAACAAGTTTTAACCGGAAAAGTACAAAATATCTCCGAACATATTTTTCGTATGGTAATGGTTGCTTGGATTATTGCTGTCAAAGAAAAAGCTGATGTGAACAAGGTTCTGAAAATGTGCCTGATTCACGATATAGCTGAATCGAGAACGGGGGATATCTCTTTTATGCATAGAAGTTATGTCACAAGGCACGAAGAGTTGGCCGAAATGCATATATTTCAAGAAACCGCGCTCGAAAAAGAAGCCAAAGTTCTTCTAAAAGAATACAATGACAGAAAATCTCTGGAGGCTAAAATTGTGAAGGATGCTGATAATCTCGATGTTGATATTGAACTCAAAGAATTGGCCCGAATAGGTGATTCCGCCGCCATTGGGTATCAAAAAAATCATAGACCCGAAATTAGAACGAAGAAACTGTATACTCAAAGTGCCCAAAAGATGTGGGATGAAATTAAGAAGACTGATATTAATGCTTGGCACCAGAATCTGGTCAACGCATGGGTGAAAAATAGTAAGGGCGCGAAATAGTATTAATGAAAGAACAACTCAAGATTTTAATAAAGAGAGCATTAAAATCACTGGACTTAACAGAAGAAGATTTTGTTGTGGAACATCCCACGGATTTAAAAATGGGGGATTATTTTACCAATGTGGCCATCAAGTACGGGCACAAAGAAGAAATTGTACGATATATCATACAAAATAAACCGGACGAGGTAGAAAAGATGGAACTCGCTGGGCCAGGATTTATAAATTTCTATCTTTCTAAAGATTTTTTCAAAAATAGTTTGCAAAAAATTATTGGAGAAGGTAATGAATTTGGGAAGAGCCAGCATGCCAAAGATTTCAGAGTTATGGTGGAGCATACGCAACCGAATCCATTTAAACAGTTTCATATCGGACATTTAATGAATAATGCTATTGGCGAAGCCATATCAAGGATCATCAAGGCTAATGGCGCGGAAGTGAAAACCGTCAGTTATCACGGGGATATTGGTTTACATGTGGCAAAAGCTCTGTGGAAAGGAGACTATGTTCTAGGAGCAAAAATGTTTGAAGAAGATCCAGAAGCTAAAATGGAGATACAGGAAATAAACAAGAAAATATACGCTAAATCCGATACTGACTTGAATACCAGATACGAAGAGGGCAAAAAGAAATCATTAACAGACTTTAAAACAATCTATGACAAGCTTGGCAGTAAGTTCGATTACAACTTTTTTGAAAGTGAAACGGCTGAATTGGGTAAAAAGCTTGTATTGGAAAATCTCGGAAAAGTTTTTGAGGAGAGCGAAGGCGCGGTAGTTTTCAAGGGTGAAAGATTCGGGCTACATACCAGGGTTTTTTTGAATTCAGAGGGTTTACCAACTTATGAAGCAAAGGAAATTGGTCTAGCGAGGATAAAGAAACAGGCATTTGCGTTTAATCAGTCAATAACGATTGTCGGCAATGAACAGGATGCATTTTTCAATGTGATTGAAGCGGCAACAGGAGAAGTATTTCCAGATTTGAAGGATAAATTAAAACATATTTCCCACGGCATGCTGCGTTTACCGACAGGGAAGATGTCTTCGCGCACGGGCGATGTTATCTCCGCCGAGACATTAATAGAAGAAGTGAAGAAAAAGCTTGCCCTGGCCAGCCCAGGCGGGGTGCCAGATGAAGCTGTGGCTATTGGCGCTATCAAATATATGATTCTGCGACAGGCTATAGGCAACGACATTATTTTTGACATGGATAAATCCGTTTCGATAGAAGGAGATTCCGGAGTGTATTTACAGTATGCTTATGCTCGCACTAATTCTCTTCTAGAAAAAGCTAAGGACCAAGGTCTGACCTTAAGTATTGATTCCCAAGGTCAGACCTTAAGAATCACCCACGAAATTGAAAGACTGCTGTACAGATTCCCAGAGGTGGTAGAGAGGTCGGGCAAAGAATATGCGCCACAATACATTACTACATATCTTACTGAACTTGCGGGCAGTTTTAATAATTTTTATGCGCATGAACACATTATTTCAAACGATCCGGAGTCTCCCTATCGTTTGGCTATCACAAAAGCATTTAACATCGTAATGAAAAACGGTCTGACTATACTTGGTATTCCGACTCCATTAAGGATGTAGTAGGATATAGCTCTAATGAGCGATAAATCTGAAAGAGCCAAAAAGGAAGAGAAAATACTTCAATTCTGGAAAGAAAATAAAATATTTGAGAAAAGTTTGGAGAAGGAGTCCCCGAAGGGCGAGCTTGTTTTTTACGATGGGCCGCCGTTTGCCACGGGTCTTCCTCACTATGGTCATATTTTGGCCGGGACTATTAAGGACGTTGTCCCGAGGTATAAGACAATGCAAGGTTTCCATTTGTCTCGTCGCTGGGGTTGGGATTGTCACGGTTTACCTATTGAAAATCTAATTGAGAAGGAGCTGGGACTGGAAACAAAAAAAGATATAGAGAAATTCGGCATTGCCGAATTCAATAAGCACGCCAGAGAAAGTGTCTTCCGTTTTGAAAAAGATTGGAAAGAGATTATTCCGCGAACCGGTCGCTGGGTGGATATGGAACATTCCTACAAAACAATGGATGCCAAGTACACGGAATCCGTGTGGTGGTCCTTCAAACAGCTTTATGAAAAGGGATTGGTCTATCAAGGATTCAAATCCATGCATCTATGTCCGCGTTGCGAAACCACCCTTTCAAATTTTGAGGTTAATCTAGGTTACAAGGATATTACCGACATATCGGTCTATGTGAAGTTTGAGTTGGTCGATGAACCGGGGACATATCTTCTGGCCTGGACTACAACTCCATGGACGCTTCCGGGAAATGTGGCCTTGGCTGTTAATCCAAATACTGAATACATCAAATATCGTTGGGCAGGAGATACTTTTATCGTATCAAAAAAGTTTTTTGACTCCGGTAAATATCCGAGCTCCGTTTCGGAACAAATACCAGGCCGCAACTTGGTGGGGAAAAGATATAAAACTCTTTTTGATTATTATTTAAAAGAATCGCAAGTGTATGGAGCGGAATTCGTCACTTCGGAAGATGGCACTGGTATTGTGCACATCGCCCCCGCTTTCGGCGAAGATGATTATAATCTTTCGCTCAAAGAAAAGTTACCTTTTCTTCAGCACGTTGGCACTGACGGCAAATTTAAACCGGAGACACAAGATTTCGCGGGAGAATTAGCAAAACCAAAAGATAATCATCAGGCTACCGATATCAAAATAATCAAATATCTTGCGGGTAAAAATGCTCTTTTCGCCAAAGAAAAAATTGTTCATAGTTATCCGCATTGCTGGCGCTGTGATACACCGCTTCTGAACTATGCGTCTTCCTCCTGGTTTGTCAAAGTGACCAAGCTTAAAAATAAATTAGTCCAAAATAATAAGAATGTTAAATGGGTACCGAGAGACATTCGCGATGGTCGTTTCGGCAAATGGCTTGAAGGAGCAAGGGATTGGGCGATCTCCCGCTCGCGTTTCTGGGGCACGCCTCTGCCCGTTTGGCGGAATGCGGATGGTTCCAAAAGTTTAGTGGTGGATTCTATAGAAATACTCAAGAAATATATCAAGAAATCGGGCAATAAGTATTTCATAATGCGCCATGGTGAGTCAGATAATTTAGTAAAAGGAGTTCCGGATATGACGGGTGACCCAAATAATCATTTGACTGAAAAAGGTACAGAAGAAGTGAGGGGCATGATAAAAGAATTAAAAAAAATAGATTTAATTATTTCTTCACCATTTCAACGTACTCATGAGAGTGCGGAGATTGTAAAAAAGGAATTAGGATTACCAGATGGGGCTCTCCAAATTGAACCACGGCTGCATGAGATGGAGGAAGATGAGAACGTCCCAACTCTTCGCTGTCGTATGGGCGAAGTTCTATTTGATATAGATCATAAGCATAAAGATAAAACGATTCTCTTGGTTTCTCACGGAATGCCATTATGGGTATTGCAAAGAGTAGCAGAGGGAAAACAAAGTGATGATTTCAAACCAGGAGAACAACTCAAGCCTGCAGAAGTAGTCTCTATTTCCTTTGTTCCATACCCACACAATGAGAATTATGAATTAGACCTGCACCGCCCATATATAGATGAAGTTGTTTTGGAGAAAAGTGGCGAAGAATACCGAAGAGTTCCTGAAATTTTTGATACTTGGTATGATTCCGGTTCGGTGCCGTTTGCTTCGCGCGGGACAAGAGATTATTTGCCGGCTGATTTTATTGCCGAAGGCTTGGATCAGACACGCGGTTGGTTTTATACCATGATCGTGCTTAGTACCGCGCTTTTTAATAAATCACCATATCGACAAGTTATAGTGAATGGACTAATTTTAGCCGAGGATGGTAAAAAGATGTCCAAGCGGCTGAAAAATTATCCCGAACTCACTTATGTTTTGGATAAATATGGCGCTGATGCCCTACGGTATTATTTGATGTCTTCTCCTGCCGTTCGCGCTGAAGATCTGGCCTTTTCGGAAAAAAGTTTGGATGAAATTGCCAAGAAAAATCTCACACGACTGGAAAATGTTGTGAGCTTCTATGAGTTGTATGCGGAGGGGCCATATGGCAAGCGTGTTTCAAAAAATGTTCTGGATAGTTGGATTGACGCTCGTCTAACTCAATTGATTGCAGATGTGACAGAAGGTTTGGATAAATATGAACTTGATAGAGCGAGTCGGCCCATCGCTGATTTTATAGACGATTTGTCTACATGGTATCTGCGCCGTTCGCGAAATAGGCCCGACGCCTTACCAAAATTACGAGAGATTTTGCTAACTTTGGCTAAAATTCTTGCGCCATTCATGCCATTTATTGCGGAAGATATCTATCTCAAATTAAGAGGTGAAAATGATCCAGAAAGCGTGCATCTATGCGGTTGGCCAGCGATTAAAAGGCCGTCATTCTCATTGTTCAGGTCATCCACTACAATAATTCTAAAAAATATGGAAGAGACCAGACATCTGGTATCTCTTGCGTTGGAAGCTCGAGCAAAAGCTAATATCAAAGTTCGTCAACCGTTAAGTGAATTAAAAATAAAAAACACAAAATTAAGTGAAGAATTTCTGACGTTAATTCGGGAAGAACTGAATGTGAAACGTGTCACTGCGGACGCAACTCTTGTGTCAGAGGCGGAACTTGATACCAGTCTTACAGACGCACTTATTGAGGAAGGGAAGGTGCGTGATGCGATTCGCGCGATTCAAGATATCAGAAAAGAAAAAGGTCTAACTCCGAAAGAGAAGATGTCTTATCTTGTGCCAGAACAGGATCAAGAGCTTTTTGCCAGACATGCCGGTGAAATTAAAAAGGCAACAAATATAGAATTCTAAGTGTCTTATCATATTTATACAACCAAAGGAATTGTACTATCCAAAAGACCGGTGCGAGAGGCCGACAGAATTTATACCATTATGACTCGCGATCTCGGTTTGGTGCACGCTACCGCTATTGGAGTGCGCAAAGAAGCCTCAAAGCTTCGAGGAAATATTGAACCCTTTTCGCTCTCTGTCGTGTCGTTTGTAAAAGGCAAAGATCACTGGAGACTCACTTCGGCGGAATTGATTTTGAATATTCCTTCAACACCCACTATCGCTGGGCCTTTAGCTTTAATTGAAAAGCTTGTTCAAGGCGAAGTGCCTAATCCAGAACTCTTTGACGCTGTGGAAAAAAAAGTTTTGTCCCTTGGACCCTACGATGAAGTGTTTGAAATACATCTAGTCTCACAAATTCTTTTTCATCTAGGATATTTGAAAAAATCCGACTTAAATCTTGACCTGTCTGTACAGGAAGGCAAAAAATACTTAATCAACGCTATCAATAACGGGCTTCAAAATACTCATTTGACATAGATACTGTTTAGGTGTACAATTCTTACAGAATTTTCCAAGTACAAAAACTAACAAAAAGGGCTCATGAGCCCGGAAAGGAAGTAGACATGTCTACTTTTTCGATCGGACAGATGAACCAGTTAGGCGATGCTCTCGAGGCGGCGGATTACACCGCGGCCGATATCACGCGACTTGGCCAGTCTGGTAACAACCTAATTAACATTCGCGGTGTGTTTCGTGGTACACACGAGATTCACCTGGTCGATCACATCATCGATCTCTCGGTTCCATGCAAGTTGCCGTTCAACAACGCGGAGCGCGTGAGTCCGGCAAAGACGGGCATCGTGAAGCTCGAAAAGTGCGATGACGATCTCTACATCGATGGCGTGAAGCTCGCTCTGTTTCTCTCCGAGAGCCAGAAGAGCGGCAAGAATATTGGCGGTCATGATCTCCGCAAGGAACTCGAGGCGCGTGGAGACAACGTCGGTGGTAGCATCTTCGATTATCTCGTGGTGCACCCGGGACTCTGGCCCGAGAGCTGGAAGAAGGATGCCCAAGGCATCACGATCCATGTGTTCTTCTGGGGTGACATCTTCCGCCGCTCGCATGGCTACCTCTGCGTCCGGTGTGGTTACTGGCGCGAGGGTAGGGTCGTGTCGTACTTCCGCCGGCTCGGCTACGGCTGGGGCAGCTACTGCCCGTCTGCGTCTCTCGCAAGTTAGATACTCTGGACTTAGGGTACATGGATCTTCTAGATCCTTTGAGTCTAGTCCTTGGGCCCAGCGTGAAATATCGCTGGGCCTTTCGTTTTGATATAAACTAGATAATGGTAGTAGACGAATTTGTCGGAGATTAAGGTTTCTGACGGCCGACTTCGGTATCCATGCATCATAGAGTATCTGTGTTCACAGATACAGGTAGAGTAGTGTACGCAGAACTTCAAAAAATGGTGATTTTGTGATTCCTTCATCAAATAAAGTTATCTTGGCGGATAACATACGATATATCGTATGTTATTTAAATAATAAGTTAAAACTTTCACTAAACCAGTCCATGGAATCACAGGCCTCATATCTTGGACTATTGGGGTATGGGAATACTTACAAGATGAGATTAATGCCAAAATTCACTACCGGATGTTATAATAATCAAACTTTATGGATGAACAAAACAAGGGGAGGATCAATAGACTCAATGATAAACTTTATTCGCGTACCCGCTATCGAGATCCGCTCGATAAGCGTAGTTCGGTTAAAGAACTAGATCCATCGGCCGGTGGAGTCGATATTAAAGAGAAGTGGCAAACTCCAGCGCTTGACGAGATGCTTAAGTACGAGCGCGTACCTCCCAAGATAGGTCTCTTCATGAAGAAGATTTTTATTTTTGCCCTGCTCTTTTTTGCGATAGCGATCGGAATTAGCGCTTTTATCTTTTTGGGAGGTGCGAATTTTATTTCTTCCAAAAATGTAAATATCGATGTGCTTGGTCCAACAATGGTATCGGCTGGAGATGTTTTAGAACTTGGCATCACTATTTCAAATAAAAATAACGCCGACCTCGAATTTGCCAATTTGTCGATACAATATCCACAAGGCAGTCGCAATCCCGATAATACTGTCGAATCTTTAACATATACCAAAGACAACATGGGTGTCATTGGGGCCGGTACGGAAACTGCTCACAATGTGCGCGTAGTTCTTCTCGGTTCTACTGGAGAAATTAAGGAGATTAAACTTTCGGTCGAATATAAGGTTAGGGATTCGAATGCTACTTTTTATAAAGACAAGATATTTGAAGTGGTTATAGGAAATTCGCCAATTGTGCTTACAGTAGAGAACCCTCAATCGGTTATTTCCGGAGAACCATTCACTACTAATATCTCTATTGTTCTAAATACTACGGAAGTTTTGAAAAATGTCATCTTGAAGGCCGAATATCCTCACGGATACAGCGCGATTGATTCGTCTCAAGAACCAGTTGGCGACGACAATGTTTGGGCATTGGGAGATTTGATTCCAGGGAGTAAAAAAACTATTTCTATCCGCGGACAACTTGTGGGTGAAGACAAGGAAGAAAGAACTTTCAGGTTTTATATCGGTGTTTCAGATTCACTTAATGCGGATAATAATTTAAAAATCGTGATTGTTTCCTTATTGAATACGGTTGCCATAAATCGGCCCTCCATCGGACTGAGCGTTTCATTTAATGGAGAAGATGTTCCTGTTTATATCGCTCCTGCGGCTCGTACAGTTCGCGCCTCTATCAGATTCATGAACAATCTTCCGGATAAATTACTCAATCCGCACCTCGAGATTACTCTTTCTGGTTCGGCTCTGGATAAACTTTCTGTTCGGCCCGAAAGCGGTGGCGTATATAATTCTGGTAATTCAAAGGTGGTTTGGGATCCGAAGAATAATCTTGGTTTATCGGAACTTGCTCCTGGTGAAAATGGGCGGGTTAATTTGGATTTCTCTTCCTTGCCAGGATCATCTCTGCCACGAGGTAATAACAATATTACGCTAAGTTTCTTAATGACAGGAGTGCCGGTCAATACTGTGGGACAAGGCACTATCTTGGCGAAAGATACTCGAACAGTGAAGATCTCGTCACAAGTTAATTTTTCTGCGAAAGCACTTCGATCATTAGGACCATTTTCCAATAGCGGACCTATACCGCCGACGGTGGGGGAAAGCACCACTTATTCTATTATTTTTAGTGTCGGTAATACTCGCGGAGACTTAGTAGATGCGAAAGTGACTGCTAATCTGGGCCAGGGTGTAAGTTGGTTGGGCGCTTCGAGTTTTACAAGCGAAGATATTTCTTACGATTCATCATCAAATACTATTGCTTGGAATTTGGGCACACTTCTTTCCGATACGGGCTTTTCTTCTGCGCCAAGAGAACTGGCTTTCCAAATATCTCTTACTCCACTTCTTGGTCAAATTGGCACAGCGCCAAATTTGATCACCCACGTCGTTTTCTCCGGTCGAGATACGGTAACCAGCGAAATGGTAACTGTTGATGGACTCTCTCCCTCTACTCGTTTGACGAGTGATCCGGTATTTATTCAAGGAGATGATATAGTGGCTAAGCCCAAACAACAGCAATGAACAAAGAACTGGGAAAAATGGAGAAAATAGTTTCATTTTGTAAAAGGCGAGGATTAATCTATCCGAGTTCCGAGATCTACGGCGGATTCGCCGGATTCTGGGATTACGGCCCGCTTGGCGTTGAGCTTCGTCATAATATCAAACAACATTTCTGGAAAAAGTTTGTTGCGGGTAAAAATGAAATCTATCCTATTAGCACTAGTATTGTAATGAGTCCAAAAGTCTGGGAAGCCTCTGGGCACATATCGGGTTTTGCCGATCCGACCGATGATGGCAAACAGTTTAATGTTATGTTCAAAACATCTATTGGAGCCGGGGAGGAGGCGACAATTTCCTATCTTCGTCCAGAGACGGCGCAAGGAATGTTTACTAATTTTAAAAACATTATTGATTCATTTCATCCCAAATTACCTTTTGGTCTAGCGCAAATTGGCAAAGCCTTTAGGAATGAGATTTCTCCCAGAGATTTTCTTTTCCGATCGCGAGAATTTGAGCAGATGGAGATCGAATATTTTGTCAGAGAAAATGATTGGGAAGACGTTTTTGAGTCTTGGAGGAAAGAAATGCATGAGTGGATAAAAGAAATCGGGTTGCCTAAAGAATCTATCCATGAACTCGAAGTATCAAAAGAAGGTCGAGCTCACTATTCTAAACGCACTATCGATTTTGAATTCGATTTTCCTTTTGGACGGAAAGAACTCTACGGTTTAGCGTATCGTACTGATTTTGATCTGCGGAATCATAGCGTCGCTTCCGGTATTAATCTAGAGTATTTTGATGAAGACTCGGGAGAGAGATTTACTCCGCATTGCATTGAACCAACATTTGGCGTGGATCGCACAGTGCTTGCCATCCTTGTCTCTGCTTATACAGAAGATGAGTTGGGTGGGGAACCGAGAACTTATCTGAAACTTGCTAAACATCTCGCGCCTGTTCGTGCCGCTGTGTTTCCGCTGTTGAAAAATAAGCCCGAATTGGTTTCTAGAGCTCGAGAGGTTTACTTAATACTTCAAAAAGAGATTCCGAATATCCAATTTGACGACAATGGCAACATAGGCAAACGTTATAGAAGGCAAGATGAAATAGGCACACCTTTTTGCATTACCATAGACTTTGACACTCTTGAAGATGACACCGTAACTATTCGCGACAGAGATACCGGTGAGCAGAAACGAATTGTCATTACCGATTTGAAAGAAGCAATTATTTAAGGTATTCTGTTTTTCTAATGAATTTTAAAAAGAAGACACTCGCCGATGGTTTGAGAGTTATCACTGTGCCCGTTAAGGATAATCCAGCAGTAATGGTTTTGGTAATGGTTGAAACTGGTTCAAATTATGAAACCAAAGCTGAAAATGGCTTGTCGCATTTCCTGGAACATATGTGTTTTAAGGGTACGACAAATAGACCAAAAGTTACTGATATAGCCAAGGAGTTAGATAATCTTGGTGCACAAAATAATGCTTTCACTTCTAATGAATTTACCGGCTACTATGCTAAGGCGGCCAAGAAACATTTCTCTAAATTGTTTGAAATTGTTTCTGACCTCTACCTTAACCCCACATTGCCAGAGAATGATATAGAGAAAGAAAGAGGGGTGATTCTGGAAGAGATTAATATGTATGAGGATTTGCCGCAAAGAAAAGTCGGGTATGTTCTAGCAGAACTCATGTATGGTGATACCCCGGCAGGCAGAAGCACTCTCGGTCCCAGAGAAAATATAAAAAAATTTCGTCGTCAAGATTTTGTTAAGTATAGAAATAAACACTATGTGGCTTCTAAAACTACAGTTATCGTAGCAGGGGATGTCAGTGAGCAAACTGTACTCCAAGAAGTAAAAAAACATTTTCAAAATATTTCAAAAGATAGAAAACTTCCCAAACCGGCGGTCAAAGAAAGGCAAATATCACCGGGACTTCTCGTTCAGAAAAAGAAAACTGACCAAACTCATATGATAATGGCTTTTCGCGCTTATAGTGCTAAAGATAAAAGGATTCCCTCTGTGATCTTGTTAGCCGAAATTTTGGGTCAGGGAATGTCGTCGCGTTTGTTTAATAAATTACGTGACGAGATGGGCGCTTGTTACTATGTTAGAGCTGAACATGATGGAGGCACAGATCACGGCGTTTTGGCTATTGCGGTCGGCGTGAATGTTTCGCGTACCGAAGAAGTTGTAAAGGTTATTTTGGAAGAATGTAGAACACTTTCTCGAGTCCTTGTCTCAGATGAAGAGTTACACAAAGCTAAAGAACATTATATTGGTCATCTTTATCTAAATCTTGAAACTACAGATACAATGGCAGAATTTTACGCCAATCAGGAAATTACTACTGGCAGACCCAAAATACCTCAAGAACTCGAAAAAGTTATCAGAAAAGTTAGTGCCAAAGATATTATAAAAGTAGCCAAAGATATATTTAGAGACAATAAACTTAATCTAGCGATTGTCGGTGATGGTGTCAATGGACGGGCAGTCAAAAAGGTTCTTTCTTTCAAATAGTGTTAATATAATTCTATGAAAGATAATACGCAAAAATGGGAGATCACTATGGGTAGCTGGGTCAAGGGCGCGATTGTGGTGGCCATAGCTTACGCGTTATACCAGGTCGCCGATCTCATTTTGGTAATCATCGTCTCCGTTGTCATTGCTTCTGCGATAGAGCCCGCAATAGTTGCAGCAAAGAGACATGGTGTCCCGCGTTTGCCCGCAGTTCTTCTGGTTTATTTGTTTTCGGCCTTGGTGTTTGCCGTTCTTTTCTATTTCTTGCTTCTTCCTTTGGTCGGCGAGATATCAAGCTTCATCAGAACACTGACGATTTATTCAAATTCAGTGACGAGTGGCGGAATTCTTTCTGAAATGTTTAGAACCCAGAACTTGTTTGGCGGCTTTGATACGCCCCTTTTGATTAGAGAATTGAGTACTCGCTTGAATGTTTTATCGGATTTTCTTTCTCAAGGGGTATTTTCCAGCGCTTCTTTAATTTTCGGCGGAGTATTGAATTTTGTTCTTATTTTAGTTCTCTCTTTCTATTTTGTGGCGCAAGAAGATGGTATCAGTAAGTTTCTCAAAATTATTACGCCAATTCAACATGAGCAATATGTTATCGGGTTATGGCGACGTTCTCAACACAAGATCGGTCTTTGGATGCAGGGCCAACTTTTATCTTCGGCTCTTATGGCCCTGCTCGTTTATATTTCGCTTCTAATTATAGGCGTGCCTCATGCGATGCTTCTGGCTGTTTTGGCGGGAGTTTTTGAACTGATTCCGCTTGTTGGCGCGACTCTCGCAGCCATCCCCACTCTATTTATAGCGTATACGTGGGGCGGCATGACCATTACCCTCGTTGTGGCCGCTCTCTATATTTTGATTCAGCAGCTTGAGGGGCACGTGATTTATCCTCTGGTTGTCAAGAGAATGATTGGTATCCCGCCGATAATTTCCATTGTTGCTTTGGTTGCCGGTGGTGTGTTAGCTGGTTTTCTGGGGGTACTTATCTCCGTGCCGGTAGCCGCAGCTTTGATGGAATTACTTTCTGATTTTGAGGAACGCAAGATTGTCAAAATGTCTGGCACGGAGCGCGCGTCCTAATATCTTTATGTCGGAAAAGAAAAGTTTCTACATCACTACGACGTTACCGTATGTCAACGCAGAGCCACATATTGGATTTGCATATGAATTAATTGTAGCTGATGTTGTTGTAAGGTATCGAGAATCTTTAGGGGAAGAAGTATTTTTTAATACAGGCACAGACGAGCATGGTCAAAAGATTTTTAATGCCGCTGAAAAAGCCGGAGAAAATGTCGAATCTTATGTAGAGCACTATGCTCAGGAATTTAAAAAGCTCAAAGAACTTCTATGTTTATCTGATAGTCTCAATTTTATTCGTACTACCGATGAGCGTCATATAAAAGCGGCGCAAAAATTGTGGCAAAGGTGCAAGAAAGATATTTACGAAAAAGAATTTGAGGGGTTATATTGCGTGGGTTGCGAAAGATTTTTGGTACAGAGAGATATGGCGGATGACAAGTGTGTTATACATCATACGAAACCGCAGTTACTTAAAGAGAAAAACTGGTTCTTTAAATTTAGCAAATATGAAAAGGATTTATTGAAATATCTGGAAAATCCAGATGTTATTACACCAGATTGGCGTAGAAAAGAGGCCGTCAATTTTGTCAAAGAAGGTCTTGAAGATTTCAGCATTTCGAGAGAAAAAGGCCGACTTTCCTGGGGAGTGCCTGTGCCTGGGGATGAAACGCAGGTCATGTATGTGTGGTTTGACGCGCTTACTAGTTATATATCTACGCTTGGTTGGCCGGACAATGAGGAAGGGAATTTCAAAAAATTCTGGGAAAATGGGTACACTTTGCAACTTGCCGGGAAAGATCAAATCAGATTTCAGTCTTTAATGTGGCAGGCCATGCTCATGTCTGCCGGTATCAAAAAGACTGACCAAATTTTCTATCATGGATTTATCAATTCCGGCGGACAGAAGATGAGTAAGTCTTTGGGTAATGTCATCAGTCCATATGAACTAGAAAAAAAATATGGCACTGATGCTACACGTTATTTATTACTTCGTCATGTACACCCAACGGAAGATACCGATGTAACTCGGGAAAGATTAGATGAATGGTATAACTCGGGACTTGCAAATGGTCTTGGCAATTTAGTCTCAAGAATACTAACAATGGCCGAGAAGTACGCAGTCAGTACTGTGGACACTATCGAATCTGGGGCACTGCTGCCTAAAAGTCACTATATTGATAACTTCAATTTTAATGAATATATGGAACATATATGGAAATTGATCCAGGCGGCAGATAAAGAAATTCAGGAAAAAGAACCATACAAAAAGTATAAAACTGATCCACATATAGCAACAAAAATAGTTTCTGAGCTCTGCACGCATCTTTACGAGATTGCTCTTTGGCTAGGGCCGATAATGCCGGATACTTCAGAAAAAATTAAAAATTATTTGTATAATCCAAAAAAAGAAAAGCCTGAAAATCTATTTCCACGTCTCAATGCCTAAATATTTTGACATCCACTCCCATCTTGGTGATTCTGCGTATGATTCGGATAGGGAAGAAGTAATTACGCGGCTTCAGGAAACTAACACTAACACAATTGTCATCGGAACCGATTTTGAATCGTCAAAAAAGGCGGTGGATTTGGCCGACAAATATGAGGAAATCTATGCTTGTATCGGAATACATCCGGTAGATGATCCCAATCAAATCTTTGAAAGAGAAAAATTTGAGGGATTAGTCAAATATTCAAAAGTGGTGGCGATAGGGGAATGCGGTATGGATTTCTTTCACGCCGACAAAGCCACTGATTATGAGAGACAAAGAAAACTATTCTTAAACCAGATTGAATTTGCGCTTACTCATGATAAACCCATTATGATCCATGCACGTAATGCCTACACAGAGCTTCTTGAGATTTTAGAGCCGCTCAAAAATACTTACAAAGACAAACTTCGCGGCAATGTCCATTTTTTTGCAGGTGATGTTACGATTGCCAAAAGATTTTTTGCTATAGGATTTACCATCTCTTTTACCGGCGTTATCACTTTTACTCATGACTATGATGAAGTTCTCAAGTCCGCATCACTTGATATGATTATGTCGGAAACAGATTCGCCGTATGTGACTCCGGTACCGTATCGGGGTAAACGTAACGAACCAAGTTATGTCGATAAGGTAGTAAAGAGAATCGCGGAGATTAGAGGAGAAGATGAAAGTACGGTAAGAGACACTCTTGTCAATAACGCGCTTTCTATGATAGGCTAGTTCAACTTATGGTTAATTCAGAAAGTGAATCGGGAGAACTGGTCGTCTACGAGCTGGGATTTTTGATTTTGCCGAGCATTCCGGAGAACAAACTCTCCAATGTTACGGATGCTATCAGAAAGATAATTTCTAAAGAAAGTGGCACAGAACTTGACGCAGAAGCGCCCTTCAAAGAAACTCTCGCTTATGCTATGTCAAAGACCGTCGGCGTTAGCCGCTATGTAGTTTCCGATGCCTATTTGGGTTGGATTAAGTTTGAGATTGATAGAGCGCGAATTTCAATGATTAAAACTGGAGTAGAAAAAATAGATGAAATTCTACGCTTTCTTCTAATCAAGGCCCCGCGCGAAACCACTTTTACTTTTGCTAAAGCCAAGGTCGCGGCGGTAGTAGAGGAGTCTGTTCCAAAGGAGATTGACGGGGAAATTATCCCTACAGAATCATTGGAATTGGAAAACATTGAGAAATAAAATATGGTAAAATAGTATTATGTACCTCAATCGCGCCATTATTATCGGCAATCTGACTCGTGATCCAGAGCTCAAGACTTTGCCGTCGGGTCTCTCCATAGTCTCTTTTGGGGTGGCCACCAATCGTGTGTGGAAGGATAAAAATAATCAGAAACAAGAATCAACAGATTTTCACAACATAGTGGTGTTTGGTCGACAGGCCGAGACATCCGCTCAGTATTTACGCAAGGGCGCGAACGTGTTAGTGGAAGGCAGAATACAAACCAGAAGTTGGGATGCTCCGGATGGTACCAAAAAATATCGCACGGAAATAGTTGCCGACAGAATTCAATTTGGCCCAAAGCCGACTGGAGGGGCGGCTTCTGCCGGGGTCTCGGCCGGTTCAAGCAAACAACAGGATGCGCCGCCTGTTGATGCCATAGAATATCCCGAGGATAATATTAATGTTGACGATATCCCGTTTTAGTTTGGTAGATTCACTATAAGTAATATGAGAAAACAAAATTATTTTAAAGAACATAAAATCAAATATATCGATTATAAGGATGTCGAAACTCTTAAAAAGTTTCTAACACCTCATGCTCGTATTCAATCTCGGAAGCGCTCCGGTACACCCGCTAAGTTTGAACGCGAGCTTGCCTTAGCCATTAAACGAGCTCGTTTCCTCGGTCTTCTACCATACGTGTCAAGATAACCCCGACGTAAAGTCGGGGAGCCGACTAAAACGTCGGCTTTGAGTTATAATTTAGCGATGCGTATACCGTATTCTATTCAGGGAATGTTTTTTGCTCCGGCGTTTATTGGACTCTCATTCATTTTAAAATTATTCTGTCCCGTGCCGGTTGGCGCCGGCTGTCTGACAGATCAGCTTGCTATTCCTATATTTTTACCTCTGATTTTTGTTTACAAGGTTGTCGGTAACCATTTAGTCATGTACCACGAATTTTGGTTTGTCATTCTGTACTGGAGTCTGGCCGGATTCTTGATAGGTCTTATATTCGATCTACGTAATCACCCGTCTCCGTATTGACCCGTATAATATCGCCTTCTTTGATAAACATTGGAGCTTGAATTTCAACTCCTGTTTCAAGCTTTATCGTTTTGGTCGCGCCTTGGGCCGTGTTACCTCTGGTCGCTTCATGCGCTTCAATTACTTTGAGCTCCATTTTAATTGGTAATTTGAGACCGATAATACGAGCTTGCCCTGAGGTATTCGAAGGGTCGTCAAAAAGCATCACATCGAGCAATATATTTGGTTTGAGAAATTTGGCTGATGGACCTATCAGTTCTTCTGATAGTTTGAAGCGCTTGCTTGGATCATTAATTTCCGAAAACCAATATTCCTGCCCGCCGAGTCCGGCGGGCGGGCGCCCTCCTTTGGTATATAAATATTTTATTTCCTTTTTATTGATGTCTGCTTCCTCGACCTTGTCGGATACATGGAAGGAGTGTTCAGCGATTCTTCCAGTTAAAAGATTTCTCAATTTAGCGGCATTGACCGGTTTTCGCTGTTGTTTGCGAAAGACGTGTGAATCGACCACCTCATACGGCTCGTCTTCAAAAACTATATATCGACCCTTCTTGATTTCGCTGTATTCGAGCATGATTTAAATAAGGCCTAAAATATAGCTTATTTTAAGCGTAAAATATACTTGACAAAGTAGTACTCTCGGTGTATTATTAAGGTAGGCAGTTTGTGGTCCCAAATTATTCTTAAATAAGAGAAAGGAAAAAAGCCATGAAAATCATGGAAGCAATTAGGGTTCTATTTGGACGATGGGTGTCACCCAAAGATGTTTTACACGCCATGGAGATTGTCAGGGGACAGCAAATCGAGAGATACAAAATGCTGTCTAAAAACACTGCTGAAATCGTTCGCTACGCGCTCAATCATCCCGATGAATATTGCCCAGACCTTCTCAATTACTTTATATGGAATCTCAAGTCATATATGACGGAAGGTGGAGGCGCGCTTTCATTGGAAGACTTCGACTTCAGTGAGAGTGAGAAGGATCAGATCCGAAAGCTTCTCTCTGGTGTCGTCTCTCCCCCCGTTCTTCGAGTAAACCGCAGTAAGTAGAAGAAGCCTCGTGCAAGGCAGAAGCCAAGTGCTCTCTGTCGCACGAGGCTTTCTGTTTTTATATTTGGGTAATTAAAACCTGTCAACTTGCGAAGTTGACAGGTTTAAACTTCCTTAAGTTTGGCGCGAATATCTTTAAGAATTTGATCGGAGATTTTTTTGTTCTCGCGCAGGAACTGGCGAGTGGCATCGTAGCCACGACCGAGTTTCAGAGTCTCTCTGTTTGTTCCGGAGGTGGAGATATATTCATATGAATTGCCCGATTTCTTCATAATGCCGAATTTTTCGCCGAGAGCGATCAATTCGCCTTCTCGTGAAATACCCTCGTTATACATTAAATCAAACTCTGTTTGTCGAAAGGGGGCCGCTACCTTATTTTTAACCACTTTTACGCGAGTGCGCCCGCCCATAATCTCATCTCCTTTTTTAATTTGGGCAATGCGGCGAATGTCTAAACGTACCGAAGTATAAAATTTAAGCGCTTTGCCGCCCGGCGTGGTCTCTGGATTTCCAAACATCACTCCTATTTGCATGCGAATCTGATTGATAAAAATGACAATAGTTTTTGACTTGGCGACAATGGCGGTAAGTTTGCGTAAAGCCTGACTCATTAAACGCGCTTGTTTACCCACATGATATGCTCCCATATCGCCCTCTATCTCGTCTTTGGGTGTGAGCGCCGCAACGGAATCTATCACAATGACATCAAGTTTTCCGGAGCGCACCAAAGAGTCTACAATTTCCAGCGCCTGTTCTCCCGTATCCGGTTGAGAAATCAGGAGTTCTTCAATTTTTACCCCGAGACGTTTGGAGTATTCCGGATCCATAGCGTGTTCAGCATCAATAAAAGCGCAAATACCACCCAATTTCTGGGCTTCAGCGACGACATGCAAAGACAAGGTGGTTTTACCGGAAGATTCTGGTCCAAATATTTCGATAATTCGACCCCGTGGCAAACCTCCAACACCGAGCGCCGAGTCCAGACCGATTGAGCCGGTGGAAATGGCATTTACGCCAACTTTTGGCTTGTCACCAAGTTTCATGATTGAATCCTCGCCGAACTTTACTCTAATTGCGTCTAGAGTGGTATCAATATTTTTGCTTGCCCCGAGCTTTGTCGAGGGGTCTTCGGTATTTTTTGTTTTTGCCATGTTAATTATTTAGGCCTGTCTGCGCAGGCAGGACAATCCGCACGTTTTTTCTTATTTCGTGGCCGAAACGGTCTCGGGCTTTAATGGTCATTATACTTAAACCTGGAGAGACTAACAATTTTTCGCTCCACTTACCATCCTCGTCAGTAAATATCTGGCGATCATTCAAGCTAACCCATGCGATATTTTTTGATTGACCCTCAATGATAACCAGCGGATCTGCTACCACTTGTCCATCTTTGAGATTTTCGATCTGAATTTGCGGGCCATATAAAAGAGCGCGCGCCTGATATAGAAAGTAGATGACAAAGAAAATGAATAAAATAATCCCAATAGCATATCTGAGTCTGATATCAAATTTCATAAAGTGGTTTCACTCGTATTTTCTTCGTCAAGTTTCTCTCTTGCGGTTTCTGATCCGTTGTCTATAACTTCTCTGGCTTTAGCCCCAGAACCAGCGCCGATAACTCCACGTTCCTCGAGCATATCTACCAAGCGGGCGGCGCGAGCGTAACCTATACGCAGTTTACGTTGAAGAAATGAAGTTGAAGCCTTACCGGCATGAATGACAGTTTCTCTCGCTTCTTCGTAAAGTTCGTCATCGTCTCCATCATATGAATCGTCTTCTCCCAGTGTGGCCGAGAAGATAGCATTATTTGTCTGCGCGGACAAAGAATTATTTTCACTGGATATATTAATTTCGTCCTGAAGTTCATCGGTGTAGGTATCAGAAAGATATTTGGCAACGGCCTTGACCTCTTTTTCCGAAATATATGCCGATTGAATACGCAATGGTTTGGACATTTCTCCGGAGAGAAAAAGTATGTCTCCCGAACCGAGAAGTTTCTCTGCGCCGGATGTATCGAGAATAGTGCGTGAATCAATTTGTGAGGAAACCTGTAAGGCAATGCGTGCCGGAATGTTGGCTTTGATTAATCCGGTGATGATATTTACGGACGGTCTTTGAGTGGAAAGGATAAGATGAATACCGACGGCGCGACTCATTTGCGCCAAACGTACCACTGCGGCTTCGAGTTCTCGTGGATAAGACTGCATCATATCTGCCAACTCGTCTATAATAATAACGATAAAAGGCATGGGCTCTTCGTTTTTTCCCGCCTGCGTAGATAAGACATTTTGGTGATACGAATCTATGTCTCGCGTTTTATTTTTCTCAAGAATGTTGTAGCGACGTTCCATCTCTTTGGCTGCCCACTTGAGAGCTACGATTGCTTTCTTAGGGTCAGTGATCACAGGAGTTAAGAGGTGAGGAATATTGTTATACATGGTCAATTCAACGCGTTTCGGGTCTATCATTATGAACTTCAGATTTTCTGGTGGATTTCTAAACAAGAGGGAAGTAACTATGGCGTGTATGGTGACCGATTTACCTGAACCAGTGGCGCCGGCCAAAAGAAGGTGAGGCATTCTGGCTAAATTAGCAAAGTGCGAATGACCGG
>ERZ1292632.1683-Hain-H43-01um-R2-1683-length-20639-cov-5_pt1 | contig 20639 bp, 16 predicted proteins | sample MGYA00564407_ERZ1292632 | MGnify/ENA primary metagenome ERZ1292632 (study PRJEB36523, sample SAMEA6512637) | groundwater metagenome | collected 2019-01-08 | study: AquaDiva: Metagenomics assemblies of 32 groundwater samples | reverse complement strand
TTGTTAAAAAATAACTTGCTTTTGGCATACAAGATGTATAATATATTATTATGGTTAACGAATTACCCGATAAACTTCCTCCGCAAAATACAGAGGCAGAACAATGTCTGCTGGGATGTTTGATGTTGGACAAGGATGCAATTGTAAAAGTTGTTGATTTTATAAAGTCGGAAGACTTTTACAAAGGCATACACCAAGATATTTACCAAGCCATGGCTGAACTTTACGAAAGGTCAGACCCTATTGATATTCTCTCTGTGTCGGCCAGATTAAAAGAAAGAAACAAGCTTGAAGATATAGGCGGTTCTGCTTATTTAACCTCTCTGATAAACACCGTGCCTACGGCTACCCATGTTTCAAACTACGCTAAAATAGTGCGTCAAAAAAAAATACTAAGGGATTTGATTTCCGCTTCCCATGAAATCGGACTTTCAGCTTTTGACGAAGCAGAGGATGTTGATGTCCTGTTAGACAAAGCAGAAAAAACTGTTTTTAGCATTGGACAAAGGGCACTTACTCAAACCTTTATACCAATAAAAGATATTTTATCTGACACATTTGAAAGAATAGATGAATTATCAAAACACCAAGGCAAACTGCGCGGGCTGTCAACTGGTTTTAAGGATTTAGACAACAAACTGGCTGGTTTGCAAAAATCAGATTTGATTGTTTTAGCAGCCAGGCCATCAATGGGAAAATCTTCTTTAGCATTAGATATTGCCAGACACGTAGCCATATTTGAAAACAAACCAGTCGGGCTTTTCAGCTTAGAAATGTCTAAAGACCAAATAGCTGACAGATTAATTGCCAGCCAGGCCAATATCAACTTATGGAATTTAAGAACAGGAAGACTTCAGGAACAAGGCGGAGACAACGATTATTCAAGAATCCAGCACGCTTTAGGAACCTTATCGGAAGCCCCAATATATATTGATGACGCAGGTTCTGTTAACGTTTTGCAAATGAGAGCTATGGCAAGAAGATTGCAGGCAAACAAGGGGCTTGGATTGATTATCGTTGATTATCTGCAGTTAATGGAGCCGTTAAACAGGTTTCAATCATCTGTCCAGCAGACAACAGAAAACTCCAGAGCCTTAAAAACTCTGGCAAAAGAATTAAATGTGCCAGTTATAGCCGTTTCTCAGCTGTCTCGCGCTGTTGAGCAAAGAGTGCCGCAGATTCCGAGGTTAGCTGACTTGCGAGAATCGGGAGCTATTGAGCAGGACGCTGATGTTGTTCTGTTTATTTACAGAGAAGACAGGTATAACGAAAACAGCTTAAGAAAGAATATGGCAGATATAATAATTGCCAAGCACAGAAACGGACCTTTGGGCACCGTAGAGACCTATTTTGACGAACAAAGGGTAAGCTTTAGGAACTTAGACAAAGGAGAATATTCAGAGTCTTCAGTTGAAAGCAGCTAAAATGAACTCAATTGATAAACTAATTAGTATTTTTAAAAAGTTTCCCACGGTCGGGCCAAGAACTGCGCGCAGATTTGTTTATTATTTGATGAAATTATCTAAGGAAAATACAGACGAATTGATAAACGCAATTTTAGAATTAAAAGATAAAATAAAATTATGCCAATTTTGTTTTAATCCTTTTGAGGGAGAACAAAATCTGTGCCCTATCTGCCAAAATCCCGCAAGAAATAAAGGACTACTTTGCATCGTAGAAAAAGAAAGCGATTTATTATCAATTGAAAACACTAAAAAATACAACGGCCTTTATTTTATCTTAGATATAAATAATTTAAGAATAGAGGAGCTAAAATTAAGGCTCAAGGAAAACAACTTTTCAGAGATTATAGTTGCTCTGAATCCCACGCCAGAAGGCAAAGCAGCCTCTGTTTTAGTTGAGTCATCAATAAAAGAGGCAGTGCCCTCGCCCGTTTTCAAGATTACTCATCTAGCAAAAGGAATTCCTGTCGGCGGCGAGTTAGAATACGCCGACGAGGAAACATTAGAATCTGCCTTTGAAGGAAGAAAATAAGATTTTTATGTAAAAAAAGAGGCGATTTAGCTTCAGGTTGGGAAGGGGTATGGAGGTCACCGGGAACCCCTAACTTTCTGAAAACTAAATCGCCTTGTATGAAAACTGACAGGGAACTTCCGCTTGTCTGCGGCTGGAAGTCTTCGCGTTTTTGCTAGCAGAGGCTGGTCGGCCTCGCCGCGCTAAGTGTGGCGCACCACTCCGTCCAAGCAACCCACCAAGCAACCCATCTCGGAGAAGGTAGCCACACTCCCTGTCAGTTTGAGTGAACTAATTGCATAATAATATATAACAAAAACCCTGTCAACAAGACAAGCAAAAAGCCGTTATTTCAACGGCTTCTTGCGTCCAATATTTTAATTAATTTTCCTCGGCTTGCTTAATCCGGGTAATTCTTGCTTTAAGATCTTTCTGTGCCCTATAGTTTCTGTGGTTTTTTTTGCGATTGTCCATCCACCTCTCTACTCCGACAAACATCCCTGCTTTAAACATCAAAACGCCGATTAAAGCAATGATTAAGGGCAGAATAAACGAATCTAACAAGAAATTATTTGTTAATCCAGTGGAAACAGTGGTAGCGCCATAAACCGCTGATCTTGTGACTGATATTGAAGCATTGCTTGTAGGATTAGAGCTAGAATTAGAACTTGTGACAGAGACGCTGTTATTTAAAACTGTTGTGCCATAGCTGAAATTCTGCAAAGAAGCAATTTGGACCTGATAAGTAATTGTTACTGTCTGCCCGGCTGATATTGTTCCTATGCTGATTCCAGATGTAATGTCTCCTGAGTAATTGCTAGAACCCGAAACCACTAACTGATTCTTATAAATAAGATTGATTGGAAATGCATCTCTTACAAATACATTATTTACGTTTTGAAAACCTGTCGCTTGAATAGTAATCATAAACATCAACATGTCAGAAGGGCTGGCATAAATTGAATTAGACCAGCTTGAATTTGAAGAAGTCATATTTCTAACTGTTTTATTGATTGTCAACATTCCGCTAGATCCCCCAACCGTAAATGCAATGTCTTGGCCGTAAACTGTATTTCCGTTATAAGGTTGGGCAACTGCCCTAAAATGATATGTAGTGCCAGAATACACATTTGTAATGTTCTGGCTAAAAGAGCCGTTGTAGCTCATTGCTTGGTGCTGAGTTTCGTAACCATATGAAGTGCTTGTACCCCACTGAAACCAAACATAAGCAGAGTTATTGTAGTTGTTATAGTTAGATAAATAACCATTTAAGGTTGCCTGATTGCTATATACATTTGTGGCAGAATTTGTCTGCACACTAATGTTTTGCTGTATACAAGAGTTGTTTTGACATCCATTTGGGCAGTATTGTATTAAATCTTGCTGGTTGCCGCAAGAATCGTACCAATACAAATTATTTCCAGAACATTGCCGATATGAATAGTTGGTGCAATTTTGGTTAATATTTACAGAACAAATCGAGCTGTTGGTTTGAGAACCCGAAGCAACGTTAATTGTTGCTGTTTGTGCGCCTGATTGTGAAAAAGATTTATTGCAAACCTGTGAACTGCCTGTGCAGACGCCAGACCATGAATATGTATAACTGCCTGTGCCTCCTGTGACTGTTGCAATAAAACTGACTGACTGGTTTGTATTTGCTGGATTTGGAGTAGCATAGCAAGAAACAACTAAATTATTTTGGTCTGTGCAGCTGCCGTTGGTACATGTTTGATTGCCTGTGCAGTTTGTTTTTAACTGAGGGGCAGTTGAGTTAGAGCAAGCCGAGTTAGCTGTGCCTGGGTTATTGCAGGTGTGGGTAGTGTAATTTTGGTAGACATTGTTGCCTTGGCAGAAGGGTGAACCCACATATCCATTGGTTCCGCATTGAGAGGTGGAACTGCAGGCGATGTTCTGGTTAGTGCATGAACCATCAGTACATGTCTGATTACCTGTGCAGTTATTCTTTAACTGAGCGTTTGTTGAGTTTGAGCAATATGAATTAGCTGTACCTGCGTTGTTGCATGTATGGGTAATATAGTTTTGGTAGACATTGTTGCCTTGGCAGAAGGGTGAACCCACATATCCATTGGTTCCGCAATTAGCGTTGGTTGAACAAACAATATTGACATTCTGACACTGTCCATTAGAGCAGGTCTGGTTTGAGGTACAGTTTGTTTGTAATTGAGCTGTGTCTGATTGAGAACATGAGGAGTTAGCAGTACCTGGATTGTTGCAGGTATAGGTTCTGTAGTACTTGTAAACATCTCCATTCTGGCAAAATGGGCTGCCTATGTACCCATTAGTACCACACTGAGCATTTGTTAAACAAGCGATATTAACATTTACACACTGTCCATTAGAGCAGGTCTGGTTTGAGGTACAGTTAGTAATTAATTGAGGTACTATTGATTGGCTGCAGCTTGAATTGGCTGTGCCAGGATTATTACAGGTATATGTTTTGTAGTTTTTGTAGACATTATTTCCCTGACAGAAAGGACTTCCTACATATCCATTGCTTCCGCAATTAGCGTTGGTTGAACAAGTGACGTTTACGCACTGAGCGTTTTGACAGATTTGATTTGAAGTACAGGCTTGAAATAAATCTTCTTGATTATTGCAGGAATTAAACCAATAAACAGAATTGCCTACGCAATTCTTAGAGACGTGTGAAGTGCAAGCGGGAGGATTATTCTTACAGACAAGCGAAGAAATCCACGTATTTCCCGCTGAACAGGCGTTTCCAATATCAAAATTATTTCTGGCAGGATTCCACTTAGCTAATACATTATCTTGGCAGGAATACCAGCCGCATCTAGCGTTATCATAAGTACTGACGCAATCCATTGTAGCTGCATCATCATAGCCCGCTAATTGGCAGATTTTTTTAGCCGTTACGCTGTCAAAATTTAAAGCGCCCGCCTGACCTGTTACAGGAACAGGAGTAAATCCGTATTGCAGCGCCTTGCTGTTGACAAATTCGCGAATTCCAAAAGGGTCTTTATACCAATTACCTATACTGGCTGAAGCAGTTTCTACAGAAAATAAAACAGAAACAGCCAAAACCAAAAGGCCTATTCTGAGGATAATGCTAAAATTATTGTTTTTCATAATTATTGTTTAAATAACTGCTATGTTCCAAGTTATTATAATTATAAAAAAAGTCAAGTGTTGCACGGTTTTTAATTATTGTTCAATTCTGCCTGAACGACAATTCTTTGATAGTCTTTACCTGGCGGATAACAGGTGATTAGAGTTAAAACATTATTAGCAGAATTATATGCAGGAATATCATCCCCCTTATTGATAATTGTTTTTTGTTTTATGGTATAAGTGTATTGTTTGTTGTTTAAATCTATCATGATTATATCGCCGACGTTTAAATCATCCAGATTGCTGAAAACCCAATCGTATTTTATTTTTGGCCAGCCCGGCGGAGCTGAGTGCCCTAAAATTACGCTTGCGCCCGGCTGGCCCGGAAGCACAGACCCTGGATAATAAACAACTCCTTTATCCAGATCTTTCATTAAAGACGTTTTATCTGCGTTCTGTGAAAAAACTATGGGAACCGAAATAGATATTTTAGGTATCTCCAATGTATTTTGCTTGTCTGTATAAGTCGTTTTAACATCTTTTATGGTTTGGGCATTTTGCGCAACGTCCGAGCCCTGGCTGTGGTTAGGATAAAAATAAGCTTCTATTGAAGCGGCGTCTATACCCGGATATGGATTAAAAAAGTCATCTATTAATCCCGACATCTCTTTGTAATTAAAAATCCAAGAAACATCATTCCAGTTTATAATCAAAAAACTGGCCAAATAGATTAAGCCGATAATTTTTATTGTTTTTACCAGTTCTTTTTTGTTCATATCTAAATTATTACTTGATGAGGAATACTCAGAATTATCGCCTCTTTATTTAACAGCGCGCCAAAAGACAACATTACAACTATGAGCAATGCTCTGAAAACAAATTGTTTTTTATTTATAACAGCGGAGTCAAACAATATTGCAAACAGCAAGGCGCCCATTACGAGCAGTAAAAACCCGAATATAATATCCTGCAGGGCAGGACCATAATTATACAGCGTAAAATTCAAAAATCTGGAATAAAAATTATTTGCGCCATTACCCAGCTGTTCTTCTATCATTACGGGCGATTCTATTGATTGTGATAGCACTTGATTCGCTTGAGAATTGGCAGACGCCTCCGGCGTCTTATTTATAGCCGGGTTTACCGGCTGTTGGCTGCCAAAAAACTGGACAACAACAACGGTGTTATTGGAACCGAATCCGTCTAAAACAGCAGTTCCGACTTCTTTATAGTTTGAGTTTAACAGATTTGCTTTATGCGAAGGAGAATTTAACCAGGCGTCGTAGACCTCTTTAGAGTCAAAAAAGCCAATTGCCAGGTTTTCCCCGGCGTATTTATAATTATATCCTATGTTCAAAAACCAATACCAGGGCGAAACACCTTGAGGGCTAGTATGAGAAAAATATTGTTTTTGAACCATATCCTCTGCTTTTAATTGGGCTGCATGGTCTAATTTTTGGTTTTCAACTAATGGCTGCAAGCCCGAAGATTGTCTCGCTTGGTTTACAAAAGACACTAGGGCTGATTTTGTTATATCGGCAAAAAATATATTTGACGGAAAATTAATGTAAACAGCAACCGTAAAAACTTTTAGCAGTAATAAACAAATAGCGCAGTACAATAAAAACCTGCTTTGTAAGAATTTCTGCGGAAAATCTTTGTCTATTTTTATATAATCTAACGAATAATTCATAACATTAATATACATTAAACTTTTCGTTTTGTCAAAAAAAACCGCCATTTCGCGGCGGCACAGCGCTTACTTATAGTACGCTCTGTCTTTAAATCTTAAATCTATGTAATGCAAATTTTTTCTTGCTTCGGGCGCTATTTCCCCTTTTAATAACAGGTCCATTTTCGTAATTTGCAAATTAATATCCGAGTTTTGGTCTAAATTAAAATATGCCTGCCAATTTTCATTCGTCCTGACATTCAACTGCAAAGGGCTGGTAATAAAAGCTTCTTTTATATCTATTTTAAAATTGTCCTTTAAGTTTTTTTCAATCATTGAAACTGCCTTCATTATATTCTGCTCAACAACTTTCTGGCCGCTCAAAACTTTGTTTTTATCCATCAATTGTCGCACAATAACCATATTTTGCGGCGCTGCATATAAAGGTTCAAAAACAACGCCGCTCTCATCTATCAAAAAACATTTTCCCTGGTTTTCTTCCACTGTCTCGGTGAAAGAAGGGCAAAAAACAGCAATAGGAGCTCTTTCTTTTATTTCTATATTCAGGGTCTGCGGTAATTTTTTATTTATTTTTATATTTCCTATAACTGGGAATCTGTCTAAAACCTCCTCGCTTAATTTTGCAGCATCAACCAAAAAGATGCTTTTAGAAATTTTTTTATTAATGTTATTTAAAATCAAGCTTTTAAGAGCATCTGTTTGTACTTTTTGGTTGCCGGAAATTACAACGTCATTAACTTGAAACTTAGGATAAAAGAATAACAAATAGCAGGCAGCTAAGACTGTGCTCAACAGCAAAAATCCAATCCAAAAAAAAGGTTTTTTTAAAATTGACTTCCTGGGCTTTATTCTGTGAATCTTGGTTTTTACGTGTTTTCGCCTGTAAGACATAGAGTGTTTACAAATTCCTTTTATGCTTTCTTATTTTCTCTATTATATAATTTAACCAATATTTTGTAGAAATTACATAATCTTGCGTTTTCACGTATTCTTTTATAGAGCCGCCAAAACCCATTTTAAATAACGATAAGCCAGCCCAGGGATGTTTAGATTTTTGGGCCTCCAATTCGTTTTTTATGTCAGGAGCTATGCCCCAGAAGTTATATAATTTGCATCCCCTGTTTTTTGCTTCTTTTATCGCTTCACATTGCAGCAAATAAGAAATAGGTATTTTATTGTATTTTGAAAGAGAGCCCGAGTGATGATAAAAGCAGATATCCTGCCAAAACACGAAAATGGCAGCAGAAACAACCTCGTTTTTGTACTTTCCTAAAAACAACATAATTTCTTTATCTTTAACAAAAGACTTAAATTCATTTTCTAAATATTTTTCGGAAAATGCTACAAAATGATGCCTTTTTGCAGTTTTCAGATAAACTGGCAAAAAAAGCTTAAGGTCCTCAATATTGTTGCTCTTTATAATCTGAATATCCGGGTTCTTCTCTGCCTGACGGATTAAATACCTTGTTGTTTTGCGCATACCTGCCAGCAAATCGTCTTCTGGCGGCGTGATATCAAGCTCCCATGTAACCTCAGGATGCATATGAATGGGAGATAGCCTAAAATCTAAATCTAAAAAGATATTTTCATTTTCGGGGTACCCGTTTGCGGGTCCTTTTAAAAAAATTGGAGACACTCTTATAAAACTTGCTTTTTCTTCTTTAGCAATATCACTTAGTTCAGTTAAAATTAATTCCAAAATTTCTTTTTTATCTCTGGGTTCTAGTCCTTCAACGACAACCGGGCCATGCGGAATAAATAAAAAAGTCCCGCGCCTGGCGCTGATTTTTAAAACTAAGGCAGCTGCAATTAATCTTTTACTGCTGAAAACTCCGAACCTCCAGAGCTTATCACCCATTAATTTATTGAACTCGCCCCAGTTCCAAGATTGCAGAAAGGTTTTTTCTGCACAGGTTTGAAAGAAACTCTCCCACTCTTCTTTGTTTTGTATTTCTCTTAATTCCATTTATTTAGTTAAAATAAAGGTTTTTAAAAAAGCTACAATTCTTTCCGCATCTTTTTGAGATATATTTATGTGCGTCGGCAGGTTTAGAGTAGTTTCAGCTAATTCTTCTGCTTTGGGGCACATCCCCAAACTATAATGCATCTTCTCTAATTTTGTATCAGAAGGAGCTATAACTGATGTGTACCAATCGCCGATTAAAATATTCTGCTTGCTCCACGCTTCATAAATTATCTCGTGAGCTTTTGGATGTTTTATTGTAAAGCGTAGAAAACTATGCTTTATTTTTTTAGCTGACAAGTTTTCTGATAACAGATTATCTGAAACTTGGAATTCTGTTCCTTTCAAGTTTTCGTAATAAAACCTACTGAGCTTTCTTCTATGCTCATGGAATTTATCTAATTTATTAAATTGATTTAAGGCTATAACTGCTAACGCGTTAGGCAGGGCTTTGGGAAAATAACCGGGCCGTTGTCCCCTTTTTTCCTTCCAATGTACTGCCTTAGATAATATATGCAGCCATTGCGATAAAACCAAAAAGAGCTTGCCTAAATCCCCAAAATTATAAACCGGCAAGATTATATAGTTTAGAAGTATTGGATGCAATAACTGCTGAAAAACCCAGAAAAATGACGGCTGCTTAAATTCTTTTTGCAACTCTTCAAGCTTTTTGCCTAAAATCTCATCATTTGTAACTGCCATACCCCCGTAAACAGACGAAATAACTTTATCCCGGGAAAAACTAAAAAAAGCGGCTTTTCCGAATGTGCCGACTTTTTGACCGTTAAACTCAGCTCCCAAAGCATGCGCGCAATCCTCAATTAAGATTAGCCCGGGGGTACCCTTTGGGTCCCGCACAATAGTTATAATCTCGTCCATATTAGAAGGCATTCCAAATGTGTGCTGAACCATCAAAACCCTTGTTTCGGGGCTAATTTTGGCCTTTAAATCGCTTATATCCACGTTAAAAGAGTCTGTATCGCAATCTACATAGATGGGCTTTAAATCAAGCCACAAAATAGGATTTATGGCGGCTGAACACGTAAATGCCTGCAAAAGCACTGAGCTTTGTTTTTTTAATTCCAATGCTTTTAATATAGCAAAAAAAGAACTTCTCCCGCTATTAAAAGATACTGCGTATTTTACGCCCAAATATTTTTTGAATTGTTCCTCTATATCTCTTATCGCTTTCCCCTTTTTCCAAAGCCACGGCCTAATAATTAAATTCAAAGCCAGTTTTATATCATCTGGCTCAATATTCGGAGATAAAGAAATAGAAATAGGTTTAAAATAACTCATAACAAACTTATTAATCGAGCGGGGACCCTGCCTTCTAACAACACAACATCGCCTTTTTTACAAAAAAGCGTGATTATTGAATAAATGTCCTGCGGGTTGTCGCACAATAAAATGTTTTTGGCGTCGCCCCCTTCACCCAAAAAGCCATTTTTTATATCTTTAAATCTGTCTCTGCTGGTAATTATTGCCAAGTCGCAAATTTCTGCGATTTTTCTGCCTATTTTTTCGTGAACTTCTTTAGATTTTTCTCCGAGCTCAATTAAAGACGGCATTACAATAACTTTCTTTTGTAAAAATACGTTAAGATAATCTATGTCTGCATAAACCCCGTCTGGATTAGAGGAATACGAAGAATCAATAATATTAATACCGTGTTTGCCTTTTTTCAGGGTCATGCCTGCTTGCTCTTGTTTTATGTTCTTGCAGGCTTCTGCGATTTCTTCAAGGTTCATGTCAAGTTCTTTTGCAACAAGGATGGCAGCCAAAATGTTCTGGATGTTCTGCCCACCCAAAACGTTTACTCTGAAATGAACAATTTTTTTGCTTTTGTCGACAGCCAAAAAGGAAATAAAATCCTCGTGCACCGACAATTGGTCTGTCCAAATATCCGAGTTTACTTTTTTTCCAGTCGTGCTGTAAACCTTTTTTTCGGGGTACCCTTCGGGTCCTGTTTTTTTATACAAATCCAGGCAATATTTATTATCGCCGTTTAAAACTAAAACACCGTCTTTGGGTAACATTTTTGCTAATTCCCTGCCGCCTTCAGCGGAAAGCAGATTATCTAAAGAGCCAAAGAGGGCGAGATGCTGCTCGTTAACTCCCGTAACAACGCCGATTTCAGGTTTTAATATGTTGCAAACCTCTTTTACTTTGCCTTTATTATACGCGCCGACTTCAGCAATAAAAATTTGATGGCTTGGTTTTAAATCATCTAAAATGCACTTTGCAACGCCAATTTCAGAATTCTGGTGCTCTTTTGTTTTTAAAACCTTGTATTTTTTAGAAAGTATCGTTGATAAAAATTCTTTAGTTGAGGTTTTACCATAAGAACCCGTGATGGCAATCACCTTAAGATTACCTGCCGATTTGATATTTTTAATCTTTTCTGCGGCCTTGTTTAACGTGTTGTTTCTAATTAAAACTGCTAAAGGCTGGAATGAAAGCACAACCAAAGAAACAATTAACGGAGTTAAAATATCAAAAAGCAAGATATAAAGAGGGTTATTAACCCAGAATGCAAATAAAACCAACAAGGCAAACAATAATAATGTTAAAAGCACAGTCTTTGCAGTCCTCACGGGTTTCTTTGTCTTTTTTAAAGCAATTGAAACTATAAACGCCAAAGATTCTGCAAAATAAATCAAAAATAAAATAGAAAAAAGGAGAGCGAATAATTCACTCCTAAGAATAAAGAGAGCAGCTAAAATTATTTTAACGAATAATAGAGGGTCAAAAATCAACTTTTTGCCTTTGTGCGTATTGAAGTGGTCTAAAAAACGACCGATGTGATATTCTTTCAGCTGCCAAAGATAGACCCAAAAAAGGATATATTTTGAAGTTCTTATAAACCAAAATGTGTTTAATAAAAGAAACATTTTACAAATTATTTATAATTTCCTCTGCAAGCGCTTCCGGTTGTTTTCTGTTCAAGTCGTGCCCGGCCCCCGGTATAATTACGAGCTTTGAATTTTTAATCTGTTTTGATATAAAATAAGCGTCTTCTATTGGCGTAAACTCGTCTTTGCCGCCCCAAATAATTACTGTTGGCACCTTAATAAATGGCAAGTGAAAAGAAAGGTCTTCAGAAATTATATTTAAGTAAGTTTCTTTCATCACGCCCTCAACATATAGATAATCGCTTTTGCGAATAATAAATTTGTAAACAGCTTTTCTAAAATAACTATAGCAGGGCAGAAAATAAAAAAGCTTTATGATTTTTGATACTTTTGTGAAAAAATCTTTTTTAGTTGTTTTTTTTCTTACACAGGCAGCCGACACTAAAAATAATTTTTTGATTTCCTGGGCGTGTTTTACCGCTAATTTAGACGCCAAAGCGCCGCCGAAAGAATGACCCAACAGATAAAAGTCGCCAAGGTTCATTTGTTTTATAAACTGCTCAACCCAATCAATGTATTTATTGGTATTCCACGGCACAGAAAGAAAGTCCGATCTGCCAAACCCCGGCAAATTGGGAACTATAACTTTAAATCCTTTTTGGGAAATTAGTTGCGCCACATTTTCCCATCTTTCAGAGTTAGACCCCCAGCCGTGTAAAACAAGAAAAGGAGTTCCTTCCCCAAATGTTTTATAATCTGTTTTAATGCCATTGATTGTGATTTCCAATTTTAAAAAGCTCGTAGAGGCCCGACCTCCTTAAAAACTTAAAGCTTTCGGGGAGGTCGGGCCTCTCTTGGCTTATTTTATAACTTTGAAGCCGCAGTATTTTTGCAAAACTTTCGGCAGCTTTATGCTTCCGTCTTTTTGCTGGTAATTCTCAATAATCATTATTAGAGGGCGCATAGAAAAAGCTGTTCCGTTTATCGCATGAACAAAATTTATTTTGCCGGATTTATCTCTATAACGAATATTCAGTCTTCGTGTTTGAAAATCTGTGCAGTTTGATGTTGAATGCGTTTCCCTGTATCTATTTTCCGACGGCAGCCAGGTTTCAATGTCATATTTTTTAGCTGCCGGCAATCCTAAGTCTCCGGTGCAAATGTTTAAAACCTGATAAGGCAACCCAAGCGACTTCATTAACTTCTCCTCTATATACAATAAATAATCGTGCATTTTTTTAGAATCTTCGGGTTTGGTCAAGCAAAACATCTCTAATTTATCAAATTCGTGAACTCTTAAAATTCCGCCGGTATCTTTTCCATAAGAGCCGGCTTCTCGCCTGAAACAAGTTGTAAATCCAACATATCTTTTTGACAACTCTTTTTCATCTAAAACCTCGTCCGAATGCATAGTTCCCATTGACTGTTCTGAGGTGCCTATTAAATATAAATTATCCTTGGGCAAAAAATAAGCTTCACTATCGTCAGTTTGTTCTAAATAACCCATACCCATTGCCATCTTTGCGGTTATCATTTTTGGCGGGAGCAAAGGTGTAAATCCTTCTTTTATTAAAACGTCAAAACCGTAACGCATTAAAGAAAGGTGCAGTATGACTAATTGGTTTTTTATAAAACTAAATCTCGTTCCAGATATTTTCGACGCCCGCTCTATATCAATTAAATCAAGGTCCGTGGCAATTTTCATGTAATCCTTGACTGGAAAATTAAACCTGGGAATCTTCCCACATTTTCTTAAAACAACATTTCCGGAATCATCTTTTCCGACTGGTACATCGTCAAATGGAATATTGGGCAATTGCAAAAGCAAACCTTTCAATTCTGCCTCAATTTCTTCTAATTCCGGCTCCATTGATTTTATTTTTTCTTTAATTTCTTTTGCCTGAGTTATCAAAACATTATTTTCCTTTCCGCCTCGGCTGATTTTATTCTGCTCTGCTCTCAATGTTTCCAACTCTGTCATTAATTCTCTTTTTTTCTTGTCCAATTCTAAAACTCTGTCCACATCAACGTTGGCATTTTTATTTTTACAAGCTTCTTTAACCTTCTCAGGATTTTGCCTAATAAAATTTATATCCAACATATTGTTTATAATTTATTATTTTTTTTCTTTTGTCTGTTCACCTATACTAATAAACGACCCCTCACCATAAGTTTTCTCGATTTCCCTGGCCACGGGCAATAATCTTCCAGACATAACGGCTTTTGCAAAAAGATTAAAAACTTCTTCTTTCAACTTTTTTAATTTAATTTTTATTTCTTCCCCCAGCCCTTCTTCAAATTCTTCGTCTGATTTTTTTTCGTAGTCCTCTTTTCGGGATATGCAAAAACAAATTCTCTGGCGCTCGGCGGTAAATTTGAATCAAATTTTGCCCCTGACAAATGAGCGATTGAGGGAAAATATTCTTTATGAAATCTGCTGGCCAGTTCTTCAATTACAGCTTCATTTATGTCATAAAAATATATTTCTTTCTCAAAAGTTTTGATTTTAAAGCCAGACCTTCTAATTCCTGGCTTCCCGCTTTCTGACTGAACGGAAAGAAATGAATTAAAATGCAGTGCTTCGTGCACAACAGATCTGGCATTAACCAAAATGCTTTTTTGATCTACAATTCCAATAGACTGGGTATGAGGATGATAAAAACCATTTGTAATGATATTGTCTCCGGTTTCAAATGGTATTTTTTCCGCATCAAAAAAATGCACATGTTTTAATTTAAGCGGTACGGGTTTACCATCATATCTTTTAACGAATTCTGGCATTTTTTCTAAAATTCCTTCAACAACCTCCGCTTCCTCTTTCGTCTTTGGCTTTTCATATTCATCAAGCTTCTGGTCCTCAAAAATTTTCTCGTAAAATACGAGAAAACGTTCCTCAGTTTCCTGATCTTCTCCAACCACTTCCGAAATTCCCGTTTTCCTTTCTTGATATTCTTCTCTATTTTTCGGTTCCCCTTCCATAATTTATCATAATTTATTGTTTTAGTTTCATCAAAGGGAATATTTGGCATTCGCGGCTGGGTTTGTCCATTAAAAAACTGAATAAGCGTTCCGAAACACCGAAGCCGCAGGTTGGCGGCATTCCGTGTTCTAGTGCCTCAACAAAGTCATGGTCATACATTTGCGCTTCTTCGTCGCCTTTGTCGCGAAGTTTTTGTTGTTCGGCAAATCTTTCTGCCTGGTCGATTGGGTTATTTAACTCTGAATATCCGTTGCCGATTTCAGAGCCGGCTAAAATCATTTGGAATCTTTGCGCCATAGCCGGGTTTTTTTCGTTTCTTTTGGCTAACGGAGATACATCAATCGGCGTGTTTATTAAAAATCCGGGTCCTGAAATATTTTTGCGGCAAAATTTCCACAAATTATCAATTGCTCTTGTTCTATTAAAGCCTTTTTTATCATAATCAATGCCAAGCTTTATTAATGCCTGCTCTATTTCCTGCAAACTCGCCTCTAAAACATTTACTTTTGTATATTTGCTTATTGTTGAGCAATAATCGTATTTTTCCCATTTTTTTCCCAAGTCCACATCAAAACTTTTTATTTTAAATTTCAAAGTCCCGAATGTTTTTTTGGCAACGTATTTATACATTTCTTCAACTAATTTCATTCCCTGTTCGTAATCAGCGTATGCCCAGTAAAATTCCATTTGAGTGTAATCCTGCAAATGTTCTGAATCCATTCCTTCGTTTCTGAATTGCCTGCCTATTTCAAAGGTCTTTTCAAATCCGGCAACCATTAATCTTTTCTGCCATAATTCGCCCATTGAAATGCGCAAATAAACATCCATATCCAAGGCATTATGGTGAGTTGTAAAGGGTCTCGCATCAGCTCCGCCGGGGGTAGTCTCTAAAACTGGGGTTTCCACTTCTAAAAAGCCTTTTTTTACTAAAAACTCTCTCATTGAGTTCCAAAATATGGCTTTCTTTTCAACCATTTCTTTGACTTCCGGATTGAAAATAATATCTAAATATCTTTTGCGTAATTTTTCCTCAATATCCTGCAAGCCATGCCATTTTTCTGGCAAGGGCAATAATGCTTTTGCCAGCATTTTATAGTCCTCTGCCTCAATTGTTTTTTCGCCTTTCTGCGTTGTAAAAAGCGTGCCTTTTATTTCCACAAAATCAGCTATATCAAAAACATCCAGGAAAAATTTATATCCTTTCTCCCCTATTTTATCCTGTTTTATAATCGCCTGGATTTTTCCCGAGCCATCATTGATATCTAAAAAAGTAGCTCCGCCGTGTTCTCTTTGAGCCATTATTCTTCCGGCTAAAATAATTGTTTTTTTCGCTTTAGATAATTTTGAAAAACCATCTATTGCCTCGGCTATTGTATGGGTTCTTTTTGTCTGAGCCGGATAAGCCAAAAGCCCGCTATGTTCAAGCTTTTTTAATTTTTCTAATCGTGTTTTTCTAAGTTCTTCTATTGTAGGCATACTTTTGATGTTAATTTATTTATAATACCAAACTTGCTAAAACCAGTAAACCCCCTTGACAAGGGTTTTGGAACATGCTAAGATTAATTATTGAAGAAAAGTCCGACCTGCAGGACATAAAGCAGGCATCTGTATGGTCCCCTGGGGTGCAGACCAGAAGGCAGATGATTGAAACAAGCCAACGACGATTTCTTTCCCCCTGTCGCGCACAGCAAGAAAGAGAAATCGTCAATGGCGCACTTTTCCAATCCAAAAACTGACAGGGAGTTGTAAGTAGGCTATCGGCGAAAATAACGCCGGCGTGCCACAGGACCCAACTTGACAATAACCCGTGGTATAGGTTGCCTGCCAGCTGCCTGTCAGTTATTATTCAAGGAGCTTCGTGCTCCAGCGCCGTTTCGTTCAAAAGCCCCGGAATCCCGGACGCCAACTGAACGAACACGGCGCTCTTTTTTTGCACAAAATTACCAGTTGCCGGTTACTTATTTTTTAGAAAAGTACCAGTTTAATACGTCGTGCGCTACTGGCAAAGCGGCGGAGCGCAGACCCTGCACGCTTTCTATGGTAACCACTAAAACTATTTGCGGATTCTCGTAGGGGGCGAAAGTGGCAACCCATGTATTGTAGTGCCCCGCTTCAGGAATTTGGGCAGTGCCTGTTTTAGCCGCTACAGCTACCGGCAAATCATTTAACGAAGCGGCCAAGCCATATGATTTTGATACGCCGTCTCTCATGCCCTCTCTGATAATTTCTAAATTTTGGGGGTCAATAAAATTGCTTCTTATAACTTCTGGCTTGAATTCCTGCACAGTTTTTGCCGAGTCGCCAGAGCCATCAACAATTTTGTTTACAATTTGGGGTTTATACAAAGTCCCGCCATTCGCAATAGCTGAGTAAGCTGTTACCACCTGCAAGGGAGTTGTTTGCAAATCAGACTGCCCAATAGAAAGGTTATATGTGTCTCCATCCCACCACGATTCATTCTTAGTCTTTTTTTTCCATGCAGGATCTGGAATAAATCCCTGAGACTCGCTGGGAATATCAATTCCAGTTTTTTGCCCCCAACCGTAAAGAGACAGATATTGTTTAATTCTAGTGGGGCCCAATCCCTGCTGGTCGCCGTAACCTCCGCCCACTGTATAGAAATAAATGTTTGACGAAACAGCCAGTGCTTTTCTCATGTCTACTAAACCATGAGGAGCAACCCCCTCAAATCTATAAACTATGTTAGGATCATATTTGCTGCGCACCTCTATATATCCTGGGTCATTTATCTGTTTTTCCGGAGAGATTATTTTTTCTTGCAAAACCCCCGAAGCTAAAAAGGGCTTAATTGTAGAACCAACCGGATATTTGGCTGCAATTGCCCTGTTAAAAAGAGGCTGGGAAGAATCATTTTGTATTTTATCAAAATCTGTTTTAGAAATGCCTTGCGAAAAAAGATTATCATCATAAGAAGGATAAGAAATTAAAGCTAAAACAGCTCCAGTATTTGGATTCATAGCAATAGCTGCCCCCTTTTTTGCTCCAACATTTTTTATGCTATTTTCTAAAGAGTCATAAAGCTCTTTTTGAAGGTCTGAGTCTATGTTTAATATTAAATTTTTCCCGGGAGCGGGAGCTAAAATAGTTTTTTCTCCCCTGTCTATGCCAACAGCACTTCTTGCCGCTTCAACTTTACCCGGTGTGCCTCTTAGATAACTCTCGTATGATTCTTCAAGTCCAATCTTTCCGATATAATCATTTACCGCGTAGCCCTGAGATGCTCCAAGTTCATCTTCATTTATTCTGCCTGTATAACCTAACAGGTGCGCAAACGAAGCTGCAAAAAGATAATTTCTTACAGTATTTTTTTCTATTTTACAGCCTTCAAATTCATTAATCTTCGCCTCAAGTACCAATAGACTCTCGTGCGGGATGTTTTCAAAAATTAAAACTTCCGAACTATTCGTCAGCTCAATTTTTTTCTCCAGCTCCAAGGGATCTGTATTAATAACTTTCGCAATATTTTCTATTTCATTTAAGGTTTGAGCATTTGCCTGCAAAAACTGCCTTCTATCGCAAACTAAATCAAAGGCAGGAGAGTTGGAAACAAGCTTTTTTAAATTCTTATCGTAAATAATACCTCTTTCCGGGATTATAAGAGCGATTTTTCCTTTATTGTTCTCGCTTATATTATAAAACCTTTGGCCAGACACTGCCTGCAAATAAAAGGTTTTAGAAAAAAGTACCAATGCTAACAGCAAAAAAATTCCTAACAGCATATAGGATATTTTTTCTTTAAGAGGCACCTCTAGTTTTTTTTCCGTGATACCAAGCTCTTCTTCTTTACGTTTGGCTAATTTATCTAAAAAAACTTCGTGAGTCTCGATGCTGCCATAAGATTGCTTAACTTTGTATTTTCCGTAAGAACTCATAGTTTATAGAATTTTACAAAACCTTTATAGATATAAAAACTAAAAATAGCGACGGTCAAATTGTAAAGTGTTCGTAACAATAAAGACCAGCTAAAACTAAAAATAATATGAGAGGGGTCAAAGAAAAAAAGAAAAAGACCGGAAAAAACATCATAAAATATATAAAAAACCAAGAAAAGGGGCATAAAGTACGCAATTGGATATTTATCTTTTTTCTCTCTTAAAGACTGCATTGCCTTTTTTAGCAGTATACCTATTACTAATAATAATACTATTGAAACTCCAAAATACGAATAAGAAAACACATCTAAAAGAAAACCGGCAACAATTGACCAAAACATTATTTCATAATAACTGCTATTTTTCTCAAAAAAAATAATAATAAAGAAAAGTATGAAGACAAGGTTTGGAGCTATGCCCATTATGTTAAAGCGGACAAAAAAACTGCTCTGCAAGACTGCGAGTAAATAAAAAAGAAACATAGTAATTAAAGTCTTGGGCCACATAAAATTTCAGGCTACTTTTCTTTTTTGTAATCTGTTATCACTAATAGATTATCTGTATTTTTTATGTTAAAAAATGGCTCCACTCGCGCCTGCTGAAAGGGCTTTTGATCATTTTTATAATTTTTTGTGACCTTACCCACCAAAAGGTCTTTGGGAAAGAGCTCCTCTAGGGCTGATGTAATCAAAATATCTTGCTCTTTTATTTCTTGGTCTGTAGGGACTAAATCTAAATAAACACCCAACCCCCCGCTGCCCTTGATCAAGCCATTAATTACCGGCTTTGTTGGGGTACCCCTTGGGTCATCTTGTTGAACTCTTACGTCAATAACGCTGCTTTTGCTGGATATTAGCATAACTTTTGAAAAACTATTGTAAACCTTTATAACCTTTCCGAAAAGAACTTTTTGCTGATTTATCACTGCCATGCCCTCCAAAACTCCGCTAGTTAAACCTTTATCTATTGAAATAATATCTTGCTGACTGTCTAAACCAATAACACCGGACAATACTAATTTCATATTTTTAAAACCTAAAATATCCGCTGCTATTTGGTTTTCTCTTTCATCGCTTTGCAGAGAAGAAATCATTGATAACAATTTTTCGTTTTCTATTTTTAGCTCTTCGTTTTCTTTTTTTAGCTCTTTTTTACCAAAAAGCGATGCAAAAAAAACCGAAGTATTATCGGCCGCCATGCTCAAAGTTTTTTCAACTGGATGAGATATTATATAAAAAGTATTTTTTACCTGATTTTGAAATAAATTTAAAACAAAAATCAAAATAAATAAAATAATAATTCCAGTTAAAATTTTACGGATTGAAAAATCCATGCTTGAAGATATAATTTATTATAAGTCATTTTACTCCTTCATCTTTTTTTATGCAAATCTTATAGCAAAAAAAGTTCCTCAATGAGGAACTGTGCGCACTAAGTGCTTCCGCCTAGGCGGCAAGACAGGATGAGGGTTCGGGCCATCCTCAATTGTCACCCCATAAGCAGGCGCCTTAGTTTTGTCGTAATAAACCACCTCGCCGTCGACTTCGATGCCAAGTAAATCTTCGGCTCTGGTGACGATTGATTCATGTGTTCTGCCATTGTATCCTGACACGATCTTTATTGTGTGGCTCATGGTAATCCTCCTTTGTTTTCAAGTTACAATTTGGTTTGCTAATCAATTTTATGTTAGCATTTTCATTTTAAAATGCAACAAAAAACCGACTCTTAAAATCGGCTTTTTTGTTTGAATGCAAGGGTGGCAACTACCTACTCTCGCGCAAAGCACTACCATCGGCCTTAGAGTATTTCACTTCTGAGTTCGAAATGGGATCAGGTGGGACAACTCCAGTATAGTCGCCACCTTTGCATTCAATGGTTCATCGGATTAAATAATTTTGCTTCGCAAAATTAACGCGAAGCGTTATTTAACCCGATAAAGATAAATAAAATCTGTATCTATTACTTAACTTACGCTATATACTCAGATTTCTGAGTATATCGAAGGATAAAATGATTTATTAGTACTCCCCGGCTGAATCCATTGCTGGACTTACACCTGGAGCCTATCAATCCCGTCATCTGCGGGAAATCTTTAGACCTTTCGGTCTGTGAGTTCTCATCTTGGAGTTAGTTTCGCGCTTATATGCTTTCAGCGCTTATCTATTCCCGACTTAGCTACCCAGCGATGCTC
>ERZ1292632.1681-Hain-H43-01um-R2-1681-length-20641-cov-6_pt1 | contig 20641 bp, 28 predicted proteins | sample MGYA00564407_ERZ1292632 | MGnify/ENA primary metagenome ERZ1292632 (study PRJEB36523, sample SAMEA6512637) | groundwater metagenome | collected 2019-01-08 | study: AquaDiva: Metagenomics assemblies of 32 groundwater samples | reverse complement strand
CCTCCACCACCTCCGCCTCCAGCCGTATGGTCAGTATCTGGAGCTGAAGCTATTGAAAGCAAACTTCCAACATCAGCATCAGCTACACCAATACCACCATTACCTCCGATACCAGGATTAGTCGCGGCTCCACCAACCGCTCCTGCACCACCACCTCCGCCTCCTGAACCACTAGGGCCACCAGCTCCTGCACCACCATCATTATCAAAAGTATTAGTATTATCTCCTGTTCCTGCACCAAACCAAGCTGAACCTCCGCCTCCTGAACCAGTAGAACCTGCTCCGCTTGTATTAGCAGCTCCGCCGCCGCCACCAGTTGCGGTGACTATTCCGTGGCTACCAGTATTGCCAGTATTAAAAACAGAATTAGAGCCATTCGCTCCTCCTGCTGCGTTTCCTCCTGCTCCTCCACCACCGACAGTGATTCCGTAGGCTCCTGCCGTAATAGTATAGGTGGCGTTATACTGGACTCCACCGCCACCTCCACCTCCACCTGCATGAGAACCACCCAAATTAGAGGTGTCGCCGCCACCTCCGCCTCCGGCTACGACTAATATGCGTCCTGTTGCCATGAATTATGGGGCTTTAAATCCTTTAACCGTTGCGTAAAGTATGGAGGTATTTGAACCGGCCTGGATGTTGAAGGAGGCATTTGCTCCTGTTCTGATTGGTGTAACGAGTCCAGGCAGATTAGAGCCGCTCACTGTTGGAGCAATCGTATAACCAAGAATCGAACCAGCACTATCCGAAAGCGTTACCAGAGTGGTAGTTGCTCCGGTATTCGCAAACCACAAATCAGTAATGTAATTTCTCAACCCTGCACCGGCAGCCGCGACGAGGGTCGTCAGAGAGGTGCTCGTCAAAGAAACATATCCTTCAACACGGGATTCTTCAGGGGCAAAAGGTTTTATCAACCTCCTACCAGCTGAATCTACGGCCATTGGCGCATACTCTAAATCAGCCTACACAAATGAAGCCACAGCGTCATTCCTGACTCCAAGAATGAAGTGTCCTCTGTCGCCAGAACTATGACCCGAGTCTTCAGCGGTAGTTCCAAATACGGGTACAGCTCCGATAATAGAGGCTCCAACAGTGCCGGCTACCGAACCGGCTATATTCCAGATAGCATTGCCCTGCATAGCCGCAACCGAGCCAAGCATCGCCGTTCCTGAGGGAAGCTGTCCAACAATGGACGCGCCGATAGTGCCGGAAACTGAGCCGATTGTCGGCAATGGCGTGGTCGGAGAAATAACACTAAGAACCGAGGTATTTGGATTTGACCTGAACAGAGTTACGAGTCCAACAACCGATGTGTCTATGTTATTTTCCTCGTATACTTGGAGGTTATTTGTTCCATCCGAGATTCTCACTGGGGGGAGTCCTATGATGCTTGCTCCGACCGTTCCCGATACAGAACCCGTCGTTATCCATGGATTAGTGCCCTGAAGAGTCATTACAGACCCAAGGACTCTGGTTCCTTCGGGAAGTTGGCCGATAAGCGACGCTCCGACTTGCCCGTGAACAGACGCTTGCGGTATGTTTCCAATGTTTACCGTCCCAGAAATAGATGGATTTCCAGTAATTTGCACAACTCCATGCACGGACGCTTGTGGAATATTCCCGATATTTACCGTTCCAGATATTGATGGTGTGTTTCCAATACCGATAGTGCTCTGGACAGAAATGATTCCATGAACCGATGCTTGTGGTATCCCAACAATGGTAACCGCACCGGAAATTGATGGGGAACCGGAAAAGACGACTGGAACCGGAGAAAGAACACTTGAAATAGTGATAATCGGCTCATGGACACTCCCAGAAGTAATACTCGACCTCGCGGTGAGGACAGAACTTGCGGCATCTAGAAAATTATAGTTGTTCGGCATATATTATGTGGTTGGTTTTGATACGGTGGTATATCCTGCCCCAGTTGGTTTTGAGATGTTGGTGTATCCCGACACTGCGACAGCGGTATGAGTGGTTGCGTAGGTGAGAGGGATGAGAATGCCTGTAATCATTCCCGCTTTTATTTGATAGTTTCCCCCTGCATCGCTCGGCTTTGCTATATTCGTATATCCTGCCCCAGTTGGTTTTGAGATGTTGGTGTATGGCATAAGAAAGCTAATCTCTTTGGGTACCGTAAGAGGAATGACGAGTCCGGCTGATGCTCCTGCTCGGGTAGCCATTTTTCATAGAATTAGACGAGTCCATATCATCAAAACTCCCAACCATCGAGCTGAATTGATACTGCCTGAATCGGCTGTTGGGAGCCCCTTGCCAATGTCGTCACAAGCTGTTTGACCCGTTCTTCATACTTCGAGTTGAACGCATCGCCCTGATTGATTTTATCTCCTCCCAGCGAATAGAAATAGCTCGCCGCGATGCGCCATCCAAGAATCCTGTAATCAAGGCTTTCGGGATAGGCAATCGTATTTCCCACGGCTGTATATTCGGTCGGTTTCAGGTAGTAGAAAATTCGGATGAGCTGGCTTGTGTTGTGTGCCGCTGTCGGAGTAGGAAAAATCTCGTACCAATCGCCTCTATCATCAAAATAGGGAGTAGCACCATTTGCGTTTGTCCGGAGCCATCCAAAAGATTTGTTCCCTGGAATGTTCGATACATCGAGTTGAGTTGCCGTTTTATAATCTTGACCGGTCGAGTTCGCATAATTCAATTCAATGGCCTTGAGCCAGAACATATCGGTAGGATATAAGTATGTTCCCTGTCCAACTGTCCCATCACGATATGATTCTTGCAGTTGAGATGCATCAACGCCGGCCACGATGAGCCTCCGTCTGAAGTCCACTAGGGCCTCATTTGCCCAAATCAACCCACTCGCATCGGTTAAACCATCAGCGTTTGTCTGGGCTTGTGTTCTGGCGAATGAGATAGCATCGGATACGGCGCTCATGGTGTATTGGTTACTTATCCTTGAGGCCATAAAGCCTCAAAGGAAATAACTAATTAGTTATTAGGAACTTACTGCGCTCTCCACACGGGAAATACGTACTGTTCCGATGCTATCCTCAAATCTCGTGGCACCCAGCGTTACCTTTCCACCGATTGAGGTGTAGAGGTTTAGCGGGTTGTTCGAGTCCGGCGAGGTAACAAGAATAGGAGTCGGTTCCTGGAAATAGCCCCAGCCAAACGAATCCTGTCCCAGCACGGTCGTCGGGAATACATTGACCGTTGAGTTGAAATAGTTCTGGTATGCACTCCGGAGGTAGCGAATACCCCTGAAGTCACCCATTGCGCCTTTCCGGAGGTCATCAACGGATGTATACCGTCCCACATCAACGAACGCACCCGTCTGCGAGTTAGACATCAAGTCCGATTCAGCCCATGGATGGATAATACCGACATAGTATGCACCATCGAACGGCTTCATACCCGCCGCATTTGAAGACGCGAGCGTTCGGTATGCCTTGTTCATCTCGGTTTGGGTCACTAAGTCACCCGCTGCCAAGCTGGAGCGAGATGTCTTGTTGCCCGCGTAGATAACACCATTCGTCGCGCTGTTCACCACTGTCTGCAGTGCGGTATCCACCAATCGGGCAAGTGCATTGCGGACATGCATGGTGCACGCATCGACAGTTTCAATTGCCGAGTTGTGAACCAACAAATCCGAAATCTGCACAAGAATACCATACTGCGCGGGACCGGAGCTATATGAGGTTGCACCCCATGTAATAGCCGTCGGGTTCGTACCTTCGGTGATTGCCGCGACACCAATTGAGGAGGATACGGGATATCCGCCTGCTTCATCTGCATCACCGCCTTGAATTGAGCCGCTTGCGCCCCACACAGAACCGCCACCAGTCATCGATGCTGATCCACCTGTAGTGACCATCGAGACATTGATTCTGACCGGAATCTGGTTCGTCTGCGGGAATACGATACGGTCATATCCTTTTGGAGCATCACGCCGTTTTCCAAGGCGTGCATATTGGAGGTCCGGCTCTAAGACCTTAATCTCATCAGAGATATAAGACTTCAGAAGCTCGGAGGTTTGGGTAGATGCTCCACCCCAACCCGTCCCTCGTACTGTTACAGCCATCGTGTAATCCTTTCGAGTCGTCCGCTAATCAGGAAATGTAGATGTCACCTTTTTGCTCTGCTTCCATCAAGGCCGCACGCTTTTCTTCACGAGACATTTGAGCGGGTGTCTTCTGGCCATCAGTAACTGACTGGTTCACTGCCGCAGAACCGCCAGCGGGATTCTCCACGGTAGCCTCTTTTTGAGGCTGGGAAAATTCCCCTTTTGATGCAAGCGTCGAGATAGCCGCATCTTCTACCGAATAACCTTTCAACACCTTCTCTTTTATCTCGTCTTTGAATTGCGCCGCCTTTGGATGCTTTGCAAGGGCATCACCGAATGAGTTGAGGAAATCACGCTCTTTTTGCAGGACTTCTTTTTCTGCCTGTGCTTGGGTTAAGAGCTTATCCTTTTCATCCCGTTCTTCTGATGTCAAACGAACTTTCTCGGAAAGGTCTTTAATTCGTTTTTCTACCTTACTGTGTTTCTCGATGTCGTTATCGAGTGATTCGAGGTCGAGAATATCTTCGTCAGCCATAGTGTGTGCAATGGGATACGAGGCGAATCGTATACCACGATTTAGTCATTATACATTACCGAATACTGACTGGGTGCTCGGTAAGATTAGCGACTCACCTTGAATCGCTGTTCATGTTTTCGAGAGCACTCATACGAGTTGCACCACACGACAAGTTTATTGGGATTGTCAGGGTGTTCTGCGATATTTAACACCGCCCTGTTCACTACTTCCGTAGGATTCACGCTATCGTCGCAATAGGAGCACCGCATATCGGGGATTCCCCTAAAATGAGGACATAATCTCCATTGGTCTTGCGACTGTCCGCGAGGGTCAATGATACCGCAGAACTCACAGACTCCCCCGCGAATTTGCGGAAGTCGTCTCGTATATGGCTCTGTCCTTTGGCCCTGTCGTTCAAGTTGTCTGGTCACTGGAGCATTAGAGGGCTCCGTCCCTTGGGTTAAGTTCATGATTAATATAGTTTTTAATGTTTTCCAACTCTTTCTTCTTCCACTCGACCAATTTACTCAAGTCTGCATATTTTCGAGCCCATTCCAGCTGGCCTTGTAATCGGTAAATCTTTGGTAGATTCAGTTCGCTTTTCTCGGCCTCTGATTTGAGACTTCTTTCAAGACTTGATGCTACATCATTCAACAATATCGCTCGCAACTTTTGCCAGTCTTCACTCGCTTCAACTCGGTTTATTGTCTCAACGAGTTGGGACAATTCACCTTGTTGGTTTTGGAGAAAAGACAACCGGTTGTCTTCTGTTTCCTCTAGATTTTCTCTTGCAATCTGAGAGTTGTTCATGCCTGAACATTATGCGGTAGCTGACTGGCTGTTTGCGCTGACCGTTACCCGTTCGTTGATGATGCTGGTGACTGCACTTGTATAGCGCAAGAACACACGGCCCTGCTGGGATAGAATCGGCAATCCCGAGTTCTGCTTCGATCCGAGCGACGATGCTGCCGCTGAACCGATTGCGTTCAGGGCAACACCGGTATTGGTGCTTCCTGCAACGCTCGTCTGTGCCTGAACATTTGAGTTAAACCCGAATCCCGATACTGGCGAAGAAAGCCACTCTGCTACTGTCGCATTGGCGTTCGACACGATGCTTGTTCGAGCAACATCATACCAAGTCGTACCACCATCATCGGTTGTCTGAAGAGTTGCAGAAACACCTCCGCCGAGAACCGATGCCGTGAACTTCACGACCACATTGTCGGTATCCTGCGGGAGATTGAATGAGTGCGCAACACCTCCAACGGTTGAGGCTGGGCCCGTTGCGTTAATAGCACTGTTATTTACATCTAACACTGTCTTCAAAGGTAATCTTATCGACATTTTTATTTGATTATTTGTTTATACTTTCGACCCCCTGATAAGCAAAACCGACCCCCTAAGAGGGCCGGTTAGCTTTCTGATGGAACCCTCGATAAATCCCATCAGAAAGCCTACGGGCCTTCCTAGACATCGAGGTTTTGCTTTTTCAAGGCGCTAACTGAACATCCGATTTGCCGCTCCTCTGACCTTGCGCTCGTCCACTCCCTTTATTTTACCCTTATTCTTGCTTGCGTAAAATACTTGTTTGCCCTTTTCCTTGCCATACTCTTCACGCATATTCGCCATAATCTTTTTTCCCTTGGAGCTTAGCGGCATGGCTATCGATTAAGTCTTTCTACAATTTCGTTCACCTTATTGCGAAGTGCATTGAGGTCTTCTCTGCCGAAATCAACGAGGAATGAATCAATCTTTTTTTGAGAGTTTACTTCCTGCGGTTCATTTAACAACTTTCCTTCGGGTTCCACTTCTTGTTCTTTCTTTTTCATGTTAGAACTGTGCTGTTAATACGCTGCCCGTTCCTGCAAATGTCTTGAACGCGACTGCTGGATACAATCCCTCTGCTCGATTCACTCCTTGTACGCTACCGTAGTCGCTGAATGTTGCGATAGGAACGACGAATCTTCGGACGGTGTTGTTTCCGACCATGAAGTCAAAGTTCGCTGTTCCAGCGGCAGAAATAACGCTTGTCCCCGCTACTGACGAGTCTACGACTGCCTGGGTAAGCCACTTCCCAGCTACATTCTGACCGGAGGCGGCAACCTCGATTTCTGTCGTATCATGTCCGAGTAAGAGGATAGAAGATGCGGAAGCATTTTCTTTATTCTCTCGTCCGAGAGCCACTTTCGCCGGAGGATAATTTGTTTTTATTTCCCCACGCTTTCCGAGAGGAAGTTCTGGGGAATACGAGTTGCTCATAGTGTTTGTGTTGATGTTTTCATCTCCTGCTTGAGCGGTGCGACCGCACCGAGGGGAGATAATCGCTCGTGGTTAATTGGTGTACTTTGTTCTGGTTGAATTGCTTGTTGCTGTTGCATCATCATATCATATTTTTGTCCGCTTGCAAATTCTTGATGCTCGGCAATGTGGAACCATACCGCAAGTGTCTTTGGTTGCACCATTTGATGCGTGTAGATATGCGTGGTATGTTCATCAGTTTGCGCAACGGGCGGGTATTCGTTCTTCTTCAATAACTCATTTTCCTCTTGTGCGTGTATTTCGTCAAGTGTGTCAGGGAACATCACATCAATCAGCGAGGGGTCTTGAAGAAACTTCGGGAAGAAGACATGTTTGTTGAAGTTCCGCATACCGTCTGGGCCGAGTGTTTGCATCAGGTTCGGATAGAGGTTTATCAACTCTCTTCGCATGACCATTTCCTTGTATTCTGCTTCCCCGGCAGAGTACACGAGAACTCCTGGAGGAAAATCGGTCTTGAAATCCGCCAGTTTTACCTCGGTTGTCTTTACACCCTTGACACCCACAACATTCGCCATCTTCGACCCCAGTTCTTCACCGTGCTTCTTGTATCGGTTGAACCAATGGCTCCAAAACTCGGACTCTCCGAATTGCATGACCTTTGATTGCAGTGATTTGGCGACTTCATTCAATTGTTGCTCGATGGCCGCCTCAGTCGCCGTATTCTCGACCTTGCGCTGTTCCGGCTGGGCCACTGTCCCTGTGCCGACCGGCTCATTAGCCTCAGTCGTCAGCATCGAAATGAAATTAATGAGCCCCGTATCCATCGGATTTTCCTTGTTGATGGGAGCAATGGCAGCCGTGATGTCATCAACGGGAATATGCTGGTTGATTTGGCGTGAGAACAACTGCACGACATCTCGCACCTTATCGGGATTGTACTGGTAAATAGGGTTGGCTTTGTCCTTGGCAGCAATATAAGCAAGATTCAAGAGAACCGACTTTGCGCGATGCTTGTCTTCCAATAGGTCAGCTACCGAGAATTGAATTGACGAGTGCGGCTCTCTGAACGCTTGCTTGACAACGATAGGCCATTTAGAGCCGGTTTCAACTGAAGTTCCATCGGGTGCAACGATTTCTTCTCCATCTTCCAGTCCCAGCTTCATCTCAAACAGCTTCGTGGCAATGTTCTTGTCAACCCAACATACGGCCTTGTTTCCGCTTTCGTCATATCCATAGAACTCGAGTATCTGGTACACATCACCAGCCTGTGTATCTGTTGCCGGCGCGACACCTTGTTTGGCTTGGTCGCGTTTGATTTTGTAGTCCCAAAGATAGGTGTCTACACCCGATGGTATTTCCTCGACCTTCTTAATGCCATCAATAACTCCCGCTTTAATCAGTTTTTCGATTTCCCATTTCGTCTTGGTCGTCCATTTCCAGTAGTATCGCCAATCCTGTACTTCATCAAAATAGGGGTCATACCCGAACATGAGCGGGTTGATGATGGATGGCTCCATGATTTTGCGCTTCTTGTTGAACCGGAGCGTCTCTGCATATCCTTGTCCGAAAAACAACGCATCCCATATCCAGTCATAGTCTAATTTAGCCTTGCCCATTTCAAGATAGTCCGATTGGGCAAGTACATTGTATGAATTGAGCTGATCCTGAAGAATACCCTGCGAAGGAAGAAACTTCACCTGCATTTTATCTTTGTAGAGAGCCGAAAGAATACGGTTAAAGAGCGTGATTAAAAGCGTGGACGCGATATTCTGGTCGCCACGCTGGAGATTATTCAAGAGAACTAATTGTTGCACTTGTCTGCGCTTTCGGGCCTGCAAGAATGAAAACGATTCATCGTACTTGCTCTTGATGTCTGCTAGATTCACTGTGTCTTGGGTTTTTCGAGTCTCCCTTTAACTTCCCCTTTTGCCAACTCTACGGAAAGATTCTTTGGTCTATCTGCCCACATGACATTGAGCCGTGCCTCACATGGTACAAAGATATTGTACGCCATTTTTTTCTTGTCAACAATAACTCGTGGGCTTATTCCTTCGATGGGAATCAATCCATCCCCCCATAGAATAGTTTTTATTTGTGTCGCGTGTGAATTGAAGATTGCTTGCTTGTCATTTACCGGAAAACTCTTTACTCTCGATGGCTCCATTTTGAAATGAAATACACGGATAGAAACAGTCTTGCCAGTACCAGGGTCAATGAGTGGAGTGCCCTCGGTCTCAAGACTCGCGCCATACTCATATTTCGTGTCACCAATACGCACCCCACTGCCCGGGTTCAAATCCTTCAGTCCCTCCACATCAATCGTATTGGTTCCTTTTATTCGTTCCGCCATAGTGTGGTTGTTGCGTCGTAGAATGGTCTGCCCTGTTTGATAACTCTCGCACTTCGGACTGCACTATCGCTCATAGCCATTGTCAGAACTGCGGCATCCACAACATTTGGCGACGGAATACCCTCTCTAAACAAATCCTCTTTCGGCTGAATGATAATCTTTCCGTCCTTATTCTTGTATTTTACCACCTCCAGCTCATTCCATCCGTAATCTTGTTTTAACTTACCACCGGATACAATCCACTTGCGAAGTTTGAAATGCAACTCGGCTTTCAAGTTCTGGTACTGTTCATCGCCGCTCTTTTCATTGAAAGCCACTCCGCGAACAGTATACCCCATTTCGGTCAATCTGTCATAGACACCTTGTCCGACACCCGTTCTATCAACAATCCACATATCAACTTTGTGCGCCCGATTGATTTCAATAACTTGTCCAACCAAGTCCATCGTGTTTTGAAGCTTTTGATTGAACACAACTTCTAACAAGTTCGCTGACTTACTAACGATTGCAGAATTATCGCCACCGGCGGCTGGGTCTATGCCGCCAACAATGAACCCCGAATGGTCGCTTTCATTCGTGAGAGCACCCTGAAGCTCTCTGTCGCTCACGAGACGAATATAGCCTTTTTCATCAACCCCCTCATCGAATGCGTCCCAATTGCCCTCTAGATATGCTTTGCGCTGATTCTCCGGCAATGACTCAAGCGACTTGTAATATTCGGGCGGTAGGTGCGGATTATCTGTTGGGAGTGCAGGGACGAACACAAACTCATACTGCTCTTTTTCCTCCGGTGGAAATAACCGTTTGACCCAGATGTTCTTTACCCACGCCTCACCCAATGGATTGCACCCTGCTAAGAATTTCACATCCTTTATGCCAGGCCAGCGCAATCGTGAACGAAGCATGTCAAATACTGATTTGGGATTCCGGTTGATTTCATCTATCCCCATAATAGCAAACTCAACCGAGAGATACTTTTGCGGGTCATCCAAGTTTCTGAACGCAATGATGCCAGAGCCATATTCAGGGGCCAAAGTGAACTCTTTTCGTTGCTCGTTCCACTCACCCAGCCATCCAGGAAACTCAAACTTTATCTTTGTGAGATGCCGATCATTGAGTGACGGATAATCCTCGCAAAAGAGTCCAGCCCTTACTCCTTTAATTTTGTATTTGGCAAAGAACTTAATGAGCCAGTACACCATCATCCAACGAAGCCACCGGCTTTTGCCTGAACCCACTGAACCACCGAATAGAACAAATTTGAATCTCTTAGACGCTTCTTGGGCTTCTTTTTGTTTAGGGAAGAAATTGCTTAACTCGGTGAATTTAATGATGTCATCACTCATCAACACTGATTATTTTTGTTGTTATTTCGGCATCAACAGACACATCTTGTTTCGCCTTACCTTCTCCCATCTCCCATATCTTGTCCTTAGGAAGTCCTCGTAGGTATTCTAGTTTCTCTTCATCGGTCATGCTGTGGAGCATCTCTGCTACATAAGTTTTTAGAGTCTTGCTTCCTTTCGGCCGACCCTTTGGGTTTCCTGATTGACCAGGTTGGAATAACCAAGGCCTACTTTGTTTTTTCTCTGAAATATCAGACACTTCTTCTTGACCTAATTCTTCACTCATGTCTTAGTAAATGCTTATATTTATCTTTATTGTTCGTAAGATAACTTGGCCATTGGGACTCATCTATTGTATAGGTAAAATTGCGGCCGAGGAAGTCCTTACTATTTTCGATGTTCTCTTTGAGGTTGCCAAGTACTTGGTCATTTGCATAGCTATCCTTAGTATATGAATCTGTTAGTTTCTCTTTAACCTTTTCATGGCCCCCTATGCTTGTGAAGTGCCATCCGGCGTTTGGGATGTAGCTATAATTCGATGGGACACTCCTGATGTGATTGAGACACTTATCCTTGATAATACCATATGTTGTAAAGATTGTCCCGTAGAAACTCTCGGAGGATTTGTTGTTCAGGTAGTAAGAATATACAAGTAGACCCAACTTGTGTGTTCTTTTAGGCTCATGAACTACAAGTGATGGATGCCATACTTCGTCGCAATCGCCTATGAACAGTGTATCTTCGTCTTTGAGATCTACGAGGCAATCTCTTATGGCCTCCTTTTGTGCGAATTCTTGTATCCAGTGTAACGCTCCTTCGCCATATTGCGTATTGGGGCTTGCTTTAGCTAATTCCTCATATTTGCCCCATGTTTCTTTGGTGACAAGGTAGTGCTTTACCTTATCCCAGTTTTGAGTGAACTTTGGCTCTTTGGGTTTTCCGCTAAATGTCTCATCGAACTCGATGACGCGAAACTCATCTATGACATCCTTCAAGACATGATAACGGATTTCCCAAATTTCTTGCTCCCCATTGAATGTAACTATATCACAAATCATTGAAGCACGCTATAACCTCTTTCTTTGATGAGGGTGGACAATCTTTTTCTTTCTCTCGCACTCACAAGATTCTTATTCATACACAACACATTCCGATAGCCCACGGATTCAATATCAAATAAGTCACCGTGTAAATCGTACAGAAACGCCCTGATTATATTATCATTCGCTTGCCCCCAGTGTTCATACTGGATGAACTTGACGATCGGAAGATGTTGAGCGCCGCCTCTCAACACTCGCAACTCATATCCTTCAGTGTCTATCTTGAGAAAATCTATGCGTTTTATTTTGTGTTTTCGTACATACTCATCAAGCGTTTTTACTGAAAGGATGCAGTCGCTTTGGGCATCGGGATTGTTAATATTCACGCTATCTACAAACGACTGAAGATTAACTTGATAACCGATACCATCATTTCTATCTCCCAGTCCGAAGCTATTCGCAAAGACACTTGGATTGTCTTTTACTTTATCGGACAGTGACGCGAAGAACTCGGGATTCGGCTCAAAGAGATGATGCTGAGAATTGGGCCACAATTCAATGTAGTCAGTATCTATTCGCGCTCCAACATCAAAAATCACTTTCAAATCCTTCAGTTCTCTGAATAGTTCAAGTTCTTCTTTTGGAAGTGGGGTGGTAATAATTTCCATATTAAGTTTCTCTCCCTCGACTACACCATCCGGCACTGGCACTTGTGAGTAGCTAATTGTTGATACAATTATGTTAATACAAGAACCCAATGGCATAGCGGGGGGAGAAAAACCTACCTAAAAACTGTATAAAGACCTCTTTCTATGATTTGTGCTTCCCCAGGATAAACGCTCCATGTGAGGTAGTTAAACAATTTCACATAGAACTCTACGGGATGCTTGCGAATATCTGAAGCGGTTAGAATATAATTTGATCCTGGCGCAAATGGAACATACTCCAAATTGTCTATCCCAAGCATTTTCTGAACTTCTTTCGGGTCATGCTTGCATGGATGTTCGGCAAGATACCATAAATTGTTAATCTCCCAGTAGATGCCATTCTCATAATAACATACCGGCTTTCCATTTTCATCATTATAAGTTCGGTGATTCTTGGTAAGGAGGGGAGTGAAGAATGAATTGTTTTTTACCAAATCAAACTCTTCCTTTGAGATATATTTTGGAATGAGGTTGGCTTTGGTATAGATGGCGACCGGCGGAAGATTATTGTAATTCGTGATGATGTAGTGGAGTTTGTCGGCAATATCGGAGCCAAGATTAGGGACGATAATTGAACCCGGAATAGGAAAATCCGAACGGTCGTACAGAATCATGGAGGGGGCATACTCTGCAATCCAGCCCGTATCTTGGTTGTATCTGCTTACAATGAAATTGGGCATTACAATACATTAAGATTAGCAAACGCCCCAAAGTATTTTATAGCCGCTTGATTATATGCTTTGGCTGCCTCTTTCTTATTGTCAAAAATTCCCAAATGAACTGTTTTCCCATTTAAACGCAAATTAGCCGCCCACCTACCGATTTGAGTATGCCACCATACACCTTTATAGCCAGATTGGTTGCGTCTATACTTACCCCTATTTCTCATGTTCTCTGCATTATTGCACAATCGTAAATTATACTTTTGATTGTTCAATTTGTTGCCATCAACATGGTCAATTTGTTGCCTACTTGTTGGGTTCATTATGAACCGATGTAGTCTTATTGTCTTCTTAGGATGGTGAGGTCTTCTCACTGCATATCCTTTATCATTCAAATGCCACTCAAATACATTAACTCTTTCAAAGTCTTCATCGTCCACCATAGTATATCCACGAACGGGTTTGTTTTTATATCTATGTCCTCCTAATTGAATAAGTTTCATTGGTAGTCGTTTGGGTCTATATAAGTATATTTTTTGTAGAAATTTTGAGTCATACTCCATACCCTTGTATTGTGTCTCGCATGATACTTGGGAGCAAGTATAAGATGAGCCTTGCCCAACCATGACGGTAATATTGAAAAGCTAGAATTGCCAACAATGAGATACTTAGCAAAGCGAATTGCTCTCCAATTATAACCTATATCGTGTATTATTTCAAAGTCGGGAAACATTATTTTTGCCGCAACCACATCGTCCGTTTGAACTTGAAATTTCATGTTCGGATTTATTGCTCTCATCTTTGATATCGCATAATCCCAATACTTTTTAGGCAAATATAAGTCTGGGTATAATGTAAATTCACCACCCCTGTGAGAAATAACACAGGTATCATCCGGTACTTCCAACGGTTCTACTTTGAGCCATTCATTTACTTCTTTTTCATAATCTTGAAAGTAAACTTCTGATTGTAGTTCGCCTTCTATAACCGTATTGTCTTGAATAAAGTTCCATTCGGGGTCGTATGGTCTTATATCCACACCATCCTCAACCACCTTCTTTTCGAGCCAGTCAGAAAAATTAGGGCCACGGGCAACAACTTTACTATAATCAAACTCCATAAAATCTTGACACTTAAAACCCACTGGTTTACCTGAATTATCAGGATTCCAAATCATTCCCCAATCTGTGCCCAGTTCAAGTGCTTTAATTCTTGCCGCTACCATTCGGAATAATTGGTTACCACCACCACTTCCTTGATGTAAGTAAGAAATAATCATTTCCAAAAATCATAGATATTTATGGAATCCAAAAGTATCCTTATCTATAAGTTCTGGTATATCCAACTCTCTTGCGAATAAGACTGCTTCTTCGACTGGCGCGAACTTGATTCCGGCTTTCTTCAATTCGTCTCTGTGGTAGACACATAGCCAACCGTCTTCGGTCGGAAATCCGGCCCACTCTTCGTTGAAAGTAAGCCCAAGTATTGTTGGTGCTCTCAGTAATCTTCGGCTCCTAAGAGAAAAACCACCGTTACCAACTCTGACCAGTTCCCCTGAAGGTGTCCGGTAATTTACCTTGTCTTCATCTGGGGGTATTGGCCACGCACTTCCGATATAATCGTATTTGAGCCATTCGTTCCTCCACTTGTTTCCATTCAAAATCCAAGAGTCATTCTGAACCAATAGCGCATAATCCGAGCCGATATACTGCCACAATTTCATGGCAACAAATTCGTTGTAGCCAGTATAATCCAGTTTATCAATTTTGATTATCTGTATACCATCAACTTCAACATCTTCATGGGTGAACAAAAGTGTTCTTGTAAAGTTAAACTGCTTCTGACTTTTCCGTAGCGCTTCAATCGTCTCCGGAACTTTCGTACAAGCAACAGCTACCAAGTCTATCGTAGGAATAGGTGTACACCACGAACTATCGGGCGCAACCGTTATATTCTTAAATCCTTCCTCTTGTAAGATTTTATCAATGTGGGGAAGAATGTAATCATGTCCGGACAAAATCCCCCCTGGTTTGATTTTCGGCCTCCATGTTTTTATGTCTTCCCGAACGCTGTCCTCGTCATGTTCAGCATCAATGTAAACCGCGTCTAGAGAGCCATCTGGAAAGTCTTTGGCCGCCATGACGCTTGTCTTTTTAATCTTAATGATATTCGGAACATCCTTTGTGCGCTCAATGAACATTCTCTCGGCTTCAACGAACATCTGGTCATGCTCAGGTATCCTTCCGGTTTCAGGAACCTTGTAGTCATAGCAGTCCACACTGTAGACCGTATCTACGCAATTCGCAAACAAGAGTGTCGAGATACCCTCCAATGAACCGACCTCAACCATCTTAAAGTGTGGCTTGAAAAACTGCATGACGAGTGCGTGAAGTCCCCGCACGCTATTGTGTTCACTCCACGCGATTCTCCCCATCCTTGGCATTGAATATAGTGTCTGTAAATCTATTTTCATATTATTTCCAAAATTTATACATACCTTTTTTTATTTCATAGGGCATCTGAATAACATCTCTATCTTTTTGTTTCATGGCCCACACAAACATTTCCCGCATGGTCTTTTCCAAATCAGTTTCGTCTTTGAATCCCAAAAGAGATTTTGCTTTTGAATGGTCGCAATAAGCAACTTTTACTTCGTTGCGCTCCTCCAAGTGTTCTATCTTTGGGGCAAATCCATATTCTTTCGCAATATCTTGGAGCATACTGGCCACCTCATTGAGAGAATACGCCCTGTCCGAACCTATATTGAACACTTGGGCATTGCATCCGTAAAGCAGTTTCTCCATCGGTTCAAGACAGAATCGTACATCCGAGAACGCCCGTTTTTGTTCACCGTCCCCGAAAATTGTTATATTTTCTCCCCGCAAGACTTTTCGTATCCAAATCCCGATAACATTTCGATATCTATCCCAGATATTCTGTCTGATACCAATAACATTGTGCGGCCGCACGATTGCGTAGTCCAAGTGAAACTGTGAACTCGCTTGTCTCAAATCCATCTCCACGGCATACTTTGAAATTCCATATGGGTCTTCCGGCTCTGGTCGTTGGTCTTCTTTGAATGGCGGCTCGCCTTTACCGTAGACGGCCATTGAGGAAGTAAAGATTATTTTCTTTACTTCGTTTTTGATGCACTCATTGATGATATTTGCTGAACAGACAAGATTGTTTGTATAGTTGAAGTTTCTGATGAATGGCGATAACCCCTCTGCGGCGTAGGCGGCAAAATGGTACACATAATCTGGCTTCACTTCTTGAAAAATCCTCTCTATCTTTTCTGCATCACCAAGATTACCAAGAAAGAACTCAACACCATCTGGGACATTCTCAATATATCCACCCGAAAGATTATCTATTCCACTAACCTCATATCCTTTCGATACTAAGCACTCAGCCATGTGGGAGCCGATGAGGCCAGCTACGCCAGTGATTAAGACTTTAGTTCTTTCCATAGAATGATTTGAATACACTCACAATATAATCGAGGTCTGACTTTCTAAGCCGAGGATTTACTGTAATCCAAAAACTATGCTCAAGAATATAATTTGCGTTATCGAGTGGTCCTGGAACTTTATAATCTGAATCGCGATAGGCCGGATGAACGATTATATTCCCGCTAAACATACTCCTTGTTTCTATCCCATTATCCTCAAGGTGTTTTACGAGCAATCCCCTATCCCCTATCGTGGTAATGGGTAGGGAGAACCAACAAATGTCAGCATTTTTGACATCGGGGGAGGGGAGTATGAGTTCTTCGAACTTGCTCAATTCCCTAATAAGACAGTTGGCATTCCTCTGGCGGAGTTTCTTTATTTTGTCAGCTTTCTGAAGCTGTATCCGTCCCATTGCGGCCTGTAATTCTAGCGTCTGGAAGTTATATCCTATCTTTTCGTAGATGAAGCGTGGGTTGTAATCTGCTGGAAGCTCCCTGTATACATTTGGCTTTGTGGTATCTGCCTGTCGCCCCCAATCCTTGTACATCCTGACTTTCTGTGCGAGTTCAGCATCGTTCGTGAACACTCCTCCTCCGGTCCCTGCCGTGGAAACAATATGCGCTCCGTGGAACGAAGTGATTGAAACATCCCCCCACGCTCCTAGTTTCTTTCCGCCGATTGAACCGCCCCATCCATCGCAATTGTCTTCAATGACTTTTAGATTATTCTTCTTCGCAATCTTCATCAGGTGCTTCATATCCACCGGATACCCGAGCGCGTGAACCGCAATAATGGCCTTTGTCTTTTTGCTTATCGCATCCTCAATCACATCAACATCTAGAACATAATCTGTCCCAACATCTACAACGACCGGCACGAGATTGCATTGGAGAATGATGTTGAAGATGGTCGGGAAAGTAACAGCGGGAATGATAACCTCTGAACCTTTCGGAAGTTCGAGAGCGGAGAGCGCGAGAAGTCCAGCACATGAGCCGGAGGTCGTGAGGACGCCATGCTTTACTCCCAGAAAGTCAGCCGCCTCTTGCTCAAAGAGTTTGGCTTGTTCTCCAGCCTGCCAGTTACCGGTTCTGATGCTCTGAGTAACCGACTTGATGATTGCATCAAGTTCTTGTTTACCGGCGTAGGTACCACCATAGCGAAGATCGTGTTTCATGTTAAGAAATCCACTCTTTATGCAAAGCTTGCCACTCAATCGTGTTTTTTAATGACTCCTCAAAGGACAGGGAGGGATTCCATCCGAGATTCTTTAGCCTTGAATCATCAAGTCCGTAATGGGGATCATGACCTGGACGGCAACTATGTGAGTCAACAATTTTATACTTCAATTCTTTTCCCATGAGTTTTGCTATTGTCTGAGCAAGTTCAAGATTCGTAAGTTGCCTATCTCCAGCAATGTTATAGCAATCCGGTTTATCTATCGCTAATGGTTGATGAAAATACGGTTTTGTATTTTTGAGAATAAAGAGAACAGCATCCGCAGTATTCCGTGAGTGAATATATGAGCGTGAGCCGATTTCTCCGTTTGCTTCAGTATGAATAGTAACCTCTTCTCCGGCTTCAACTGCTTTCTGAATCATCACGGGGAACTTTGAACTTTGTTGCATCTCACCGAAATTGTTCATTGTATGCGTTAGGATAACCGGAATATCATAGGTTCGCCAGTACGCTATTGCTATGGCTTCTTGGCACGATTTTGATGCCGCGTAAGGATTTGAAGGAATATGTGAATCCCACTCACCATAAAGTATCTTGCCGTCAGTGGGACCGAATACTTCATCGGTCGAAAATTGCACAAATGCCTTCAAATCCAGTTCGCGAGCATATTCGAGCATATTCAGTGTTGACCAGACATTATTCTGGATGAATGTTACGGGGTCGTGAATACTTGCTTCCACATCCGAAAGTGATGCTAGGTTGATGATGTAATCAATATGACCAATTTTCTTCTTCGTGAGTTCGGAAAATGGACCCACAAGATCATGGATAATCATAGTGAGCCGTGGCGACCAGTCGGAATGATTTTTCATCACCTCATTTACCCTATCGGACCACCCCTTATGACGAAAACTTGCCACACCGACTATGTCCCAGTCAGTATTGTGCATGATGTGCGCCAAAAAATGTGCGCCAATACTTCCGGAAATTCCTGTCAAAAGTAACTTTTTATTCATATTTTTGTTTCATTAAATTGTGCTCTGCCAATTTCTCTTCATCAGTTAGGATATGCGTCATTTGATGGTCACCCTCTCCCAATGTTACATAGTTTCCAGGAAGAAGAATCGGATATCCATACTTTTTGAACATCCTCTTGTAGAGGTCGGCATCAAGAAGCCATGACATGCGCTCGTCAAAGAGTAGATTATCTTCAAAGTGATTTTTGAACATGAGTGCTGACGGTGAACCGAGTTTGTTATTCCCCGTCTCAATGTCATCTGTCCAGTAAGGATTCGGATTGTTGTGAGTGCCGCAGATAAGCCACTCAGCACCAGAGCCGTTCGCGTGCTTCACCATCATCTCAAGCGAAACTTCGGCGGTAAAGAAATCATCGAGATAGAGTATTTTTATGTACTCACCTCGCGCCCTCCATATTCCAGCGTTCGTATTTTCTGCCATACGCCCGTCCTTTGTGATAATAAGCTCCCAATCCTTGAATGTTTGAGCTGTAAGAGATTTCACAAGTCGCCAAAGGAACTTATCGCCATTGGCCATATCGTGGATTGGGACACAAATTGAAACTTCCGGCCTATTGTTCATTTAGATTTTCTTTATCGCTCTCATCCTCAATTTCCTCCTCAATATGATATTCATTCTCAATTTCGGATTCTTCTTCAATCCTTTTTTCCAATTCCTCTGTCGTCTCAATCCATACTCTATCTCCGTTGCCTATATCAAACCATGCCATTAGATTGTTTCCCACTCTTTAGGTAATACGGTTCTCTGGATTCCATCGGTGTGCCATTGTTTCGGTGCAATAATTCGCTTTGATTCGTTCGGGCAAAGATAAGCCGCCCAATAACTGAAAGAACTATTTGCAATGATGATGTCTTTACACGATGCCAAAAGATTGAAATCGTCCACCTCATTTCCTTTTTCCATAACCTGTACATCAGAGTTATCCTTGAACTTTTCTGTACACCATTCTGGGTCATCCGAGAATACAAGGAACTTCTCGTCGGGGAATAGAGCCATCGCGCGTTCATAGTAGTCCGTTGATGTGAGGTCTACATAGAATGGGTTCTCCGAATATTTCGGCTCATCTGGGTTTACCGGATTTCCAGCGCGACGAATATGAACTCCAACCTGTGAAAGATACCCGATACCATCGCTAAACAATTCTTTTATCTCATCCTTATAATCATCAAAAAACTTCGGGTCTTGCAAATACCAATCAGAAATTTGTCCCCGCCTCACTTGAGCATACAGATATGCTGTCTGAAAAAGGCGATTCCCTAGACGACCAGTGTAGAAATCTGGATGTTTCATTGTGAGAAACTTGGAAAGTCCTTGAATATCTGACTCGTCAATTCGGTTGCATGAGCATTTGCCTCGTGAATCATGGAATGCTCTTTGGTGCGATAGAGGATAAGAACTTCGGGAATAGTTATAATTTTCTTTCCATGAGAAAGGAGATTTATCGTAAGATGTAAATCCTCCCATCCGAAAGTCATTTTCGGTGAGTATCCTCCAACCTCCAAAAGCGCATCTTTTTTGATTGCCGAAAAGTATCCAATCCTGTTCTGTGGAACTCCGTTGATAAACTTGAAATCCTCCAATTTTGGATTCGGCATAAGAATCACTTGGTCGGTGTATTTTCCAAAGCACTTGAATGACGGAGCAATAATATCAGCATCGGGATTCTCGGCTATCGTATCCGCTATTCGTTGGAGACAGTTTTCGGTCATCATGTCGTCGGAATCGAGAGGGAAAAAGTAGTCACCGGTCATGTTCATAATTCCAGTATTTCTCGCAGACGAAAGACCTTTATTCACCTGCTCAATGTATTTTACTGGATATTGCTGTGCTATGTATCTAGTCCCATCTTGAGAACCATCGTTCACACATATAATTTCGTAGGGTTTATATGTTTGTGCTAAAACCGATTCGATGCACTCCGAAAGATATTGCGACTGATTGTAGGCCGGAATGACGATAGAGAACTTTGTCATCACATTGTTGCGGTCATTTGTTTTACCGCATCACCACCGTCCTTTGTGGTAGTAAACGCCTTGGTCAAAGTCATAATTTTGG
>ERZ1292632.1675-Hain-H43-01um-R2-1675-length-20665-cov-5_pt1 | contig 20665 bp, 17 predicted proteins | sample MGYA00564407_ERZ1292632 | MGnify/ENA primary metagenome ERZ1292632 (study PRJEB36523, sample SAMEA6512637) | groundwater metagenome | collected 2019-01-08 | study: AquaDiva: Metagenomics assemblies of 32 groundwater samples | reverse complement strand
GGAGTCAGGGGGAAACCTTTGACATATCAGGAAGCACGCGGTTTCAGCGATCCCTATTACGAGAATCTTTCAAAGACGAATATCGGGCTTGCTCAAATTGGCGCAGATCGGGCCTTTAACGATAGAAGACTTGCAGAAAGCAGTAAGCAATTTTCGCAGGGGCTGGCCCTGGACCGTGAGCGGTTAGCGGCAGAGAGAGAGGCACAAGAAGCAGCGGGCAAAGCCGCTGGTGTTCAGGGACTTACACAAGTGGGGTTAGCAGGGGCGAGCATTTATAAGTCCGGCTTACCGACTAAATTAATGGATACAGGGCGTATGGCTCTTGAAAAAGCAGGATTGATGAAGTCCCCGGCGCAAATAGCAACAGAATCGCAAGGGGCGTTTGTTCCTCCCGCCTCAGGAGTCCCGGCGATTGGCGCACCGTCATTGATGGGCGCACCGGTGGGCAGTGCAGTCCCTTCGGCAACAGCTCCGGCTTTTACAGGACTGGGTCCTTCGGCTGAATTCGCTCCGGCTTATGCGGAGGCGGTCGGAGGCGGAACGGTTGCTGGAGCAGAAACCGGCGCCGTAGCAGGTGGAGGTGTGGCAGCAGCAGAGGGAGGAGCCGATTTATTCTTCAAACATACAGCGATGCTTACACAATGGTATTCATGTCAGAACAATATTGAAATGGCAGATAATAGGATCTTTGATTGGTATAAGAGTAATAGATGCGAAGGATTACTAAAGGAAAGACCAAGACTAGCTTTTGCAACAAAGTTCAAGGAGAGTAGACTTACTAACCCTTATGGTACAGACAAGAGTTTAAAACCACATATCCTTGCAATATTAAGAGATAGATTAGATGAAGATTTTATACAGAGGATGTATTTCATAGAACAGATAGATGCTTTCATAAAGTTCAAGTATGATCCATCAGGAAAGAAGTATAACTGCGATATCACGATGGCAAGTGCAGAGGCAGAGGTAGCCGCCAAGGAGAGCGAATTCCATGTTGTAGTGTCAGAGGAAGAGGCAAACAATGCAAACAAATCAAAAGGAATGATAACCTATCAAACCGTCAGAGGAGTACTAACAGTTAAATACGTATAATAATGGAAGTAACACAACCCGATCTTTTGGTCAATGACTACGAAAAGACGGAAAAATGGATCGAAGATCATGTAAGATATTATCATGAACAGTCAGTAGCTAATTCAGGACAGAAGAAAACCGATGAGCTATGTTGGCAGTATTTCAATAATAAGACTGATGTAACGAAGTTCGAATATTTGACTAAGATGGGTAATTTCCATTTACCTTCTCAGATACGACACATACCATTACAGAGAACTAACTGTGAGTTTCTAATATCTTCTAAGGCAAGAAGACCATTCGTCTATGATGTCATCACCACTGATAGGGCATCAATGGAAGACAAGTATAAACTAAAGATACAGGGTATAACAGATATACTCACTAATGCACTGACAAGGAAATACCATGATGATATGGGAAAGATATCAGAGGTAGACAACCAGCTTCAACAGTTAATGCAGACGTTACAAGTTAAACCAGAAACACCAGAACAGCAACAGCAGCAACAGATGCTCCAACAGAGCCTACCTATGATCCAACATCAATTCGATTATATGAAGGATATGATGAAGTTAGACCTATCCTTAACCGATGATGAGTTAGATGATATAAAGTCTTACAAGAACTTCTCAAAGAAGGAATGGAAAGAAGATATAGCTTTAAGTGCAGCAAAGAAATTGAGAAAGGTATTAAATGTAGATAGGGAAAGTACAAAGAATTTCATCAGTGATGTAGTAGTAGGTAGAGGTAACTTCCTTGTAGATTTATATGAAGGAGATAAATATCCTACTTTCAAAGCTAATAATGTCATGAAGATTTCCTATCCTAAGATTGATGGTATTGACTGGATCCAGGATTGTCCCTGGGTGAAGATAGAGGAATCAAAATCCTACCAACAGATATGTGTTGCTTATGGAGAAGAGATTAAGAAAAAATATGGTGCTGACAAACTCAAAGACTTATCAGAAGCTTTTAATATCAATAATGCAACCTTTGCAAGTACACCGGGATATGGAGCAGTATTGGTAGATGAGTTATATTCAGGAAGCAGTTATGGTTATACTAATATCAGAGTAGAGAAAATATATTTCAAGGTACCAAAGAAGATACCGGTAAAGTATTCACCCAACCCTTACGTACAAGGAGAGTATTACAGGAAGTTCCTTGATGGAGAAAAGGTAATTATCAATAAGGATAAATATCGTTATAAGAAGGATACTGATGGTGAAGAATATTATATTGCTAAGAACAACGAGAAGGACATTTACAGAGTAGATCAGGTGGATCCCTATATAGAGACTAAGGGAGAGAAAATGAGAACATATTACATGAATGACATCTATGAAGGAGTAGTTATCAATAACGAACTCTATATCTGTCTTGGAAGGAAGAAATATGTACTGAGAGACCCTGACAAGTATTCAGATGTAAAACTACCTGTTTATGGAAGGACACATGCCTCTATCAACGATCAACCCTATTCTATCATAAAAGACACTATCAACTTACAGGATATGTATGATCTTGTAAATTACTATAGGGATTTGATGTTTGCACTTGCAGGACCTAAGACGATACTCTATGATAGATCTTTCAAGCCTACCAATATGAAAGATGAGGAGTGGGAATATCAGAAGAAGTTAGGTACGTTATACATTCAGACTTATGATAAGGTTACAGGACAGAGGAACCCTTCTACCTTTAATCAATGGTCAATGATGGACATGACACTATCACCATCAGTACAGTATTATGATTTGATATTACAGAGTATCAAGGAGACGATGGGAGAGGTTGTAGGAGTACCACGGCAAGCCAAGGGACAGGTAGTAGCATCAGATCAGGTAGGAACCTTTGAGATGTCGTTAAAACAAACATCATTGGTTAATGAGATACGATTTGACAAACATGATGAGGTAGAGGCAAGAGCTTTTGAGGCAGCAATAAATCTATATCTTAAGTACTGTCTTAAGGAAAACGATTTAGTAGATGTTATCAATAAGGACTTTTCTATGGATATCAAGAAGGTTACTAAGAATGTCTTTAATGATATAAAGATAGAGGTGTTAATAACAAATAATTCTGAACAGGAACGTCAGATGTCAGAATTAAAGGAGTTAGCAATGGTAGGATTGAAGTCAGGTACATTAGGATATGATGGATTAGTGAAGACCTTTGTAGAATCACAGAACCTTGTAGAGTTTAAGAATAAGATAGAATACTTCACAGAGAAGACGCAGGAATTGCAACAGGCAAATCTTATGGCAGCAGAACAACAGAAGGGAGATATACAGGCACAGGCGATAAAGTTAGGACAGGAGTTTGAAGGATTTTGGAAACAGAAGGAGTTAGAAGGACAACAGATAGGACAACAGATATTGGCAAAGAATAATGAGATCCTTGGACAGATACAGGCAGATAGGAATGCTATAGAGAGAGAGAAGTTAGAAAAGGAGAGTGCACTTAAGATGTATGAGTTAGCGACAGAGGACAAGACAGAGACCAATTTACTATCAGAAAATAGAGAGGCAAGGGTTAATCAACAGAAACTTGATGCTATGAAGTTACAGTTGGAGAGCATTATCAATATGATGAGTATGGAACAGGGAGAGAAAGACTTGTCAAGGAAACATACCCATGATATGAAGAAGTTGGATGTAGAGATGACAAAGGCAAAAAAGATGAATAGAGAACATGTAAATGATAATTGATATGAAAAGATATAAATATGTAAAGAAGTATGATGATGGTGGTCCAATAGAATATGGAGGTCCGACAAAGGAAGGTTCTATGTTAGATCAGATTCCATCAGGATTACAAGAACAATTAGATTTAGCAAAGGAGTTTAGTGGAGTACAGACAACTACAGAACAGACAGTACAACCTACTACTACAACTATTGTTGCTGATGATACAAGGACTTTTGGACAAGCCTTTGCCGAGGGTCGTCAGGATATGCTTAAGGGCGGTTCTAAGACGTTTTCATGGCGAGGCAAGGTCTATGGTACAGACTTAGCAATAACACCTACTACAACACCTGTAGCGACTAATTATGCAGAAGGAGTAAGTCCGGTAGTTGGATCAATACCAACAAATAGAAATATTGTTGATGCCTATGTAGAGAAGTACAAATCTTTACTGAAGGCTATTAATAAATCAACAACAGAAGCAATATCTAATCAAAAACAATGGTAAGACAATACATTTAAAGTAAAACCAATTATAGAAAAGAAAAAAGGATTAAATACAAGAATAAATCCAATTTCTTCTGTAAATGATACTGTTGGAGTACAAACACTAACAAATAAGATATTTACTAAAATGACACCAGATGAAATAAGAGATGCAAGTATACCAGATAATGAAGTTGCTTTTGGAATTGCATCGTTATTAAAATCATCAAAAGAGATAGAAGGGAAAAAGGGTGAATCATTATATGAACAATCAGAAGATAGAATTAAAGAAAAAGTAAAAGAAATATTATCTGATGATATTAATACAAGTAAAGCATGGAGTAGGTTACAAGGATTACAAATGAAAAAACTTGTAAATAGGATTCCATTATCATATTTGCAAAAAGATGTTTTAGCAGGAAAATGGAATAGAAAACCTGAATAAAAAAAAATTATTTGCTTTTTACAAATCTTTAATATTATCTTTGTAAAAAAATTTACAGAACATGACAGAAGAAGACAAGAGTACCCAGACCGTAGTGGACGAACCAGTGAAGTTCGATCCCAAGGTATTTGTTAGTGGAGTTGCTACGATGGACGAAGTAGAGAAGCCAACACTATCAGAAACGCCATTAGAAGCGACTACAGAGACGAAAACAGAACAGACAACCCAAACACCTACAAAGACAGAAACACTTCCTAAAACGCCTCCTACGCAGTCACAGATGGATGACTATTGGGAACAGTTGAGAGAAGACCTTGGAGAAGGATATAATGTTCCTGACATAATCACCAAGGGAATAAAAGAAGACGGGACAAAACTGACACGTAAGGAGAAATGGGAAATCTTAAGATCAGAATTATACAAACATACAGACTTCGGAGATGATGAGTTTGTAGAAGAATACAGAGCGGCAAAGAATACAGAAGGATTTGACAGGAACAAATGGTTAGATAATAAGACCAAAGCTAATTCATTAAACGATGATGATTTTCTTTTTGCTGTGTATAAGTCTAATTTTGGTAAGAGTGAAAATAATAAAGATGGACTCACCGATGATAAGATTCTTGAAGAGATTAACAAGATGTCTCTTATTGAAAAGAAGAAAGAAGTAACATCACATAAGAGTGCAATAGAAAGATATTTACAAGAGGAAAATGTTCAGAAAGCAAAGCTAAACGATGAGCAGTTCTCAGTAAAAGTAACCGAAGCCCAAAAGGCAAATAAACAACTTGCGGATGACTATCTGACAAAAATTAAAGGGAAGAATAACATTGAGGGAATCGAATTTAGCGATGCTGACATAGTAGATTACCACAAAGAAATTCCAAACCTTTTGAAGGTAGAAATGAAACAAGGTAAGGATGGACAGAAATATGCAATGACAAGAGCCCAGGAGATCTTAGAAGGAATAATGGCAGACGAACAAAGTTCACTAACACTATTGCCATTACTTTATTTGATTGAGAAAGGGAAATTGAAAGGATATTCCTCTTCATTAAAGGAAAGAGCAAAGCAAGAGATCATAGACAAGTTAGATCCGAAACCCACGGAGACTCCTGGAGGGAGTTCCAACGCATCTAACGAATTTGATGCCCGAAGATTCTTAAAAGGAATATAAGGTATATTCTATTAATAATAACAATATAAAAAATATTTGAGATGAGATTAAAACCCGGAGAAAGAGATACAGTAGCACAAGAAAGTATTACTGGAAGGATGTTGATTAATATGGGAGTTATAGAACCTGATTTTGTACCTACCCTGATGTCCTTATATCCCGAAGAAGCACCTTTTATTAGTATCCTTGATGCAAAAGGATTTAAAACAAAAGGAATAAGTTATACCACAAACTGGTTAACAGATAATGGTAGATTTAAAACAGTAGCAAGCAACCACGTACAATATCGTATTGCAAATAATGATATGCGTATGGAACACTTTAGAAGCAATTCTAGTGGTGTAACCTTTGAAGACTTTGCTAATCCTACTAAACCAGGATTAAACAAACAACCTTTCTATATTTACCTTGACAGTAACTGGGTAGGTGGAAAAGATGTTATCGTATTAGGAGACCGTAAGACACAACTATGGTGTGATAATGACAGAGGTGGAGAGAATGCTGCTGGTGGAGTATTCATGTATAAGGTAAAACTGAAAAGCGGTTCAATGGATGACTATGTTGATCCAGCAATCATGGCTGATGGTTATGAATGTCAGTTAGCACAGACAGCACACGAACAAGACTTCTCAGAGTTTGGAAACGAGAGATACACCTTTGGAGGTTATGGAGATGCTTATCTGTCATTACAGCGTATTAAATATTCCTATTCAGGCACAGCAGCAGCTATGGACAAGAATAAGAAAGTTGAAGGACGTTGGATAGAGTTTGGTGGCGGAAAAGACAACAGAGCTTTTCTTCCTTATGCTCATGAACAGATGTTGCGTTTTGCAGCAAGATTTGCAGAGTTCCAGTTGTTAGAAGGTCAGGGAACAGTATCACAAGATACAAAGAAAGTTCTTCTTACAGACGAAAACAATAAAGAAATCCTTGCCGGTAGCGGAGCATTATATTCTGGTGATGGTCCTATTGAGTATCCACAGTCAAACGGATGGAATGAAAAATGGCTTGACACTTTCCTTACAGACACAGCACAGTATATTGGTATGGATGCAACAGGAGAAAGGTCAGCAGCAGTACTTCTTCCTAATCGTTCTTATGTAGAGTTCAATATCCTTATGAAGAGTATGGGTGTTACACAGAACATGAACATCATAGGAGAAGGTGGCAACAAGATCATGAATAATACTTATGGAGGTTACAACCTTGCAGGAATTACTCTTTATGTTACCGAAAGCAAAGCAATGACACAGGCAGCCGGACTTCCTCTTAATGATGGAACCAGGACAAGTGATTATATGGCTTATGTACTTCCATTAGGTAATAAGAACAGTGGTGATTCAGGAGCACAGTTGATACAGTTACGTCCAGTAGTAAATGGAACGTTAGCCGGTATTGACAAAGGTGGTAATGTATCATCGTCTGTTGATGGAACATCGGAACACATGTTATGGCAGAATGGTATCATCTATCAGAACCAGCCTATCATAATCTACAAACCATACTTAAACAATTTAATTTAATATTATAAACAGATGCAAGAAGAAGAAAAAAGAGTAAGAGTTATCTTTAGGAATAAGGTTTATCAATCGGGTAAGCCTTATGTTATTCCTATAGTAAAGACCAACGATGGTTGGCATACAGGGCAGACCCTGACGACAGAGAAGATGACCGATCCACAGAAGATGACGGCAGAGGAAAAGGAAAGATATCCTTATGTTGTCAATCCTACAGATCATTTAAAGGTAGCACAGGGACAGTGGTTGAGGATGAACAATCCTTATAACAAAGCCATCTATGACCTGTTAATATTGAGTGGTAAGTGGGCTATTGGAGAGAGCAACTACGACAAGGACAAAGGAAAGTATGTAGGATTCTTAGAGGACAAACAGGTAGAGGCACAGATGAAGAACACTTTCAGAGATGAGAGATGGGAAGCTGAGACCTTAGTACGTGAGAGTCCTCTTAGTGATTACAGAAAGATTGCCCTTATGCTCAATGTTCAAGTAAAGGATTTCAACGCTAATGTTGACTTCATGAAAGAAGATGAGTTAAAGGACAAGATCCTTGAAGCCTGTGAAAAGAGTCCTGCAGCAGTAAAGAAGTGTTTTTCCAAGTATAATGATGGAGTAGAGTTTGACTACTTTATTCTTGAGTGTATTCATTACGGAGTATTAAGTCAGAAACCCAATGGGGACATCTTTGATTCGACAGAATTTATAGGAGCCACCATCACTGATGTAAAGAAGTCCCTGATGAAGAAGGAGAACGAATACAAGAAAACTAAATGGGGAAAAGCCCTTAATGACAAGAAGGGATTAAAAACTGTTTTGATGAGTATTGATAAGACTGAGCAGGAAGACGTCATGGTTAAGGCAGTAAAGATTGCATTATTCGATAACAATGTAGAGAGCGCACAGGAAGCATTTGACACACTAAAGAGGTATTACCCCAGTAGTGAACAGATCGTCTCTCTGGATGCACATATAGGCATTTTAAAGGGTAATAGTCCTACTACTGTAGAAAAGCCAAAAGAAGAAAGTGAAGATGTCAACAAGACCTCTGATGAAGTTTATAAGTTCCGGGTAGGGCTGCAGAACTCGACCATAGAGAAGTTGCGTAGTACGATAAGTCATGCTAAGAGTAAATATAGCGAAGAAGATGCTAAACCTATCTGGGATGACTTTGGAGCATTAGTAGAATACATGGTACAGGTAAAATTCAATAGTAAGTAATAGATGTTAGCAGACCTCACAGCATTACACGAGTCCTTCCTTGAGGGAATTAAGAAGGAATATTCCGGCACGGTGCCTATATCTGTATTTGCCAAGATATGGAATGAATGGGCGCAACCTGAATGGGTGATGGACAATGTGTCAATGCTTGAAGGGGTCGAGTTAACACAGAAACAGATTGATGATCTTGAACCATTACGTAGATTTGTACAAATAAATGGTACAAGTCCATTTGATCTAACAACACTAACAGATAAATATTATAGATTACTTAGTGTAATGTTTAAATTGACTTATGGAGCAACACAGGAATGTGGATTGACAGGTACCAGTGATTGGTTAGGAGCAAGGATACTAAGGTCAGATATGCGTTCTCACATTATGAAGAGTCCATACAGGAAACCTAAAGATAGTAGATTGTATTACTATATACAGGAGAGTAAAATCTTTATGGTAACAGATGCTACAATAGGTTCTCCTATGGCAAGTATTCAATTAGAGTATTTGACATATCCTGATGAACTTGACGGAACTGGTAATATAACAACACCAGGAAATTTACATGACTATCAGCGTAAGGAAATTGTTGATAGATGTGTAGAGAGATACTTAGAGAGAGTAAGAGATCCAAGATGGCAGACATACTTACAGAGTATGAATATGAAGACTGCTAACAAAATTTAGTAATAACATTTTTAATAAATAAAATAAAATGAGAAATTTAAGACAGCCAGTGGCTAAAATACTTATCAACTCTTTAACGGCGACCAATGGTTCGCTAAGGGTAGGTCTGTATGAAGATTATGTAAAGAAGGTAAAGGTTCTTACCTTTAAAGAAGAAGGGATAAATATCTTTGGAGGTCCCGCAACCGGAACGGCAGCAGTGCCGGCAGTACCACTTGCAACAGGAAGTCTGTTTGCAGGATTGACAGCAAGTTGTGGTTGTACTGACCCAGGAAAAGAGGAATTTCAAGTAGTAGAAATACAAGATACTATGCCTTGTGATCCTTGTGATTTTGGTTATGGTATAACTATTGAGAAACATGTTAAGATGCCGGGAGTACAGAACAATGAAAACAATAGGTATCGTAAATCCTATGGTGGTGTTGTAGCAAATATAGGAACAGGTACAGTAATTGCACTTCCAGTACTTGAAGATATGACTGATGATATCGTTAGTCAGATTAGTAGTGATCTTGGAATGTTTAGCGGTAACAACGATCCTGTAACAGCATCATGGAGTCCAGTAAATGCTCATAAGGCATATACAATTACAATCAGTACTGGTTTAACATTTACAATTATATCAAATGGTATAACTACTGTTATAACTTCTGCAACAGATGCACAAACAACTTGTAGTTTAGTTAATGCAGGAACTACAGCAGCATACGTTAGAGCATTTGTTGTTCAAGATAATGCATTTACTAGTGATGTCATAATGGTAATGAGTAGAAATAATGGAGATGCTTTTACTATTACTGCAGGTTCAGCAACAGTATCAAATCCTCAAATAGCTTTAGTAGCTAAATCGGCAAAGGTTCAATTTGCAGTACAATATACATTAGGTTTTGCAACAACAACAAAACATAATTTGGTACATCTAAGAAGCTCAACTGCAGCAGGAACAACTACTATTAATGTTATTTACAATGGTGTAAGTTATACTGCAGCAGCAGCAAATGATGCTGTTTCAACAGCACAAACTTATGCTGATAATTTACAAGTAGTAATTGATGCAATGGCAACACCTCCAGATGATATTGCTGCTGCATTTGATACTTTTGATGATACTACATATATTTATGGATCATCAAATATTGATTCTATTAACTTAACATTTTCGGCATTATCAACAACTACTATTGCTGATGAATGGAGTGGAACAGGAAAGTGGCCGTGGTTAACAGGAGAAGATGTATTCAAGATTTTCTGGAATCAGAAAGATGCTGGTAAGTATTCAGCAATGACATATCTTGATCAGGTTAATCCAGATGATGAATATTGTTTCTTTAGTTTGAAAGTAGATAATAACATCTATGCTATACATGGAGCTAATCACTCTGACATCTATAATCAGGAGATAGAAATCTATGTTAAGTCAAGTTTACTTAATACAAATATCCTTGATAGTACTAACCCAGCAGGGTTATCATTAGGAACTACCTATAACCAGCAGCCAGATACTAATGCAGCAGCTACAGTAGCTTTTACAGTAGATACATCTTTTGGAGATATTCTTCAGATATGGGCAGGTGATTCCTTTGGATGTGTAGATGATAATACACCATATAATATAATTGTGTTAAGTGTATCAGGAGCACCCACGGGTGGTTCAACAGCAACAATTACTATTGATGGTGTACCATATCTTATTACACTTATTACTGGTTTGAATACTATTGATTTATTTATAACAGCAGCAGCAGCACAATTAACTGCACTATATGGTTTCTCTTGTGTACCTGATTTAACAGCAGATACAATAACAATAGTTCCTGGATTTGGATTTACAACTGGAACATTTACAGAAACTGATGCTACATTAGCAGGTACAGTAGCACTATCTTAATTGATATAATCTAAGAGGATAGAGGAGGGACTTAAGTGTCCTTCCTTTCCCCTTTTAAATACTAAAACAAATAATTTCTACTATAGTAGATAATACCCTCCACAATGGCAAAGACACTAAATCAAATAGTATATTCTATAATTGAGAAGTACACTCAACATAAACCCTCTGATGATTTAGAGTTACCAGAAGAGTTCCTCATTGGAAAGATAAACGACATCAGGGCAACACTTATAAGAGATGAATACAACAATGGTACTATTGATGAGAAATACTATCAGAAGATGTGTTGTATTGATGTAGAGTGTGAGGAGAATGGTTGTACTATCAGAGGAGAGTTCATAAGCACAGGAAGTAGCACAATAAAGATTACCTTACCACCATTGATAACAGATGTTGACTGGAACGAGATATCTTTCTTAGGAAGTCCTGAATGGAATAAGTTTCACAGGAAGACGTTGGATGCTTGGATCAGCAATGAAGATAATCCATGGACGGGTGGCAAGCCTATCTATACAGTAGTAGGCAGTGAAGCATATCTTAGGAATCTTATTACACCAGGGATGAGGAAAGTTTGTGGGATATTCTTGTTGAGTAATCCTGTTGATGCATGCGATTATGATAAGGATGTTGACATCTATCCTATACCGAGTGAATACAAGTTAGAATTATTAGTGTTGAAGGATCTGTTGAGTGTAGGATATAAAGGGGATATGCTTAATGATGGACAGGAGGACACTATTGATCCAAGGACAGTTAGTAGTACAGCAAAGGCAGCAAATCAAGAACAATAATAAATAGTAGTAACAATGGAAACAAATGACAGGATATTCTATAACAGTTGTAAGAGACGTAGAGGATGTAGTATTGTTGATGATTCTATGTTTTGGGACCAGTTGCCTAAGCCTGTTTATTCAGAAGTGCATGGAACCAGGGATGATATTACGAAGATACTATCTTTGGCTGACATATCACTGGATAAAGAATTGGAGAAAAAGAGACAGATGGAAGAGATATTTTCTTAAACCTTTAGGACTTTGTATATGGTGCAGTGGCACCTGGATAGGAATCTTCTTTTTTAGCCTGTATTGTGGCTTTAGACTGGAGATTTTTCTTTTTATAGGGGTACAGTACATAATGACCTTAACCCTCGTTAAAACGCTTAAAATTGACTTATAATGCAAGACATCACAAATAGTAGTATAACAGTAGAAGAGATACTGACGATAGTAGTCAAGGTAAGAGTAGTAGGTAGCAATGGTACTATCGTATGGTTAATACCCTACTATCAATATGTCTTCTGTGAAAGTGCTATAATGCCTACAGATTGTAATGGATGTGTGGAGAATGCAACAGGAAAGGGTAGTGAGTTACATTATAAGGTTTGTATAGATAGTGAGGAGTTCTGGATTCCAGCATCATCAATAGCTATAGAAGGATATTTGAGGACAGAGGAGCAACAGAATTTCAACAAGTTCTTTGAGAATAGAGTAGTAGATCAACCCAGGGACTGGAAAGAAGAATATTTGAAATGTACCGGGATAAGGATAGGGATAGGAGAGGCAGAGCATAGTGGATATGATCTATGGATGGAACACCTTAGAAAGAGAAATACAGAACATAAGATACCAGATGAAGAGTAAGATAATAACAGATAAACTAGGAAACGAATGTGAGCTATATATACTGTCAATACTTGATGTCGTACAGATGAACATCACTCCCTTTGAGGGGTGGAAGAAGTACTTACACAAGATGATCAGGAAGAAGAAGTTGTGGGTACGTACTAACCTACAACATTATTCAGAACAGTTAGTAAATGGACACATGAGAGAGTTCTTAGGAGTATTGATGGATGAGATCATAGATAACAATTCTATCTTTGTAGAACCCAACAATAGTTTTGCTATAGCGATAGCGCAGAGGAAGTCAGACAGCAAAGTATATAGATATGATATAGCAACAGGGACAGGCAAGGTAGTATGTTATTTTATTATGAATCCTAAGTTTTTCTATCATACAAAAAAGAATTATTTTATCAAGTTGAGCAAGGCACAACAGAAGAGGATACAAGAGAACATCAAGTCAGGCAAGAGGTATATCACGTATGAACAATTAATAACACAATTAGACTATGGCTATTTATAATCAAAGATATTTCGATTACATGTACATCTATAATATGGTTACCCGTAAGTATAGGAGGAAGAAGTTTTACGAAGATGACTTCTTAGCATGGTGTGCGGTAGTAGAGACACAGATCATTCCTGATGTGGACTTCATGATACATTTCGAAGAGATAGGGATAGACTATACTAATGGACTATTACCATTACCATGCAATATACATAGGCTGTTAGATGTCTTTGATATTTCAGAGCAGACAATCTTCTATCAGAACAACGGAACACATCTGTATGGATTAAAGGACTACAACGGCAATTTGATAGCAGATGGCACTACCATATACCTGAACTACATTGGAACGAATATAGACGTTAAAACAGGCATTCCACTATGTTTGAGAGGGCATGAGTTTGTGTGTGAGACTTACTGCAAGATACAAGCCTTTGAAGAAGATGTTACTTTAAAGAACTTTGATGCTAACATGTATGCACTATGGATAAATTCATTACCTGGGTTAATAGCGGCAGCAAAACAGGACGTACATCAGCATATAAGTAGAGAGATGGTAAACAGGAATATCATCATAAGAGCAAACATGATACCAATGATAGGTAAGTTAGAGTTAAGTCATAATCTATTTAGGAACAATATCTGATGGCACAGCAAATAAACTTCTTTCATAAGGGCATATCCTCTGACCCAGATTATTCCAAACGACTTAATGATGTTTGGGATTTTCCTACTTTAAACATAAGGGTTTTGAATAAAGAGGGGCAAGGCTTCATTATTACTAACCTTGATGGTAATACCAACAATACTACAGGATATGATTTTCAGATATCATCAGGGTACTTCATCATAGGAGCGTGTGAGTACAATGGTATCGCTTATATCTTCTCAATGAATAGTAGTAATGGTTTTAACGAGATAGGATGTTTCCCAAGTCCTAATACATTAGACTATGATGGTAATGGTCCAGCCTATTCAACCTTCCTACCACCAATATTCCAAAGACAGTATAGACCATTAATGAACTTCACCTATGCTACGGCACCGTATGATATTACTACACCAAGAGCAATATTGAATCCAACATATTTCAATTGGGATAGTACAAGACAGATAGATGTCTTTGCTCGGGAGGACTATGATAATACTGTCAATCTATACTTCTGTGATTGGTTAAATCCTAATAGGGTTATCAATAGTGGGTTTGATCAACAGGGGAATATCAAGAATAGATTATATAATGCAGCATCATTCAATACCACGGTTAATCAGTTCCTGACAACAAGCACACAACTAAGTAGTCAACTAAAGATAATAGAAGATGCTAATGGTGCTTTGAAATACGGTAACTATATCTTCTATTTTAGATATGTCAACGCAAGTCAGAACAGCACTCCATTTATATTAGAAGATGGTCCTTGTCAGATATTTCAGGGTAATGTCAATTCACTATCATCACCACAAGGAGGAACTGGAATATCACCAAACGATGTATCAGATAAGATAGTTACTTTTGATATGAGTGACATAGATACCACTTATGCTTTTATTGAAGTAGCTTATACGAGATATTATTCAGATGCAAGTCTTGTAGTGCAGCCAGATACATTTCTGATAGTACATCAGTTTCCAATAACTACTACATCAATGCCAATAACTATTACTGGTAAAGATATAGAAATACCAATAACGATAGCAGACATCACTACTAACATATCCTTAGAGGACAGATGCAAGAGCCATTGTCATGTAGATAATATCTATTGGGGAGCCAACTGGAAAGGGATACAGATCGATGATGATATCCTTGTAGATTTTGCAAAATTAATAACTACAACTTATGATGACACATTACCGATTGATTTAAGTACGTTTTATGGCAATGAAGGGAATAGTATCAAATATGATCTTTGGACGCAACCTACGGTCTTAAATACAGCGAGAGGGCAATATAAAGATTACTGGAAGACCTACGACTATGTAGGGTATTTCAGAACGGAGAGTTATGCTTTTGGAGTATGCTTTGAATTAGTCAATGGAAGTCTTACAAGTGTATATCCTGTTCAAGCGTATGATGAGTTAGAACTAACACAGATAACTGCAACGACAAATGGAGTACATAGGTTTCCAAGAGTAACAAAGTCTAATCTTATAAAAGCAGATCAGAAGGGACATGTGATGGGCATTAAGTTTAATTGTTTAGCAGCCTTTAGTTTGTTGTTAGGAAGTAATACTACTTCTGCATGGTTTAGTGCTAATGTAAGGTCAATGTATTTTGTGAGGAGTGAGAGATATGTGAATATGTTGTATCAGGGATTGGCGATGAACTGTGTTGTGAATTGTTTAAAGAATGGTGCTGCACATATAGGCGAAGATTGGGATCTTACTCAAAAATATAGTATTAATGCAAAAGAAGGTGCGGCATTTCAAGGTGATATAAATTATAATCCAGATGATGAACAACAAGCATGGTCCAATAATTATATAGGACAAGTACCTGGTGAATTTGCAGGAAGTGGACAACAGGGTCCAGAATCATGGGATATATTTTGGGGTCATGAAGCAAAACCACCAACACATATAGAAAATTTTCCAAATAATCCTAATAATGGGAAAGATTACATTTTAGAAGAGTTATATCATATACCAATTTACAAAGGATATATGCCAATGACATTTTTCTTTGACAATACTAGTGGTAATCCGGCACGTACATTTACTCATTCTGCAAATTATATTTCACGATTTCCATTACGAAAACCATTAATAGGAATATATTCTCCAGATGGATTATTTGCTCAGTCTATAGATTTGTCATTAGCAACATATATTGAAAAGATATATTCTATCCCATTTACAGAAACACACGATAGTACTATTACTGGATCAATATCAATATGGCCACATGTATTACTTGCAGATACACCAACAATCGGATTAACATGGGACGTGACATATGACAATAGTATAACAAGAGTTTTTCAATCTAATTTGGGAATAAGTAATATTAGAGTTGTAGGTAAACAGACATTATCAAAACCAGATAATAATACTTTAATAGGAACATATATGTTTGTTAATGGTGGATGGGATAGAGCAGATGATCATGATAGTACAAATACAATATGGTATATGCATAAAAACTTTACTACAACTAGTAATAGATATTTATGGACAACGAGATCAATGATAAGTCCAGACTATATAGGATTAGTATGGGATGATGTAAATGGTAATTGTTATGGAACTACAGATGATATGAATAATAGTATTGTAAGTATTTACAAACAAAGACCACTAACAACCGATAGTGTTTCTATCTATAATAGTAATCCTTCTTCAACACAATATTATAAGATTTCTAATGCCATAAGATTATATGATCAGAATGGTATTTTAGAACCTGCAATTAATTCAACAAATAGTTATGTATGTTATCATGGAGATTGTTTCTTACAGAAGACATATTTTAAACAATTAGTTTGGAATGGTAGTGATAATTGGGATAGTGCAGGTGGAATAATTGTTGATGGAAACACAATAACAAGAGATTATGATAGTGGTAATTATAAAGATTTTCCTGAAAATGGATTAAAACATAGATATACTCATGGATTAGTAATAGGTATAGTAACAGAGAATATGTATAATACTGCAATGAGATATGATTCTACATTGAAATATTATCCAGATGTGGCTCTAAATACATTTGCTTTCGAACCTCCTCCAACAGGACAAGAAGCCTTCCTATACAATGCAGGTTATCACAAGACACTATCACAGAAGATACTCACAGGCTTCAACACTAACCTACCACCAGCAGCAACAAAGTTCCCTACAAGGATAAGACACTCACATAAACATATCCCTTATTCATTCCTTGACGGATATAGGATAATAGATCCAAGTGCTTTCGTAGATTATGATTTACAATATGGTCAAATACATGTATTACGCAACCTTTACGACAACCTGGTATCAGTACAAGAGTTGTGCATCAACCAGCATTACAACAGCGCTAAGGCAGTTACAACACCAACATCCCAGGGTGATCTCGTCTTGGGTATGGGGAGTATCCTCGATGACAAGGTAAAGAGGATAGCAAACTTTGGCAGTAGGCATCAATGGAGTTGTGGCATGGGGAATATGGGGATGTATGGGATAGACTTTTTGAATAAGGTTATCTGGCAGGTGAAACCTACTACCTCACAATATACGGGGACATCATCATTATCGGCTGTAGCATTGCCTCTAAGCAAGTCAATAGAGAAGTGGCTATATGAGTTGTCTGATGATATTGATGAGCGTACAGACATCGTAACAGCGTTTGGGGACAATCCTGTAAACTTCGATGGTATAGTCTTTGGAGCAGATAGAAAGTTCAATGAGGTGTTCTGGACTTTCCATTATAGAACATTAGTAATGGTTACACAACCAGGTGGAGGTATAAATTATTTATTGACTCCTACAACAAAGACATTAGCCTTTAATGAAGTCATAGATGCTTTTACAGGAGAGTATTCTTATGATTCATGTTTCTACTTTAATATCTTCAATGATCTCTTCTCACAGAATAGAAATTCAGGAATAGATACAGAGGATATTTACAAACATAACCAGAAAGTATTACCTTTGCAGTTCTATGGAGTACAGAAAGAGATGATACTATCGTATATTGTCAATGGTTATGATGAGAAGGAGAGTGCGGTATTATATACAAAGATGTTTCTTAGTAAGGAGATAGAGATGACAGATATGGGAAACTTAATAGTAACACCTACACTTCTTATAGATTATAGTACCAAGACACAGATAGGAGCACATGACTGGTTTGCACAGATAACAGACTATGCTATGTCACCAGAGAGGTTAGAAGATGTGTATAAGTTTCCAGTAACCCTTGATGGTACTAATAGCAATATGCGAGGTAAGTGGTTAAAGACACAGTTGACGTACCAGGGGACAGACAAGATATTTATCAAGTCGGTAGTAACAAATTATATACTTTCAATGGCATAAATATGAAAAACAAGATATTAAAATATGCATTATCAATAGTACAAACAATTCAATTGTTGTCATTCTTTTTCTTTGATGATAGTAATACAGATATTAATTATTGTATAGCACCATTATTGGTAGCAGGATTAGTATTAGGAGGAGTAAGTATAGCGAGTAAGGTAGGCAGTATGCTTACTAAGAAGAATCCTTACACTAAATACAAGTTAGATACACAACCTTATAATCCTATGTTGTCAAGAGTACCGGGTTATCAGATGAAGTCACCACAGAAGGTAGGATATACTTTCAATCCTAATAATAGTTGGAGTAAGGGGTTAGACACTACAAGTACTATCAGTGGAGTATTGAGTGCAGCGGCAGGGGGGGCGGCAGCATTGGGATTAGGAGCAGGTACTACGGCAGCTACAACAGGAACTACTGCGGCAAGCAATGCTGTTAACTTAGGACAGACAACGGCACAAACTGTATTATCTGGATGGTCAGGAAGTATTCCTGCAACTACTGGTGGTTTTGGTGCAGGAACAATAGCGGCAGATATTCCTTCTTTTACAGGAGTTGCTGCAACACCAACTGTTGGATTAGGATTGTCTAATGCAAGTACATTAGGATTATCTACCTTGGCAAATACTGCAACCAATATAGGAGTTCAAGCACCTACACTATGGGATAAAGTAGATGATTTCAGAAAAGGATATAATGAATATAAGAAACCATTAGATCTTATTAATACAGGTCTTGATAAGATAAGTCCTAAAAGTATAGAACCAACAAAAGATGTCTCAATAAAAGAAACAGGAGAAGAAGAACAACCAACAGGATTAGAACCTACAACACCTGTTATGCAAGGAGGAATAGATTTTAAATGGGGCATTGATCCTAACTATGCTAAAAATAGTTTATCGGGTATAGGAGCAGGGGTAATACCAAATACTGTATCAAGAGGAGTAAGTAATCCTAATACAATTACAATGAATAGTATTAATGATTATATAAAACAAATGATGAATAGACCATTAAGAACACAATATAAATAATGAAAGACTTACAGATAATAGTAGAACAGGCAATAGACAGGAACGTTGATGAGAAGAAGCGTTACTATGATAGAGCAGACAGAGGACTATCCTTTAGTGTTGCATTACAGTTATTGAAGAATATCGAACAGACACTTATAAGACGACTTTTATGGTCGGATGGCATCTATGTATGTTTTGTAATAGATCGTGCATTAGAACGTCTTATAATAAGCGACAGAGGTATTGTGAGAGAATACATCCCTACACAGGAAGACTTATTGAGGAATGATTGGGTGTGTTATGTAGAGGATGACAAGGAAGTCTATGAAGAGATTATTAATAGTTAAAATATTATAGTTATGGCAAAAGAACCTATTTATTATGGAGATGCAGATTGGTGGTATAAGGTAGATCCAACAACAAGTAAATATTATGCTGCAGCAAAAAGTTCTGCAATAAATCCTAAAATGGTTGCAAAAACAGCATGGAATGATTGGACATCTACTGCAACTCCAGAGGCAAAAGCAAAACTCGGTACAGAAATACCTGCGTGGGATATGACAAAAGCAGAATCAATAGGACTTGATGAATATCCAGGATATAATACTAATACAGTATTTCCAAAAACTATTGCACCTATTGCCACTCCATATACAAACCAATATAAAGAAGGATTACCACAAGAAAAAAATAATAGTCTTACTCTTGCAGATCTATACAAACAGAACATGATGCTCTACGGAGCACAGATACCTCTACAGGCACGCTCACTATTCCAAAAGGCTCCTGTAGTACCACAGATACCTTATGCTCGTACTTATGCTCCTGAGAGTGTTTCTAACGTAGCACCTGCAACATCAGAAGTAAACAGACAACAAGGGATAGCTAATGCTATAGGAGCAAGCCTTGGCAAGTATGGAAGTTCAGGTCTTGCTATGATGCCGGGAGTGATAGCCAACACACAGTCAGAAGTAGATAAGAAGATGGCACTGATAGGAGAGGCAGAGAACACAAGGATCAATGATTCATTAAAAGCTACAGCATTGGCAGATACAGCAAATAGTACTGCACAGGCAACAGCAGAACTACAGAGATTACAACTACAGGCAGCAAGCAATACAGCATCCCAGACAGAGAAGGCAGCAGCAATAAGTAATATCACAGAGATACTCTCTAAGATGGCTAACCAGAGGACAGACTACTATGAAGCTAATCAGTTAGAGAAGAATGGTGGTACAATTGCTTTACTAAATATGTTAAAAGGATTAACAGCATAAGTTATGGCAATATTCAATAACCTTGTAGGCGGGAT
>ERZ1292632.769-Hain-H43-01um-R2-769-length-35157-cov-7_pt5 | contig 20682 bp, 22 predicted proteins | sample MGYA00564407_ERZ1292632 | MGnify/ENA primary metagenome ERZ1292632 (study PRJEB36523, sample SAMEA6512637) | groundwater metagenome | collected 2019-01-08 | study: AquaDiva: Metagenomics assemblies of 32 groundwater samples | reverse complement strand
AAGAGATAAATCTTTTTAATATGTGTTGTAATGGCAAAAATTTCTTTAGAAAAATATTTTGTGGGACTGGGTAAGGACAGCCTCATTTATGGTTTGGGCAATGCTTTGTTGAAAGTGTTGGCCCTCATCACTGCCCCGATTTTTACCCGGATTTTTGTCCCAGCCGAATATGGCATTATCAGTTTGATCGCCTCAATCATTTCCTTTTTGAGTTTACTTTTAATTTTTGGGATGGATTCGGCAATTCCCGTGAGTTTTTATGAGTATAAAAAGGAAAGAAAGATTATTATTTCTTCTGGTTTTTGGTTTCTCTTAGTTTGGGGTATTATTTTAGTCGGGTTGGGGCAAGTTTTGGCCGGAAAAATTTCCTTCCTTGTTTTTCATAATTCATCTTATAATGTTCTTTTGATCATTGCTTTTTGGACGGCTTTTTTGACTTTGCTTATTAATCTTTGCAAGGCGGTTTTTCGTTTGGAATTTCGGGCTAAGACCTTTGCTCTGATTGCCGGTCTGCAGGCTATTTTGACCGTGGGTTTGATGATTCTTTTTGTTGCTTATTTTCGCCTCTCCTTGACCGGTTATTTTCTGGGGGGCTTGTTAGGCGCAGGCGCAAGTTTAATTTTGGCGATCTCTTTGATAAGGAACAATTTATCCCTAACTTTATCTTGGCGCCGGCTTAAGGAAATGATTGTTTATGGTTCGATGATTGTCCCCGCTTCAGTGGCCTTTTTTGTTTTTGATCTTTCCGATCGATTTTTTCTTAACCACTACCGGGATTTGACAGAATTAGGCCTTTACTCAATCGGTATCAATATCGCCAGTTTAATACTTTTTTTCTCCGTCGCCATTGGCCAAGCCTGGTCGCCCTTTATTTTAAAAATCTATTTTCAAAGCAAGAAAATTTTTCACGAATTTGTCCCGCGCACCTTTACCTATTATTTGATTTTTTTCTTCGTCTTAGCGGTTGGGTTAACTCTTTTTGGGGAAGAAATATTGCGCATTTTTACCACGGAAAAATTTTACCCGGCGGCGCGCGTTATTGGTCCCTTGGCCCTGGCAATGGTTTTTTCCGCCAGTCTTCAGGTGACGGCGATGGGGATTTCGATTTCGAGAAAAACGAAATACTTCGCCTTATTTTCAGGATTGGCTGCCGGTTTAAATATCATATTAAATTTTTTCTTAATCCCTCGATATGGCATGGTCGGAGCCGGTTTTGCGACGGCTTTTTCCTATTTGTTCTTAACCATCGTCTATTTTTTTCAAAGCCAAAGGTTCATCTATCTAAAAATTGCTTGGCAAAAAATTTTTAAACTGGTATTATTAGCCGTAAGCCTGATTTTGCTTTTGCCTTTTTCTTGGCAGTTTGATTTTTGGGGAAATTTAAGTTTAAAAATAGGCGAGTTTTTATTGTTTTTGGTTTTGCTTTATTTTTTAGGTATTATTGAGAAAAATGAGCTATCATATCTTAAGATGACCGTCTTAAGATTCAAAAGTAAAAAATCTTAAAATGACCATTGATAAAATCTATTTAAAGTTTAAAAAAAAATACCGCCGGGCATTGGTGACTGGCGGGGCTGGCTTTATTGGATCACATATTTGCCAAGAGTTGGCGGTTCGCGGTTTTCCAGTGATTTCCCTTGATGACTATTCTGCCGGCAAAAAGGCTAACCTTAAACATTTAAAAAAATATCCTAATTTTATCGAAGTTAAAGTCGATATCACTGATTTGGGGAGGTTACCTCGTTTTTTCCGGGGAGTTGATATAATTTTTCATAACGCCGCTTCTAAAAAAAGTATTTGTCTTAAAGACCCTCGCCGGGATTTGGCGGTCAACGGTAGCGGCACTTTCAATCTTTTAGAACTGGCGGCAAAATTTAAGATTAAAAAATTTGTTCATGCTTCCACTGGTTCAGTCTACGGTGAAGGGAAAATATTTCCTCAAAACGAAAATCATCCTACTAATCCGGTTTCTTTCTACGGCGTTTCTAAACTCGCCGGCGAAAAATATGTTCAAATTTTTCACCAAATTTATGGGATAAATACAACAATTCTGCGCTATTTTCATGTTTACGGTCCTCGTCAGGAATCAGGTGAATTTGGCGGGGTGGTGGCAATCTTCATTAAAAAACTTCAACAAGGCCAAAGGCCGGTTATTTTTGGCACTGGCCGACAACAGCGGTCTTTTACCTATGTTAATGATGTCGTCCGAGCGAATTTATTGACCGCGATCAAGCCGGAAGCTAAAGGTCAAATTTACAATTGTGCTTCAGGGATTAAAGTCACCATAAACGAGCTTGTCCGGGAAATAATTAGGGCATTTGGTACAAAAATCAAACCGATATATAAAGACTGGCAAATTGGCGACATCAAGGTTTTTGATATTGACATCCGAAAAATCCGCTCCCTGGGGATGGATTTTGAAAGAGATTATACTTTGGGTATTCAAATGACAATTGACTCGATGAAGGAAAACCTCAACTATGAGCCCAGATCCTTTAAAAGATAAAAAAATATTTATCGGCTTCAACAGCGCTGGCGCGGTTGGTATCTATGAGTTTACCCGCGTCTTAAAAAATAGAAGATACCAAATTGATTTTTACGGAATTGGGAAAATTCGCTTTAATATGCCGGTGGATTTTCTCCTTAAATTTTCTCCCGGAAAATTTAGAAATTTTTTAGAGCGTTTGGTTTATTTTTTTCGGTTGCTGCCATCTTATGATATCTGGCACTTAAATTATGCCGAAGTATTCTTTTTTTACCCTTTAAATCTATTTATTTTAAAACTTTGGGGCAAAAAAATTATTTGCACTTTTCGCGGGGCCGATATCCGCACAGGTTTTAATATACCTATTAAACTTCCTGCCAGTTTTGAGGAGCGATTTGGCTTTTGGCGAAATTTAAAACGCCGGCTTCGAATGAAAATCTTTGTTTTTTTCGCCGATAAAGTTATTCTTACTGGTCCTTTTTTAGTGCCTTATGTCAATTCATTCGATGCGATTATTCCTTACGCTCGAAATATCCCTAAAATTAAACCTCAAAACCATCAGCCAAACAATATTAAATTAGTAATTCATGCTCCCAGCAATCCGGCGGCTAAAGGAACAGAAATTGTCTCTCGAGTTTTTCAAAAACTGGCCCGACAATATCCTAAAATAAAATTTCAAATTATTTCAGGGCTCAACTATCAGCAACTGCAGCAACTTTTAGCCAAGTCCGATATTGTTATTGATCAGCTGCTAGTCGGCTGGTATGGGGGGGTGGCGGTTGAGGCTATGGCTTTAGAAAAACCAGTCCTGGTCTTTATTAATCCTAATTATCTTCCTTATATTTCTTATGCCGATAAATTGCCGATAATTAATACAAATATTTGGCAGCTAGAGAGCGACCTCGAGTTTTATCTTAATCATCCCGAAATTTGTCGTCTCAAAGGGGCAGAGGGATATAAATTTGTTAAAAAATTTCACCATTGCCAAAAAATTGCCGATCAATATCAGCAAATATATCTTCAGGTTTTAAAATGAAAAAAGTTTTAATAATTTCCTATTTCTTCCCCCCCTTGGGCGGCGGCGGGGTGATCAGAATGACAAAATTTGTTAAATACATGCCCAAATTCGGTTTTGAACCAGTAGTGATTTCTCCCCAAAAAGGTTTTTATTCGGTCAAAGACCCCACCCTGCTTAATGATATTCCTAATGTCGTAAAAATTTTTAGAATAAAATATCCTGAACCTGGTCTTTGGCTGAAGTGGCGGTGGTGGCAGAGTTTTTGGGCAAATTTAATCTCCCGTCTCTTAATTCCCGACGCTCAAGCCCTCTGGATTATTCCGGCAGTGATCATTGGTAGGCGGCTAATAAAAACTCATAAAATTAAACTTATTTTCACTTCTTCCAGGTCTTACAGCGATCATGTGGCAGCTCTGATTTTGAAAAAACTTACCGGGGTAAAATGGGCGGCTGATTTTCGGGATTTATGGACCTCGGGTGGTTTTTTAAAACGGCAAATTTTAGCCAGTGCTGATCTCGTCACCGCGGTTTCGGAGGGCTTAACAGAGAAGCTTAAAAAAAGCGCAAAACAAAATCAAGAGAAATTTGTGACTTTGACTAATGGATTTGATGAGGATGATTTTATTAAAGCTGAAAACATAAAAGTCAAAACTAATAAATTCAACTTAAAATTAAAAATAGTCCACATTGGTTCATTTTACGGTTTAAGACAGCCCAAGGCTTTTCTACAAGCCTTCCAAGAATTAAATTTGAAAGATATTGAGTTTGATTTTATTGGCGGTAAAAAAAGAGTCTCTCATCACCAAGCTATAAGAGAGATGATGCGGGCCGATGTATTGCTATTGATCTTAAGTCCCAAAGATGGTCCGGAAGTGATGACCGGCAAAATATTTGAATATTTAGCCGCTCGCAAGCCGATTTTAGCTTTAGCTCCCAAGAATTCCGGAGCGGCAAGACTACTTTCCAAGCTTAAAGTTGGCGAAGTCGCCCCGCCAGACGATGTCGAAAAAATAAAACAAAAACTTAAAAAAATTTATCAAAAATCGCGAAAAAGCGGATATTCAATTCCAAGAGTAAATTTAGAGCCGTATACCCGTCAAAATTTAACCCAAAAATTAGCGGAAAATTTTCAAAAAATTCTTCAAAAAAATCACAAAATCAAGCTTTGTTTTATCGGCAATCTTCAAGCTCCCCAAAATCAAAGCCTGGTAAATTTTTTAAGACGCCGGCCATTTGAGATCTACTTTTTAACTACCCATCGGGCAAAGATTCCCGGAATAAGAACGATTTTCATTGGTCGGGAAACCTTTTTGGAAAAACTGCCTATTTGGTATTTTGGGAAAACTCAAATCAAAATCAGAAAGATTATTCGCCAAATCAGCCCTGATATTTTGCACGGTCAAGATCTTGTGTTTGCCGGTATCTGGGCGGCGCTTTCTGGTTTTCAGCCATTGATTTTGACTTGCTGGGGTTCGGATGTTTTCCGCTTTGGCGAATTTATCTGGCCGGAAAAAAAATTAATTCGCTTTGCCCTCAATTATGCCGAGATTGTTACTGGGACATCAGAGTCAATTGGTGACCAGGCAGTTAAAATTGGCCTGGCAAGAGAAAAGTTTCAGCTTGTTCATTTTGGGGTCGATTTATCAATATTTAGGCGAAAAAAGTCTTATTATCTATCACATTTTCTAAAAAGTCATCCGAAGAAAAAAATAATATTTTGTCCCCGTTCAATCGCCCCGATTTATAATATTGATATTTTGATTGAAGCTTTTTATAAAATTACCAAAGTGCTGCCGGTAAAATTAGTCCTGCTTGATCAAAACGCCGATATCAAATATTTTCGAAAAATCACCCAAAAAATACATGACTTAAAATTAAATGAGGAAATTGCTATTCTCCCAAAAGTTAAAAATCCCCAAATGGCAGCATTTTATAATGCCGCCGAAGTGGTAATTTCTCTTCCCAGTTCAGACAGCAGCAGCGTTTCATTTTTAGAGGCCATGGCTTGCGAGAGAAAAATAATCATTACAGATTTGCCCTATACCAAGGAATGGCTCGCCGGGCCAAGTGGGCAGAAAACTCACAATTTCTGGCAAGTACCGGTCAGAAATGTAGAGGCTACTTATCAAGCCTTAAAGGCGGCTTTAAATTTTCCAGAAGAAAAATGGCAATCAATTGGCAGTTTTAATCGCCAGTTAGTCGCCCAAAAAGCTGAAAAAAAATCCAATTTTGAAAAAATGGCAAAATTATATCAGGATTTATGCAGATGAAAAAAATATGTATGCTGACAACAAGTGAAATTTATCACGACAGCCGTATTTTAAATGAGGCGGAGACATTGACTTCTAAATATCAAATAACAATCCTTGCCCGCAAATATCCGGAGCAAAAACCGGCCCCAAAATTTCCTTTTGAGATTAAGATAATTGGTTTTGCGAATTTTAAATCGTTTAAGCTTAATATTTTTTCATCGCTAATGTCATTGGCAAAAGCCGCTTTTCGAGAAAATCCCGATGTTTTTCATGCTCACGATCTTGACGGACTCCTTTGCGCTTTTCCCGCCGCTTTAATTAAGAGGAAAATTTTAGTTTACGATTCCCACGAGCTTTGGTCAGAATCTTATCCTTTTGAAAATCTTCGCGGGATTAAGTGGCTGCTGCCGATTTTAGAGAGAATTTTAATTTGGAAAGTCAAAGCCGGAATTACCGTTAATCAGTCAATTGCCGATTATTTAGAAAAAAAATATCATAAGCAATTTATCGTTTTATACAATTTTCCGCATTTTCTCAATAAGCCGGCAGATTTTGTTTTAAAAAAACGATTTCCTGGGGAAATTATTATTTTGCATTTGGGGGCGGCTGACGAGGGTCGGGGTTTGGAGCAAATTTTAAAAGCGGCAAAATATTTATCATCAAGATATAAAATTGTTTTTTTGGGCGGCGGCAAAACTGAAAAACAAATAAAAAAGCTGGCGACTAAATTAAAACTGGGAGAAAAAACCGTCTTTTTGCCGCCGGTCCAGCCGGAAAAAATTGTTCCGACAATTCATGGAGCTGATTTAGGGCTGGCTTTGACCGAGAAAAAATCATTAAGCTACTATTTATCTTTGCCTAATAAAATTTTTTACTATATTGCCGCCGAAATGCCGGTTTTGGGTAGCAATTTTCCTGAATTTAAAAAAATCATTATCAAAGATAAAGTTGGCGAGACGGTCGATCCTTCCAAACCGCAAGTAATTGCCCAAAAAATCATTAGAATGACCAAAGAACAGAATCGTCAAAAATATCGTGGTAATCTTCAAGGTTTAGCAGCCAAAAAATACAACTGGCAAATCCAATGCCAAACCCTTGTCAGTTTTTACCAAAAACTATTAAGATGAATTTATGGCAAAGACCCTAATTGCAACGATTATCGGCGCCCGGCCGCAATTTATTAAAACCCCGCTGGTATCAAAAGCTATCCGTAAATTTGCCCGGGAGATTATTATCCATACTGGCCAACATTACGATGCCAAAATGTCGGATATCTTTTTTCGGGAACTCAAAATCCCCAAACCTGATTATAATTTAGGGGTGGGTTCTGGACCGCAGGGCAAACAAACAGGACTAATGCTGGGAAAAATCGAGCAGATTTTAATTAAAGAAAAACCGGCTTTGGTGATAATTTATGGCGACACCAATTCAACAATTGCAGGGGCCCTAGCGGCGGCAAAACTTCATATTCCAGTCGCTCATATTGAAGCTGGCATGCGGTCTTACAATCGGAAAATGCCAGAGGAACTCAACAGGATTGTTTCAGATCATTTATCGGATTTACTTTTTTGTTCAACCAAATCAGCGTTGAAAATTTTAAAAGGCGAAGGCATCATCAAGGGTGTCTATTTTGTTGGTGATGTAATGTGCGATATCCAAAAACTATACGCTAAACGCTATACCCTTGACGCTGTACTCAAAACCTTAAACCTAAAACCTAAAACCTATCTTTTAGCCACCATCCATCGGCAGGAAAACACCGATATTAAAGAAAATTTGGAAAATATTTTAAGCGCTTTTTCAGAGATTGAAGAATTAATTGTTTGGCCGATTCATCCCAGAGCATCAAAACTTTTAAAAACTCATCGTTTATTGGAGGTGGCCAAAGCTATTCCCAATCTTAAAATGATCGAACCCGTGGGTTATCTTGAGATGTTGAGCTTAGATGCCAATGCCAAAATGATTTTAACCGACTCCGGCGGGGTGCAAAAAGAGGCCTATTTAGCGAAAGTGCCGTGTGTAACATTACGCAATGAGACCGAATGGACCGAAACCGTCGCCAGCGGCTGGAATCATTTAACCGGCACTGATACCGCTAAAATCGTTCGTTTGGCAAAAAATTTTCCTCGGCCGAAAAACCACCCTAATTTTTTGGGTGATGGTCAGGCCCATCAAAAAATCGCTAAGATTATTAAGAAGTTTTTGATCTCGAGGTGATTTGACAGCGGAAATATTGACTATGTTATAGTAAAATTAGGAGAATCAATGGCCAAAGAATATCGAGAAACAACTGTTAAAATGCTTTTGGAAGCGCATTTAGATCAACTTAAAAAGATTAACGAAGGAACTCAGTCTATTTTAGAAGTCCAAAAAGATATATTGGCTAGTATGCGACCTCTTAAAGAAGAGTAATTTTCCCCTCACCTATTTCTCCTCACCTACGAAGTGGGTTTAAATTGGTAAGATAAACTTGTTCTAAAAAATAATTCTCGAATTAAAAAAAGCCCCCGTTCGTAATACTTGAAAAAAGGCCCCTTTGTTTGATATGATTAGATTAAATGACCCAAGATTTAAAACAAAGAATTATTAATGCAGTTGAATCGAGTCCCTATCGAGATTATATCCAAAGTATTTCTCTCTTTGGTTCTTATTTATATGGTAATCAAAAACCGGATAGTGATCTTGATCTTTTAGTCAGATTGAATAAAAGAATAGATTATTTTACCCTGATTGCTCTTCAGGAAGATTTACAAAAAAGGATCGGTCAAAATATTGATTTATTAACGCCTGCCGAATTAAGTCATTTTTTCCGAAATCAAGTCTTGAAAGAAGCAAAAGTTGTTTATAATGCTAAGGCATTTTCCTTATGAAAATAGATCGCGATCAAGTATATTTAGGCCATATTTTAGAAGCAATCGAAACAGTCGAGGGTTTTATTAAAGATAAATCTTTTGTTGATTTAGGTTCTAACAAGTTACTAATTGATGGGATAGTTAGGGAGTTGGAAATCATTGGCGAGGCGGCCAATAATATTTCTGAAGAATTTAAGCAAAAGTATCCGGAAATTAAATGGCATCTGATGGTTGGAATGAGAAACCGTTTAATTCACGAATATTTCGAGGTGGATTTGGATGTTGTCTGGAAAACGGTACAGGAAAGTCTTTTAATGCTTAAAAAACAGATTAAGAATTTAAAATAAGTTCTCAAAAACTGGTTTACAAAATAAAAAAAGCCCCCGCACCCCGAGGGTGCGGGGGGATGGGTGGACAGAGGGCGAAGATTCGAAACTACGGCTCGGCGAGTGAGAGATCGTGTTTGGCGAGCTCCTCCTTGACCTCATTCACACTTCGGGAGCCGAAGTTACGAATTCCGCGGAGTTGCTCCTCAGTGCAGGCAACCAAAGCCCGGAGAGTCGTGATTTCCGCTTTCACAAGGCAGTTGTAGGTCCGGACGCTCCATGGAGGCTCAGAGCACCCTGTAAAGTCCCTATCCAGAAGCCTCTCACGAGCTGCCTCTTGGGCAGCTTTTTCTCTAGCAGCATCCTTTTGTTCAAAGACAGGACGGAGAGCTGCCAAAACCTCGGTGAGCTCGTCTGACTTCCCGATGATGGTGAGCTGGAACTCCATCTCTTTCTACCCGCGCGTTTTGAGCCCGCCGGCTTTTGGTTGTTAAACTTTTGAGCTTTCCGCTCAGGAAAGTTCAGGCGAATGAATCTTCGCCTGAACGGAAAGATCATCCGAAGATAGCTTTCAAGGGGTTGGCTGGAGGAACTTTTCAGGAAACCAGCCAAGGATTGCTATCCTCTTTTACTTCGTGCCTCTTTCCTTAACCAGAGGCTTTTCCGCCTCGTCGGCGGACCGCCGTGAAGCGCGGGCGGGACTGTTCTCAGTCAGCGAGAGCTAACCAATCTGCTCATAGCCGACATCCAATTGCCGAGCGAGGAAGTCCATTACAGCACGATCCCTCTCTTCCTCGGTAGAGGCATCAACCGCCTCTTTGGGCATTGGAAATTCAACCACGAGGGAGATTGGCGGAGGCTCCCCAAGCCGGAACTTTAGCAAACTCATTAACGATTGAGCTTGCTTCCGGATCCTGATGGAAAGCTTCCCCTCCGTCCCGAGACTCGCCTTGAGGCAATCCAAGCGTTCTTTCAAACGCTCTTCGCACTCTACGCAAAGCCCCGGCGGAACTACGAGGCGTACCACACTCGTAGTTACCTCCACATCGGTTGCCAGTCCTACCAATGGGGCTCCCATCCGTTTCACCTCCTCCTTTGTTCTGGCTTTTGGCGGGATTATTTTCTCGGTTTTTCCTGCCCCTTGTAAGGTGAAAACCGGTACTGGTAATCCGTCCGAAGCCGTTTTTTAAGGTTCGACGAGGTCTGCCTGAAGGCAGTTTCCATCGTCAATACAGTATTATAACATAAAGTGTAAAAAATGTCAAGTATTGGGACACATAATATAAATTAATATAGACCTAAAAACACTTGACAAATTTAGACAATATGGTATAATATAATAAAATGACGATAAAATCGACACAATTAGAACCAACAGCAATTCTTAGAAATTTGGGTCTTTCAACCAGAGAAACCCAAGTTTATTTAGTCCTCTTAAAGAATGGACCAATGCTGCCTTTAAATATTGCCCGTCAAACTGGTCTAAAACGGACCTCACTTTACGCACTTTTCCCCGAAATGCTCGAAAAAGGCCTTATCAGAGAAGTCACGCAGGGCAAAAGGCGTCTTTTTCAGGCAGTTTCTCCTGAAAGTCTTTTGAGTGAATATCAGCGCAAATATCAAGCTGTCAAGGAGGGTTTGGTCAAATTTTAACGATTTTTCGAATGGAAGGTCAAAGGCCGGAAGTGGAGATTTTTGAGGGTTTTGAGGGCATGAAAAAGCTGTATTTGCGGACTTTAGAGAGCAAAAAAGAGATTCAATGTTTTGTCCAGGTGGGAAAATATAACCCCGAAGTTTTAAAATGGCTTGAGGACAATTATTTACCCAAACGAATAAGGAGGGGGGTAAAACTGCGGGCGATTTTACCTCAAGAAAAAGCCGCCGTCCCTTTTATTACTAAAGCCAGAGAACATTTGCGAGAAACGCGGGTTATACCCCAAGCTCAATTTCCTTTTCTAATTGAGGGAATGATTCAAGGAGAGCGTGTCTATTTCGCCTCCTATGCCAAAGGCGGGCCTTTGGTGGGGATTACAATTCAATCGCGTCAGATCGCCGAATCTTTAACAACGCTTTTCGAACTCGCCTGGCTGGGGGCGGAGAAATTCTCGCGCCCCGCCAGACTTAAAAAATGATATACTAAAAATATGAGCAAACTTTCGACTAAAGAAAGAACTATTTTTAAATATTTGATTTTAGCAATAGCTGTCGGCTTTTTAATAATTATTTCCAAGCTTTTTCCAATCGCCTTGGCAACAAGCCCGGTTTTTTTGATCTTCGCCCTCTTTCTTTTACTTTTTCCCGGCTGGTTTTTAAGCCGACTGATAAAAATCGAAACTTACAATATTACAAGCCAGCTTGTCATATCTTTTAGTTTAAGCTTAAGTTTTTATCTTTTGGTCAATCTTATAGCGATTTTTTTAGGACTAAATATAGAAGGTCTACTTTGGGTTTACTATATTTTACTGCCGATTCTATTTTTAGCGGCTTTAACATCTGACCTATGGCAAGATAAAACTTGGCCTGCTTTTAAATTAAAAACAATTTTTCAAAAAGAAAATCTTCTTCTTTTATTGCCGATAGTTTTCGGAACAATCATTATTTTAGTTATTGATGCCAAGGGCGCTGATTTTAACGGCGATCCATATTTTCATTTGGCAATTATGCGCAAGGCCATTGAAGGTCAGCCTTTAACTTTAAATAATCTGGCTTTTATCAAAGTTTACGAACCCAATCCTGCCTACGCTTTCCCGGCCTGGCAGATATTTTTAGGTGTAATTTCTAAAGTGACAGCCTTGGACATTTTTACTGTCTGGGCAAAAATGATTTTACCCTTAACATTGTTGTCTTTCTTTTCTTGGTATTATCTTTCAAAAACAATTTTTCCTAACCGAACTTTTCAGATTATAAGTCTTTTATTTTTTATGATTTTTATTTTCGGACCTTCAGCCGGTTATATTTTCCAGCGTCTTTCCGTTCCCGACAGTTTTGCCCGCTTAGTGGTAGCCCCGCTGGTTTTAGCCTTGGGACTGGAATATTTTCTAAACAAAAAAATTTCCTGGAAGATTCTTTTAGTTTTTGGTTTAGGAGCAATTAATCTCTTGATTATTCACGGTATGCATTATTTTTATCTTTTATTGCTTTTGTTATGCTTTTTCATCCTTTGGTCAGCTTTCAGTTTTAAAGATTCTGGATTTTTTTCAAATTTAAAAAGAGGGCTTTTGGTTTTGGGGGCGGCGATTTTGCCGGCAACGGTTTTGACAATAATTTTAGAAGTAAAATCAAAAATAATATCTGTTAGTCTCTCTCACTTTCGGGCCGCCGCCCCAGCAAATTTGGCTTATTTAAATTTTGGAAAATATCCTTTGATTTATAAATACGGCTATTTTCTTTTGCCAATAGTGGTTCTTTTTAGAAAAAACCGGCCGCTCGTTTTTATTTTGTCTTCAATGATTATTGCTCCTTTGGTTTACTGGACGCCCCTGAAAGATTATTTATCGAGTTTTTTAAGTCAAGTTTTTGTTGACCGCCTGTTAGTCAACACCTCCTTATACTTTTTGGTTTTTAGTTTGCTGATTGGTTTTTTAGTTGTAAAAGTTGAAAATAATCTATCTCGCTATTTTAAAACATCCTGGTTACCGGCTTTATTTTTAACTATTCTACTGACTTTTTTCGTTCTTCTTGAAATTAATAATAAGACTTTTTCGAGCTTCGGCGATAGCTATTTTTATTCGCGGAAAATATCTCAAAGTATCAGCGCTTCTTCATTATCAATTTTTCTCGTAATATCAATTTTGGCTTTTTTAATTTATATCTATGAAAAATTCAAATCAAAAAAGGATTATTTTTTATTGCCGGAGTTTAAAAACCAGCTGGCTGGTTTTATCTTAATTATTTTATTATCATTTGTCCTTTTTGCCCCCGCCTTTACAAAGACATTTGCCAGTCTCAAATCAAGCAGATTTTTCTCAAGCCGCGATTTCTCTCAAAAAGCCTATGCCTTGTCCGACATTGGTTATGACCCTGGGGGGATAGAATTTTTAAAATCACAAATTCCCCCAAAATCAGTGATTTTAGCTGACAAGCTGGCTAGTCGATCAATCGCTATGCTTTCTGACCATTATTTAGCTTATAATTTGGGTTCTTTTCGTGAAGGTAAATTAACAGCAGTCTTTACAAATGATCTTTCCGATAATGAAAAAGAAATAATTCTTTTCTCCCCCAAATACGCTATTGACTATATTTTTCTTCGGTTACCGGATGCGCAAGGGGATGAGTATTTTAGTCAACATCCAGAACTTTATCAAAAAGTCTACGATAGTAAAGTTCAAATTTACAAAGTGTTTAAATGAAAATTAAAGCGCCATATTTATATTTGGGATTTTTAGGCTGGGTGGTGTTACTAGCAGGTTTATTGAAATATGCCAACCTTAATGTTACTGGCATAGGGATTATTTTAGTTTTTTTGACTTTGGTGCTATCGCCGGGAATATTCCTCTGGCGGCTATTTAAAATTAAGACAGATAATTTAGCGGTCTGGTATTTGAGCGTTATTGGCTTGGGTTTTGGGTTTTGTTTTGTTCTAAATCTCCTCGCAATGTTATTTAATCTTAATATCACCAGTTTAGTTTTTCTATATATAATCATTGGGATTATTTTATTTGCTTTGGTTTTTTGGAAAGATCGCAATCAAATATTAATTATTAATTTTGACTGGTTTAAAAAACAGACTTTGAGTGATTGGCTGCTTTTTTTAGTGGTAGCCAGCGGCATCATCATCGCTTTTTTAGCAATTAACGCTCAATCGGATAAGCTCATTGGCGACGGCTGGTTTCATCTTGCGATCTTAGAAAAAATCACTTCTGGCGATGGTTTGAGTCCCTATAATTTATGGCTGACTAAAACATCGACTCTTAATCCGGTCTATTCTTTCCCTCTTTGGCATATTTTAGTCGGGCTGTCTTCAAAAATATTAGCAATTCCGATTTTTACGGCATTGCGGCAAGTCTTGTTGCCATTGGCCTTGCTGGCCTTAGGGGTATGGTTAAGTTTTATGGCAATCATTTTTAAAAATAGAAATCTTACGATAATCGGTTTTTTAAGTTTATTGTTGATTTTTCTCAAAGACAATAGTTTTTATTATTTAGTCGCTTTACCATCGCCCGATTCTTTCAATCGGTTATTTCTTTTACCGCTAATTTTGGGTTTAATCAGTATTTTTTTATTCAATCAAAAAGTTCCCAAAATTTTTTATATAATCCTTATTTCCTTGATGACAATTTTTTTGGGGTTAATTCATTTTACCCAATTTATCTATCTTATTTTTGTCCTTATCGTTTTACTCATCTTAGGGCTTTTCTTTTACCGACAAAAAGATTTTTTCTTAAAATTAGGCTATATATTAGGGACAATCGCGATTTTGATTTTGCCTTATCTTTTTATTTTTTACGGTGATTTTGTTAAGAGTTTTTTCCTAGCCAATGCCTTAAATTATGATGGGCAACTGCTTAATTTCAAAACCTATTTAGGGGCGAATGTCATCTATCGCTTGGCAATTTTGTCTTTGCCGATTTTACTCTTGTTAGTCAGAATTAAAAAAACGCTCATAATGCTTATCGCCATTATGGTTACGATGCTTATTATTTATTTACCTTTTTTAGGTCAAGGATTCTTTTTAAAATATTTTGGGGAAATTTTAACTTCTCGGGCTTTGGCTAACATCCCTAATTTTATCTATTTTGGGATGTTGTTATTTTTAATTATTTTAGGAAAAAATTATTTAATTTCCAAAGCAGCTCGATCAATTATTATCTTGATTAATATTATTATCGGTTTACTTATCATAACGATCTTTATTCAACCCTTAAAGATATTTTTATCTCATTTGGTGGTCGATTATCTTTTCAAGGAAGATTTTTGGCTATTTACCAGCGGTTTTTGGTGGCTGTTTGGATTAATTGCTATAGGTTGTTTGGTGATTTATATAATCTTTCGTCAGCGGGAAATCCAGCTTCCTTTGTCTTATCATCAACTAAATTTCTCTCTTTTGACTATTTTAATTCTTTTGATTTTAGCCCTGCCTTATTTTTCCGGTTTTAAAAAAGTCTTAGCCCAAAATCCCAACGGCTCGATTTTTTCTAATCGTCTAACTACTAATGCTTCGGATATCCGTTTAATTGGCGGTCAAAAAACGATTGATTTTCTAAATTCGGTTCCTAAAAAATCGGTTTTTTTAACTTCGGCCCCAACAATGGCGCAAATGGTTTTGATTTATTCTAATAATTTAGTTGCCGATTATCCTTTTGGGATCCGAGAATTTGGCCCAAGCAAACTGGCTTTTGATGAGAACTTAGATCCCCTGCGGCGAATGGAGATCATCAAAGAACTTTCTCCCGATTATATTATTGTCCAAAAAATAAACCAGCAGGAATTTTTTAAGCAAAATCAGGAGCAGTTTCAATTAGTCTTTGATAATATTTATCCATATCGAATCGAGGAAAAGGGAATTTTAAAATCCAAAACCGCCTATATTTTTGTTTATAAGTATTTAAGATAGATCTCAAGATAGATTGTCTTCCAAAACTGCGTAAAAATTTTCGTCAGAGAACTTTTCTTGAGCCAGCTTGCGGGCATTTTGAGAATATTTGTGCAAATCTTTGCGATTTCGATAAAGATCCCAAATCGCCCTTGCCAGTTTTTTTGAATCTCCTGGAGGAACAACTCTGCCGACTTGATTTTTTTCAATCAGTTCTCTTAGGGTCTTGCCGGCGCAGGCAACAATCGGTTTGCCACAGCCCAGATATTCCGAGGTTTTGGTCGGCAAAGCGTAATCCGAAAAAAATTTCTTTTTTGCCAAGGAAATTAAGCCGACATCAGCCAAGTTCATCAGTTCAACAATTTTTTCCGTTGGCTGGCCCGGCATAAAGGCAATGTTTTTAAGCTTAAGCTTTTTGGTTTGGGCAACTAAATTTTCTTTGTCTTCGCCCTCGCCTACTAATAAAAATTTAATTCGAGGGTATTTTTTTAAAATTTGTCCCGCCTCGATGACTGTTTGAAGGTTTTGGACGATTGTTAAGGAACCGATATAAATGATTAAAAAATCGCTCTCACGATAGCCATATTTTTTAGGGTTTACCTTTTTGGGTCGGAAAACCTCAATATCAACCGTATTTAATAGAGTAACAACTTTTTTTTCTGAAATTCCCATCTGAATAATTGTTCGGCGAATTTCTTCGGTAGCCGCGAAAACTTTATCGGCTTTTTTGTAGAAATATTTTTCCATTTTCTTAAAAATCTGAATTAAGAATTGATTTCTAAGATAGCCGAGTTCAATTGCCGAATCCGGCCAAAGATCGCGGACATCAAAAATAAATTTGCTTTTGCCGATTCTGGCGGCGATTACCCCGGCGATGCCGGAAAAAAAATTCGGCGAGGAGACAATTACCAAATCAAACGGCTCCAAGAATAAAGTGGCGATACTGGCGGTGATGACAAAGGCAAGATAATTTAGGGATCTTTTAATCAAACCCTGATTTGGGGTGGGGAAGTCCCAGACGCGCAAAATCGTCAAATTTCGCCTATCAATGAGATTTTCTTCTTCAATAATCCAAAATTTACCCCGATAACGCGGCGGCAAAATCCCGGTAGGATACGATGGCAGGCTCGTCAGGACAGTGACTTGGTGTTTTTGGCTTAAACGTTCGGCAATCCGTACCATCCTTTTGACCGGCGATTTGATTGGTTTATACCAGTGGCTGATAAGGAGAATTCGCATATATTAATAATTAACCTAATAAGTGATAAATTTTCAATTATCAAGCATCAATGACCAATTAAATCTTAAATCCTAAACTCTCAATTTGAAGATTGGAATTTAGAATTTGATTGAACATTGCCCGCCTGCCGGCGAGGCAGGGAATTTGATTATTGGTTATTTTGTTCTCTTTGATTTTCGGCGCGATAGGGATTTGCTTTGCTTGATATTTTTCAAAGCTAGCGCTCTCACTAAACGGGTGATTTCTTTTTCCATTTCATTGCTTTTAACATAAAGCCGGTATGAGGCGTAAAGAAGACCGACAATTGCCAAAAAAAACATCGCGTCATTGCCGCGCTCCATTCCCAAAGCTTTGGCTAAAAAATTGGTTTTGCCGGGGATAAAAACCAAAACAATCATTGCCAGCCAAACCAGCGACCAAAATAAGAGCTCCTTCCAGCTTAAGTCTTTGCGGTAAAACCGCAAAATCGCCCGCGACCAAGCAAACAGGGCGAATAAGGTAAATAAAATTTTAATTAAGGCAACACCGCCAAAAATAGACATAATATTAGTTTGAAATGCATCCGACGAATCTACTATTCACGAATCAACGCTAATATAACTGATTAGTGATAATTGGTGTAAAAAGATTCGTCGGAAGTTTTTCCTCTTATTTACTAAAAAACCGCCGGTAAATTAATTTGGAAATTATTCGAAAAGCATTAATATTTTTTTGACCTTTTTCTAAAGAATATGAAGTATAAATACTGCGAATTGGCACTTCGACCATTTTCAGATTTTTATGGCCGATTTCATAGAAAAATTCCGAAGACACCTCCATTCGGTTGGATTGAAGATCTATTTTCCCAATGGCTTTTTTGGAAAATGCTCTAAGTCCTGACTGGGAGTCGCTGGTCCAGACCCAAAAAAACAGCAGGGTAATTAAATTTAACCCCCAAATACCTAACTGGCGGTACCAGGGCATGCCCGCCGGGTTTTTCAGCCGTGAGCCGACCACCACATCGGCTTTACCTTTGACGATTGGTCTGATAACGGCGGCAATATCGTCTTGATGGTGTTGACCGTCAGCGTCAAAAGTGACGATCAGATCAAAACCACATTTACGGGCATATCCAAAACCGGTTCCCAAAGCGCCGCCCAAACCGCGGTTTAAATCATGCTCAATTAAAGTTATTTTGGCTTTTTGGGCAATGTCAGCGGTTTTATCGGTTGAGCCGTCCGAGACAACGACAACTTCGATTTGACTGATGCCAGGCAGGGTTTTTGGTAAAGAATTTAAGACCTCTTTGAGGGTCTTTTCTTCATTGTAAGCGGGAATGATAATCCCAAGTTTCATGGTGATTTTACTATATGATATGGTTTATTAATTATGCAAGCCCCCGTACTTTCTTTTTAGGAGAAAATTTGGTAAAATAATGTTAAGATATGGTAGGATGGAAGGGTCGCATAGCGGTTTAGTGCACCGGTCTTGAACCCCGCACCGAGGCGGTGGGATGGCAGAGTGGACGATTGCGCCTGTCTTGAAAACAGGTATCGCTGCAAAGTGATCGCAGGTTCGAATCCTGCTCCCACCGCTCTGGTGCGGGGCGAATCTCACCCCTTCCGCCAGTACTTTTATTCGGTTACCGAAAAGGAGATGAATAAGTTTGGGAGAGTTCCACACGGACGGCAGATTAGATGTAGCCATCCAATCCTTACAGACGGTGATGGCAAGGAGGGCTTTCTCCACGGAAGACGTTTTCATACTCATTCCCTTTATCTGGGAAGAACCTGTCGTGGCACTAAGAGGAGATGAGATTCTCGATTGGACTGAGCATCAATCGGCTCTGACAGAGGAACTTCCGGAGCATCAGCTCGGCAGGTCTATGGAGGGAGGCAACCCCGAGATGGAAAGAGCCCTGCGGTTTTTCTATGACGAGATCTGCCATCATGAAAGAACCACGAGCCGGGGGTACCTGTCGGTGTACGTTACGGGTCATCCTGTCAAGAGAGCCCAGCTAGCCCTGAATGGGGTTATCGTGGACAAAGATCTTACCGGGATGACGCCGCGCGAATTCGTGGAGAATGTCCTGAAAAGGAGAGGGAAAAGTTAACCTATCGGGAGCCCCGCTAAGCGGGGCTCCCTCCCCCTAAAAGCATTTTATTGCGGAAGCGCGGCCGGGTGGCTTAAGGCGACGGTTTGTCTGTCTGCAAATTAAATAGATTACATTTGAATCATGAGAGATTTAGTTATTCAAGAATTAATTGAGCAGAAAATTTACTTAATTCGCGGTCAAAAGGTGATGTTAGACCGTGATTTGGCTTTACTTTACGAAATTACTACAAGTAATTTTAATAAAGCTGTAAGCCGAAATTTAGATCATTTCCCAGATGATTTTATGTTTAAACTTACTAAAGAAGAATTCCATAATTTGATATTCCAATTTGGAACATCAAAATGGGGCGGAACAAGAAAAAATCCTCGAGTTTTTACTGAACATGGTATTTTAATGTTATCATCGGTTCTAAATAGTAAACGTGCAACGCAAGTCAATATCCAAATAATGCGAACATTTATTAAATTACGGAAATTATTGGGAACCCATAAAAAATTGCTAAAAAAAATTGAAGAGATGGAAAAAAGATACGATAAACAATTTAGAATTGTATTTGAGATAATTCGGGAATTGGCGCCGTCAAGTGGAGAACCAAAAAGAAAAATCGGCTTTCAACCATAGGTAATCGTGTTAACATTAAAATATGGAGAGGTCGCATAGCTGGCTTAGTGCAGCTTCCTGCTAAGAAGCTGATCCCGCAAGGGGTCCGTGGGTTCGAATCCCACCCTCTCCGTTTACCTTAAGCGAATGTTAATGGTCGAAAGGCCAATTTAGGAAATTAGTGAATGGCTCAAATGGTGTGAGCCATTAAAAGAAAGGAGTAAAATGACTATTAAAGAATTAACAGATTTGATTCTTAAGCAAGCTAAAGAAAAGGGCTTTGGAACAAAACCTGCGGAAATTAATGTTGGTGAGAAAATTGCCCTGATCCATTCGGAAATATCCGAAGCCTATGAGGCATACCGCCACAAGAAAATTAGCGGTCAGGACAGTTTCCAGGAAGAGATGGGGGATGCTGTCCAGAGGATTTTTCATCTTTGCGGCATCTTTAATATTGATCTTGAAAAAGAAGTTCTAAAAAAAATCGAAGCCAACAAAGATCGGAAGTGGGAGTGGGAGAATATGCACGAAACTCATCAATGATGTTATATATTAGGTGTAATAAAAAAAATATTAAAAATTGATCGGGGTTTACACCATAGAGACCTCACCCGTCAGGTGAGGTTTGATGGTATGGTAAAAGGGATTGACATTTTAAGAGAGATCTCGTATTATGGGGTTGCTTCGATAAGAAGCAGAGATACTCGGCCAGCAGAATGGCCGGTCAGCCCGAAGGAGGATCTGATGTGGAAAGCTCAAGGACGTATCATTGGCGGTTGTTCGTTTTTCTCCTCATCATGACGATCGCCCTCGCAATGGCGTCGTCCAGAATGTGGCCAGCTCCGCCGCTCGACATGAAGTTTAGTTACACCCTTGAGGAGGGAATTAACCATCTTGATTCCCTCGGAAGTGAAGGGGTAGCCCAGTGTCTTACCGCTCTAGGTGCGGATATGGTCTACCCACTGCTCTACGCCTCCTGCTTTGGCTTGTGCCTTTGGCTGCTGGCGACTTCTTGCAGACTTGAGGATTGGTGGGAGCTGCTCTGGGTGTTGCCTTGCATAGGGGCGATACTTGATTGGGGAGAGAATATCTTCCTTTATCGAGTATTGAACCAATGGCCGCGAGTAGATCGAGAGTCACTCTGGTGGGCAGGGCATTTCTTCACCCCGGCAAAGTGGACGACGGCCGGTATCTCGCTTCTCGTCATTGTGGTTCTACTCATTTGTCTGGGGGCAAGAAAGCTGGCGAAGCGCTAGCGAACGGACATTTCGGGTGGTGGGGC
>ERZ1292632.1670-Hain-H43-01um-R2-1670-length-20706-cov-11_pt1 | contig 20706 bp, 34 predicted proteins | sample MGYA00564407_ERZ1292632 | MGnify/ENA primary metagenome ERZ1292632 (study PRJEB36523, sample SAMEA6512637) | groundwater metagenome | collected 2019-01-08 | study: AquaDiva: Metagenomics assemblies of 32 groundwater samples | reverse complement strand
CATTCATGAAAGTGGTGATCGCAACCCCCTTCTACGAACTGAAGGGGTTCTCGCCCTATATTGCTTCGCTAATCGAGACAGTACGCCTCTTGACGGTCTGCGGGATCGACTGGCGTTTCATGGATCTGTCGGGTGATTCTTACGTCCACCGGGCAAGGAATACGATGTGTTCGCAATTCCTCGAAGATCCCGATGCGACCGATCTATTCTTCATCGACAGCGACATGAGCTGGAACCCGGATGCATTCGTCGAGATGTGCCTGCTCCCCGATGGCGTGTTGGGCGGTTCTTATCCGGTCAAGAACGGCTGGGATAACTGGACGAGCATCCCCCGCCTCTATGAAGAAAATGGCGGGATGCACTACAAGGGCAGGGAACTTGGGGATGGCACGGCGCTCCTTGAGGCGCACGTCCTTGCAGGCGGATTCCTGCGAATCAAACGCCAAGTGCTCGAAGCCTTCCGTGATAAGTATCCTGATCTCTGGTACGTCGAACCATCGACCGATCCAAAGAATCCGCAAAAGCAATATACGCAATTCTTCGAGGCTGGCAACATCGAACACACGTTCTACGGCGAGGATCATTCATTCTCGAAACGCCTGCGCGACATGGGCGTTCAAATGTTCATCTACCCGAATGCGACCATCTCGCATTATGGGGTGAAGGGTTGGACAGGAAACTTGGATACCTTCCTTAAAGCGCAGAAGAAGATCAACGAGCAGCCACAAGTCGGAGCACACTGATATGGCAAGCGTATCCACGATGATCCTGCGATCCATGCGCCTGACGGGCGAGAAGCAGCGCGGGGATACGCTTTCGACGAATGAGCAGACGGAATTGCTCGCTGAACTGAACACGATGCTCGAATCTTGGTCCATCGAACGCGCGATGTGCTACCAGATCGTGCAGGAGAGTTTTGCGCTCTCTGATTCAATTGGTAGCTATACCATTGGCTCTGGCGGTGCGTTCAATACCACGCGCCCGGTCAAGATCGTGGACCCTTGTTTCATCCGCGATTCATCGAACCTTGATAGCCCCTTGAAGATTCTCGACGCCGCTGCCTACGGGCGCATAATCCAGAAAAATATCGACGGAACATATCCGGGCTATCTTTTTTATGACGGTGCGTTCGCTTCATCTCTTGGGACAATTTTCCTATACCCCGAGCCGCAGGCGGGACTCACGCTCTACATCAACTCATGGCAGCAGTTGCAGAGCTTTGCCAACGTATCCACGGCGGTTGCGTTGCCTCCAGGATACCAGCGCGCGATTGAATTCAACTTCGCTATCGAAATGGTAGGGGGCTATACGAAAGTATCGCCAGAAGTGGCGAAGATCGCGCGCGAATCGAAAGCAGCAGTGAAAAGCCTCAACCTGCCAGATGCCTTCATGAGAATGGATGTCGGAATCATCCAGACCTATACCAGCAATATCCTGACGGGACCTTGATATAAGGAGAGTGTCATTGCAACAACCAATTTCGTAAATGGCAGTACGTTATCGGACGATGGATGGTTCAACGATGTTGATGCACTGACCTATGAAGGACTGCTCTTAGGTAATCTCAAACTCGGCTCGAACTACATCAGCAACGGCGGCACGGACGCCGGGTTGAGTCTGAATGCTAGCAACAACGCGACTTTTTCTGCGATCCTGACGTTAAGCCGTGGCAGCTCAATTTCAGATACTTTGCAACTCAGTTCTACAGCAATTGGAACTGGAATTGTAATCGGCGCGGACACGAATTTGTATCGTGGTGCAGCGAATGTTCTCAGTACGGACGACAGTTTTACGATCAACTCAGTAGTGCGGAATTCCGCGATGCACACGGTAGGATTCAATGGAGCGGCAGTAAACGGAATTGATGTTGATGATAACAACAACGGATCAGGTGCGGGCTTTGTTATCTTCAGTGAAAACGGCACCTCTATCGGGAGCATTTCCCGCGTTGCACAAACCAGTGCTGTTGCCTATAACACAACGTGCGATGTGAGGCTGAAAGTTGATCTTGGAGTAGCTTCAAAACCGATCTATCTCAAAAATCTGATCGTACATGACTTCAAGTGGAAATCTGGTGGCGTGCAAAGCCGCGGCCTATTTGCACAGGAAGCCTACATGGTTGCGCCGCTATCGGTTGCTGTTGGCAAAGACGACCTCGCTGAGAATGGGAATCTGGTAAGGCCGTGGGGAATTGACAATTCCACGTTTGTTCCAGACCTTATCGTTGGGTGGCAGGAGCACGAAGCACGCATACTGACATTGGAAACGAGGATGAAAGAACTGGAAGATGGAAAAAACCCTCAACTTGTCGATCATCCATCCGCTTAATACGCGGATTTCGGCCACCAATCCGTTGCCAGCATCCTCTGGCGTCATCGGTATTGGTGTCGTCGGAATAATGGTGATCGGGCAATCGGTAGATCCTACGTCGAAGGATGCGCGGTATGTGAACTGCTTCAAGCATACGGTCGGCGACAAACTCTATTGCATCAAGCGTTCTGGATTGCCAGAATTAGAGACTGTGAAATCCGGTTCAATTGGTACAGCAGTCATGGTATGGACCGGCAAGAGCGCAGGCGACGAACGGATTACAGCCTATGGCGCTGTCAGTTCGAGCATCTATAACACGACGACCCTGATTGCGACCAATAATAGCGTTACATCGAACATCTCAAGCCGCGCTACGAGCATTACGGAAACGATGGTCAACAACAATCCGACGCTATATATCACGGCGAGTAACAGCAAGGGATGGTTCTACGATCCATCCGTATCGAGCAGCATCATGCAGATCACGAATGCCAACTTCCCCGGCAATGCCGGATTGACGCTCGCAGGGTTTGGCGCACACATGGACGGGTACACCTTCCAGATGGACACGCTCGGCGGCATCTGGAATTCCAACCTCAACACGATCAGCACTTGGACGGCCACTGGCATGATCAACGCGAGTATCTATCCTGATAAGGGTATAGGGTGCCTACGTTGGCGGCAGTACATCATCGGCTTTGGTTCGGAGTCGATGGAATTCTTCTATAACGCAGGAAACTCACAAGGCTCCATTTTGTCCCGCATCCCCAACATGGCGAAGAAAGTGGGTGCTGTCCATGCAGATGCGATTACGAGCATTTCGTATTCGATCTTCTTCTGCGGTTCAACTTCCCAAGGCGGCGTGTCCATCTATTTGTTTGACGGGCAGGTATCCCGGGTTTCGCCGCCTGAAATAGATGCCGTGCTGCTTTTGGCTGGTGCGGGAAACATCAAACTTACTGCGCTGCGCGATCTTGGACTGTCATTCATCATCGTCAAGGCCGGTTCATCGCAGTATGCCTACTGCATCGAAGAGAAATTCTGGTTTATCTGGAACAGTCATCTTGGCTTTGTGCGCTTTGCAGGGCTTTCGGTAGGCACCGCTACGCAAGTAGTCTATGGCGTGTCTGAACTAGTGACGACCGGCAAGACCTATGCGATCAATCCGGCAAGCCGCGTCTTTCAGGATGACGGTCAAACCTTCTATGCAAGGGCGCAATTACAGCCGATTGATCCGGGTCAGGGGGAATTCACTGCCTATACCGAAGCCGAGATCAAGGCCGATGTCGAGTCCAGCACTTCTGCATTGACTCTCGAATGGACAGACGACGATTACATGACCTATTCCACTCCGCGTACCTTGGATTTATCACAAAACCATCCTTATACGACGCGACTAGGCGGGACCAGAACCCCAAGAGCTTTTGCAATGGTGCATAGTGCCAACATGCCGATGCGGCTTGAAAAACTGCGGTTGAAGGTATCCATTGGAAAATGAACGACATTCAACAATGGTGGGCGATTGTCAAACGGCAATCGTGGACATTCCACGACCTGATTGGGCAAGGCAGCCCCTTGCCAGTAGCCGATGGCGGTACGGGTACGTCCACCGTGGCATTGCTGACCTCGACGCTCGGCCTCAGTTCGATGGCCTACCAGGCATCGAGCAACGTAGCGATTACGGGCGGCTCTGCGACCGGCTTGAGCAACGTCAGCACCGCAACCGTGTCCACGGGCACGGTTTACGCAGGATCATTGGCGGCAACGGGACAGGTGAGCTTTTCGGCAGTGACCACGATTACAAACGCACACTCGCCCTATACGGTGTTGCCGATCGACCGCTTCATTCGCTGCAACGCCTCCAGCGGTTCGATTACGGTTCTCATGCCTCATGCATCCACCGCGATTCGAGATATTTTCGTAAAGAAAGTGGATTCCGGCGTGAGCACGGTTACGATTTCGAGCGTTGCGACGGATACCTTCGATGGGAAAGTTACGACGCAGATCGCTTCGCAGTACGGCGTCAAGGCGTTTATCAACGGGACTTCGAGCAATTGGGACCGGCTGAACGTGAATACCCTCTAGGAGCCTGACATGGCATGGACAGATTCCACGAATGATTCCGGGCTAATTTACGGAACTTGGGGTAATGCGGAAGTGGGCCAGCCGCAGTACACAGGTTACTTCGAGCCTTCATCTGGATATGTCTATTCAACACCGTATGCTAGCAGCGATACACGGTTGGGATGGTTCAGCGGATTCGATCAGCAGTTCCTCGATCCCAATTTTGACTTCAAGACGTGGTTCGAGCAGAACTATAACCGGCCTTATGCTGGCGAAGATCCGAAGGCAATCTACTCTGGCGTCACGACGCAGATAAAACAGGATGCTGCGGCGAGCGATCCTTGGACTGACTTGACAGAAAGCGCCTTGATCGGCGGCGCTACCGCAGGGATAGGCGCATTGAGCAGCGGATTTGGACTTGCCGATCTATTCAGCGGCGCTGCTGGTGGCGGCGAATTCCTCGGCGCCGGTGTTGATCCGGTAACGGCAGCCGATGCAGCAGCAGGAACGTCGATGTTTGAAACAGGAGCAACAGGAGGTTCTATGAGTTGGATAGATGATTTGCTTGCGCAAACTGGCGAAGCCGGAATTGATGCCGCCTCTTTGGAAAGCGGATTCAATGCAGCCGCTCCAACCGTGGATTCCTCATTATGGACAACGCCTTATTTGACGGAAGAATCTGGTCTTGCTGCTCAAACATTAGGAACGGCTGCTTCTGGTGGTGTTAGCGCCTCAACAGCCCTTTCCGCATCCAGCGCCATCAAGAACATCCTCGCCAATGGAGGTTCGACAGATGACTGGATGAAGGTTATCGGGGCGCTTGGGCCTTCTGCGCTCGGTGCTCTTGGAAGCTATCAGCAATCGGGACAGCTATCCGATCTCGCCCGCCAGCAATTGCAGGCCGAGCAGGCGCGCTACGAGGACATCGTTAAACGCGAGCAGGAACGCTTCGGCGTGCTTACTGGCCGAGAGGATACGGCGATTGCACGCCAGCAGGCCGCGATGGAAGACTTGCTGCGTAGGGAACAGGAACGGTTCGTCCTCCTGACTGGCCGCGAGGATGCGGCGATAAAGCGGCAATTAGACGCCATCGAATATGCCAGAGCGCAGGGAGCACCCTTCAGGGATCGCTATGCGGCGCTTGAGAAAGATCCATCCAGCTATCTCACGTCGCCTGAAGTGCAGGCGGCGGTAGGGCAGGGTACGAATGCCCTCTCACGAGCCTTGTCGGCCAAGGTCGGCAATCCCATCGAGAACCCGACTGCGCTGGGCGAGATTCAGGGCTACGCAACGAACACACTGTTCGGGAGGCTCGGCGAGGAAAAGAACCGTCTTGCTCAACTCGGTTGGGGCGGGCCTTACGGCAGCGCAGGGGCGACTATTCCGGGGATCGGTACGAACCTGCCTAGCGGCGTGAGCGGCCCGATACCGGGCATTGGCACATCGCTGACGGGTACGCCCTCTACCGGCTCGAATACGCTTGGTACGGGCGTCTACGATGCCTCCAAGGCGGCAACCGGGGCAGACTCGAATCTCTGGAATTCCCTCGGCCTTGGCCTACAGCGCGTCTTTGACCCGCAGCCCTCTGGTACGGAAAGCCTTGCCAACCTGCTGAAGCAACTATCCGGCAGCGGCATCTTCTCGGTGAAATGACATGCCACTTTCAAGCGTACTAGGTAACATTCCCGGTGCTGCCGGATGGCTTGCCGGGGCCGAGGAACAGCGCACTCGTGGCGCACAGGAATTAGGGCAGGCGACGAGCCTGATGGGCCTCATCCAGCACATGCAGCAGCAGCAGGCGGCGCAGAAGAAGATGCAGCAAGACGAATTGCTGCGCCGTGCCGTCTCTGAAGCCGGATCGCCAGAGGCGGCGATTCCACTACTCATCAAGCAAGGGCCAGAAGGGATCAGACTGGCAGGTGTGCTCGCCGAGGCAACGAAGGATATGCGTCCCAAGGTACAGGAACCGTTTACCCTTTCGCCTGGGGCAAGGCGTTTCGGCCCCGATGGCAAACTGATTGCCGAGGCTCCGCCTACGCCAGAGAAACCGGAAGCATCGCCAGAGATCGTAAGGTTGTTGAAAATGGCAGAAGGATTGCCGCAGGGGCATCCGATGCGAGCGGCTATTGAACGGCGCATCCAGGTAATGAATAAAGACCCGTCAACGATTATCAACATGCAGCAACCTCGGCAAGTACAGTTGACGACGGATGAACAAGGTAATCAGCTTGTGGTAAGTCCTGATGGGACGGCAAGCCCACTACGAACTCCTGAAGGCGCTCCAATTCGCAGACCCCCGTCTCCGGCCACACTGAAGGCGGAAATAGCGAAGCGAAAAACGGTGACAGATTTGAACGAAGCAATCAGAGAGCTTGAGAAGGCAACCGCCGAGGGCGGCTTGATTGACAAATCCACCGGAAGCGGTGCTGGAGCACTGGTTGATATGGCCGGTAACTTCGTTGGCTACGCGACCCCAGGTGCCCGCGCCGTGGGGCAGTTGCAGCCGATTTTCGACCTTGCGCTTAAAATGGTGCCGCGCTTCGAGGGGCCGCAATCCGACAAGGACACGCAGAGTTACAAGGAAGCTGCTGGACAGATTGCGAATCCGAATATTCCGAACAAAACAAAAAAGGATGCAGGCAAGACGCTGCTTCGACTGATGAAGGCGCGTCGCGGGCAATTCATGTCCAAGGAATTTGTCGGCACGGAAGCCGACACTGCACCACAAGGCAGTGGCATCAAATTCCTTGGGTTTGAGTAATCATGCCCATTGCACGCTTTCAACTTCCCGATGGCCGTGTGGCCCGCTTCGAGGTTCCTGAAGGCACGACGCCTGAGCAGGCGCAGCAGCAGATTGAAGCCCATCTTGCAACGGTGCCGCCAACGCAGGCAACGAAGTCGCAAGCCGAGACAGCGCCTGATGAAGCCGAAATGTTGGCTGGAAAACCAGCCGTGCGTTTCGCTCTAGGAGCAGCAGCGCCTTTTCTTGGTGCAGCGCAACTAGGCGCTGAAGCTGTAGGCGCAACTGGCGTTACCGAGCACTTGAAGCGCCTTGAGCAGATGAAGAAGCGCGGGATGACGCCTGCCGCCGATCTGGCGAATCTAAAGCAGGCGCGCGATCAGCTATCGAAACTCAAAGGCTACGATGCGGCCATCGCACGCATCGACGAACAGATCGCCGCGCTTGGTGAAGATCCTAGTGCGAGTCCTGAGGACGCTGGATTCGATTTAGCAGGGCTGGCAGGCACAGTTATGTCGCCAGCCGTGCTTGGTGCCATGAAGATCCCAGCTGCTGGAAGTATCTTGGGGCGCGCAGGGCAAGGTGCTGCACTCGGCGCGGCCTTCGGTGCGGCATCTCCCGTAACGCATGGAGATAATTTCTGGAGCACCAAAGCTGGACAGGCAGCAACCGGCGCAGCTATCGGGGGCGTGATTCCTCCGGCTATCGAAGGCGTGCGCAGGGTTGGCGGGGTCGTTCGCAATATGCTAGATCCGTTATTGTCCGGTGGTGCGGAGCGGGGTGCTACTCGTATGCTGGCGGAAGCCGCAGGGCCGAAGCGCGCGGGTATTGAAGCCGAGCTTGCCAAGCAACAGATGCTCGTGCCGGGAAGCCAGCCGACCGGAGCGGAAGCCGCTGCGCGTGCCGGGAGCCCTGAATTCTCCGCCTTGCAACAGATTGCACGCGAGCACAGGTCTAGTGCCTATAGCGATATTGCCAAGACGCAGGAAGCGGCGCGGCAAGCGTCGATTCAGAGTTTTGGGAAAGACAAGGCTGCTATCAAAGCGGCTAAAAAACTCAGATCCGAGGCAGCCAAGGAAGCTTATGGTGCTATTCGCCATTTGAAAGTTGATCCGCGTTCCGATGTCGAAATAATGCAGGATGCCATTGGTCGCGCGAGGGGTGCTCCATTCTCGATTGCGGGGCGCGAAGACTTCACAGGTAAAGCCGGTGCAGCAAGAGAATGGGGAAAGTTTGCAACCACTAAGGCTGAAAACATCACAAGGGGAGAAAATTTCTACCCGGTTGCCGGTATGCCCCGTGTTCCTGCTCGTGTTTCCAATTTTCCGGAGCGCGCTGAAGAGGCGGCTGTTGCCGCTCGTGATGCATTGGAAATTGCGAAGGCCAAACTCAGAGAGGAAAAATTCCTTGAAAATACCCTTGATCTGCTGAAGCAAACTGTAGGAATGGAGGAAAAAAATCTGCAATTCTTCCTTAGTAGGCCATCGGTGCGCGAAGCGGTCAAGGATGCAATGCAGAGTGCGATGGAAACTGGAAGCTATTTCCCAACGAAAGCTGGCGATAAATTTTCAGTCGGCAATCTCCAACGGATCAAAGAATCGCTTGATGCCGGTATTCTTGCGGCACAGAACGCAGCCCGAGCGGGTAAACGACCAGAGCTTTCACAGGCAGAATTGGAAGGTACTAAACGCGCCTTTGTGAAATGGCTATCAGCGAAATCGCCAGAATGGCAGGCAGCGCGGCATGAGTATTTATTGAATAGCAGGCCGCTCAATGAAATGGCCGTGGGGCAGGAACTTGAGGCTGCTCTAATCAAGCCGATTGGTGAGGGGGAGCGTGCCGGAGTATTTGCTACCGCAGCGCGTGAGGCACCACGCACGATCAAGAAGGCTACCGGACAACCGCGCTTCGAGGACTTGGATGAAGTCCTGCAACCTGAGAATCTAGGCAAGGTGAAAGGCGTTCTCGCCGATCTTGCCCGAAAGGCTGAATTCGAGCGCCTTGTACCGCTCGGTCGCAGCAAGGCCGTGCAGATCGCGCAGCCGTTCGGCTTGCCTGCTACTGGCCCCTTGCATCAGTCCTACATGATTTTCAAGACCGTGCTAGGGCGCGTATCGAAAGGCATTAATGAAAAGACGCTTGATACGATGGCCGATGCACTGGAATTGCCATCATCCACATTAAAACTGTTGCAGCGCGCCCCGACCGAGAAACAAGCGCAACTCATTGACCAGATCATCAGCATGAAACTCGGGCGTGGCGCGATTGCCGCAGGAGCATCGCTGTCAGGCGAAGGAGTGCAACAATGACGCTCTGGCCCCGCTTCTGGTGCTGCCTCGGCGTGTGCCTCATCTTCATCCTGCTCGTGGGCTGCACCACATTCGGCGGGGAGCCTGAGCAGATCGCCAACTGGCCGAAGTTGCGCATCGTCGAGCATCGCGTTCCGGCAGCCGAGGCGAGTGCTGCCTGCCAGCAGTATGCGCCTTGGTGGGGCACGGCGCACGGTTGCGCGATCTTCTATCCGACTGAGTGCCATGTATGGGCACCACTGGGAAAATTCGAGAACGAGATCGTCGCCATCGAGCGTGACAATTGTAACGGCATGGCACGTCCCTATTGGCGAGAACGACTTACGGAATTGCGCGATAAGATCAACGGGATAAACAAATGAATGAACAAATCGACGCTAACAGCGTCATTAGTGAGTATCGCGGCATCGTGGCAAACCTCGTGCATCAGGCCGCATTGAACGGCGCACTTATCACTAAGTTGCGAGCCGACATCGAATCTCTGAAAAAGAAAGGTGCCGACAATGAGCAAGCTGCTGGGACTGATGCTGCTGATGGTGAAGCCGCAGGTTAGTGTACCTGCGGTCATCAACGCGCTCATCATTGCTGGAGTCACGGCAAGCGTGACCTCGTGGGCGACGGTGCAGCGTGTCGATAAGCGCATGGAGGAAATCGTGCAGGACGTGCGCGAGATCAAGAACGAACATACGCAGATCAGAGAGCGCGTCGTCAAGATCGAGACGCGCATCGACAGTGGCAAAGCCGCGCCTATCGCGCGCTGAACACCGGCGTTCGCCCCTGCGTCGCGACCTGAACGATCTGGTGCGCGATGAAAGTGGGAACCTCTCGCCCACCAAGATCGGGACGCTGGTCGGGCAGTGGCTCTCGGTCAAGCTGATCCTTGAAAACGGCGCTGCGATCATCGCCAACTGGGATTCTCTGCTGGTCCTATTCTCGGTGCTGATCGCGCCAGAATTGGCAAAGAAGATGCTCAACATGAAGTACGGGAACGGACATGCGGCCAAGTGAACCGCACTGACCTGCGCAAGGCGTTCGAACACCCCAACGTCCGGGCCTTCCTGAAGGCGATCCGGCTGGGCGAGGGTACGACCGACGAGGCTGGGTACTACCGCATCGTGGGCGGCGGCAGCTTCGCCGACGACCGCGCGCACCCCAACGTCCGAGTCTACATCGAGCGGTACAAGGTCTGGTCAACGGCAGCAGGCGCCTACCAGATCATAGGGCCGACGTGGCGGGCGCTAGTGAAACAGTACGGCTTCGAGGACTTCTCGCCAGACTGCCAAGACGAGGCGGCGGTGGCATTGATCGCCGGGCGCAAGGCACTTCAGGACGTGAAGGAAGGCCGGTTCGACGAGGCCGTTGCCAAGTGCTCGCTTGAGTGGGCGAGTCTGCCTGGATCGCAGGCAGGCCAGCGCACCGAGGACATGGCCGACGTGAAGAAGGTATACATTGACGCTGGCGGCACGTTCGCATGACCCGGCGCAGGGAGGCCGAGCGCAACCTATTCGAGTCGTGCTGGCCGGGCGCTACTCCGGCTTGCTGTCATCTCCCATCTACTTTTCAGTCGATGGACGTTATCGCGTGGGGCTAGCCTACCAGTACGCCGACAGCTTGAGATCCCTCACTGTGTCCGCTTTCCACAGAGCAGCACCAATTGAAGGATAACATGAACCAGCGCGGCTTTGCTTGGCTGATCTCAGCAGCACCCTACCTGATCGGCGCGGCGCTGGTCTACGGTGCCTACCAGTGGGTAGACAACCACTGGGTCACGGACGCCGGGATCGCCGAGGGCCGCAAACGGGCCGAGGATGAGCTAAAGCCGCCATTGGCAGCCTGCAATGCCTCTCTGAAGGCCCAAGGGGAGAGAATCGCCGAGCAGAATTCCGCTGTGAAGACCCACAAGGCCGTACAGGACGCCAAGGTGGCGAGGGCTACCCAAGGTATGCAGGCCGCCCGTAGCGTCGCCCAGGCGGCTCAGACTGAGGCCGAAAGGCTACGTGAGGCGGCTTTGGCCCCGGTGGGCGAGGGCTGCCCTGCGGCAGAGGCGGTCAGGAAGATCAGGGAAGGGCTATCCAAATGACGCCAACATGGGGTAAGGCGGGGAATCGAACCCTCGCTGGCAGGTCCACAACCTACCGTGCTGCCACTACACTAGCCCTACCTTTGTGCGTTGCCGCAATCCTCGCCGGGTGCGCTTCCGTGCCGGAAGGGCCGCAGAGCGTTTTAGTCCCAGTAGCAACATCCTGCCTACCCGCAGATTTACCTTCACTAGCTCAATATAGTAGCCCCACGGAACTGTCCGTTCTTGACGACTACGCGCTTGTCCTGCGGATCGCTGCCGAACGCCTTGAATTGCTCGCTTGGGCTTCACAGATTATTCCCGCGCTCGAAGCCTGCAAGTGAATTGAGGATTGCGGCGTAGCATCGCCCTGCGCGGGTTGGCGACGTTACGCAACAGTTTGCCATCGTGACTCCTATGCCGTCCAGGTGGACTAGCTGCCTCGGCCACGCCCATTCCCACAGCACGCGATTTGCGAGCTTGCGTGCCTGCGCTGGCGTGTAGCGTTTCATTTGGCTATCCAATCATGGCGCGGACCTTTTCCGCTATTTCAGTGATCGCATCTCCGTGCTTCAGCCCAGTAGAGCGAACGAAATCATCACTCGCATCTAGGAACTCCCGCAGCAGTTGCTCGGCCTCGCGTAGCGCAACGGCGGCTTCCTCGCGTACCTGCATGGATGCATTGAATCCCGAGATGCGCTGATCATCCAACCGCGCCGCCAGGTCGCTAAACAGGCTCATGGCTTCTCCTCCATCGCGTCGATGGCGTCCCGCAAACTAATTATCATGTCAAGCGTAATGTCCTCGGCACGCACCGGCCCATCAAAGATCGCTAGGAATACGCGCAGCCTCTTCACCAGCGCATCGAGGTCGCCGCCGAGCGCAGAGTGTGTTTCCGGCTTTGATGCTATCTCTACCGGGTTCAGCCTCCCGTGGCCAGCGGGTGGGGCTTCCTGCGTCGGCGGCGATTCGTTTGCGACTCGTGCGTACTCGCCATATTGCATGTAGTCGTTGAAGGATTCGGAGCACGCAGGCGTAGGACTATCCGATGCCGGACTCGTCGTAGTGCTGCGTAGGTCCTGCGGCTCCGAATGGGGTGCAGCGGGAACAGATTGGGCTGGCGGTGTACCCATTACGCGACCTTTAACGCCAGAAGGCGCATTACCAGCATCCCCGCGCGTCATCGCATCGTTCGACCCCTGCGGATCATCTGCTGAATGGGCTAACGTCCTTGCGCTCAGTTCCAGGTCCGATGCCGCCGGATCTGAGTTACGGCCACCAATCTGCCCCGCTGCGTTCTGTTCGAGTGCGCGAAGGGCGAGGTCGCGCATGCTTGTAATCTGTCTGGTTAGTACGGGATGACAGCTAATCAACCAATGCGCCCATTGTCCAATTTCATCCCGCGTGAGTTCAGCCATTGCTGCCTCCCTCGCGCTTGAGGGCGCGGAGTTGCTTCAAGTTGTCCCATGCTTCTTGCATCCTAGCCGTCCACAGTATCGGATCGTTAGACGGATGCGGCAGTTCGTCATCACCACGTAGCGCGGCCACTTCGAGCAGCTCGTCCACGGCGTTTGTAAGAGCCAGCGCATCGTTCCGCGCCGTGGCGAGTTCGGCGCGTAGTCGCTCGATCAGTTCCTTTGTCTGTGCAGCATAGTATTCAACTGCGCGCACCTTGTCCGCCTCGATCTGCAACGCTCCTGCAAGCACATCAATCGCGTAGTCACGGCTACTTTGATAGCCGTCGATACGAGAGCGCAGCCGCTCGTTCTCGGCCTTCATTTCGTGGAATCGTGCGGCAATGTTCGTAGCTGCATCCTTGATCTCATCCTCATTGTTAGGATCGAAGGACACAAGTTCGTCGGCGAACAGTTTCCAGCCCGCAAGTTCGGTCTCCAGCGCGTCGAGGCGCTTTGAAGTTGTTTCTAACTCTTTGCGTTCTGCCGGAGATAAAGTTTCAAAATGCCGAGCTAGCAGAATGCTTATGTGCTCTGATAATGTGGCTGGCCTCGTGACGGTTATTATAGTAGTGCTCATTTCCTCACCCTCCGTTTCCTCACCGCCGACGCGCTTCTCGGTGGCTGTGGTCATATGCGCTTCCTGAGAGCTTCGGCCAACAAGGTTAACCCGATGTGCTGCTTACTCTCTCCTGTGCGGAAGCGTGGTTCTTTGAGCGCCGAGTAGTAATCCAGTGCTTGCGCATATGTGCCACGCAATCCAGTGCCCGCCTTGTAGAAGCGTCTCAACTGCTTTGCACCCGATGGATTAACGATCATTCTCTCCCCCACGATTTCAAGAGGGCGCGAGCGATTTCCTTGCTGTCTCTGTACCACTGCGCGGAATGTTCATTCATGGGTTGATTGGCATATAGCTTCGCCAACTCCAGCACCTCGGCAATATCCGGCGGCGGGGGCGGGGCGTTCTTCATCATCGCCTTGTACGCGGCTAGGAACAAGTCAACCCGGACGCTATGCACAGTACAGAAGTCGTCCCACTGACCCATCGTTGGCTCAACCGGAACGCAGCGCAGTTTGGTCATGGCAACAATCTCCACACGCGCTCGATGAGTAGCGCAATGCCCATTCCCGCCAGTACATCACGGATCACATCGAGTCCACGGTACAGGCGCAGGCGTTGATCTGGTGTCATGGTTTCGCTATCCTGGCGCGGATGTCCTCTGCAATCTCGTCGCACCGCGTACCAGTATGTCGCCCCTTGCGTATCTCTCTCGCGTGTTCCCACGCAACTAACGCACACGCCTCGTTTTCCTCGCGCCGGATCTCGGCAGCGAGTTGGCGCAGCACAGCAGAGTCAAGGCTAGGCGCACCATAGCCGGGGTGCGCCTGCTCGTGCAGGACGTAGTACCTGCTCACGGGGTCAATCATCGTATTGCACCAAGGTATCGCTTGATCTCGGCAATCGCCTCGTCGGCGCTGTAGCACACTCTAACCCTATAGGCGCACTCCAAGTATCGAATCATTTTCTCCTGCGATTCACTCGGCTTATTCGGCTTCACTTTCATCTCCAGCCACAGTCCGCCCTGTCCGCCATGCGGCACGGCGAGGAATAGATCGAGTGCGCCCGGTTGCAAGCCTTCGGCGCGCATGTAGGCTGAGAGGGCGTAGCTATTCTTCGCCATGCGCAGGAGTTTGTTGGCGTTGGGGATCGCCAGGAGCGCGTATGGTGGCAGGCCGTAGGCTGAGCAGGCGTGCGCCAACCACTGGACGACGACGCATTGCTCGTCGTGCTCTGAGGCGCGAAGGCGGCGTTTCATTGGAGCGAACGCTTATATCTTTTAATGCTTCTATCTGAAGGTGATAACAGCGCCACTTCCTCGGGCCATCCTGCACGTAACCGTTGTTGCACCATCCCATAACTTACGCACAGTTGTTTAGACCATTCGCGCACTGTTCTACGAATGCCATTTAATGTTGCATAGCTTGTAGTACGTTTATTGTAATTTTGTTGGTGATTGTGTTCCCACCTACAATTTTCTGGCGAATATGGCCCATCATTGTTGATGCGCCCAAGAGACATTCCCTTAGGACGCAAACCTAAATCGGCGACAAAACATCTGAAGTCTTGCCACCTATCGCAAACAGTAATACCGCGGCCCCCGTAGTTTTTATAGTCTTTATCATTAGGAGAATAACAACGATTCCTCATTGATGACCAACTTCTATAAGTTCGTCTTTCTGCGGCATCATTGCTTAACGTAAAACCGTGAATTAACCTTGCGCGCGATATGAGTTCATGTTTTTTACATCCGCATGATCTGATTGTGCTGTTAGGGCGATCAATGCCATAAATACGACGAACGATTGTTGTTCCGCAAATGCATTGCAATTCCCAAAAACCGCCAACACCAATGCATCTAATGGCAGTCAAAAACCCAAATCGTTGGCCTTCGCGGTTTCTAATTAAAGGCATTCCACTCCTGCGAGCCTTCGAGGATGCGACCGCGCTTCATGGCGTCACGTCAGAGTCCCGCGCCCGCGACCGCCTGCGCCCAGAGAAGGGAGTAGCGCAGGCTTGGACATGGCCGGGGCGGGGAGATAGAGGCAGCGGGGCGCTGACGGCCACTGGGACAGGTTTATGGCCCACCTGTGCTCCCATTGTTTCAGGCCCCGCTGTATGGAGAGGGGACGGCTGGACTGGACTCATGAGCCTCCGGTCGTTGCAACCAGCGTGCAGACCGGCAGCGTCCCCCCGTTGTTTCATGGCTTGGCTACCCTGCGCTTGACTATGCGCCTATCGCCGCATCTCGCGCAGATCCGCCATGTCCAAGTTGATTCAGTTGGCAACTCGTCCTTGCGCAGCCTACGCCACTTGTGCCTGCGCAGCAGCCAGCATAGGATGCGCCCGAGGTTCATTTGCGCTTGCCAGCTTCGAGAATTGGAAGCCCTGCTTCAGTCGGAACGTAGATGATTTGCTTGTCCTTCGTTTCGCTGATTGCGTGAATCCAGAGGTAGCGTAGGTAGCCTTCTGCCCCACCAAGACCACCAGCGATGATCTCATTGGCTTTTGCGTTGCCAATTGCGCGTTGTACTTCCGCCTCAGCCAGCAACTTCGCGGAATCTTTAATTGCTTCAGCCTCTTGTACTTTGATTTTGCGATTCTGCACTGCGCGACTTAGTTCAGCCTCGCCGCGTAGACCTTGTTCCCAAACGTTATACATTGGGCAGCCCCACATGCCGAGAGCTATGATGGCAGTAGATGCAATTGCCGAGTCCCTGATAATGGGCCACCAATTAAGGTCTTGTTTCTGTTCATTCCAATAGCGGTTCATTTCTTCGTCCTTCAATTACTGTTGAACGCATCGCGCGGTGCCTGCGTCTTGTGCTTCACTGGCGACTTGCGCTCATGGGTGCGTACCGTGAGTTTCGCAGCGAGGCGCACGGCGGCTTGTGGTATGTCGCCCTTCATGGCTGCGCGGCGTCCATGAGCGCGTCGATACGTTTGTTCAGATGGAATTGCGCAGCCGAGTAATCCTGGTCGGACATTTCCTCCGCCGTCTTGACCTTGTACTCGGCCATGAAGTCGATGTAGTTCTTGCCAGCAAGGTTGCACATCTGCTTGAGCGTGTCGGTGCGCGAGAGTTCTGCGGGTGCGGCTTGCTTCAGCACAAGTTCCCGCGTCTGGTACTTCTCGCGCAATGCCGCCACGTCTTGCGGGAGCATCTTCGCCTTCAGCGCCGGGGTGATTCCCTTGCCGATGCCCTTCAGGGCCGCATGATCCGTTGCGAGGTCGATCTTGGCCGAGAGTTCGCGCAGCAGGTTCGCGGATTGCGCCTCGCGTTCCTTCTCCTGCTTGGACAAGGCTTCGGCGTCCACAGAAGCCGACTCATCGTCGGTCGGCATCTTCGCTTGCTTCTCGCCGAGCAACCCGAGCAGAGGGACGCAAAGGGATTCAAATGTCGGATTGACGAACGAGCGGCCAGCAAGGACGCCGGTCCTGTCCTTCTCCGCATAGGCGATGATCTGCGCAATCTCGTTCGTTTTCTTTGGCTTGATTGCCTCCATGCGCAGCAGAATGTGTGGCTCGTAAGGCGTCTCGCCCTCGGCCTTCATCTTGACGCCGACCGCTTTGAGTTCGTCGGTTTCCTCGTCCGTCTCGTAGTCTACGCCCTGCCGACCGCAGATCACGATATGCATGGGCGAGGATAAAAGGTAGCTCATAAGATCCTTGTAGGGCTTCTTGATCTTGCCCCATGCCTGCATCGGAATTGTGCCGATCTTCGTCTGCCGCCCATCATAGGCGGCTCGGGCGGCTTCCCAAAGGTGCGTCACGCTGTCTATGATGACGACGCCGTAATCCTTGGTATCCAGCCCCTTGACCGCCTGGATAACCTCGGTCAGCGAGCGCGTATAGATCGCATCGAAATCGAACGCTGCCGGGTGCGCCTTGCGGGTCGGCACGTCCTGACAGTAGAAGTCCGTGCCGTGCTCGGTGTCAACGTAGGCCGTGCGCTTGCCTGAGAGCTTTGCCAGCCCTTCGGCGATCAGCAGGGAGGTAAACGTCTTGCCGCTTCCTGGCGGGCCGTACATGCCGATCTTGAGTGCCGCCTGTTCTGCTTTCGCTTTCCTGAAACCTGCCATGAGCAATCTCCTTGAAGGATGTAGCTAGACGCTATTCCTCGGCTGCGTCCTCTGCCGTGTTGTATTGGTCCGCTGGTTCCTCGTCGCCGTCCAATGCGATGCCGTATTTTTCTTCAACGCGCTGCCCGTGTCCCTTATTCCAATAGTCGTTGCAGCACTCATTCACCGCGATGCGCAATTCCTCTAGCAGCTCGCGGATCATGGCCTGCGCATCGGGCAAATTATCAGGCATCGCGCCGACTTTCATGCTGCCGCCTCATCCACTCCAGTAGTTGTGATCCGACGAGCCACGGATTCCTGCCGCCCGTCTCGTCAATCTCGTCCCACTTCGCGCGATAGTAGGCTTGACCGCCGGGTTCCCCGTTCTCGCCGAGCGCCTGGACGTACCCTTGAGCGCCCCATGCTTTCGGCTCGGTCACAGTCATCGGGCAACCCGCGAACATTGGGTTGCGGCAGGTATCCGGGCGCAGGATCACGATATCGCCGTCCAATAGTGTTGGACGAGCTAGGCTATTGCTCATGCCGCATCCTTGTCGTGCTCGATGGGCACGGTCAACCCTTCGCCTGCAAGGTGTGCCCGCAGGTCAATAGTCGCCATCCGCATCTTGACCATTTTCCTAGAATAACTCTCGTCGGTGTACGGACCCGCAGACTCCCATACACGGTCGCAGGCATCGAGCAGTTCAAGCAGCGCGGTCAGTTTCATCGTTCGATTCCTTGAGGATGTCGGCAGCTTTGTTGAACGCGTCCGCTGCAACGCGCAGGTAGCGGATCTCCACACCATCACGTTGCAGGCGCTCACGCTCGCGGGCGAAGGTCTGTGCAACGTCGGTACTCGCTGCGTTGCGGTAGGTGAAATTGCGATCAAGGATGGACTTCATCATCGCCCCCAGTAAAGAGTTACCGCCACGCCCGCCGCGAATGCGAGCACGATCCACACAAGCTGCGGCAGGCTCGGATCGGGCGGGCGCGGCGCTCAAGGTGGCGGGGGATCATGCTTGCTTCCATCCGCGCAACTTGCCGATGGCCTCGGCGTAGTCTAGCGCGGCAAGCACTTCGCGCCGGTTTTCCTTGCCTGCCCAATAGGCGCGGCCTTCTGCAAGCGTGAAATCACGGCAGCCTACACGCACACGCTGCGATCTGTCATCCACGCAGCACGTCCAAGCCCACCAGCCGTTAGGCTGGCCTAATTGGCAAACGAGGCTTGCTCCGACGAGGCGTGCGCCGTCGAGGCTTGCGCCGTCGAGGCGTGCTCCGACGAGGCTTGCGCCGTCGAGGCTTGCGCCGTCGAGGCGTGCTCCGACGAGGCGTGCGCCGTCGAGGCTTGCGCCGTCGAGGCTTGCTCCGACGAGGCTTGCTCCGACGAGGCGTGCTCCGACGAGGCGTGCGCCGTCGAGGCGTGCGCCGTCGAGGCTTGCGCCGTCGAGGCTTGCGCCGTCGAGGCGTGCTCCGACGAGGCGTGCGCCGTCGAGGCTTGCGCCGTCGAGGCGTGCTCCGACGAGGCTTGCGCCGTCGAGGCTTGCGCCGTCGAGGCGTGCGCCGTCGAGGCTTGCGCCGTCGAGGCTTGCTCCGACGAGGCGTGCGCCGTCGAGGCGTGCTCCGACGAGGCTTGCGTGAGATTTGACTGCTGCCTCTATGCAGAGTTTCAGCGACCCAAATTCGCCGGAGAATAGTATGGTTCCGTCAACCCAAGACTTAATTTCAAATTTCATCGTTCCCCCTAATTGAGCGCCAGCACGAACACGATTGCCAGATAGACGCAGAACAATCCGATGCCTACGCCGAGCACGGATTCGAGGATTTCCATTGCGCGCTCATTGGTAGTGCGGGCGCGAAAGCGGCGCAGATCGGAGGGTAAGCTCATGGTGCAAATTCTCCTCTGTGGTCTAGGCGTGCGTCCAATACCGTGTGCTGATGCGCCGATCAGCGCAATCAATCGCCCGCCGCATGAATTGTTCGCCGCCCACCGTGCCACGGGGTTGTTTTGCGGTGGTGTTTTATAGCCTCACTGCCGGTCACGATCCGGACATTATCAACAGTGAACGGCAATGTGCGGTCAATTCGCGTTAGCCAATAGCCGTAGCCTCGGCCTCGCTCGTTCCATTTGCCGGAAGCGTCCCACAACACGCACCATTGCGGAAACGTGATCTGACAATCAGCCCGAATAATGTACCGAACATTCTTGCGCCAAAATATGTAGTCATGCGCCTTTGTTCCGGGCATACTTCGTGGTTGCCCGTCATTCAGCGCGTGCAGTTCGTCTAGTGAACAACCCAATGCCTTCTCGCATTTGCGCTCCGCTTTGGCACGTTCGAGCACCGCGCGACGTTCTCTTTCTTTGTGTGCGGCAACGCGACGTATAGCTACGCCATCTTGAGCACTCGCGCCAGTTTCTTTGGCTAGTTGTCTAACTCGCTCTCTGGATACTCCCAAGTGCTCGCCAATGGCTTGTAGAGAGTCCCCGGCGCGCAAACGTGCAGCAATCAGGGCTAAGCGTTCAGGATACTGTTCTCGCAAGGTGGTCATGTGGATCTAATCCTCGCCCGCCATGCGTTCCGGCGCATCGAGCGCGCGACTCCGCGCTCGGGCATAGGCTGCGCGGATCTCGTTGCATAGCGCGTTCTCGCAGCGCGCCGAGCGCGGGGCGAACGTCAGGGGGCGCGGCGCAGCAGCATTCAGCCGCGCGTAGAGGTCACTTGGCGGGGGCTTGGCTGGCATGGTCGGTCACTCCCATGTAGGCGCGATAGCAGCCGTCGCATCTTGTCCCGGTCCAGGTATAGGCGCGCTGGCCGCAATCGCTGCAAGTGATCGCTGGGCGGGTGCTGCTCGCTGCGGCCAGCGCGCCGCGCTTCTGATCGGGCCGGAATAGTCCCTGCCAGCCGTTCGCTAGGCTGTTAGCGATGATCTCGTTCGGGTCGAGTCCTTCGGCGCGCATCTTGTCGAGCTTGGCGATCACGGCGGCAAGCACATCCGGCGTGCGTGCCTTGGCGGGCCGGATCTTGATCCAGCGCGCCCACGGTTCCGGCGCGATCCAATCGGGCAGCACGAGAGCGGCAGGCGGCTTCGCGCCATTACCCTTGTGGGCTTCACGCGAGCGGCGCTTACGCTCGCGGTCCTGTTCTCGGCGTT
>ERZ1292632.1669-Hain-H43-01um-R2-1669-length-20706-cov-99_pt1 | contig 20706 bp, 20 predicted proteins | sample MGYA00564407_ERZ1292632 | MGnify/ENA primary metagenome ERZ1292632 (study PRJEB36523, sample SAMEA6512637) | groundwater metagenome | collected 2019-01-08 | study: AquaDiva: Metagenomics assemblies of 32 groundwater samples | reverse complement strand
AACATCCTTATCGTATGAAGCTCCTAGAACATCAGGTGAAATACGCTCGAGGGTATCCGGATAAGGCATTCCTCGTACACGAGGGAGGCACGGGGAAGACTGTATGCGCGAGCGTGTGGCTTCGAGACGGCCGTGATGCAGATGCGGTCGTAGTCTGCCCGAAGCGTATCGTTCGTAAGTGGAAAGGATCTCTTAAAGACTGGCAGACAAAGGCTACGGTTCTCACGAAAGATGAGTTCAAGAAGACGCCACTGAAGCGTTGGTCGGCGGTTGTTTTCGATGAAAGCGATGAGTTCGCTGCGCCTCTTTTCTGTGGTAAAGGATCGCAGCTTGCCGATCATGCGTACAACCTCGTTCGGGAATACCCTGATATGCCGGTCGCCCTTTTGACCGCTACACCTATCCGATCGACTCCGTGGAACCTCCATACCCAGCTGTGCTTGCTAGGAAAATACGTCGAATGGAAAGAGTGGCGTGCTCGTTTCTTTGAGCTGAAGTATCCGTCCGAGCTCCCGTATCTGGTCCGTCCTTCGTGGGTCGAGAAATACTACTGGAGAGAGGATATCCGGAAGGAGCTCGAGAAGCACGCGGATATCGTCTTGCTCAAGGATATCGTCGACGACGTTCCTGCGGTCGAGGAAATAGAGATCCCGATAAAGACCTTGATTCCTAAGGATGCGCTCGACTTCCATGACGTACACAGAGCAGAGCAGGTGAATAAGTTGCCTGAGATAAAGGCTATCGGGAAGGAGTATCGAAAAGTAATCGTGGTCGCCTACTACACTGAGCAAGTAGAGGCTATCGCTAAGGAGCTCAAGAAAGAACGCCAGACGTTCATGGTCCACGGGAAGGTAAAGAAACAGGAAGAGATCCTCGAGGCGGCCGCGCAGAGCGACGAATGCTATCTGGTCATTCAGGCATCGCTCGGAGCTGGTTTCGACGGGGACTCGTTCTCGGATGTGGTATTCGCATCGATGGCGTTTGCGGTACGGGACTTTGCGCAGATGAAATATCGAGTACGCCGCATCCATAACCTCCATCCGGTTCGTTACCATTTCCTTCTCGGCGGTCGGTGCGATAGGCAGGTATTGAAAAACGTAAAAGCAGGAAAGAACTTCGTGCCGAGCGAATGGGACCCCTATGATGCCTGAACTCCCGCGCAGAATAAAAAGGCATGAGGCAGACTTCGGTTTGCAGTTTCGTCATTGGGCAGAAGCGAATAAGAAATCGTTTCCTCCATCGTGCTCGTTTGAGCTAAAGGATACGGCGGGCAAGAACTCGCTTGCATTCGACGCGTGGGAACCTAAGCAGTCTCGCTTCGCGCACGAGATTCAGCATGAGGGGTCTTTGATACGCGTTACCGTGGGGACGCCGGGAACCGCCGACTATCTTTTCATGAAAAGACCGAGCATAGCCTTCGTGGTGATTAAGTTCCCCGATCAGTTCTGCATCATCAAAGCGAACGACCTCATTGCCGAAAAGGAAAGTAGTAAGCGAAAGTCGCTTACGGCAGAGCGGGCAAAAGAGATCGCTGAGAAAGTAGTTGAGCTTCCTCGTAAAAAGCGGTAGCTCGAGCAGCGTAGTCGCAAGAGTCATACGGGACTCCGTGCTTGTTCACTCCGGCATAGCAGTCCTTCGTGCCGGGACCCCATCCGTCTCCGCTCCCCTGATTCCATGTGAGGAAGATCCATCGCGGACTCTTGCCTTCCTTGAGCCAGATACGGATCATGCCCTCCGTAACCATGCGCTCGTTCTCTTTCTGCGGGAGCACCTCACCCGCGACGATGGTCGAGTATGACCGCCATGTCCCGGCTTGGTACTGATAGCACCCGTACTCCCCGGAGAGGCCGTGGAGCTTGTCGCAGCGCCCCTCAGCGCCGTATATGGCATCGGCAACGGCCGCCACCTGTATATCGAAGAGCAGCTCAGGGTCAACCGCAGGAGCGGTCGGTTCGGGAACTATATGGGCATCGGATTTCACGGGCGGCCACAGAAGCAAAAAGAGGGCTACCACTCCGACGCCTATGGCGAGGAGATACTTTATAGGCGGTTTATCCCAGTGGATGACTGGAGACTTCGTACCCGTTCTTAGCCAGTACCGCAACGAGGATTTTTAGAGCCACGGCGACACCGATAAGAATGAGCGACGTTACGAGATCCGTAGTGATGAGCGTGAGTCCGGCTCCTCCGAGCGCAGACGCGAGATCACCGACGGAAAGGTTCGTGTTGTTATTCATAGACTTTAATCATATCGTCATTTGAGACGTGCTAGAAGCCGCGTGTGGACACTCTCCCACGGCCTACTTTCAACCTATTGTAGCGATGCTCTGCGGACCCCAGTTTTCGCCCTTGAGATCGAGGAGCTTCGGGATATTGCTCGTGAACTTCTCCCACTTCGAGAGCTGATACCACAAGACGCCCTTCGCAGTAACGGGTCCGTAGAATCCGGTGATGTATTGCGCATCGAGCATCCCGCGATCGAATAGGAAGCGCTGCAAAGCGAGCACGTCATCGCCCTTATCGTTCAGCTTTACCGGAACGTCCGGAACGCGGTCGACGACCGGAGGCGGGACGACTACCGGCTCGTCTTTCTTCTCGAGACGCGCGGCATAGTAGCAGCGCTTGAGGAGGAAATCGTTCGGCATGTAGCGAAGATGGCGGTTCCCGAACTTCGCGGAGTCATGCACGGTGAAGTACGAGATCCCGTCCTTCGTGAAGTCTCCCTTCGGGACGAGCGTTACCGCATGGCGCACTCGAGCGTCGACGATGCGGAGCGACGCGTCCTGAATCTCGACATATTCGCGCTTCCATTCTCCTTCGGTCGCATAGATGAATACCGGGACAGGCTTTCCGGCCGCAACGTATCCGGCAACGCGCATGTAGTCGGTTATCTCGAAGTGATTAAAGAGATCCTTGAGCACAGGGAGACCGGCGATGACCTTCATGGCATTCGCGGCCGCCTCGGTCATCTCATTCTTGGTAGGACCGTCAGCGTAAGGAGACGTACCGGCGCGTATTACGTCCCATGCGTCATAGGCGATAGATCCTTCTGCGGGGAAGTTGCCGCGCTTGCGATACGCGAGGAGCTGCGACTTCACCTGCTCTCTTGTGAAGATGCCGAGGTACTCGAGTGAGGTCAGGAAGGCATGGAACACACAGGAGGAGGTGTACCACTGGTTGAAAATAGAACCGGTGAGCGATTCGATGTGCTCGTGCTTGAACGGCTCGACGGGAGTCTCTCCCGCGCCCGCTATCTCGTCATCCTTGAACTGCGTCTTCGGCACTTCGGCCGGTAGTGCTGCATTCGATACGATACGGGTTTCGTCCATGTCCGGAGTATATCACTTGACGGAAGAGAGGAAAGATGTAATGTGGGGATTATGAAAACCGCAACATTCCTCATCGCCGCCATCCTTGTGATGGCCCCCTCCTATGCACAGGCGGCTCCCTCCGCTGACTTCGAGAAGATCTCTCAGCTCCAGAACCAGATTACCGCGCTTCAGGCAAAGCTCGATCGCCTGATATTCTTACAGCAGAATCCGACCGCAAAGTCGGCTCCGGAAGTGAAGAAGGAAACGAAGAAATTAAAAGCATCCTCTAACAAGAAATCACTCATGAATGAGCAAGTCGCCGAGCTCGATGCGGCATGGAAGAAATACAGTTTCAAGAACGGCTTCCAGTGGGAATACGTTCCGGTGAAAGAGGTATGGGTAATCCGCGAAGGCAGCAAAGTCGTCAAGACGACTCCCGCAAGCAAGGCAGATGCGGAGAAGTACGAGACCTACCAGAAGGAGCGTGCATCACTCCTTGGGGAGTAATTCGGCCATCGCATCGAGAACGGAGTCCGTAAGGATCTTCTTCTCCCGGTAGTTTAGGATGAGCGCTTTGCGCTCTTCCTTCGTTTTAGCCTTCGCTATCTCGTTCGCAATGAACTCAGCACGAACCGCAACGGTAGCGTACTTGAGCTGCTTCTCCTTTCCGGTGAGTCCCATCTGCTCGGCTTCGCCGACATCGAGCACCTTCTCGACGAGATCCGGATTCTCTTGCGCAAGCGCCTTGAGGCGGGAACGCTTCTCTTCAGGCGTGAGCTCCTTCAGCTTTTCCCACTCGTCCTCTGCCTGTTTCTGTATGTAGAACTTTTCTTTCTTGTCGCCCGCCATGAGCTCGCCGATAGCCTCGTTCGCCTCTGTGTTAAATACCTCGTCCTCGAGCTTTTCCTTGTAGAAGCGTGAGAGGAATGGGAACTCGCTGATAGGAGGGAGCTTACCGGTCGCAGCGCCGAAGATGGTATTCCCGAACTTCGTTACTGCGCGTCCCGCGCCGGAGATGTATCCCTCATACGCATAGTTGAGGTCGGCCGGTGAGACTTCGATACCCGCTCCGGAGAGCATCTCGGAAAGGCCGATAGCGATACGGCCGGATTCCTTCTTCTCGAGAGAGTCGAAATACTTGATGGATTCCGGCGCATACGGATCGCGGTCTGGCTTGATGGGACCGCCCGCCCATGAGAGGTTGCGACCGATCTCGAATGGGATATCGAGAATGGTCGGCGTTGCGGCCGAGAGCGCGTCCGACCCGCCCATCGGGTTGTACGCCTCGGCTATCGCGGTGAAGATATCGTTCGATGCCTTCGCTCCATCGAAGCCCTTACCCGCCATCGCGTCATAGGCGTAATTCGCCATGACCATGATCGGCTTCACACCCCATGAGACAGGGACGGTGATGTAGCGCACGGTTCCATCGTCCGACGGGAGAGCCACAGGGAGAGCATTGAGGCGATCCCATGCGGAAACGTGCTCGCGCCATTCAGGATCTACCATATCGTTCCATGTGCCTATAGCGGCCACAGAGGAGCCTACGGCGGCCGTAACGCCCGCAAGCACCTTCGGGTTACGAAGGGAGCGGATCATCTTCGCCGAGCCCTGTATCGAGGCGTTAGAGAACATATAGAGGCCGTTGATGACCGGACCGCCCTTGCCCATGCGGTTGAAGTTCACCGACGCTTCCTTCGCAAGGAAGGCAGCACGCTCCTTCGTGAGCCCCTGCTCGAGCGCGGTGCGGTATACGGAGAGGCGGGTCGAGTCCTCGAAGATGGTATTCCAGTGGTCGACGTAGCTGACGATACCCTCTGCAAAGGCACGAGGCTTGCTCGTGGCGAGCTTCTCGAGGCTCTTGATATCCAGATTCACCTTCTTGCGGGTAGAGAGCCCCATGCCGCCCGTAGTGCCTCCCATACGCTTCATCTCGGCGTATAGGCGGGCTCCTTCGCTGTCTATGCCCCGAATGCCGTCTGTGATGGCCTTGAGGCTCACAGGGTCCCGTAGGACGGCTTTAGTGGCTCCCTTGGCCGTTACGTCCTTCTGTGCGGACAGGTAGATCATCGTCTCCTGAAGGTCGCGGAGCTTGTTCGGGAAGGCGAACTCCGGGTTGAAGCGGGTCGCAAGGCCGGAATAGGTACGGGTGAAAGCGGCTACGGCATTCATGATCGCACCGAGCTTCTCACGGCCGACACCGCGCATTGCTACCGCAAGATGCGGGTCTTTGATCTCTATCCAGATAGGCTTCCCGTTCTCGAACATCTGGAGGATATTCGGGTCCTGCGTCTTCTCCATGAGAGGACGGCCGTCGAACGTTTCGCCTATCGGCTTCGGCTTGCGGATCTCGAATAGAGCCGGGTTCGGGTTGTCGCGCACGAACTTGAGAGCCGCCTGATCGACGATGTTCTTCTCGGAGCGAATAGCCGCCTGTTCATAGTTCACGACGATGTTCTCCACGATGTCAGCAACCTCGCGCTCGCTTCCCTTCGCACGCTTGATGCCGCTCGAGCGAACGTCGAGACCGCGTCCGGAGAGCACTTCGCCTACGTCATCGGCTTCCTCGAAGAGACGATTCAACGGAACGTGATTCTTATACTTCGTGCGGAGCGTATCGAAGAGCTCATCGCCGACGACTCCCGCATCGTGGAGCATATCGAGCGTCTGCGTATTCAAGTCCGCGAGCTTGTTAGCGAACTCCTGCACACGAGCGAAGCCTTCCGATGATTCGATTTCCTTGAGACGCTTCGCTGCGTCCTCTGTGCTTATGCCCGCGGCCTTGTCGCCGAGCGCTGCGTTGCGTTCCGGAGCGTGCTTCACAAGGAGATACTCGTTCACCTCTTTGCGAACCTTGGCGAGATCCGTTCCGCTTTCCTTTGCGAACTTCGCCATATCATCGATGACCTCTTTTACGGCAGTACGACCGCGTTCGACGACATCGCCGAGACGACCCGGCATGAGAGTGAGCTTCTGGTAGATGTTCGATTCATCGGTAACGATCGCGTTGCGCTGGAGGTCGAGGATGCGCTTATCCGCGTCCTGAAGGAACTCCACAGTGGACGTGAGAGCGCCCTTGAGGGTCTCGGATACCCGCTTCCAGAGCTTAGGCTCCTGAGTGGTTATCTGGCTATCACCAAGGGACTGCTCGAGCTTCTGTGGCGTGCCATCCCCCGCGGTATACTTATTATCAAATGCCTCGACGACTCGCTCCGGACTGGGTGATTTACCTTCTTGTCGTAGCTCTTGTATTCCTTTGGTTGATATTCCGCGACTCGCTGGGGTTGGCGTAGCGGCGGTTGCTTTCGCATACTGCTCGACAAGCTCCGACGTATCTTTCACAGAACCTCGATCAAAGGCGATGGTGAAACCGCCGACTCCATCTTCTCCGGCCATGCCGCCATCCTTAACCTTGATACCATCATAGCCTTGAGACTTCAGGTACTCCGTTACACGCTCGGCCTTCGTCTCTCCGGCCGCCTTCTTCGCAAGGAAGTCGTCGACTATGCCGTTCATCTCGTAGCGGTCTTTTATAACGAGAGGCTTTTTCAAGTCTACCGAATACTCTCCGACGATTTTTCCATATCCTGATGCCGTATCTTTTTTGTCTGCAAAATAAAATCCATCACCATAGTCGGTCTCAAAACTTTCTTTGAGAGGACCCGCCTCCTCAGTTCCGCGATACACCTTAGGACGAGAAGCAACGAACTCATCGGCCGTCTTGAACTTACTTAAATCTATAGCTTCGTCAGCAACCTTCATGGCCGCCTTCGCTACCTTAACGGGGACTTTTAGGATCTGCTCGTTCACAAGACGAAGAGCGTCCGCGGGCGTGCGGCCGAACTCCTTCACTACACGAACCGCATCTTCCGCGAGGTTGTCGGCATAGGTACGAGAAACGTGCGGGAACTTCGTCTCGATCTGGTCTGCGAGCTCGGTTGCCTTCGTAGCCTTCGTCATACGAAGCGGGTTCGCGTCGGCCGCCTTCAGCTCGTTCTGCGTGCGGATGATTTCGTCGAGAAGCGTCTGTGCTTTCGCATCATTCTTCACGGCCGCAACAGACGGCGCGAACTTCGTAGCGATACCCTCATCGATACCTTCCTTGATGAGCGTCTTCAGCGCCGTCTCCTCTGTAGCTTTCACAAGGATGCGAGGCGTGAGACGAGTACCCTGCTTTGCGATAGAACCCACAGGGAGAATGCCGACGGCATCTCCGACGACGCCGAGCTGGTTTCCAAGACGTGCGATACCAAGGACACGGGTCTCGTCTTTCGTAGGGGCGAGCGCATCAAGGCGCGTCTTCGCTTCGTCCGGAAGACCCGGCATCGAGCGTCCCTTGAAGCGGTCATAGAATGCGAGCTCTTCAGCGCGTTCCGGAGCAACGCCCTTATCGGTGAGGTGTACGACGTTCTCGCTGATAACTTCCTCATCGCTCTTTCCTAGGAATGGAAGGAAGCCTTCTACTTTGAGGCGCGTTACGAAGTCGACCGGTTGACCCTTATTCTCTGCATCCTGAAGGACTGCGCGATCGCGCGTATTACCGAAGAGAGCATCCTTGACCTGATCCACACCCTGACGCACTACGCTCGGCAAGAGGCCATATGCCTTCGATGCGACCTTCTGGACTGCGTTCTGCTTCGGAGCCTGAATGGTCGCAGGGACGACGCGGCGAGGCGCGACGGGTTCAGCGCCAGCAGTCCGGTTCAAGAGACCGGCCTTCTTCTGTTCTTCGATAGCCGAGTTTAGGAGTCCCATGCGGTTTATCCATTAATCAATGCCTCAAGTCTAGCATCGCCCGCATTCGCTCCTGTCGTATTGCGGAGCGCTGGAGGGAGCGACGTGTTCGCCGGGTTGACGTAGCTCTTCGGCGGGAACTTCGAGATGAAGTCCGTGATAACGCCGCCGTTGTTTATCCATGCCTGATAGAGCTGGAGATATACGCCCGGGTCTACCCATCCGTCTTCGCCGCGGGAAACCTCGAGCGCGTTCGCGTCTTCGGCGTAATCCTGACGACTGTATTCGAGCGCTCCGGAGCGGACGACGATAGCATCCGTACCTCCCGTGGTCTTGACCGGAGGAGGCGTGAGATAGACCTTCTGCCCGCCTACCTCGTACTCCTGTGCTCCCGGCGTACCGGCGACTGCTGCCTTATAGCCGTCTGCCTTCATCTCGTTCGTGAAGTCGATGACTGACTGGCGCTTCGTAGCCACAGAGAGCTTCTTGTTGATTTCATCGACTGAATCGTTCAGCGTTACGCCCGCGTCCGCGAGGAGCTGCGCGTGCTCCGGAGAGATCATGAGCTCCTTGATGTAGTCGGCCGTCTTTTCTGCACGCTCGAGGTCGCCCTTCATGAGGTTGCGCTGTTCGGTAGCGATGGTCTTCGATTCGGAGCTGAGGTCGAGGAGCTTCTCCTTATTGAGGGAGAGGAGCGTATCGTAGTACGCGAGCTTGTCTGCACGGTCGGCCGTGATAGCGGCCACAGAGCGGTCGATCATGTTCTCGGCTACGCCGATCTGGTTATTGCGGGCGCTCATGACGGCCTCGATGACACCGGCGCGAGCGGCAACGTCCTGAATGGCGCGGTCGGAGCGAGCGCCGACGATGCGCTGTGAGGCCGGAAGTCCTTGGTTGTAGCGGATGAGGTTATTGCCTTCAGTGAGAAGCGTATCGAGCTCGTTGGTGAGCTTCTGGTTCGCCTCGAAGTTCTCGTTCACATAGAGGCGGTCGCGCTCGGTTGTCTCGAGCTTCTCGCGGAACGGATCAGTGAGAGGCTTCACGTCCTGCTCGAGCATCTTCTTCTGGTCGCCTTCGAGCTTCGTTATCTTGCGGTCGGCTTCTGCCTTCTGGTTCTTCAGCGACGTATCGAGAGCCGCGCGGCGCTTGTCGACGTTCGCAGTCAAGGACGTGATGTATTCCTCCTGCACCTGAGGCGCAGTCGGAGAGGGGAGCTTAGGATTCTCCTTCGGCTTGAGATTCTCCGCAGGAGTCGGACCCGTCGGAGCCGGAGTCGGATTCGTTACAAGCGATACGCCTGAGTTCTTGGCGATGTTCGGAGCTAGACGAATAGCATCGTTCGGGTTTGCCGCCTTCACGCGCTGTTCCTTACCGCCCGCATCTATGTAGAGGTATTCGTTCATACGAGTGCTGGATCAGCTGGCGTTTCCGTCTTCTCCGTAACCTGCGTCTCTTGAACGGTAGGCACAGGAGGAGGCGGGAGCGGGATGCCCTTAGTCTTGTAAATCAGGTCGAGCAGATATGCGCGACGCGCGGGGTCTTGCTCGAACTGGAGCAGGTTGGCGAGCGTCTCGAGCTGCGAACCGAGATCGGTGTTCTCGCCGGTGATCGTAACGTAGAGGCGCTGGAGAACGTCGTTCCAGATTTCGCGGGAGTTCTTGATGAGCGGGTCGTTCTTCTTCAGCTCCTCCATCTTCTGTGCCTTGAGGAGCATCGCGGTTTCTGGCGTATGCGGTCCGATCTCGACGAGGTTGTCGACATACCAGTTGTTTGCTGCTATCTCGAAGAACTGGTTGATGAGGTCGGCGTTGCCAGTGAGACGGAAAATCTCCCTGCCCCGGAGGTCTTTGACCATCTCCGGAAGCTCCCAGCTGCGGAAGACGCGGGAGTACGCGAGGCCGAGCTTCTCACGAAGGAACACGAAGAGCTTCGTCGCATTCACGTCGAGGAGCTGGCCGAGACGGAACGGCGTATTCGCAGGAAGCGATTCTCCGGAGATGACCTCGAAGGAGTTGGCTATCGCGTCAGCATCGCCCATGAGACGGTTCCAGTCAGCGATGAGCTGGTCGAGACCCTGCATACGAACCTCAACCTGTGAGAGGTCATCGGAGCGGATGATGTCGCCGTTCTGGAGATCCGTCTTGAGCGACTGGATGGTCTTGATGTCCTTCGACTTGAAGAACGTCTTCGATGCCCATTCGAGTCCCTTAGCAAGCTGGTTGCCGATTTCGTTTGCACGAATCTGGTGATCGAAGAGAAGCTCGTACATACCTTCGCGCCACCAGCGACCCTTGTATGCGCCGCGGTGCGCCTCGATGTAGTAGTCGGACATCTTCTTTCCGGCCGGAAGCGCCTCTGCATAGAGAACGTTCTTCTCATCAGCGCCGCCGTCGGAAAGACCAGCACAGATGATCTTGGCGAGGACGTACTTTCCTTCGCTTCCTTTTTCGCCGTCCTCACGCTTCTGCGCTTCGTAGAGAGCACACTCCGAGATCTCACCGGTACGCTCGAAGACTTCGTAGAACGGACTCGTAGTGCTGCGCGTTCCGGTACGGAGCGTAGGAGAGAACGTCTTGCCGCCGCAGTTCTTAATGACGTGATCTATAGCAGTCTGGTTCCAGACTCCCTGCTTTGCGCGAATCTCGCTCTGCGTCATCATGTGGCGCTCGATGATCGCGGTATCATCGACGGTCTCTGCCGTCTGTATCGTGATGTAAGTATTGAGCGGGTCGCACGTCTGGTAGCCTCCCTTCACTTTCTTGAAGAGGATGTTGCCGTCGCCTGAGTAGAGCTCGGCGTTCGCGTTCATCTCTTCCGCGCGGCCGGTCTCCCACAGATATTCCTTCATCGCTGCGTTTGCAATAAAGACCGGAGCGAAGTCGGCCTCAGGATTTTCCGAGAAGATGAGGATATCCTTCGTGTCGATATCGATGTTCTTCACCTCGTTATCCATGCGAGGCTTGATGATGTCGAACCAGTATTTATAGCTGCCCTGTTTATCTATCTTTCCACGAGGATAGACCTTGTTCTTGAAGAGATAGATACGGCGTACCAAGCGGTACTGCGAGTAGTTGATACCTTCAGCGATCTCGATAGCACCACCGAAGTAGTCTGTGATTTCCTGCTGGAGTGTGCTGAAGATGTTCATACGATGAATTATTACACGATGTTAAGGACTCCAGCGTTGTTCCAAATGCCTCCTGTGGGGAGACCGGCGCTCGAAGTTGGCACGCCGAACAACGTTATTCCGCGGGAGCTGATATAGATGTCGTATATCGCATCCGTGAGCGGGTTGCCGTCGCGGTCCGGCATATACGAGAGCCGAACCTGACCGCCTTCGCCCGCGGCCACAAGCCAGTTGATCGTTCCTTCGCGGGTAGGGCTTTCCGTACCGCGGTCAAAGACATACAAGCCGTCGCGGATAGTCGCATCCTCGCCATCGCGCGAGACGCGGACGCGGAAGATGCCGTTCACATAGCCGAGGTCGCCGCCTATCTCAGTACGATGATCGAGCGCGATATCCATGAAGTGCATGTTGCGCTTCAGGCCGTTTCCGGTGCGACCGATGACGACCGCATTGATGCCGTCGAGAGAGGGAATCTCGTAATACATTTCCATCATGCTCTTCACGTCGACGAGGCCGGTCTGGAGCGTGCGTCTGCGATCGATGTTCAAGCCCGGACGGTTGCGTATCGTGAAGCCGTTCCCGAACACAATGAGGACGACCTTACGGAGCGTCTTCGAGAGAATATCGAACGCAGCACCCATGCGGCGGTGATTCAGTCCGTCTGGAACTTTCTCGTTTTCGATAGGATCGGCCATAAGGTTATGCGGTCTGCGTAGTCTCGGCTACGAAATCGAGCTGAAGATCCTCGAGTTCCGGAGCATCGTTGCCGTTCACGGTGAGACCCATGCGCAGCTGCACGTTGCCGATTTCCGGAACGCTCTTCTCTGCTTTCACCTTTGAGCCCTTAGCATCGACGACGGAAGCGAATGTCGTGAAGCTACCCGCATAGTTCTTCTTGTATGCGAGCGCTACGGCAGTGCTTGCAGGGAGCAATGCGTAGGGCGCGGTAACGCGAGCGATGGTCTTGAAGTTCGAGCGATTCTTCGTAGGCGAGAGCATCATCGTCTCGAGGTATGCGCTCGCATACTTCGCGGTCCAGTCGAGCTTATCGATGCCGTAGGTAGGCGATACCCCTGACTTCCATGAGACCCACATATCGGAACCCTTCGTGAGAACAACACCGATCTCGACAGTCGCAGCAAGACCGGCCGATATCGGATAGTCGAGCGAGAGCGTCTTCGGATAATCCTTGCTGTAGGAACCGAGGCTATATACCCCGAGCTCGGTCGCATCCCCGAGGATTCCGGAGAGGCCGAACACAGGGACATTGCGGAGGAAGCCGACCGCATTCGCATTGATCTTCGCCTTGTTCGATGGGCTCCATGCGCCCGGTATGCGGGTGTACGGAATGAGCTTCTCGCCATTGTAGAAGTAGAGCATTCCGGCATCACCGACGAGCGCGTACACGAAGTTATCGTCGCGGATGAAGGCGTATACCTCGATGTCATAAATGTCGTCTTCGGCCGTCCAGCTCTCGCTCACCGTATCCCAGCGGATGACGCGGCACTTGCTGATATCCTTCGTGCCGATGAGGAGATCGATATCGAAGTCGATCATCGTCGTGATGGTCTCAGTCTTCTCGACGTTCAGCTCCGTCTGCGGAATGAACTGATAGAGCTCGTTCACCTTGGCGACGACATTGCCGTCTCCGATGAAGAGCTGAAGGTTCTGTATGACCATCGGATGATAGGTATCGTTTCCATTCTGGAACGTGCCTACGACCTCGAGATTCCCTGACCAGCTCGCAAGATCCGCTACAGGTATCTTCCAGAGAACGTCGGAAGTGGCGAAGTATACGGTCGCTACCTCTTCTGTGAGGACCGGCTCGTTATCATCCGTATCAAAGTTATCGAGCACATACGGAGTATTGCTTGCGAACTCGGCCGCGCTCAGGGTAATCGCGCTACCGATGCGGAGAGCCTTCGATGAGATCGATTCACTAAACGTCGCAGGAGTAAGATCGGCATTCGAGTTGATGAGCTCCGTCTGTCCGGCTCCCATGATATGCACGGCCACGGGCGTATACGTCGCCATCAGGAGCAGCTGGTTATCGGCCGTACCGATGAGATCGAGCATTCCAAGAGACGGGCTCGAATCGCCGAATCCGCTATCGGTGTCGACCACAGGGGATGCCTGATGGACGCCCTCGAAGACGAGAACGTAGATGAAGCGATCGACTGATGCCGAGGCGAACGTGGCTACGACGTTGAATGACGAACCCGGAGTCGGATTCATGTAGCGCTTAATGCTGCGCTGGATATGGAAACCGCCGGAACTTCCTGTTCCGGAAGCGACCGCCGTCATCGCGTTCCCGTCGTAAGTGATACCGGTAACGCTGTGGTCGCCTCCGGTCGTATCGTAGTTTCCGGCGAATGCAACGACGATCTGGTTCGGCTTGTTCGGGATGTCGATGCTCGCGGATATCGTGGTAGAGCTCGAACCGGTACGGTTGAGGTTTCTCGATGTTGGCTTCGGGATATCCGAACCTGATGGAGCGAGGATAAGGCCGTCATTAAAGTTGATGAGCGGGTCCGTATCGAACGTCTTCCAGATGGTCGCCTGATCAGGCGTGAGCTCAGGGAACGCTGCGTTAAAGGCCGCGTACTGATCATAGTCGACGATAGGGTTCAACGTATAGACGAGCGTCCATACCCCTGCAAGCTCGCGCCATATCTTCCCGCTTGTGGATGAGAACCACAGAGTAGACCCATCCGATACGGCGATACCGACTTTCGTGAACTCATCGACCGTCGTACCAGAGTTCTTCGTGAGCTTCTGGTGCGCGGTGATGATGCCCGGCTTAGAGCGGAAGTCGATGCCGACGAGTTTCGCCGCGGCTCCGGCAACGCCGGACCACTTCGTATCGGAGAGTCCTTTTATTCCGCTTGGGAAGATAGATGCCATAGAAGATTATCGGTCCGGCCAGTGGCGGAAGTTCGTCTCGCCGAAGTACGGAGCGCCGTATGAATCGACGACGTAATCCTTATTCCCATCGACGCTCATGAACGGTTGCTCGTCGCGGTCGCGGTCGGAGTAGAACTCGGTGAGCTCTGCCTCCATCTTGTCGATGCGCTTCTGTATCTTGCGGGAGCGTGCCTCGAGCTCGTTCGGCTCGGTGTAGTCGAGTGCGGTATAGAGGGAGACGAGGCGATGGAACGAGGATGCGAAGCCCGGCGATTTCGTGGTATCGGCAGTCGTAAAGAAGTCGGCATCGCGCTCGAACTGCACCTCAACGCCTTCAGGATACGAATAGTTCTGGAGCGGATAGAACATGATCGACACGCCGAGCTTGTCGTACTTGTCCGGCGTACCGACCTTGTTCAGCTCCTCCTCGGAGAGGTCGCGGCGGTCGACGGCGCGAAGGATCTTCCATTTGCCGTGCTCGTCCTTGATGCGGACGCGAGCAACCTTGAGGTGCGAAACGTCGAGCGAGAAGTTCGTCTGGTTAGCCACGAGGTCAGTCGTAGCGATAGGGAGCGTATCGTAGTTCGTATCATCGAACTGCCAGCGACCGGCCGAACGCATGATCATCTCGACGACTTTCGAGAGCGCCTGATTCGCGTTGCGCGTGATGTCTGCTATCGCATACGTTACCGAGTCCGTTCCGGCCCAGTAGTGAACGTCCGCGACTATGCTGTTGGTTCCAGAGTTGTATTGCATATTAGTGTTTCACTACTGAATTAATAAGCCAGATGAACCCTGCGCCTATCGCTCCGATCGCAAGGACCACAGCGGCGATGCCGGTAACAAAGCTCTTGCTCAAGATGATGGCCTTGTATGCGTCTAGTATAGGGTCTAGCTTCCCGTTCGTTTTCCCGATGTCGTCCTTAGTGGCGACATTCTCGAGAGTTTTGTCGATCGCATTAAACTTCCTCGTCGTCGTTTCAGTATGCTCACGAAGGGTATCGGTAAGCGTCTGGATGTTCCGCTGGAGCTCGCTATTCGTGGGCTCAGTATTCGCCTCACGAACCATGCGTTCCGCGGTACGCTCTGCGGTCGAGAGCACCTCCTGAGCCGCGCCACGCGCATCATGAACGACTTCCTTGGCGGTCTCACTCGCCTTGTGAAGAATCGCATCTGCCTTTTCCTCTGGTGTTCGGTTGTCCATAAGCTATAGTTTTTCTCTATTTATCCAGCTTGAAACGGTCTTTGTTAGATCTGTCCAAATAGTGGAGCTTCCGTTCAGCAGTTTTTTAATCGTGTCATTCGCGCTCACGCTTTCGGTAAGTACCCTACCGAAGGCGAGTGCAGTAACGAATAGGTCGGTCGCGGTAATTGCTTCTACGAGTGAGCGCACGCTCTCTTGAACGAAGGTCGCCGTTGCGGTTACGGAGTTCGAGATAACTCGAACTCCAGACCGAATGAGAGTATCAAGCGCAACAACAAGTTCGGAGAACGTAGCAAGTCGCAGAAAAGCGCTGGCGAACGTGTCAGTAGCCGTCTTCGATTCCGAGAGGACTCTTGCAGGTGCAGCAAGGAGATCATCAGTAGCGGTCTTCGATTCGGAGAGCGTCCTCGCGGGTGCGGCCAGAAGATCGTCAGTTACCGTTTTCGATTCGGAAAGGGTAGTGCTGTATGCTCCTGCGCCGACGAGCTTCACGGCTATCCATGTCTTAGGGTCACCAGCGGAGTTGTAGTTCCACGTTATGACGACTCCTCCTGTACCGGTATTCGTTGCTCCGTTCGTAGTAGCGTCCGTTATTGCTCCGTTCTCTGCTCGTTGCGTACCAGCGACCACAGTGAGAGGCGTGCCTGAGTCCGGAACGCCAGCGCCGCCGACGAGCATATCGTTCGCCGTAAGCGTTTCCGAGGTAGTGGAGAAGTTGCTCGTGCTTCCTGCAACCGAGGCTTTTATAGCTGTACCGATAGAAGTTACGCCGCTGAATGACATGCCGACCGCTCCGACGTTTGTTGCACTTGCCCACGATGCTGCGATGTTATTCGAGCCGGAAGCGGGAGACGCGAGGCCGAACATGCTCTCCCAGTTGAACGATGCGCTTTCGGAAGCGAGAAGGGTCATCGCAACCCCGTTGTAGGTGCAGGTTATAGCGCCCGGGTTATTACGATGGGTGATGATGACAACGAGATAGTTGTCTCCGGTACAGTCATGCGCCCACGACTTAGACGTGATAGAGGGACCTTGTTGCGCGTCCGAGGCGTGTCCGAATGCTACTGCCATAGTTTTTGTATGGGGCTAGTGAGCCCGTCTCTGCTCTCCATTTCGGAAGAGCAGAACGGATTCGCTATGCGAACGCTACCTTCCAAGTGATCTGGAGGGTGTCGCCGTTCACTACGTTGATCGCGGAGAAGACTTGACGAGCGAGGAGAGTTCCCGCAGAGGAGGCGTTGAATACGCCTGACTCCGTAACGGCGACAGTTCCCGTAACCGTGAAGGACTTCAGCACTTGCGCCGTATCGTTCGTGGTCGTAGTCGTTACGAGCGATACGGTTCCCTGAGCGCGAGTAAGACCGGAACCAGACGTTTCGGTCTGGAGCGTAGTATCTCCCGCTGCAAAGGCGTTCGTACCCGTACCGACGGCGATGTAGTCGGCGACTGCTGGAGCGCCTGAACCGTTCAAGCGACCTGCGATAAGCGCCTTGCCGACCGTAGGGACACCGTTACCGATGACCTTCATGTTCCCGTAGCTACCGAGGAACGGAGCCACAAGGAAAGCGAACGGCGAGAGAATCCAGCGAGGATTCAAGAATCCCTGCTTGAGGAGGAACTTCGTAAGAAGGTTCTCCTGAAAGATCGGCTTGATCTTCCCATCCTTATCGCGGAGCACATACTGCACGTTGTCCGATGAGACTGCCTGAACTGCCTTGATGCGTGTTTTCGTAAGCATAATTTAATCGTTAATTGTGAGGCCACCAACCTCTTCAGCGACTTTCGTCGCATGATCGAGGTCGTCTTGTAATCCTTGCGCCCTCTCGTGGGAAAGAACGTCCTGCTTGTAGACCTCGAGGCGACGCGTGAGGAAATCCTTGATCTCCTCAGCAGTTGCCGTCAGCGGGAATGACTGGATTCCCGTGAGAAGCACCATCCCATTCTCTTCACCTTCCTGAGCTTCGGATATGGACCACTGGACGCTCTGGAGCGTCTCGTCCGCATCTATGTCCCGATACTGCGTAACCTCCTTAATTTCAATTTTCATAGGTATGAAGGTTAGGCAGCTTGAGGACGCCACACGAACGTAAGGTTCGTCTGGTTCGTAATGTCGGTACAGATGCCCTTCACGAACGAAGCGCCGACGAGAAGCTCGCCGCCGGTCTGCGTCATGAGAGTCGACCCCTCGATGTGGATCTGTATGTTGCCGTTGCCGTCGTCTACGGAGTCCGAGACTTCGACCACAGAGGATGCAACGTCCTTGCCGAAGATGATCTTCTCAAGGATAGCGGGGCCGGTAGCGATGACGACGTTCGTCCCTGCTGCGGCCTGATAGAACGGTTTTCCTGCGCTCATAGTGATAGTTGGTTAAGTGAATGGATGGGCTTTCGCCCTGTAGGAAGCCCCCGAAGAGGCTCCCTGAGGACGCATTACGCTTCCTTCGTAATGACGCCGTTACCTGCGGTAACGATCCACTGAACGCCGTCGGAGAAGATCTCTGCGTAGTTGCCGATCACACCTGCGATACGACAATACTTCGATGCTACAGCGTTGCCGTTGTAGTTGATGATGTCGCCCGTAACCGGGGTGAGGCTAATGGTCTGTGCTGCCGTCGCGTATGCACGGAAGACATGACCGCGAGCATCTGCCGCAGTCGGAAGGGTGAGCGGAACATCGCCTGATGCACCGGTGTTATTGATGATGGTTGGCGCGATGAGGTCGGTGAGCGTAACGGTGTACGCGCCGGTCTTCGATGCAACCGTCGCAAGACGAACGTCGAGCGTAGGGTATGCAGGAATCGTGCCAGTAACCGTCAACCAGAACCCGTTCATCAAACGAGCGAGGAAGTTCTTAACGAGGATATTCGTAATCATGAATGAGAGATTTAAGTTAATTGGGTCATCTCAGTCTTTTCGGACTGATGAGAAGGCGGGAAGCTCCTGCTCTCTCATCAACCCGAAGGTTGATGGAACCAGTCTTATGACCAGCTCGAGGCGTTGATAGACACCTTGACGAGGACGCGAGCGCCGTCGTCGAATGCCTTCGCCTTGAACATCTCGAGGGACTTGATGTAGTCCGCAAACCCCTTCTCCTTGCGCTGAATCTCGACGTTCGCTGGCATCTGCACAGCGAGGTCGATAGCTCCGCGCACCATGAAGACGGAAAGCTGAAGCTGGTTGCTCCAAACGTTTCCGGCAGCGGTGAAGGTTTCTGCGACCACAATGTCGCCGAAGCCCGTGATGTCGATCTGCGTACCTGCAATGTTGTCGACAGCGACAACCTTGCGCTTCTCCGAGAGAACGAAGCGGTTCTCCGCTGAGATCTCGAAGTAGCCGGTAGCAGAGTTCTTGCCGGTAGCAGAGCCGTTGATAGCGTTGACCGTGAGGACACGCGTAGCAGCGGCATCAGCACCGATGTCGATCTCACCTGCCAACGCGGGGACCGCGCGGTAGGTGAACGTAACACCTGCGATCGTAACAGTGTCTCCTGCCGTAGGATTCGTCGCCATCTCAAGAGATGCCGAGTACGGGAGGTTGTTGTTCTGGATCACAGTCCAACCCTGCCAAGGACCGATGATGCCGTTGGCGAGCACAGTGTCGCCGAGCGGAGTCTCACGGTTGCCCTTGGTCTGGCGAAGAACGCCGACCGTGTGAGCACCGACGACTGCATAGCGTTCCGCGAACGGAGCGTCCTGCATGTCGAGCTTCGTGTGGGCGGCGGTGAATACCTGAACGGCATTCGTGAGATCGAGGGCGATCGGGGTTCCCGGGACGCCACCAACCGAACCGGCATCAACGACGTTAAGGGCAGACGTAACCTGCGAGAGGTAGTGCTGCTCAATAAGGTTGTTGAGTTCCTTCTGCATCGCCATAGCTGCGAAAGCTGCGGCGTCGTAGAAGTTCTGCTTGCGATCAGTGTCGTCGACTTCAACGAAGGCGTACTTGAACTGATCAACCTCGAGTTCCTGATCCGAAGACGTAAGAACCTGAGGGGTAACGTCCGTGTACGGAACGTAAGTACCGGTCGCTGGCTTAGCGATAATCGGCTTGTGGTACTTGCGACCGTCAGCGGTGAGCACACGAGAAGGCTCATAGTCGGCGAGGAAGACGGCAGTGTTCTCAACGAACAGCGTCTTCTGCATCTCAGCGGACCAGTATTCCTTATCGAGAGAGCGAAGATCCATATGGATGGGTTCTTAGAACCCGCAATGGACGAAGGGCTACTGTGGCTCGCGCAGGAACTTGGTATATTCATCCCAAGTCTTGCGACCTTCAGCTGTAGACATGTCGACTTTCGGCGGCTTGCTACGATCGAAGATGGCCTTTCCACCCTTGTCCTTGCGGACGATAGTGGCATCATCGGACTTCTTCTCGGTCTCGAACGCCTTCACCTTGTAATCGATGTAAGGGTCCTTGACCGCTTGCCTGATGGAGATGTTCTTCAGCTTCGCAACAGCAGCAATTTCCTTCTTGAGCTCATCCGGAAAATCGAGCTCATCGAGGTCGCGCTGCTCGAACTGCTGACGAACAGTCTCCGCTATCTCCTCGGCCGTCTTAGGAACAGTGGCGTCGGGTTTCGGCACTACTGCTGGAGGTTTTGCGCCAGTCTTCGCTGCTTCACGGAACTTGATCTTTTGACCAATGGCCGTAGAGAGCTTCTTGCGCTGTTCTATCTCTCGCTTAACGAGAGATTCGAGAAGTGGATTATCGCTTTCGATGCCTAAATCGGCGGCCAGCTTCTCACGAACTTCGTCCTCTTTCACTTCAGCAATAGCCTCCTGTTCAAGCGTAGCTTCCTCGGGAGTCGGGGTTAGTTCTTTTTCATCCATAGGATTAGATTTGTGCGCATTGCGCTGTTATAGAAAACGCTGCCTTTCGGCAGCTGGTAGAGGGGACGATAAACCGCAAAGCAAATCGTCTCGAGAAGGGTCGCCCCTTCACCCTCGACCAGCGGTCGAATGTTTTGCGGTTTAGTTGAGTGTCAACGTGCTAGGCGATGCGAAGACCCTTCTTCTGCGCGAAGGACTGGGCAAGCTCGATGAAGTCATCGCCGTGCTCCTCTTTCGAGAAGGTACGAACGGTGAACCCGAACTTGTCCTTGATCTTCACAAGACCGGATGCGCCCGGTGCTGGAGTTTCCTCCTCTACCGGTGCAGCTGGTTCGACAGGTGCTTCAGGACCGACAGCTTCAGGAGCGGCGACCTCAGGGGCCGTCGCTTCGGGTGCTGCCGTTTCACTACCCTTCTTCCGCGCTTCGACAAGAATCTCCATCAGCTTATCTTCGCCGAGGCGAGCGTTGTATACGACTCCTAGCTTGTCTAACTCTGCGCGGATTTTGGTTTTGTCCATAGCCGAAGTATATAGCACGTTCATGGTTAATCCATGAGGCCAGTGTCATCCCTAACTGTGGATATCGCTTCACGGCGA
>ERZ1292632.1668-Hain-H43-01um-R2-1668-length-20724-cov-19_pt1 | contig 20724 bp, 22 predicted proteins | sample MGYA00564407_ERZ1292632 | MGnify/ENA primary metagenome ERZ1292632 (study PRJEB36523, sample SAMEA6512637) | groundwater metagenome | collected 2019-01-08 | study: AquaDiva: Metagenomics assemblies of 32 groundwater samples | reverse complement strand
GCGCGCGAGGCGTAGCACCTACGCGCACGTGTTGCTGCCCTACGTTGCCCCACGTTGCCCTACGTTGCGTCGCATGGCCTGACTATCTGCTCGCCATGCTACGTAACGCGCCAGGATGACCAGCAAGGCACGCTACGTAGCAGGGGCAGGGCGAGGTAGTGGGCGGGCGTGCTACGTGGCAAGGAGTGGCATGCCCAGGCGCTCAGGAAGGTAGGCGACGGGGTTGGCAGTGGGGTGGTAGTAAAGAGCTTGGCCCCTTCGCACACGAACAGCTTCTAAAAAGTTTTCATTACTTCGCGTCAATAGTCGGTTCCATAACCCCATACCCCGCATGGTCATACCCGAGGGTATGCCCAAGCTCATGTCTGACTATTTCCTCAACCGTTTTCAAATCCCTTGAACACTCCCACGCCACCTTCACCACCGCCTTCGTTATGCAGCCCCTGCCGTCGCTCTTGATTGTCGTAATTCCGCAGACGCCTTCGCCCAACTCCTCGAACCCGACCAGAACAAACCCCTCCCCGGCGTCCTTCGTCTCGATATTCGTTCTTCCACCCCACACAAACGCATCCCCCCACCACTCGACCCCGCGCTTAAACGCCTCCACATAAGCGGGCTCAATCCACGCTCCGGCGACAACGATGGTCGGCTCAAGGCATTGTCGAAGATTCCCTTCCATCTTCGGCGCTATAGCGCACGAGCACAGCAACATTGCGCACATCAACCGCATGACGTATACATACACACATGCGCGCGAATATGAAACTCTACACCGCAACTTCCGCCCAATGGAAGGAGTTGCTTCCGGTAATCAAAGTCTATCTGGATGAGTTTCTAAACTTCACTGACCCAAAGATCAAACCAGTTGGCGCGATGGCTTCCCCCGTAGGTCTCGAAGTCACCCTGCCGGTTTCGCTAGTCGAGCGCATCGTTGACATTCTCTCATTGACAAACATCTCGGGCAAGATTGTAATTGCAGTTGAGTACATCAAGCCACAGGACGACCCTAAGGAACAAGAGATTTTGTCAAAGCTCTACACTGCGGGCGACACCTCGATGAAGCCACCTGAGCCGAAAGACCGCGAGACGCTTACGCATTACAGCGTCATTCACAAGCACAAGGCACAATGACCTTTCCTGTCACCCACTGCCGTAAGACGCTCTTCGTCGCCACCGACGAACCCATGTTGCTCGAAGAATTGGAGCAGAAAGGCTACGAGGTGCTGGACGTGCGCGCGCTCCCGCGCACCAACACGCAAGAGATTCAGTACGCCATAGCTGCATGGTTGCAAGGCATGGTGGAAGGCACCATCGCCCCTGACGAAGAACGTCGAAAGACGCTGGAACTAGAAGCGCGCCTGCATGGGTTGTTGGTGCAGCAGACATCGAGGACCGAGACGAGTATTTCTTTGGATTCACAAACCATCGACAAGCTGCTAGACTTCGGGCCGAGCAAGCATACGATGCATAGTGTCTCGATGAAGCAGATCGAACACGCGAAGCTGGAAGCGATTACGCCGGGGCTGGAGAAGGACAAATGACCACACGCTACACACGTATCCGAACCAACTTCGTGAGCTCGCTGGCAAGCGACTACTCGCGTCCGAACATCGACGAAGAGTTTCAAGAGGTGTCATCGACCGACGACGAGACGCCATACATTCCGGTGAGCGTCGATACGACTGGAACGACACTGACGCTTTCGCATCTCACGTCCTTGTCACGACTCATCATCTACAACGAGGACTCGACCAACTATGTGACGGCGCGATGGTTCGCGAGTCATGGGAGTCAGGCGGCGGTAGCTACGCCCGGTTGGGCGTTCGGGGAAGCCACGGACGACGACACTATTACGAGTCCAGCCGCTACCCTTCTGACGAACGGCGCGCTGGCTGGAAGATATGCGAGGGTTTCTAGCGCAGAGAACTCAGCGAATGACGGAACATTCCTCATCCAAACAGCTACATCAACGATATTGACCCTGACGGCTGCTAACGATCTTGCGGTCGTGGCCGACGACAACGCCGCCCTGATCGAATTCCTCTCCCGTAACGAGCAACGAATCCTCGCGGGCCAGTACATTGTGCTAACTGCGGCGCATGTCGCGTCGAACCTTCTCCTCACCGCAGACACGGCGGCATGTATGTGCCGAGTGTTTTATGCTGGCACCTGATGAAATCCTTCTGCGATGCAATCAGATAGTCGAAGAGGCGCGTTTGATAACGCCCTCGCTGCCCGCGTTCAATGCTGTGTCGAACTTTCTTGAGGGTGCGCGATTAGTTGCGGACATCGTTAAATGCTGGCCAGCAGAGCGCCGCGAACTCGCCGTCTGGCTTGGAGAGTTTGCGATAGGATTGAAAAAGCTCGAAGGAAACTTCAATCGCGAAGTCGAGCGGGACCCCGGAATTCTCTACAAGCCAGCCCACGAAGTAAGTCTTGCGTTTCACTCCAGCAATGCATTCGTCCGCTACTTCAGGGCAGGGAACCGCACCAGTAAAACACAGAGTGGTTTCATCGAACATAGGTACGTTACTACAGGAACTCACCCCTATAGGCAATTCCTGAAACCGCCAGCGAGCACGTTCATCATCGGTGTGAACTTCTCGAAGTATGCGCCGAAAGTATTCGAGGCGAAACTTGTGATGGGGGAATCGGGCAACCCATTATCCCCACTGTTCCCGGAAAACGGGAAGTGGCTCTACAAGTACGACGAAAGAAAACACATCATCTATGTTGCTTGCGTTACGTGCGCGAACAAGGGAACGGCGCAATCGTGTACCCACGCGAAGAGTACAATCACGTTGTTCTCGGACACGGAAGGTCCGAACGTCTTGCAGGGTGGTCAGTACAATCTTGGGCATTTCGATGAGCACATTCGTGAGGACTTTTTCAGCGAGTCGATACAGCGATTACAGACTGTCCCAATGTCGTCGTTGATGCTGACCGGCACGCCCTTGTTAGGCAAAGGGTCGTGGGAACATCAGAAATTGACCAGAAGATTCCTCGGCGGGCCGAGAGTCAACAAGGTGGATGGGTCTGATAGGCCATACGTCTCGATACACTCAATAGATCAATACAGGGCGGGCCTATTTCCATTCGAGCAGATCGAAACATCGAAAATCGGGATGGACCCGTTCGAGATCGAAAGCCGAATATACGGCAGACCCGCATCCCTGGCGAAGCACAGCGTGTTCGATCGCTATGTCCTGCATGAGATGGATTCGTGCGTAAGACAATCTACTCAGTATAGATTGAAAGCCGACGCGACGATTGCAAAAGACCTGGACGGGTTTCTTTCGATTTGGGACGAGCCGACCGCAAGGGGTCAGTACATCATTGGTTGTGATGTCGCGGCGGGATTGACTGACGGAGACTATTCTTGCGCGAGCGTCTTGTCGTTGCCGAAGTTCGAGATGGTGGCCCAGTATCACGGGCACATGAACCCACTAGACTACGCTGTTGACTTGGCGCGGTTGGGAAAGTTCTACAGCAACGCGATGCTTGTCGTCGAGCGCACGGGCGGGCTTGGCGTCGGGACGATCACGAAGCTAAAAGAAATTGGGTATTGGAATCTGTTCAGGGAGTTGACCGATACGAGTCAAGTGCAGTTCGCACAAGATGCCGCATACGGCGTTGACACGAACATGCGAACCAAGGCGCACATGGTTTCGTGTTTGCAGCAAGTGATCAAAGAGCGTCAGATAAAGATCCCATGCGCCCAGACAATAGAAGAACTGCTCGCGTTCGGGCAGGAGATTACGCCGATGGGATTGTCGGTGAGGCTGAGAGGTGAGTCAGGGACTCATGACGACAGAGTGATGTCGCTTGTCATTGCAGTGTATGTTGCAGTAACTTACCCAGTCTATGACTTCAGGAATGAGATAAGCAGAGTGGTCGAGAAAGCGACGGAGAATTCCGAGAAGTGGGCCGACATACATCGAGAATTGGAACGAAGAGAAAGAGAGAGGAAAGAGTTATGGTAGAAGCAGCGATGTTGAGTTTGTCGTTTGCGTTGGCGTTCATGTCGTGCCTGTTCGCATGGCACGCGAAGAGCGAGGCCGATAGGTTGATCAAGATTACGATGGAAGCGTTCAGCCACATCAAGGCGGGGACGCTGACCGAGAAGGTGCTTGCGGATATGACGTATTCCGCACCGCGACCAGTCGTGAACGAAACCACAAAGAGTTTTGATGAACGCATTTTGTCTAACGGAAAGGCCAAAGACGAAAATGGTAACGAATGGGAAATCGCCTAAATGGATAAGAAAGATAAAACTGGTATTCTTGAAGGTTATAAGGAAGGTGAGATTTATAATCCGTCCGAAGACGAGAGGGAATTACTTGCGACGTTAATGTCGAGGTTCGATGAGACGCAGCGCAACAGAACATCGTGGGAATGGCGATGGGAAATCAATCGGCTCTATCTCAAAGGCGAGCAGCCTGTGCGCAATCCCATCACGGGCGAGGTGTCGCGGCTGTACCGTGAAGAGGGTACTCGGGTTGTATCGACCAACAACATTCTGCGCCCGACGTTTAGGAGCTTGCTTGGAAAGTTGACGCGAACGATTCCAACATGCGTAGTGATTCCGCCGTCAAGTGACCTGAGCGATATGCGGGGCGCGGAGATTGCGACCTCGTTGATCGATTTTCACCGACGACGGTTGCGCACGGAAAACCTTTTCATCGACACGTATCGCGACGCGCTGACGTTTGGGACGGGCGTGCTAAAGTTGTCGTGGGACCGAGGCGCGGGGAAACTCTGTGCGTCATGCCCTGAGTGCGGGCATGTAGAATCTGACGGGAAAGAAGGCGAAGAGTGTCCTATGTGCGCGTCGCAAGCGGACATGGAACATTCGCAAAAGACAGAGGCGATTCAAGCTGCGTATGCCTCTGCGGGCGAGCAGATGCCGCAAGAGATGATGGAACGCGAACCTGCGCCCACGATGGAATCGTTCAAGGAAGGTGACATTCGCGTTGAAGTTGTTGACCCGCGTGAGTTTTGGGTTGACCCGTCGGCGACATCGATCGAGGAAGCGCGGTGGGTGTGCCATCGAGTGGCGTTGCCCGTCAGCGTCGTGCGGCAGAAGTTCCCCAAGAAGGCAAAGTACATCGACAGCGAAGGCGGAATCGTCACTGACGCGCGGATAGTGTCTACAAGCCTGAACGGCATGGGCCAGTCTGCATTCAAGACAATGGACGACCATGTTTACTTGTTTGAATTCCACGAACGTCCGACCGACGAGCATCCAAACGGGCGAGTGATTTGGACGACATCGAGCATGGTGCTTGAAGAGATAGAGAGCCCGTATTCCGCGCTCCAACGATTGCCGTTTTACGTTTTCTATTGGGAGCGCAATAAGGGTGAGTTCTGGGGTGAGACATGGCTTGACCAATCGTGTGCGATTCAGCGCGAGTTGAACATCCTGCTCACGCAGTTACGCGAACACCGCGAACTAACGAACAGGCCGAAGTTGTTTGTGCCGATGGGGAGTCAGATTTCTGTCAAGGAGATTGACACCACAGCAGGGCAGATAATCCACTATAGTTCGATGGGCGGCAAGCCAGAGTTTGGGGTTTTGCCGATGTTTCCGAACTATGTTTACAGCGAGATCGAAAGACTCAAGGGCGACATCAGGACACAGGCGAGTGTCACCGAGCAAGAGGCGGGGATGGCGCGCTCTGACACGTCGGGGCGGTATGCGGCAATCATCGAGGCAGAGGCATCGCAACAGGTTGGCCCGGTGCTGAAGTACAACAGGCCGGAGTGGATCGAGTTGCATCGCGGGATTTTGGTCTTGTGTCAGTTGTTTTACACACAAGATCGCAAGTGGACTATTTTCGGAAAGGAACGCCCGCAAACATTTGTGTTCGATAGTTTGAATCTCGTTCCTGGGTGGGACGTGGATATTCAAGAGGACGACTCGTTGAGCACAAACCGAGCTATTCGTTTGCAGCAGGCCATGAGTTTGTTGCAGGCGGGCGTGTATACGAATCCGCAAACAGGTATTCCCGACATGAAGGCGTTCTCGCAGATGGCGGCGTTGAAGTTGCCGGGCATGGGGCCGTCGAGCAGCAGCACCGACCACGCGACAGCGGCGGCGATTCCGGACTTGATTGCGAATGGCGCGGAGTTTGAGCCTAAAGATTGGGATGACGCCGAGATTTTCGCAGAAGAATTGATGGCGTGGTTGAAGGGCAATGGGCGAAACGCGAACCCGCGAGTTGTTGAGCAGGTGAATGCGATCTTTCGGTTTTACGCCGAGAGGACCAGAGCCGCCATGGGGCAGCAACAGGCGCAACCGCCTACGCCAGGCAAGGGTCCCGAGCAGCAACCGTCCGGTATGGCCGTGAACATACCTAGCGAAGATACGTCGTCAGCGCCAGATGCGCAGCAAGAGATTCGGGGCGCGGACGCGAACGCTCAGGCAATCGCGATGAGCGGACAAAAACAAGAATCGTAAAATCGCCATTGACAGCTACGCAATTTTTGCGGAGACTGTGAATTAATGCACGGTCGCTCGCATCGTACTGCGTTGCGTGCAAGAACATCGGGTTACGCTCGTATGCGTAGGAGAAAAGATGAGTGATGCTGCTGCTACAATTTCTGACTTGCCGGATGAGGCTTTTGCTTCTGAGACTGAGGAATCTGAAGTTGAGACTGATGATTCTTCCGGTTCTGATGAAGTAGAAGCGGAAGCATCCGATAAGGCAGAAGACTTCTCTGATGATTCTACCGCAGAGGAAGAGCCAGAAGAAGAGGTCGAGGCGAAGGATACTTCTGAAGAGGAAGAGGAAAAAAAGCCAGCGCCCAAGGCAGTAGGCAATCGAGCCGAGCAGCGTATTCGCAATCTCATCAAGTCCAACAAAGAGACTGAAGCGAGATTGCAAGAGTTTACGCAACGCGAAGCGAGCATCCAACGGAATGTTGAACAGTTTGTTCAGCAGCAGCGACAGCAACAGCATGAGTTGACGAAACAGAATGCGGTGCTGATGCGCGAGTTGGAGATCATCAAGAATCAGCATGAGTTGAAAGAAGAAGAGAATTTGGACCCCGCCGAGAAGTTGATTCGCAAGATGCGTCGAGAGGCGTTGAGCGATGCGGAGCAAAAGATCGGGTCAGAGGTTCAGAAAGTCAAACAACAATACGATTCGCTTGTTCAAGATATGCAAAAGCGCGAACAGGCCGCCGCAAGACAGCAACGTATTTTTGGTTACGCGCAACAGACAGACATGGAAGTCAACAAACTCCTGAATGGGATCGACAAGGATGTTGCCGAGTCTATTCGGGAAGATGTCAAAACTTGGGTCCTGAATGCGGCGGCTGCGTCTGGGATTGATATTCCGGATTCTGCCCGCGAATGGGACCGAATTGCGCACAAGTATGTTTTGGCGAAGGCAAAACTTCGCTCGAAGGCGAGCGGAGAAAAGATGCAGAAGGGGAAGAAGATTCCTCAAGCTGCATCATCTTCTGTACCTGCAAAAGGCAAGGGCAGACTTTCTTACCAACAATCCGTAAAGGCGGGATTCAAGGATTCGCTCGATGCGATGATTTCCCGGTCTTTCGGTAGGAGTTAATTTCGATGGCAGGCGTTAGCATTGACAATTTTGGAGCAAGTTTCATTGAATACTTGCCGGGCGTGACCGAAACGCTCGATGACGTTGTGACTCTGCGCAAGTATTCACAAGAGCATAAATGGGAAGGCGATCATATCCGGTTTTACGTGCATGTTTCGCGGAACATTGGACATGGTAACACCGAGGATGGTGGGGCAATTGCTGCCGCAGGGAAGCAAGGCTACGTTCCTGCGCAAGCGTACCGGCGATTCTATGCTGGTGCCGTTCAGATTACTGACGGCGCGCTTGCGAATGCGGCCACCAGCAAGCGTGCGGCGATCGACGTTGTTTCGTCCGAGTTGCGCGGCTTGATGGAAGATGCGGCCAAGTACCAAGAGTTCATGTCGTATCAAAACGGAACCGGAGTTGTGGGACTGTTGGGAACGGATATTGATGGAACCACTTGGGGCGCGACCGATGCGCGCCTTATCCAAGATGGTCAAATCTACGAGATTCGCGACGCCGATGACATTTCTGTTCTTCATGGAACCGTTACTATTTCTTCGGTCGCTCGGGCTCTTGATACGAATGGTGACTTTGCGGTGACTTCTGCGGCGGCGCTTCCTGCCGCAGCGGTTGCTGGCGACTTCATCGTTTGGCCCAACGCAACGAATCGTTGTGTCACTGGGCTTTTGTCCATGATCGACGATGCGGCCACCACGTTCCAGGGCGTCAATACTTCGACGTACCCACGTTATACGAGCCCCGTGCTTGACAATAGCGGGACGTTGCGGCCGCTGACTCCAACTTTGTTTCGGCGAATGCTCGCGATGTTGAAGTCGGAATCAGGCAAGGCTGGTCCGGCGAGCGGCATCAAGGTCATTACGAATAACTGGCAAGGCATCGAAGTCGAAGAGCTGTACGAAAGCGAGTTGCGCATTACCCCAGATTCAAAGTCTGTTGGGGTCGCGGCCCCGACTTTCATTAGTTCGTTCGGCAAGATTGTGGTTGAAACGTCGCATGATTGTCCGTTTAACACTATGTTCTTCTGCAACTTCGATGAGATTTATCGAGCCGTGCAGCATGAGCTTGATTGGCGGCGGGACAAGGCAGGCGGAATTTTCCAGCGTTCGCGTAACTCACTTTCGTGGGGCGCGGAGTGTTTGGAGATTTCCGAGTTCTTCATTAAGCAACGCAATAAGTGCGGGCGCATTGATGACCTGAGCGAAACCGTTGCGAGTGCGTACTAACTAGACTTGATTGGTTGGGCGTTGCAAAGGTGACGCCCGATCGGTTAAGGAGGAAAGATGTCTGGACTTAGATTGTACGGCAATCTTGATAGGGTGAAAGGTCGAGCCTATAGCCTTCAGCAAGGTGCCGTGTTGGTTGGAGAAGAGACGGAAGATCCCGCATCACTCGACGATGGCGTAGGGGAAACCCTGAGCATGACCGTCGTTGGTGCCAGGTTGGGGGATGCCGTGATTGGCATTGCGCCACCGTATAGTCTGCAAGGGATTACTTGTAGCGGGTATGTTTCTGCGTCGGATACCGTTCAGGTACGTTTGCAGAATGAAACTACCGGCACAATCAATCTTGCCAGCGGTACATGGCGTGTCGCTGTCCTTAAACTTGTGAATAATCCCTAAAAAGGGAAGGAAAAGAAGAAAATGGCTACTGAAGAAAGACGATTCGCTTACTGCGATTTTACCAAAAAGAAAGAACACTTTTGGGTTGCGAAGACCACAGGGGAAGTTGCCACTGGTGCAGATACCCAAGTTGACTACGCTTGGATTGGCGGAAACTACTTTGAGTTGTATCAAGGTGGAGCGAATGACGAGTTGGCAGCCGGTCAGTTTATTCCGTCCGCTACAGGCTGGTTGGTGCCGCTGGACGGTGCAGGCGCGACTAAGGATCATATTGAAATCACTCAAGGGATCGTGACCGGGGCAACGACTCCCATGAAGTTCACGGTAGGCACTGATGCCTTCTACATGAAGGTGAAAGTCGAACAAACCACATTGAACAAGATTTTGTACCTTGGATGCGGGTTTAGGAAGCTTGGGGCGTATACTGTCACGGCATCTATGCAACTCGCGGCAGATGCCATCGCCGTATGGGACGAATTCGCTGGCATTGCCATTGTCGATAACGCCGGGACGCTGAAGGGATTGACCTCGGTTGCAGGCTCAGACGTGGCGACGACTGCTACTGCTTCTCCAGCTGTCACCGGGACAGCTATCACGCTTGAGACTTATGTTTCTGCGGCTGGTGTTGTTTCGTTCAAGGTCAATGGTGCTTCGGACGTTCTTTTAGCTGCTGCGACTGCTGCAACACTCACGTCCGGGCAGGTTGTTATCCCGACTGTTACGGCCATACGTGCGGTTGGGGCTACTGCAAGTGGAACGGAACTTGTTTCTTACGAATGCGGACTGCAATAAGGAGAATGACAAATGGCTGCTGTTCAAGCTAAGGTTGGCGAGTTTCGTCCAGCCGATTCGGTTTATGTTGTTGACCTGACCACGATTCAACCGGGTGCTGCGATTGACGTTGCGCATTCTGGGCCTTCGGGTGCCGAAGTGTTCAAGGTCGATCACGAAGTTGTTGTGAGGCCGACCAGTAATGACCCTGTTGTTATCCGTCACATTCGCGCAAGCGATGTTGCGGCGAGCAATACGGCGCGGGTTGTTGTTGATACTATCCCTGGCGGCGACCTCGCGGGCGCGACTGTTCGGTTGTACTTGTACTTCATTGCTCAAGGCTCTGGTGGCATCGGCTAATGGAACCGCCGAGCTGGGTATGTCGTAAGGTTGCTGAGGTTCATCCTCAGGCCAGATTGGCTTGGGATGGTGATCTCGGCAAATACGGGCTTATCCAGCTTTATTCCAAGCGCGATGCGTCAGCTACCTTCAGAGAACCGTGGAATTCGCGAGGGCCGATCTTCAGTAAGTCGGGCCGTCCCGCCCCTGACTGGGATTTGCTCTCGCGGATTCCAATTTACCTGATTGAGTTGAACTGGCAAGACGTTCATTCGGGCAAAATTGTTCAGATCGTCAAGCGATGGGTGCGACCAATCGCCGCCAGAATACACGAAAGCGCGCTTGAAAAAGGCAAGGCCACCGAGAGCAAAGTTCAGGACATGGAAGGCGAGCTTGCGGCTAAGATCTACAAGGAAGGCCAGGCCAACGGCGCTGGTGCCCCTATCGAAGCGCGCAAGTTCTACAAGAAGCCTAGGAACAGTCTTAGGCGAGAAGCGGGCGAGCTTGACTTCACCAAAAAACACCTACCCGTCGCACCTCCCGGTGGTTGGAAAAAATACCTAGACCGAGACTCAAAGATGGATAAAGGGCTAGAACATGAATCTGGGGCAACTCAGGGATAAACTGGCCTATATCGTTGGATTCAACCAAGGCCAAGTTCAGCAAGATTTCGTCGGCCCCTCGGCCAATACGAATCAACGCCTCGATGACGCGCTGAACGAAGCGTACCGCGAAGAATGCGTCCTGGCGAAGCAGAATTCCTCAAGGGAATGGTTCTACCGAACACACGCATTCACTTGGGCGTCTGACGCGGCCACGATGCCGATTCCTGCCACGCTCAAGGACAAAGACATAGAATGTATCAGGGACGATACGGCGGAGTCTCCTGGGCCAATCGTAGGCAAGTGGGATGGTTTCTCGCCTGGGTCCGGCCTGTACCGCGTCGATATGGACACATGGGGATGGTACCCAACCCCAAATGCGTCGAAGTCCTTGGTTGCGATTTATGAGGCAGAGCCAGAGGAGCTTGTTCAGGATGGTGACGTGATCGCGTTGCTTCCGTCGCAGAGCCATGACTTGGTTATCTGGTCAGCCGCGCTTATTCTGAAGATGGTCGCGGACGAACGCTCGCCTGAAATGTGGCTTGCCAGGCAACAGGCTCTTAGGTTTCAGTTGTGGAAAACATTGACCTTGGGGCACATTCGGCAGTATCCACCTAACTCGATTACGAATTGGAATTCAGGAACAGACAGAATTTACTAAGGGGAGAACATGATCAAACAAGTTGCTTTGCGGAACCGTGGCAGGATCGAACAGTACGTTGTTGTCGAAGGGAAAAAGCACGTTTTCCCGCCGCAACAAGTCAAGGTGTTTGATGCTTTGATCGCTGATGCGTTCCTAGATCGCTGCGCGCCGCATGTCGTCAAAGAAGGCGGTATCGCTTCGATCGAAGACGATCATTCCTTTGGTGATCGTGTTTGGTTATATAATACGACCGGGAACCCCGATGAAATAAAAGAGATCGAGGTCAGCGTTTACAAGGACAAGCAACACGTAAAAGAGAAGATTCCAAACCCCAAGCGAATCCCGTTGACAGTCGTTCGCAAGATGGGCGGCGGTCAAGTAACGGCCATGGGTAATGACGGCGAACAAACAGCGTCAGCCAGACCACCGCGAGAATACTTGGTTCCTCCATACACGCGAAAGAGTTTTCCCCGCCATGTCGCGGATTGGTTTTTGAATCGTGATGCGATTCAGGAAGTTCCGCTAAGGGGCGCTGTCAGGACCGCAAGGGCTCCGGGGGACTTCGAACCGAATGACGGTTGGTTGCTCGATGATTTGCAGATTTACGGGACACTCGTTAGTGCGTCTTTCGTTGCTGTCCCGCTTGAAGCGAAGCTGCGAGAACTGTACGACATGAAACAGTTTACGCGACTTGAGGACTTGATTGGCGGGTCGATGTATGAACGCAAGGATTTCGAGGAAATCATTGAGGACGCAAAGGGCCTTGTCATGAAGCGGTTGTTCTTTCTCGTGTCAAATCCGTTGATGCGATTGCCGACGCGAGACGAGTTCGAACAAGTTCGTAGTCAAATTGATGGTGTTACCGAAAAGAAACGAGGTCGGCCCCCAAAGGCTGAGTCGCAAGCGGTTGGTTGATGAGAAACGCTCTTGAGCGCATCACGATAAATCCTTCAGGTGGGCTCAACGAACAGTCCGATTCTGCTACTTTAGACCAACTCGAAATTGCCGAGAATGTTTGGGCGCCGAACGGCAGGATTGAATCGAGGCCGGGGTTCGTTGGGGTGATGAGTATGCCGTCTGCCGGTACGTCGTCGGGTGGTCTTGCCTCTGCGTTTTATTGCGAAGATGTTTCGGCGGGAACGTGTACGGTGATCAATAACCCGATTGCAATAACGAAAGGTGTTGCAAGAACAGGAATCGCGCCAGCAGCCGTTGTCGCTAGCGATCGGTTGTACTCCAGGTACCTTAACACGATTGTTCATTCTTCCCTTGATCGCGGGTCAGTCAAGATTTTTTTAGACGATGCCAATACGGCGAAAACATACTATTTCGCCGAATACTACAACACCGATGGCGACTGGAAGTTACTTACGGTAACGCAGACTTCGTTTTCTGGATTATCGAATAGCGTTAGTGGGTTTTTTAATGACACAGAAGGTTCAGGGAGTTTATTGCTTCAGTATGCCGTCCCTTGGGATCTTGCTTCGGCTGTCACACCAACAAACCTTGCCTCTCTTGGTATAACAGATACAGGGGCTTGGATTCGGTTTACGTTTCTTGATGCTGACGTGGTAGGAACCGTGGGAGACGTAGATTTCCAATTCGGGTCTGGCTTCGGTGGCCAATATCCTCCGAAAGCCGTGTTCTTCTCTTTCCCGAACGGAAAAAAGAGATTCAACTATCTGAACACGTGGCGTTCATTCAATGCGTCGGACATATTCTTGACCGACAATCGCGAAGCATTCATGTATCCTGGGACTTCTCCGACGATACCCGGCGCTACGGTCGTCGAAAGAGTTGAGCCAGGCACTATGGCCGATGTCGTTGAGTATGGCGAAACATTCATTGCTTTCGAGAATAAAGTTTACAGGCATACGCCAATACAAACGGCAGGCGATGATGTTTCGATCATTGCAACCGTCGAGGATTTAGATTTCGCAGTCGGTACAAACGCTCCATACGATCCTGCTTACGTTTCACAGTTGAGCGAATTTCCGAGATGCAAATACATCGCACGATTTGACAATCGACTTTGGGCCGCAGGGATCGAAGGCGAGCCAAACAAGATTCGATGGGGCGCGGCGTCGCCGTACCACAAGGTATGGCCGTCGTTGAGCTTTGAGATTGTGTCGTCGTCGGTGGATTCTGCGATAACCGGGATGGCCGTGTACGGCGAGCAGGTTGTCGTGTTCACCAGGAATTCAATTTGGATCATGGTAGACACCGGTGAGGACGAAGTTTTTGGACTTCAGACCTATGTTCCAAGGCAGGTTGTTTCTGGCATTGGTTGCGTCGCATCGGGAAGCATAAAGCAGATTCGAGGGGAATTGATTTTCTTGTCCGAGAGCGGCCTTTATGCATTCAACGGTTCCCCGATTCCAAGGAAAGTTTCACTCGATATAAGAACCGGTTCGGATCGATTGCTGAACACAATCGCCGCTATCCGCCGTGGGCAATTTGCGATGGCCCATGCAGCGAATTGGGCATCACAAAACCTTTACTTGCTCAGTGTGTGCGCTGGCCCTGACGAAAAGAACAACACAACGATTGTTTGGGATTATGACGGGGACACGTTTTGGATTTGGACTGACTTTGAAGTGAAGATGTGGATCGAAGACAAGGAGAGCGACGACGGGACGATCTACTTCATGGACTCGGACTCGAACGTAATGCAATTCGGAGTCGGTCAAACTGACCACGGCGCGACAATAACATCAACAATTAAGACGCATAGAATTGCGAACGACTTCGCAGAGAAGAAGCGAGTCAGAGAAGTTCGTGCGTTGTCTACAAACGCGACAAGATCGCTTACCGTCGAGGTCGTCACAAACGATGAATTGTCCGGTGCGTCGGGCGCTCTGACCTTTGTTGACTCAAACGACAAAGATTGGTCGAGTTTCAATTACGCTTCCGGTGCAGCGACTGATGATAACTTCGATACTGAGCGACGTTGCAGAAACAGGCTTGAGTTCAGTCGAGACTGCGATTGGTTCCAGGTGAAAGTCACGCACAATCAGAAGTACCAGAAGTTCAAGTTGTCGTCCTTGATGGTCGGATTCGAGTCTCTTGGGGCCAGGTAATGGCGCGAACTCTTCAAGGTGGGCGCGGCGGTAGAACCGGCGAGGACCGCTACCAGAACCAGCAAGAGAGTTGGGAACGTAGGGCGGACAGTCTCGACGAGAAGCAGCGTTGGTTTCTTAGCAGGACCGTTGACACCTCGATGTCACCATATCAGGCGTCCATCGGTGAGTTCGTCAGGTGCGATCCAGGTACCGCTGGCCTGACGATCAAACTTCCTTCTGCTGCAAGGTTCCCATCGAAGGTCATCGGCATCAAGAACGTGACGGCGAATCTTGGTGTTGTGACGATCCAGCCGTCGTTTGGCGAGAACATCGATCGAGTCACGTCAACCACGATTGAAGGAAGCGGATTCTCGGTTGAGCTGGTGAGTGATGGCACGGAATGGCATTCGATTAATGCGGTGATACCTGCGAGGCCACGAGCGTTTTCCGTTGGCAGTTCGACCGAAACACTCGTAAAAAAAGCGTGGACGAAAATCCGCTACACGGGCACTCCGTATTATAACCTCGTGCATGGCGCGGAAACTGGTTATGACGCGTTTGCGTACAAATATGTTGTGCCGTCGATGTCGGGAAATGATGCGTGCTACCGGTTTTTTGCGAGCGCTAAACTTGTGGCGACAACGACAACCGAGTGGATACAGCTAAAGATTGTTTACGATACATCAACCGATCTGGCGATCGGACAGCGGGTTCACAATACGCCCAGCGGAACAGATGTTCTGATCGCGACCGTGGAGGCCGATCGCGCGATTCTCAACCTGAGCGCGGCACACGACATCGAGGTTTACGCCTGGCTCGAAAATTCGAGCAACCTTGCAATCGCAGACACGCCTTCGACGTTTTTTTGCGGCGAACAAATTCATGAGGGCAACTTATGATTTGTTTTTGTCAATCGACAAGTTCACGAAAATGCATGATAGTAGGTGACAAATGGCGACTCTAACTTACACAAATCCAACCCTCACGAACCCTGCCAGCAAGACGCAGATCGAGCAGAACTTTACCGACGTACAGACCGTTGTGAACGGGCAGCTCGCCGATGGGAACATTGTCGCGGGGGCGAACATAGGCGTCACGAAGTTGGCGGCGTCGCTTCAGGAATGCTTCGTTGATCTTATCGTGAGAAACGGAATAGATTACGTTCTGGGTGGTGCGATAATCAACTCCTGGCCGATTGCCGGAGCGGCTTTGCCACTCGGAAAAATCGTAATGATACCAGGCAGCGACGGAGATACTAATTGGATCGCAACTGATGTTTCATGGGTCTGCACGGACCCTGGCGGCGCAGGAGTAAAGTTTGACGTTAGATACGGAAGTATCGTTGGGGGGGTTTGGACCAATGCAGCCTCTGTTGTGGTTGGTATTCCGATTGGGGCAAACAGCGGAAAGGCTCTTGAGGATGGATCTGTTTCGTTACCCTACGCTGCTGCGGCACGCGGGCTTGCGATAATGAGTGCTAGTGCCGCAGCAGATGCGGCTCTTATTAACGCTCTTGGTTCTTTTTTGTGCGTAACCGTGCGCCTACGTCGCGCACTACAGGCGGCTTAACATGCCAAGTTATCAGCTAGGACAGAGTTATGGTCAGGTGGCAGCGAAGCCTAAGAATACGGCGATTGGGCCGAATACGCCAGGGGCACCTCCATCGGCAGTCGATCCGACGACTTCATTCATCGGTGCCTTGAATCGACACAAGACCGGCGCCGGCAACGCTTACGACACGCAAGCCGATAGTATGTGGAATGACCTATACGGCAAACAACAAGCTAGTTTGCCGGGTCAACTTCAAAACGTAAACGCTCAAACCGCACGCGACACGCGACTTGCCGCAGAACGCGGTCGCGGGTCCGCTCTAGGTGGAAGCACTGCGATGGGATTTGGAAAGGCCGCTCTTGGTGGCCAACAAGCAGAACTCAAAGCACGTCAGGATAACGCAAGAAAGAGTCTTGAAATCAGAATGACACAAATCAACCAACAGATTCAGCAAGCGACACTGGCAGAAGATACGGAACTCGCGACAAAGCTCGCAAACGCGATGGCAGCCGCACAACTACTTGCTGCTCAGATCGAGAACGGGTCAGGCATGGACCCTGCCGTTGCACAGGATCTAATCGACCAACAAATGGGTAAGTGATATGCCGGTGTTCTCGATCAACAAGAAGCCGCAACAGAATACTGTTGGCACGCCATTCGTGAATAATCTCCCGCAGAGTCACGAGTGGAACAAGATCCTACCGCAGAAACCATCCGGGGCGGCGTCGGCGTCACTATCTCCCCCGCCGACGCCACCACCCGCAGAATCGCAGCAGGCAGGCGAGCCTTTGTCGGCACACGGAACCCTTCCAGCCAGTATCCAATCGCAGGCAAACGTATCCGGCCAGAACTTTGCTTCGCAGTATTGGGATACCCCAGAAGAGACACTGGCAAGACAAAAAGTTGGTGAGTACGAGTCGGGGCTTCCTTACCAAGAAAAAGTCGATACGATGTGGTCGGACATCTACAACGATTTGTATGGTAATGAGGCGACGGGAGGATTGAGCCAGGTCGACCAAGACATCAACTCGACCAATGCCACTATGGGGATCGCGGGAAACAGGTTTGCTCAGGCCGGAATCGATCCTTCCGCAATGGCGCAAGCGCAACTAACAGGGAAAGAAACCGAGCAAAGAGCAAGAAACGAGAATGCAGACGCAGGGACCAAGATCCAAGAAGCTTATTTGGATCAATTATTGGCTCAATCCAGTAACGCCAAGAGTCGCGAGCAGCAAGAAAGCGCCCAGGCATTGGCCGATGAGACTAGACTCGGTATCGCCCTTGCGAAGAATCCGTGGACACCTACGGGCGAACAGTCGGAAGTTGGAACAAAATTCAAGGACGCTGAAATTGACGAAAATGGTTTTATGATCATCACCGATAAGCAAAGAGACAAGATGATCGCGAGGTCCGAGCGCCTTAGAAGAGAAGATGGAGTGACGTATTACTATGACGAAAAAACGGATTCAGAATACGGAGTGACTTCTGACGGGAAAGTTTTTAAGGTAAAAGGCTCCGGAAGGATTTGGTACAAATAATGGCAACACTCAAACAATACGAAAAACGACGTGAGTTGGCGCAACAGAGACTAATGGACGCGATCGAGGCCGACAGGCGAACGATTGAGGCTATCGCGGGAAAAAGGACAAAGGACGTAGAAGACGCAGAGTTTGAGAGGAGAACCCACTGGGGGACGCCCGCCATTCAGGGGGCGGGGCAAGGGGCGGCCGTTGGGGGTGCATTCGGCGGTCCCGTTGGGGCCGCTTGGGGCGCTCTCGGTGGTGCTACAATGGGGACAATCGCAGGCACGGCGGACGCATATAACGCAAGACGCGAAAGAGGCGACAGCAGGTTGAAGTCGATATGGGATACGTGGCTTAATCCAAAATCCATCACGCTTGAGCCATTTAGGGGCGTGGCCGATGCAGCTACGACAAGCTCAGGGACAGCGGCGGGGCAGGCTATCGCCAAAGCGATGGGGAGCAAAGAAGCAGAAAAAAAGAGATTGGCGGCCATGGCTACGGATAAGGACATCAATAATCTACGTCTAACTGGCGCGGGAGAACTTGGCGACACTCCGAGCACGAATCGTCTTGACGGAAGCAGAGATTTATCGATCGATAATTCGCTCGGCGATAGTTCGAGCCCACCTCCTATGGCTACAGGGGCCAAGCGTTTTGATCTCGAAAGCACTTACGGCGCAGATGATTTTGGAGAAGGATACAGCAATAACAATTTTCGACTTAACCCGAGCGAGAAATTCAGAACAGGAGAGGGGTTGAGCCAAGAAGAAATCGACGCGGTAATCGAGGAAATGCGACGCAGCAAGGGCAGGGTTTAACGTGAGCCTCAGCGGAAATGAACTTTTTTTCAAAGAGCTTGATAGGAAATATCAAGAAGAGGAAAGAAAGCGTCAAGACCTCATGAACCGAGACGCCACCATAGGCCAACTAGCGCAACAGTCTCGTGCAGAAAACGAAGCGCGCCAAAAAGAAGAAGGCGCTAAGGCGATGGACCTCGGCGAGATCGCAGCGATGGGCGGCCAACAAGCGCCCGTTATGGGCGATGAAAACTTGCAGCGCGAAGCCGAGCGCGGTTTCATGCGAAAGCAGGCCGAGCGCAAGATGGAGCATGAGAAGTGGGCCGCGCAAGAGGCCAGAGACGCCCAGAAGAAGCGCGACCAGGATGCGAGAGACCTAGCGAAGTATTGGTTCGATGTTGGGCTGAAGCGTGAAGAAGGGAAGAACCAACTGGAAAGAGAGAAGGTGAAGGGCGCCGGGAGAGGTGGTGGCGGTAAGGAGAAATCCGCAAAACTAAATATGATTTTGAGCAACTTGGAACACAGGGTTTCAAAACTGAAACCACGATACGATGACGATCCCGTTTCTCAAGAATATACCGACGCCTCTAAGGCGGAAGATCGCGTTAGAGAGGCCATATTCATGCTTGAGACAGGGCAAATATCCGAAGATCAGGCATATAAAATGGTCTACGGTAAAGAGCAGGAACAAGAAACGCCTCCTACTCCTCCTCTTGACGGGCAGGCGTCCGCGATGGGTATGTCACAATTCGGCAAGGTTCCTGAATCACAAATGAGTGACATTCTCAAAAAAATGGAACTATAAGTGGTCGAATCTGCCATGGACCCGGATGCCGATCTAAAGAGATCAGCATTTAGAAAGGCAGAGTCAGAGAATCCTTACCTTTCTTTAGACCAAAAAATCTCAATAGCGAACGGCATCTATCGTGAGATGAAATCACAATCCGCAACAAAAGCGTCGAGCTATCTTCCGTCTGTCGGGCCAGAAGCATACGAACGAAGAGCGAATCGTTTTCAGAGACGCGCAGCGGAAGAAGCCAGATCGACCATACGAAGCGGTGCTCATGATCTACGCAGAAAAGAAAGAAAGATTGCAGGTCTTGAAGGTGCGACGGATAACGATATTAAAAGAGAAGCATTCCGTCGAATTGAATCGGAGAATCCTGGCCTTGACCTTGATGGAAAAATCAGGTTAGCGACTGATGCCTACAGAGAAATCAAATTTGGGTTATCCGAGGATCTGCCACGGTTAAGGCGCGGGGCCATCGGAGAGTCCGTCAGGCAGGAAAAGTCCCTTCGCGCAGGTATAGGTATTCGCCCAAAGGGCGTCATTCCAACCGAAGAACAAATCGAAGCGCAGAAAAGTGGCGCTCCGTACACCCTGACAAAAGATCAATTAATTTCGCAAGAGTCTCCAAAAAAAGAGTCATTCTCTGAACTTACCGCATTGCAAAAAGCCCTAGTCGCGACACCTCATGGAGCGATGCTCCATGCCACTGACATCGTGAGGGCGCTCGCAATGCAGGGGATTCCAAAGAGCGAAGAAGAAGTCAAGGAATTGATCCTTCGATCTGGTCCGCTGACTCAGACGACAAATACGTTGGGCGGAAAAGCGTTATGGTCGCTCGCGGCTCCGGCGGCCACCGCCGTTGGTGGAGCGGCGACAGGAACACTAAAGGGGTTACAGGAATCAATTGGCCACAAGAGGGCTAATGTTGATTTTGAAAAAGCCGAAGACATCAAGAACATAACCGATGTAACGGATTTGGCTGGTCCTATATCCCTCGATGGCAGCGCCGTATCTCAGGCCATAAAACTTTTGTATGGCGGCAGACTTCACGGCGTGCCCATTGACGAAGCATTAGCGGCGTTTGGCAACCGCCCACTATCAACTTCAAAGAGTGTCGTTGAAAACGTGCTAAAGGGCGCCTGGGAAGGGTTCAAGAGTGGTGATTCGGGGCTCGCGTCGTTCGATAAGCAGGCAGTTGAAGAGATCAAGGTCGAATCAGCCAACGAAGCAATCAAGAGACTCGGACCCGGCAAATCATCCGACGAATACGCAAAAGAAGCAACTAGGCTGTTGAAGATCGCAATCGACAGCGACGTAGCCGCATTCGGCCTCAAGAATCCAGACATCAATCAATTCGTTCATGAAGTCATCCTCGACCCGCTCAACATTGTGAGCCCGCAAAAAGTAGCCAAGGTCGCCCGCATCCTTGCTACGTCAAAAAAGATTC
>ERZ1292632.1667-Hain-H43-01um-R2-1667-length-20742-cov-10_pt1 | contig 20742 bp, 21 predicted proteins | sample MGYA00564407_ERZ1292632 | MGnify/ENA primary metagenome ERZ1292632 (study PRJEB36523, sample SAMEA6512637) | groundwater metagenome | collected 2019-01-08 | study: AquaDiva: Metagenomics assemblies of 32 groundwater samples | reverse complement strand
TCACCCTTTGGTATCTGGACGGGACGATTTTAAAGCCCGTGGACTCGACTTGGACCATAGATGTAACGATACCGACCGACACCGACTGGAGAATGTCTGGTGATATGCTTATTGCCACCGGGACAGCTCACGCCGCCGGAATAGGGGATACCACCCCTCCATTTACTCTCACAGTTAAAACCGCTACCACAAGTGGCTATTTCGGGATTACCAATTCTGCCGATGGAGATGTTTTTATTGTCAATGGAAGCGGCAACCTCGGCATCGGCACGACAACGCCTTCGGAGATGCTGACTGTCTGGGGAGGAGCCTATTTTGGCACAAGCACAACGCCAACTTTATATGTTGCTTCCTCAACTGGCAGAGTCGGCATTGCCACTTCTTCGCCCGCTTACACTTTAGATGTCAACGGACAATTAAGAGTCAGGGCAACTTCTACTTTTGCGGGTAATGTTGGCATCGGGACGACTACGCCTTCAGGGGCATTACAAGTCGCAGGAGACGAGGTTAGAATAGGCGATGCTGGAACACCCACTTATGTCACAGGAGATGGGGACTTATTTGTTGAGCGTATATTGGAGGTGGGCTCTGTTTCTACAGAAGGCACCATAAGACTTATGGGTGGTGGAACTCTATACACTGGTTCCATAGCGTTGGGCAGGAGCGATATCACAAGTGTATTTGGAATTTATGCCTACACCGATGACTCGCTGTCGCTGTATGCCCGAGGCGACCAGACCACAGAAGGGCTTTCCGTTTACACCAAGAACGCCGCAGGCGCTGACACCCTAAGAATGTATATCTCAAATTTGGCAGATACAGCCAATCTAAGTTTCCAAAACAGCAATGTTGGCATCGGGACGAGCACGCCAGCTTATACTCTTGACATAGAGGGAACTCTGGGAGTAAGCGGCACCACTACTTTGTCTAATGCTTCCACTACCAATCTATCTATTACTGGATTACAAACTGGCTTCTTAAAAATAGATGCTTCGGGCAATGTTTCCACTTCTTCAATAGATATTTCAACTGATACCAATCTGGTGGCAGGCAGAAGTCTGACTATGTCAGGAGATAGTATGGAATTAGATGCCGAGATTTATCAAAAAACTCTTTCCTTTAATGTTGGCACTTCCACTAAAGAAGTTGTGAGTAAAAACAGAAATGCCCTGACCTTGACTAAGGCATATTGCTACACCACTGCTGGAACAAGCACAATGAATATCATAGAAAGAACGCTATCTAATTTGACTTCTACCACCACTTTACTGACGGCTTCCTTAAATTGTTTGAGTAGCAATCAGACGATAGCTTCCACGACTTCCTTTTCCGATTCGGCAATAGCAGTAGATAGTTTGATTGTAGCGACCACTTCTTCTGCCACCAGCACCGCAAGTGGAGGAGTTTACCTATTTTTGGATTACAACGTTGATGATTAAAGAAATAATGACAAAAATAAAAGAAAAATTAAGTTCTGCTAAAAGGTGGGTTAAAAAGAATATCAAGAAAGTGTTAATTGCTACTGGTATTGTTGGAGCGGTTTTGGCAGCAGAAACACTCATACAACCGACAATTCCCTCAACAATAGCAGAGGGACAAGTTATTTCATTCCCCTATACTGACGGAAATAGCAATGAGGATTTGATAATTTATACTGATAAACAAGTTTATACTCCTCTATGGGTTTGGAATGGGTTTGATGTCTATATGGCGGTCAAAAATAACAGCGGGATAAGCCAACCAGTTTCTTTCCAATCGTTCTTTTCAAAAAACTTCACCATAGAAAAAGTTGATATTTTAAATCCGACTGCGACCTCAACAATAAAAGAACCTATTTACCAAGATGTCTGTAAGGAAGTAATAGCGACAAGCACTAATGCCACTACTACCACCTGTTATCAAAAACAGACAGGAGAAAAAGACAGAGTTATCTTGGGAATATGGAATACGATACCGCAACAGCAATTCTCAAAAGAGGCATACGATAAAACGATTTTAGATAATAACATTCCAGTCAAGCAAAAAATCGGAGATAAAGTAGCAGGAAATTTTATTGATTATTCTTTGAAGGGCGAGTTTTCATATTATAAATTAAGAGTAAAAGCGAATGAAACATTTGACAAAGAAGAATTCTTTATAGAGGCAATTGGTCAGAATGGGGCATACGGGATTCTTGACCCGACAATCCTGACTGAAACGTTTAACAGCTATACTGATGGCGATTTGAACGGGCAGGGAAGTTGGTCTGGGAATGTCGCTTTTGATGTTCAGGGAACAACAACAGCGGAGGGAGCAAAAGCAGTAATAGTTCAAAGTTTAGCTGATAATTTTGTGGAAAAAACAGGAGCATCAACGACAGATGGAGCGATAGTTATCTATTTCAGGAAAAATTCGTGTTCTGATGGGCAAATTACTTTGCGTTTATATCAAGGGACTACAGAAAGCGTAACATTCTATATTCAAGAAGATTGTAATATTCTTTATATAAATTCAGCAGCAACAGGTGTTTCGATTGGGACATATGAGGTGGATGATTGGAATTCTTTCCAAGTGGAATGGAGAAGTAGTGATACAACAGTAAGGTATCAGGAAGATGGTAATGGTTGGACTGGTTGGGTAGCTCCATACTCAGCCTTTTCTACAGGTTTAGATAAAGTTCGTATTGGAGCTTATTCAGTAGATACTGCTTCTATTTATTTTGATTACATTGCTGAAACCCCGATTGCGGGAGCGGTAGAAGAAGCAATACAGGGACAAACAATTGATTCTTATTAGTTTATGCTTAAAAAAATCCGAAAAATATGCCAGAAGATACTATTTCAAAAGTCAACAGCGAACAAAATGCGAGATTAGCTCGTGTAGAAGAAAAAATTGATAATTTGGAGAAAGTACTAAATAAGTTTTTAGATAATGAATTCCCGCATTTCAAAACCAAAATTGATAAGAGATTCAACTGGATTATGGGTTTAGTAATTACGGGGATTTTGATTCCAATTTTATTGTATGTTATTAAATAAAAAAGAAATAAAACTATTTTTAATATCAATAATAATAGTTTTAATAGCTATGAGCCAACTTAATCTTCCATTAGACCAAATCAGCAAGAAAATAATAGAGAGCACGGTTGATGAATTTTTGGAGGACAAGATTTTTGACTTGGTCTGGAAGAAGACATTCCATTGGATTACTTTCTTTGAAAGTTTGGACGGATTTAATGTGGTAGCAAATGCTCAAAGTATAGACAAAGATGATGTAGCGATTTCTACCAGCGCCGTCAATGGGAACTCCGCATATGTAAGAAAAACGCCTGGATATCAAGGGCTTATCACCTTCTCGCAAAAAAGCGTCATGAGGACAACATTTATTATTGACAGCGTAGCCAATGTGACAGTTTATTTAGTAGTGGGAGGCACCTCTTCCGGAGAATATTATGGATTCAAAGTTGTGAATGATAGTTTGAAGGGGGTATCTTACGATGGGACGACGGAATCCACGGTATCCCTTCAGACAATAAGCGCGAACACATCCTATAATGTCGAGGCGAGATTCTCCCCTAACGATAAAATTATATTCTTAGTGAACGCGACAGAAAGAGGAGTATTGACCACTAATTTGCCAAGCGGAATATCTGCCGGAGCGGAAGCGGTCAATGTCAACCTTATAGAGTTCAAGATAACCACGAACACCACTGCGGCAAAGGAGCTTAAGTTTTCGTTCTTTGAATATCTGCAATCACGCAATATCTTAAGATAACATGCAAATCGCAATCCCTCCACAAGAGAGCAAGCAACACACCAAACCTTCCCGGGGCGAGCTTTTCGGCACCCTCTGGGCGACGAAAAACATAGACTTGGAGGTCAACAAGGGGAAGATAAGATTATCAGAAAGGATATATAGGTTGTTTGATTCCGGGGACGACGCCGACTTTGAACTGCCAGTAGCATTTTTAAGGAGTAATGCCGACGAGACAGACAGGTGGTGGGCTCTGGTTCAAGGAGGAAGCAATGGCACAGCAATAAATGATGGTCTACTTTTTAAGACGACAGGAACGAGCCCTTTGACGGGATGGACACAAGATTACGATGTGGTAAATAATCCTAATAGTCCCACCGCCGCCACAAGCGACATGGCGATATTTGGGAGTTCTGGTGGATACGACAGGTTGGTTGTAGCGACAGACACTAATCTATCAATGCTGAATTCAACTTGGACTGCTTCTTGGTGGCAGGGAACATTGAGTGGGACGGCTTTGACTACCGCCAAAAAGCATCTGCTTAATCAGTTTCTCAATCTTCTTTTAATAGCCAACGGAAACGCCATACACACCTTGGATGACAGCTTGGTCAGGGTGGAAAACAGGATAACCCTGCCGGACGAATACGACATAATGTGGATGGCAAACGACGGATTGAGAGTTTATATCGGAACAAGGCATATCCGGGGAGGAATAGGACTGATCTTTCCCTGGGACGGGACTTCAAAGACATACGACCAGCCATTATCTCCCGATTCAGATGTTTCTTATGCTGGTGGTGTTGACGAGAATGGTCTGATGCACACCATAAACGGCAAGGGGCAACTGCTGGCTTACGACGGAAACGGATTCACGGAAGTGGCAGCCTTGCCAATTTCAGATGGAAGAATGAGATGGATTAACAACCAGACGGATCCGATGATGGTTCACCACAACGGGATGAGATTGGTTGGGAATAGAATCCACATTTTGCTTTCTGCATCACCGAACGCTACGGGAAACGGAGACGACTTGATAGAAAACATGCTGGGAGGGATTTGGGCATATGACAAAGACATAGGATTTTATCATAAGTATTCATTAGGCCAATATGACGGTGCGACGGACAACGAATGGGGAGCAGGAGTGATCTGGCCGGTAGGAGCATTGATTGAGACGAATCCACAGCAAGGAAAATTTCTGGTAGGCTGCAACGTTTACAGCGACAATGAATCAACCACCATAAAGGCGATCCACACTTCGCAGGGAGGTTCGAGCGTAACCAACAGAGGATATTTCGTCACCCCACAGATCCAATCGAGCGAAGTGAGAGCTTTTTGGAAAAGATTAAAACTGGCATTCAAGAAATTGGAAAACTCCACTGACAGGATAGTGGTGAAATACAGAACATCTAAAGATTCGACTTTATACAACACCGCAGGATACATTGGGGGGATTGCGGCAAGCTGGTCTGATACCGACACAATCACCACAACGGACTCCGGAGCTTCGGTGGTAGTGGCCGACCAAGAACTGGAGATATTAGTAGGGAAGGGGGCAGGAGCAATAGCCCATGTATCTTCGGTAACTGAGGCAGGAGGAACCTACACAATCAATTTGGACGAGGCGATACCGAGTGCCTCTGGGAATCTGGCCTTCAGGGTAATGAACTGGACGAAGCTCGGTGAGATCTCAAGCCAGACAATAGACAAACAGATTTACAAAATAGCAAAAAGGACGAAGTGGGTTCAACTTAAAGTAGAACTGAGGGGCACGGCAACCTCACCGGAGATTGAGGAATTATTATTAGAGTTTAATATTTCAAAAAGATGAAAAGCTTCACAGAGCTTTACACTGAACTTCAGGACATAACTGGAGATTCGTCAACGGCACAACTGACTATTTTCAAAAGATGGATCAACGACACAGACAAACTGGTTTCGGCCAAGGCGCCTTTCTTATGTATGGAAACCACTGCTACAAAGACCACAGTGGCCTCGCAGGAGGGATACCAGATACCGAACACAATACAGAAAATCAGAAGCATCAAGATAACGCTGTCAGGAGGGACTATTTATAGACCGAGACCCGTGGAGGACCCGAGATACTGGGAATACCTCCAATCGCTCCAGGCTGGAGATTCAGATGCTACAAGATTATTTATGAAACAGGGAAACCAAATCTTGTTATGGCCTGAACCAGCCACTGCCGGAAGTACAATTACCATCAGAGGGACAAGAAGGTTGAGAGACTTATCGTTGGCTGATTATACCACCGGCACAATTTCCGCCGCCACTAATGGAGATGAAACTATCACTGGAGCATCAACTTCTTGGGCAACAAATAGCGTAGGCAATTGGATGAGAATAGATTATACTTATGGAGATTTCCACTGGTATGAAATAAGTTCGATTACCAGCACAACGGTTTTAGAAATGGTGAAACCTTTCGAAGGAACGACATTCACCGGACAATCCGAGACCTATACTATAGGCGAGTTTTCCTACATTCCCGGAGAATACCACCCCTTGCTTTTTTACAGGCCACTCGCTCTTTACTACGCCGGCCTGGAAGACCAAGCAAACGCTGAAAGATATTGGAGGATGTATGACGGGGGCAAGGAGGCTGGACTTTCAACCAGCACTGGCGGACTTTTGAAAAACCTGATGACCGAAGACCTTAGCAGAAACGAGGGGATTTATGTCGAGCCCCTCCAGACCGAGGAACTTTCAATCGAAGACTTTATTATTCCAAATGAAGGGATAACAATAGAATCATAAAAAATATGCCTCCCATAACTGATCCAACTAAAAAAAAGAAATTAAGCGAACTCGAGGAAACATTTAAACAGATACAGAAAAGTGCTGGAACACCTTTTGGTAGAGTAGCAAAAGAAGGAGTAATTGGGGCTGGCGGTGAAATGTTAATCAAACCAACGGAAACTCCAATCCTTCCGGGATTAGGAGGCGAGATTAAAGATAGGGCATTGGGGGCGGGAGGTGAAGAACCAAAAACGCCAGAAGAACTTCTGACAAAACAATTAGAAACAACTCTTACAGGATACGGCACCGCTCCGAGCCTGATCGAGGAAAAAGAACGCCTTGAAAAAGAAAAAGGAGTTTTGGGTATGAGGGAAACAGTCGGCAGTTTCGAGGAGGAAATATCAAAGACGCAAACCTTATTAGACCAGTTGGAGGACGACATCACCCAGAGGACTCGGGAATATTTGGTAAGCGAGCCTCAAAGAAGAAGGTTGTTGGTCGCCGAGCAAGAGCCACTCTTAAAGGGACTCGGCATTCAGGAGAGAGGGTTGGCCGGAGTCACAGGCAGACTGGAAAGGACGGAAAAGGACATCCTGACCGAACTCGGGCTAATAGAGAAGGAAAAGACCGAACCGCTGGATTTGTTTGAAAGGGAAATAAACATCAGAAGCAAGATTAAGGATTTAACTGACACGGAAATTCCAGGAGTGGTGAGTTCCACCTTTGATGACGAAGGGAACCTGACCATTGTGACGCAAGACCCAGACACTGGAGCATTCAGCACTCAGACCTTAAAAGGAGTTGGAGAGAAAGCCCAGAAATACCAGAGCATCAGTTCCTCGACCGACGACCAAGGTAATCTAACTATCATAGGCGTGACCCGGGACGGAAAGAGTGAGGTGATAGGGACATTCAAGGGAGTGGGGAAGGCGGAAAAAGTGGTGACTACCGACCAGGCAAGAATAGATGAAGCAACTACTTACTTTGATTCGGTTAAAAACGCCCAAGGAAAGGTATCGCCAGATGATTACATAGCAGCCCAAAGAGGATGGATAGGTAAGGGCGGGAACATCACCGATTTCAAATCGGCATTCCCGACTGACATGATTCAGGAGGAGCAATTCTTGACAAAGGATTGGTTTATCAAAACATATGGCGAAGATGCCTTGATCAAGAAAGCAAAAATGCCTATCAAGGAAGGAGGAGGAGAAAAAGGTGCATGGACTAAAAGCGGAAAGACAGAGATGAACGAATATCTTGACGATATTATGAAATCCGTTGAGGCATGGCGACAAGCCGGCAAATCCGACAAGGAGATATTAGCCGAGATGATGAAATAAAACCATGGCAATCAAACTGCCGAAATTACCAACTCTACCAAGATTGCCCCTTTTGGGATATAGGCCAGAGGGGATTTTGGGATTGGAAGAAAGGAAAGAAGAGCCGATCTTAAAAATGGAAGTGGGAGAAGGAATGACGCCGGAGGGGAAAGCTTTGGCTGAACAGAAAATAAGACAAGTGGCGGCCGGAGCTCCGCCATTAAGATTTGCTGAAGGAGGGCCATTGTTTCAATTAGAGAGCGAGGAAAAGATTCCGCCCATTTTACCAGAACTGGCACCAAAAGAATTTATTGGCAAACCCGAAAGCAAGATCGCAATGATTGCGAATACAATCCTTAATTTGCCAGAAACGACATTCCAAACACTTCCCTTTACGAGATTATTAAGACAACCGGCGCCTAAGCTATTTGAGGACAGAGTAAGATTGCTGGGGAATGAAGCAGTAGATTTTGTCAGAGGATTAGCGACGTGGGTGGCAAGAGCTGGAATTTCGGCGGTATCCTTATTAAAAGATGAACCAATCGAACAGCAAATAAAAAGTGTTCCTTTCTTGGAAGAAGTCCCGACTTACGAAAGAAGTGCTTATGAACAACTGCTGGCAGGAGTTTCTCCGTTAGAAGTCGGCATCGGGCTGGCAGCCGAGGTGGCAGTTACGGCCGGGATATTGGCCATTCCCGCCTTGAGGGGGGTTAAAATGGCCAAACCGGCAATCACCAAAAAGACAATCAGGGTTAATTTGACAAGGCAAGACCTTAAGGACATAACCGCCGGAGCAAAAGTGCCGGCAGACAAAATGACAGCTTTCCAAAAAGCGACTGAAGAAGGAATAAAACTTGGAACAGAACTAAAAAAAGGAAAACCAATTAGAGTAAAAATCCAAACTCCTAATGTTATAGGAGAAGTGCTTTATCGTCCAGTCGGCAAGGGATTGTTCGATAAAATCATTTACTATGCGGAAGAAACGAGATTGCCCGACTTGCCGCAATTGCCAGGATTAGTGCCGATTACTCCACGACCACGATTTGGATTAAGAGGACTTGAGATAGAGCCGATGAAGCCAGTGGGAAAACCCCCAGCCGAAAAAGGCATAATGACTACTGATGGGATAAAACATCTTGACCCAAAAGAATATGGAGATTTTACAACTTTTGTTAGAGATATAGAAAAATTAAATGATGCGACAAGACCTGTTGACGAAATTGAGTTGGCGAAAAAATTATGGGGCAACAAACCAAAACAAATTATAGAAAACATAAATCCAAAAAGCGTTGTATTGGCGGAAGAACCATTAAAAGTATTACCAAAAGCAGGAAAAGAAATCACAGAACCCATTATCATTGAAGTTATTGATGGAGTTCCAACCCTTGTAGATGGTCGCCATCGTTTAGCACAAGCAATAGCAAATGGTCAAAAAACTATACCAGCAAAAATTTCGGGTAAATCAAAAATACCCACAATTTCCAAAGGTATAATACCTCAAGAACTCCAATCCCTCGCCCAAGAAGCAAGGAAGTATAAGAGTGCGGAGGAGTTTGTGGGCAAAACTCATTCTAAGTTTGTCGCACATGCCGATACGCTAACTGCCGCCGAAAAGAAAATGGCCGATTTATTTTATGGATTAAAAGATAAAGAAGCATTCTATAACCAAGCAGTTAAGGGAGTAAAAGAAGTTAAGCCAGAAATAATAAAACCAGCAGTTCCTGAAAAGGCATTTGATTATGTTTTCAAATTTGAAAGAGCCGATGTGTATTATGTAGGGAAAGAAATTCCACCTCCAAATGAAGAAATAATAAAATCATTATCTAAATATAAGCCATTAAAACCAATTACTTTATACAAAGGATTACGGCAAACGAAAGAATTGGGATACGATCTTGCTCCTTCGGGTTATCAATCGTGGACAAAAGATAGAAAAATCGCAGAAAAATTTGGCAAAGTTCAAGAAAGAATAGTTGCTCCAGAAGAAATTTTAGTAGATACAACTATGATTCCAAGGGATGAGTTTCGTGCATTTATGGAAAAAAATTATCCAAGCGAAAGAATAACTATTGGAGTGGAAAAAGAAGTAATAGTGAAAATTGTTAAACCACCAATAACTCCTAAACCAAAATCCCTCGACAAAATTATCACCGAAGAAGCCCAACAGTTAATGGAAATGGAAGTAGGATTAAGAGGAGGATTTAAAATGGGAGCAGAAGGGTTAGAGATAAGAACAACTGAACATTCGCCAACATATTCCGCCTTCTATAAGGAACACGGCTACGGCCCGAAATCTCTTGAAAATTGGAAGGAAATAGCTGAGAGGGAGTTAATGGCGGGCAGGAGCGCAACAGGGCAGGCCGAGGCGTTTAGAGCGATAAAAGGGGTAGCAGAAGAGGCGGTCGAGGAAATCGATGTAAAAGACCTTTTCTCAAAAATAGAAGAGGATGCTGAAATAAAAAGATTGGCGGAAAAATCTTTAGTAAGCGATGCAGAGAAAAAGGAATTTCTCAAAACTTTAAACAAAGATTTAAGAAGTGCCATCCAAGAAAGCATAGAGAAGAATCGATGGCTAAGTCCAGCCGAAGTGAATGGCGTTGGCCGAGCATTGATGACCTTTCTTAGAAGAGGAACACTGGAACCGGAAAGGCAATTCTTAAAAACCGAGACCCAGCTATTAAAAGACAGAATCCGAGCCGAAGCCAGAGGAACAAGGGCAGGATACAAAGTCGCAAGACAAATAACAAGAAAAGAACTGATTAACGCTTTCAAAGATTCAGCCCAGAAGGCCCGGGACACAAGGGCCATCCTCCGGGAATACATCCAGCAGGAGATTCCATTGGACGAACAAGGAAAATTCCTGACCGCACTGACCAATGATATCACCAAGAAAAAGCAGGTGAAAATCCTTTCAAGGGTGGAAGTCCTAAAGGAGCAGATTAAAATACGGCAACTGGTCAGCGAACTGAAGGAAGTGCCAAGAGGAAACATCGCTGTAGATTACCAGAAAAAAATAAAGGAATCATTGGCCGACATCGATTTGGTAAAACCGACTGAAAGGACATTGGCCAAACTAAGAGGGTTGAAAGATTACATCAGCAGAGAAGGAATACCTCTTGGTATAAGCCAAAGCAGAATAGACGCACTCGATAGATTGACTAAAAAGAACATAGCAACAATGACCCCAAAGGAGTTAGAGGAATTAAGAAACACCATTGAAGTCCTACGGAAATTAGGAAAATTAAAATACGACCTAAAGTTTAAGTACAACCAAAGGGAAAGGAAAGTAGCTCTTGATAAATTATTAGCATCATCTCGCAATATCGATCCCCCAGTCAAACCCATTGAAGGAAAGTTGGGAACTATAGACACTTACAAGGTTGGGACGACTAAATTATATTACGAGACATTAACTCCAGCAAGAGTAGCAGATACGATAGACGGCTTTAAAAACTACACTGGAGAAAACGCAAAATATGTTAAGAGATTAGTTGCGAAAGAAACCCAAGCAAAAAAAGAAACTCAAGAAATTGTAATCGGGGCTTTAACCGAAGTCCAAGAATTAGGGATTAAAGAATTAACTCCTGAACAGCAAATAAGGATGATGATAAATATTAGGCATAGAGAGGGGGCATACGACCAAGTCCAGACTTTGCTTGAAAGAAACAAGATGACGGAAATCCCAAAGATTACCGAAGCAGAAGAAAAAATCATAGAGATATTAAGAAAATATACCAACAAACACACAGACGACATAGCCGCCATTTCCGAAGAGATAGAGAACAAAATCTTCAAAAGAATTGATGGATATGTTCTTCCGCTTAAATATGAAGGAGAATTTAACATTCTGCCATCTGAAACCATAGAGCAAACCAGGTACAGAACAACCCAAACATTCAAGGGATTTATTTATGGAAGGCAGAAAGGTGTAACCAAAACTCCCCGGACCGACATCTTCGGGATATTCGATGAAGCCATTAATGAACAACAGTGGTACATAAGAATGCAACCGGAACTGGAAAATATCAAATACCTTGTGAAGTCAAAAGAATATGTTGAAAAAGCCGGAGAACTCGCCTCAAATACTTTCTGGAGATCATATATGGATGTAGTCGCAAGAAGAGGATGGAGTGCGACAGCCGGATCAAACCCGATGTTAAGAAGCACAAGAATCAATATAGGCCAGGCAGTTCTGGGATATAAGCTAACCAGTTTTGTTATGCAACCATTCGCCATCTTTGATGCTGTGGCTTATGCCCAAAGTAAATACGGGGCAACAGCCGCCTTGGAAGTATTGAAAGAATTCTCTAAATCGTGGTTAAACCCTAAATACGCCCAAAGAATAATAGCCGAATCTCCAGCACTCCAAGTAAGAAAAGGAGGCGAGGTAGCGATAGAGGAAATTTACGATGCACTTAAAATCGAACCGACTGGAAGGATAGCAAAGTTGATTCCTCCGGCCATTCTTAAAAGATTAAGGGGATACAAAAGAAAAGGTTTAGTCGCTTTACAATGGGCTGATGTGACAACTGCCGCCGGAGTCCAACAGGGAATAGAAAATGTTTTAATAAAAAGAGGGATAGCAGACACTCATGAGGAAGCGGAATTTTTGATGAATATGGTAAGCGCGAGTTCCGAAGTGACTATGAGACCATTAATCCTATCTAAAGGAGAGGGAGCGAGGACTGTTTTCACATTCCAGACTTTCTTCTTGAATAGATGGGGTCTCACTATCCACGATTTAATAAGATCAGGATTGCTATCAGGGAAACTAACTGCGAATTGGGGCAGAAAACTTTCGGCCCTGATAGGATTGGCGATTATGATGGCAGCCAATGTAGCAGAATGGAAAGCGAGAAAAGCCATATTGGATATTACTACTGACAAAAAAAGGAAGGCACCTTCAACTTTATCTTTGGTATTGACGGCAATTCCCGAGCAGATTCCGCTATTAGGCAATATGATTTCTTCATTCATAAATTACGGGAACGCCGGATTCGACTTCCCATTAGCCAGACAGGTGGAAAACATCATCGCAGGACTCGGAGTGATCACAAAAGAAAAAGCCCCAGCAAAAATAAAGGCCGGACTAAGGGCAGTTGAAGCCGCCATAACTATCGTTGGGGGAATACCAGGGACCACACAATTCTTCGACATATTAGAAGGTATATTCTTCAAAGAAGAAAAAAAGGAAAAAGGAGGAATGGGTTTGCCAGGATTGCCAGCGTTACCATCGCTTCCAAAATTGCCATCATTATCATTCTAAAACTATATGGAAGAACTATTAAAAACAATCGCCAAAATGATAGCGGAAATCCAAAGGCAAATAAATGTGTTGAGGAATTTTATCTTGCCACCAAAAACCCCAGAATACATAATTTTACACCATACCGGCGGAACAGATGCCAATCCTTTGACCGATACCAGCCATCATACTTTTGAAATTGTCAATGAGTGGCATAGGCAAAAGTGGAATTTCCCAAGCCAGTTATCTAAAAGCGGAGAAATGGCTAAAATAATAAATCATCCTCATTCATATATAGGTTATCAATATCTGATTACAAAAGATGGAACAATTCATCGTGGACGTTTAGATACGGAAGAAGGGGCTCATACTATCGGCCAAAATAAAAATAGTGTGGGAATTGCTTTAGCGGGCAATTTTGATAGACCATTGACTTGGCCAAATAACAAACCAACCAAAGAACAGATTGATAGTTTAAGAGTTTTATTGACAAATTTAGTGGTGAAATACCAAATCCCAATTAAAAAAATCTTGCCTCACCGAAATTTCGCCAAATATAAAAGCTGCTTCGGAAACAATCTACCCGATACTTTCGGGCAAGATATTTTAGCATAAAGGTCGAAATTTAAAAATTAGAATAAACAAAAAAAATGGAAACAAAAAATATCTTAAAATCTAAAATGTTCTGGCTGGGTGTTCTGAACGTAGTAATAGGGGTTCTGCAGTACGTATCTGGCTCTGTTAATGACGGGACTGCGATCACGACCAATGGCATCTTGATAATCATTCTTCGCTTCTTGACAAACAAGCCAGTTACCTTAAAATAGAAGATAGGATAATCATTAACCAATAAAAACTTATGATATTCTATTTAAACGACGAAAATAATACTCCCGAAGGAACAACTCCAGGAACCCCGGAAGAGGAAGAAAAAGACAAGGAAACTTCAAAAGAAGGAGAGGAGGAAGGAGAAGTTTAGCACTTGACAGGGTTTTTGGCTGGAATAGAATAGAAGATAAGAGTGGAAAACTAAAATGGCCGACAAACAAACAAAAGCAACCGCAATCAGAAGTCCCGCTTGGCAACTTTGCGGTTGTGGCGGGACTTTTGATTTAAAAATATGAAAACTATTTTACAAAAAGGAGATATTGTCAAAATTACTGAAGGTTTCTTCAAGGATATTTATGGTGAATTTGTTGGAATATTGCCAAAAGGAAAAGAAGGAAAAAAATATGGTTGGAGTGGAGGAACAAATCATAGTTGGTTAATAATTAAAACGATTCAATTTGGTAAAATTCAATTTGTTCCCTGTGATGAATTAAGTGTTAAAAAAGCTATTCAAAAATGTTGGTATTGTCAAAAAGTTCTTAATCTTTCTCCCGAAGAAATGGGGGATTATGTTGTTTGTAATGAATGTCGGGCAGAAGATAAAAGTGGCAAATACTTCCATTTTGATAAAATGAAATGGTTAAGAAAAAAACCTGAAAGCTGGAAAGAATTAGATAAACGAACAAAAGAATTTGAGAAATTAAAAAATTTATGAAACTACAATTCTCATTCTTGCCAATACCAGAAGAAATAATGAAGAGCAAGGCAATAAGCGATGGAGCCAAGCTTCTATTTGGGATCATAGCGAAGGTCAATTTGGAAGAGGTAAGGTGGCGGACAAAGAAACTGGCGGAGAAGATGAGTTGCAGCGATAAGGAGGCGAGAAACAGAATCAAAGAATTGAAAGACAACAATTTGCTCATTGTGAGAAGGACTGGTCGGGCGAACATTTACCAGATAAATCTTCAGCTGGTTAACCTGATCCAAGGGAAGGAGATAGGAACGGGCGTGCCGATCAGATCGGCACCTATTGTGCCTATCAGATTGGAAGACAGTGTGCCTATCGCTACTATATGTAATAAAGAATTCTCTTTAAAGAATCCCCTAAAGGGGAGCAATGGAGTTGCCCTTCTTAGAAATTACTTTACTGAACGATGTAAGCAATTAAAAGGATTCGAACCAGAGATGGCATTCGGAAAGGAAGGAAAACTGCTCAAAGAGAAACTTAAAAGATATTCGGTTGAGCAGTTGGTAACACTAATCGACCAATTTTTGAACTCCAGAATCGGTGATGATTTAGGATACACTTTAAGCATCTGTCTTTCGGCGCCAGTAATCAATCAGTGGCTCGCCGGGAAGCTGGAGAAGCCGAAGAAGGCATATTACCGGGGGGATCCGATGGCACAACGAAATGGAAAATGGTTTGTTATTCATCAAGGCGAATGGTTGGAATTCGCCGGGCAAGAAAGCGAGATAGAATTTAAATGAAATGTCTTTTTTGTGAATTAGAAGAATTAAAAATTAAAGAAAAATTTAGGTCTTAATGAAATCCTTAATCCTCTCATTAGTCATAATTCTAACTTTGTTTATCCCGATTTTTTGAAAATAGTTCTTTTCTTGCTGGGCTTGGGTAGAGAAGTCAAAAAGGAAGCGAAGTGAAATATCCTTGAGTTGAAGTATCTTCGGCTATCAACTTATAAAGGTTCTTCTCAACTTATAAGAACTTCGGTTCTGCCCAGCAAAAAGCGAATTATTTAAAAGCCGTAAAAAATTATGAAAAAAGATAAACTAAAAGCAGATTGGAAATTTGAAACAGAAATAGGATTTATGGGATACAATAGGCACGGATATAAGGGTGCTTTTCCTGATAAGGTTGAGGAAGTAATAAAAAGTTTGATTAAATCTCCTTGTCTACATTTGTTTTCTGGCACTTCAAAAATAGGAGAAACCAGAATAGATTTATTAAGACCAGAGGCAACTCATAATCAAGATGTATTTGAATTTCTAAAAACTGACGAAGCAAAAAAACAATGGGAATGGTGTTTATTAGACCCGCCATATACTATTTTTAACCCAGAACAGGACTTGAAAGATTATGCCGATAAAACTTCTATCAGTGCTTCTATCCCAAAAAGAAATATTTTGGCAGATTTTTTTAGAAAATATTGTAAAAATATTTTATGGCTTGACCAATGCGCTCCATTACCAATAGGATTTATTAGAAAGAAAGTTTGGTTTTTTTTTCCTGGCGGGTATAGAACGATTAGGGTTTTATCTTGGTTACAAAATTATGGGCAAAAAGAATTATTTTAATTTTCGGGACTAACCAATAAATTATCAATACCCAGCGAAAAAAATGGAAAGTGATTTACATAAAAAATTGAAAAAGGAAGCGGTGGATTGGCTTAACCAACTTGGTTGTAGTATAGTTGCGGAAGAAGTAAGTTTTCGTGGTGATTTATTTGATGTGGTAGGAATCAAAGACAACGGGATTAGTTATTGTATTGAGGCAAAAGCAACCCAAGAAGATTTAGATAAAAATAGACAAGTGAAAAATGTTTATTCTCAATGGCGTAATAGTTTTAATTTTTGTTATCTTATTTTACCAGAAGGAAGACTAAATCCAGATTGGGAGTGGTTAGATTGGGGAATAATTAGAGTGCCATTTGCCAATTACGAATTAGAGCATAAGTTATCGCTACACATAGAAAAGAAATCCAAAAGATTTGAATCACTTAAAACTTTTCCTGAAACAATAGAAATTATTATGGCAATAGCTAAAAGATTAACAAATCAAATTTACTATCAAAAATCGGGGGCAAAACCCTAAAAGCCAAAAGAAAATGAACTTGCCTCAACCCCTCTTTTAAAAGCCAAAGCGAGAAAAGAGCCAAAATCGGGGATTAAGCCAAAAAATGGCACGCCACAATGCCCGTAGCGAGGTTTAAAAAGGAAAGAGATAATAATCATCGTCTATTGACAAGGGACTTGACAAGGTTTCTTGGTAGAATATAATAAAAATAGAAAGTGGATAACTAAAAATTGACAAATAATTTGACAAAATTATGGACATAAAAATTATTGATATAATAAAAAATTTAAAAGAACTTACACCCAGAGAACAAGCAATTTTGAGAATGAGATTTGGATTAGATAATGAAATAACTCATACATTAGAAGAAGTTGGAAAGGAGTTTGGTGTTACAAGAGAAAGAGTAAGACAAATTGAGGCAAAAGCATTAGAAAAAATTAGGAATTTTAAAGGTCGAACGAAAAAATAACAATTAAAAAACAATGCCAACAAAAAGCGAAATCAAACAAATCGAAAGAGTATTCAAAAAGCCAATTTCGAAAGTAGAGGAAATAGACATTCCTTCCTACATAAAACAGCGGAAAGAAAAAGAATTCAACAGCGAGATGAATTTGATAAATGAATTAGAGCGAAGGGCCGAAGAAATCGGCCAAGAAAATTAAAAGTCGAATAAAAAACTAACTGGGTTGCATTCGGGGGAGGGGGTTAACAAGAGTGAGCGGCAACGCAGAACTCTTCCTTCCCCGAATAACCTAAAATAAAATGACAGAAAAATACAAATTATATGGAGGTAAAGTAATCCTCGAGTTCGACGAATCAAAGCACATTTATTCAGTAGACGGCAAACAGGTTTACGGAGTCACCAACATCACAGGAGTCCTTGATAAGCCAGCACTTCTCTACTGGGGAGTGAATCAGGCAGTAGACTTTATAGAAGCCAACTTGAGGCCCGGAGTGGCGTTAGATGAAGTCCAGATAAAAAATCTCTTAGAGGGCGCAAGAATGGCTCATAGGCAAGTGAAAGACAAGGCGGCCGATATAGGCACCCTGATACACGATTTTATCAGCAATTATCTCAGGGCCTTAATAGGGAAAAAAACGCCAGTGAGAAAGCCAGTCAATACCGAAATGAAGAATGCGGTTGACGGATTCTTCAAGTGGGCCAAAGAGAACAGTTTGAAAGTCATCAGAAACGAGCAAAAGGTTTTGAGCAAGAAATGGAAGTATGCCGGGACGCTGGATTTAGAAGGAATAGTCAGTGGGAAGAGGACAATCATTGACTTGAAAACTGGAAACGCTTTATACCCCGAATCTTTCTTACAAGCTTCGGCCTATTTGAAAGCCCGGGAAGAAGAAACAGGCAAGGAATATCCAGGAGGCGTAATTATACTAAGATTGTCAAAAGAAAATCCAGAAAAGAGAATCAAGGCGTTTGAGGCCATAAAAGATGAGGATGCCGAAACTCATTTCAAATGTTTCCTGAATTGTCTCTCAATTTACAGATGGAAGCAGACAATGAGGAAGCAACAAATAATCAATAACATTAACGGAAAATAATATGGAAAAATTACAAAAATTAGTTGAGAAAAATCCGAAATTCAAATCAGACCGTAGCGAATATCTTAAACTTGCGGTTAAAGAGGGAAATGCGGTCAGGGGCACTGGGCCACATCATGTGAAATTGGTCGGTTGCGAAAATGCGACCAATAAGGATTATCAGACGCAAAAGGAAGTCAAGGGGGTAAATCTCTTGTTTGAAGAGGCGGGATTGGTCAAAAAATACTTCATTCCTACCTTGGGAGATGACGGGAAGTTTCACTATCTCATTGAACGATTCGCTGAGATAGAGGAAGGGACTGACCTTATCCTCGAATATAAGAGGAAAGAGGGAAGCGTCAAAGGATTCATAGATGTCCAGTCGCCAGGAAAGGCGAGTAGCGATTCTGGAGAAGAGGTGATTAGTATAGATGAGGGCGAAAAATCCCCGAAAGAGGATGTTGAGGACGAAGAAATACCTGTGGTGGAGGAGTCAGAAGAAGAGATAAAGACTGAAGATATACTATTCTAATATGGTGGAATTGCTTAAAAAGATTCTGGAAAGGGACTCGGTGAGAAAATGGCGAGTCCCTTCCAGAAGCGAAAAAGGGAAATACCATATTGTCAGATTACTTATTACCGGGGAACTGGAATGCGACTGCATCGCAGGTGGATACGGTAGGTTCTGTCGCCATAAGCAGATCGTGGGAGAAAGATTAACGAAACAAGGCATAAAGTTCAAGGCCGAAGGGCAGATGAAAGTGCCGGGAAGCTACTAAAATGAAGAAAGAGATAGTTAAAAATTTGGAAAATGAGGGATGGTATTATTCTCTTATTGACGATTGCCAATCTATTCTAACGGAAGGAATTTGGAATTACCGATTAACTTTAATAAAAACATATCATTTATTAGGTCAAAGAATATTAGAAGAGAATAATAACTTCGAAAGGGCAAAAATATATGGAGAAAAGATTGTGCAACATGTTGCACAATCTCTGGGGAAAAGCACAAGGACTATTTTTCAGGCGATACAATTCGCCAAAAAATATCCTAATTTAGATCTCTTGCCAGGAGGAAAAAACATCAGCTGGCATAAAATCTGTATTGAATTATTGCCACAACCAAAAACAACAAGTATTTCACTGCCGGAAGGCAAATATAGTGTAATTCTGGCCGATCCTCCTTGGACTTATGATAATACAGGGGTTGAAGGTGCGGTAGACAAGGAATATCCGACAATGACTATTCAGGAATTATGCGATTTGCCGATTAAGGAATTGGTTTCAGAAAACGCTGTCTTATTTTTATGGACGACAAATCCTATATTGGAAGAATGTTTTCCAGTAATTAGAAGTTGGGGATTTAATTATAAGACAAATTTTTGTTGGATAAAAAAGAACAGAAAAACTGGCATAGGATTTTATGTGAGAGGAATGCATGAACTTTTATTGATTTGTATAAAAGGACAAATGTTGCCTGAATTTATTCCTCTTTCAATAATTGAAGAAAATGCGACCGAACATAGTAAAAAGCCAGAAATTTATGATTTGATTGAAAAAATGTATCCTAATCAAAAGTATATTGAGTTATTTGCCCGGAATAATAAAAAAAGAGAAGGATGGAATTATTGGGGCAACGAAGCGAATGTATGAATTGCCAGATAAACAAAATCCAAAAGGAAAAAGGTCAGTGGGTTGAAGTTGTCTTTCCTAATGGTTGGCATTGGATTCCTTCGTTTGAGGAAATAAGCACAATCTTAAATCTAATTGGCCAATGCGAGGATGATAGATACATAAATGGCAAAGGTGCGGATATGGTTATTGAATTCTGTAAGGATGCTATCATCGGAATTCCTTATGAAGAGTTGAAAAAGAAGTTTCAACTTCCAAAATAAGTCGATTAAATAGGAGTTTTCGGCTAATAATACTTATGCCAAATGAAAGTGGGAAACGTCTATGGAAAACTTCTTCAATCCAAAATTCCATTGGCAATGCCAGAAGCACAAAGTAATAATCTCAAAGGAAGTTTCGGTCTGTCCCTTCTGCCTTCGGGAAGAAAAAACAAAATTGCCGGGAAAGAAAGAAATAATTGACTATAAGAAAAGGTGGGAGGAAGCGAAATTAAATCGGGAATTGAAGCCACCGGAATTAGAGCCATATTCAATTTCGGGGACAGAAAGGAGAGAAGTCAGAAAAAAATTGAAAAAGCAATTATTAACCCTAACCCAAAAATAAAGAAATGAAAAAAGGTCGGAGAAAAATAAATAAATAAAAATATGAAAGAAATTGAACCAACTCAACGCTTATTGAATAGTTTTATGAATTATAGAGGTAAAACTCATTGCTTAAAATGTGGTCAATTATTACCAAAAAGAATGCAAAAACCTGTCGCAAAATTTTATCTTATTAAAGAATTAAAAGATGGAAAAATGATTAAAGTGCGAATGATTGGCAGAAAAACGCCTTTAATTATTCATAGAGATTTTTTTAACTTAACCAAAGATTAA
>ERZ1292632.1666-Hain-H43-01um-R2-1666-length-20742-cov-25_pt1 | contig 20742 bp, 16 predicted proteins | sample MGYA00564407_ERZ1292632 | MGnify/ENA primary metagenome ERZ1292632 (study PRJEB36523, sample SAMEA6512637) | groundwater metagenome | collected 2019-01-08 | study: AquaDiva: Metagenomics assemblies of 32 groundwater samples | reverse complement strand
TCTGTTTTTGTAAATATTGGGGGAAGCCATTTATACGTTACTCCTTCAGACGGAATAATTTCCGTTTCGCGGGCAGACCAAAGAATTTCAAAAGAAGATGTTGAAAGGGTTTTGCAGGCAACGCGGGCAATTAATATTTCTTCAAAAAATGATGAAATTCTGGACGTTTTTCCAAGAGAATTTATTGTTGACGATCAAAAAGAAATAAAACAGCCAGTTAATTTAACCGGCATAAGGCTGGAGGCAAAAGTTCTTCTGCTTTGCGTTTTTTCTCCTTATTTTATAAATCTTACCCATTCTGTTTTAAATTCAAAATTGCACATAGACGATATTATCCCCTCGCCCTTGGCGGCGGCAAAAGCTGTGCTGACTCCCCAGCAAAAAGAATTAGGAGTGGCTTTAATAGACATAGGAGCCCAAACAACAAGCTTGGCGGTTTTTGAAGAGGGAGAGCTGATGCATTTAGCTGTTTTTCCTATTGGATCTGCAAACATCACAAATGATATTGCTATTGGATTAAAAATCGAAGTTGCTGTGGCAGAATCCATAAAAAAACAGCATGGCACCTGTATTTTTGTCAAGACAGATAAAGAAAAAAGCGATCACGATCCAAAGGGTACCCCGAAAAAGATAGAAATATTTGACGAATCTTCTCCGCTTTTTTTTACAAAGAAAAATTTAGTGGATATTATAGAGCCCAGAGTTTCTGAAATTTTAGACTTGATACAAAAAGAACTGAAAAAAATTGGCAGGCAGGAATTGTTGCCCGCAGGCATTGTTTTGACCGGCGGAGGAGTAAAAATTCCAAGAATAAAAGAGCTGGTAAAACAGCAATTAAAGCTTTCATGCCAGATAGGGACTCCAAAAGGCATTGAGGGCGTTGAAGCCGACCCTTCTTTAGCCACAGTTGTAGGATTAGCTTTGGAGGGGGTTGATTTTGGGGCAGAAGAAGGTATACTGGGACTTATCAAGGGATGGTGGGCAAAATTAAGAAAAATGTTCAGGCTCTTCATTCCTTGATAATTTTATGAGTCCGCAAATTAAAGTGATAGGAGTTGGAGGGTCTGGATCCAATACGGTTTCGCGCATGGCAAAGTTTGACATACAGGGCGTGGAACTGATTGCTGTTAATACAGACGCGCAGGCTTTGCATTTTTCAAAAGCAAGCCAGAAAATTTTAATTGGAAAAAAAATTACCAAAGGCCTTGGCACGGGAATGGACGTTAATTTGGGAAAACAGGCCGCCGAGGAGAATAAAGAAGAATTGTCAAAAATTATAAAAGGGGCAGATATGGTTTTTGTGACTTGCGGATTGGGCGGAGGCACCGGATCTGGGTCCTCTCCAGTAATTACCGAGATTGTAAAAAATCTTGGCATTTTGACTGTAGCGGCTGTCACAACTCCTTTTTCTTTTGAGGGAGCCCAAAGAAAAAAAATTGCAGATACTGCTTTGGAAAATTTAAAAAGCAAGGTTGATTCTTTGCTGGTAATATCCAACGATAAGCTTTTAAAAATAATTGACGAAAAAACAACTGTTGCAAACGCTTTTTACATGTGCGACGAAGTTTTAAAAGAAGCGGTGCAGGGAATTACAGATTTAATTTTGGCGCCCGGAATTATAAACATTGATTTTGCTTCAGTTCTGTCAATTATGAAAAATTCAGGCAGAGCGATGTTCGGCGTAGGAAAAGCCGTTGGAGAAAACCGCGCAATTGAAGCCGCAGAAAAGGCAATCAGTTCTCCTTTGTTAGATTTTTCAATAAAAGGGTCTAAAGGAGTTTTGTTCAACGCTTCTGGCCAAGATATAACTTTAAACGAAATTCAGGAAGCCGCAAAAGTAATTACAAAAAACGTTGACCCAAAAGCCCAGATAATTTTTGGGGCGGTAAAAGACAATAATCTCAAAAAAGGCGAGATAAAAATCTCTGTAATCGCCACAAAGTTCTAGTTTTTGTTAAAATTTTTAAAGTTTTCCACAGAAATAGGCTTCTAACGGGGCTTGACCTGCTTTTGTGGCGGAGTAAAATAGAGTAATCGTTGCTTAATAATAATTTTTTCTAAAAAAATATTAGATAACGGGTCTAATTGGCAGGGCCCTTTTTTATCCCCAAAAAAAGTAGAATATCATATCGCATGGAAAATCATATTTTAAAAGTTGAAAAGAGAGATGGAAGAATTGTTGATTTTGATCAGGAAAAAATTGCCAATGCTGTGCATAAGGCAGTTGTGGCAGCTGGCCAGGGCGATGGCGAGGTCTCAAAAAAAGTTTCTGATAAAGTTATTCAGCTTTTAAATCGGAGATTTAAAAAAGGGGAAGTTCCGCACATTGAACAAATTCAGGACATTGTTGAAGAGGCTTTAATGCTTGAAAACCTGGTTGAAACAGCTAAGGCTTACATTCTTTACAGAGAGCAGAGGACAAAGATTAGAGAGGCCGGCAAAGTTGTTGACGATTCAAATGAAAAAGTTGACAGCTATCTGGCGGAATTGGACTGGCAGGTTAAAGAAAACGCCAATATGACATTTTCTTTGCAGGGATTAAACCAATATGTGGGCTCTTACATTTCAAAAAAATATTGGCTGAATAAAATTTACCCAAAAGAAATAAGAGAGGCGGCTGCCAATGAAGATTTTCATATTCATAATTTAGAATTGTTGGCTCCTTACTGCGCCGGCTGGGATTTATACGATTTTTTAAAAAGAGGTTTTGGCGGAGTTTCAGGAAAAATAGAATGCATGCCTCCAAAACATTTAAGAACCGCTTTGGGGCAACTGGTGAATGTTTTATTTACTTTGCAAGGAGAAACAGCCGGAGCCAATGCTGTTTCAAATTTTGATACTTTGCTTGCCCCGTTTATAAGATATGACAATTTAAATTATAAACAAGTAAAACAGGCAATGCAGGAATTTTTATTCAACTGCATGGTGCCTACTAGAGTTGGATTTCAAACGCCATTTTTAAATGTTTCTTTAGATATAAAATCCCCGGCATTTTTGGCAAAACAGCCGGTAATTATAGGAGGCGAGGCGCAGAACGAAACCTATGGAGAATTTCAGGAAGAAATGAATATGTTTATTAAAGCTTTTTACGAGGGCATTATGGCGGGCGATGCCAAAGGCAGGCCGTTTACCTTTCCTATTCCAACGGTTTCAATTACAAAAGATTTTGACTGGGATAATCCTAATTTGGTTTCAATGTGGGAGGCAACGGCAAAATATGGAATAAATTATTTTTCAAACTTTATACACTCTGACATGAGCCCCGAAGACGCAAGGTCAATGTGCTGCCGTTTGAGGCTTGATAACAGGGAATTATATAAGAGAGGAGGCGGATTGTTCGGTTCTTCGCCGAAAACAGGAAGCGTTGGCGTTGTTACAATTGATTTGCCAAGAATTGGATATTTGTCAAAAACAAAAAAAGATTTTTTTGACAGGCTGGGAAATCTTATGAATTTGGCAAAAGAAAGCTTGGAAATTAAAAGAAAAACGCTTGAAAATTTTATGGATAAAGGTTTATATCCATATTCAAAGCATTATTTAGAGGAGGTAAAAATTATGCGAAATTGCTATTTTGGAAATCATTTTTCAACTATTGGCATAATAGGAATGAACGAAGCCTTGCTTAATTTTTTAGACGAAGATATCACAACTGAAAAAGGCAGAAAGTTCGCATTAGAAATTTTAGATTTTATGAGAGAAAAAATGATAAAATTTCAAGAAGAAACCGGAAATTTGTATAACCTTGAGGCGACCCCCGGAGAAGGCACGAGCTACAGGCACGCCAAAACAGACAAAGAAAAATATCCAGATATTATTACAGCCGGCACAGCCGAAGCTCCGTATTACACAAACTCAACTCATTTGCCGGTTGGTTTTACAGACGACGCTTTTGAAGCGCTAAAATTGCAGGACGATTTGCAGGCAAAATATACCGGCGGCACAGTTTTACATTTATTTTTAGGAGAAAAAATTGCAGATCCCAATATGGCAAAAAACATGGTGAAAAAAGTTTTTGAAAAATTCAAACTGCCGTATATAACTCTTACCCCCACTTTTTCTATTTGCCCTGCCCATGGATATTTGTCGGGCGAGCATTTTGAATGTCCTCAATGCACGGTAAAACAGCCTTGCGAAGTTTATTCAAGGGTTGTGGGATATATAAGGCCGGTACAGCAATGGCACAAAGGAAAAAAACAGGAATATCATGAAAGAAAAGAATATGTAATGCCGGAAGAATCGAAAAAACCAGCAGAAGAGCCAGCGTTGGTATAAGAAATTTTAAAACTCCTTTGCACAAAAGGAGTTTTTTAGTACAATGGATTCATGATAATTGGAGGGCTTCAAAAAACAACTCTTATTGACTATTCGGGCAAATTAGCTTGTACCGTTTTTTTGTCTGGGTGCAACTTCCGCTGCCCTTGGTGTTATTCTGCAGAACTGGTTTTGCCTGAAAAAATTATAAACCAGCCGAAGATTGATGAAAAAGTTTTTTTTGATTTTTTGCGCGAGAGGCAGGGTTTGCTTGAAGGGGTTGTAATTTGCGGAGGCGAGCCGACAATAAATAAAGATTTGCCCCAATTTATAGAAAAGATTAAAAATTTAAGGTTTTTTGTAAAATTAGACACAAACGGATCTAATTTTAAAATGCTTAAAGATTTGGCTGATGCAAAGTTGATTGATTATGTTGCAATGGATATAAAAGGGCCAATGGGCCCCAATTTTCAATTTTCAATTTACAATTTTCAATCAATTTTGGGTGAAGGAATAAAAATGCAAGATATAAACGAAAGCGTGGAATTTTTAAAATTAGGGAAAGTTGACTGGGAATTTCGCACAACCGTGGTGCCAAGCGTGCATAAAAAAGAAGATTTTTTAGAAATTACTAAATGGATAGGCGGACCAGATGTAAAATACTATCTGCAGAATTTCCGGCCCGAAAAAACAATTGATCCAAGTTTTGAAAAAATAAAGCCCCGTAAAGACGAATGGCTGAAACAAATTGCAAAAGAAATTTCCCCGTATTTTAAACTCTGCCAGTTAAGATAAAAATTAATGACGCCGTCTAAAATACTTTTTTATTTTTGCATTTCTTTTGTTATCGGTATATTTTTTGAATCCATTATCAGGATTCCGCAATTTATTTTGTGGATTTTTTTGTTTATTTCAATTTTGTTTATTTTTATTTGTACTACTTTGTCAACGCGATCGCGAATACAAGGTAGTAAGCTAAATTACTTTGGTTACTTTATTATAGTAGGTTTTTGCTTGTTATTTTTAGTTTTAGGGATTTTGAGAGTGCAAATTTCAGAATTTAATATCAAAAACGACAAGTTGAGCAAATTGAACGATACTGGCCAAATTACATTAACCGTAGTTATTTCTGCTGAGCCGGATGTGAGAGATAATTTTCAAAAATTAAAGGTGGATGCCGACGGCAGTACGGTTTTAGTTACAACAAAGCGTTATCCTGAATATAAATATTTAGACAAAATAGAACTAACAGGAAAATTAGAAACTCCAAGCGTTACAGATGAATTCAATTACAAAAATTATTTAATGAAAGATCATATTTATTCTGTGATGAATTTTCCAAAGGTTGAGCTTATTGGAAAAGTCCGTGGAGGCCCGGCCTCCGCGATTTATTCTGAAATACTGTTTTTAAAGCAAAAAATCAGGGAAGGCATAAGAAGTAATTTTTCCCCTCCCCAGAGTTCAATTTTAGAAGGCATGGTTTTGGGAGACAGCGGAGCCATGAATAATGATTTAAAAAATAAGCTGAATATTACTGGGCTTCGCCACATTATTGCCGTATCGGGAACCCATGTTGTGATTTTAAGCGCCATAATTATGTCTTTTCTGCTGTTTTTTGGCCTTAGGCGCGGGCAGGCGTTTTATGTTGCTATAATTTTTATTTGTTTTTATATTATTTTGACAGGTCTGCCTTCGTCTGGAGTAAGGGCTGGAATAATGGGCGGACTTTATTTATCGGCCCAAAAAATCGGCAGGCAGAGCATGGGTTCAAGAGTGATAGTAATGGCTTGCGCGGTTATGCTTTTTATTAACCCGCTGTATTTATTTTATGATGTCGGCTTCCAGCTTTCTTTCTTGGCTGTTTTAGGACTTATCTATTTAGAGCCATTTATAAAACGATTTGTTAAATTTAGCATTGTTTCTACAACTTTGGCCGCCCAAATATTTATCTTGCCAATAATGGTATATAATTTTGGAAACATATCTTATGTAAGCCCCATAACAAACCTTTTAATTTCGCCGATAGTTTCTTTGCTGATGATTTTTGGTTTTTTGTCATCTATTGCGGGAGCCGTCTCAAATATTTTGGGACTGATATTTTATTTTCCCTGCTGGATTTTTTTAACTTATTTTGTAAAAATTATAGATTTTTTCTCCCAACCGTGGGCAATGGGAGTTATTCAAAATGTCCATTGGATTTGGTTGGTAATTTCTTATTTTATTATTGCGCTTGGAGCGAGATATTTGAACAAAAAATATAAAAATGGTGTATAATAAAATAACATGAATTTAGAAAATCCAAACAATAAAAGGGCGTGGGTTGTGGCAGCCGACATGGGATACGGCCATCAAAGAACAGCATATCCTTTAAAGGATATTGCTTTTGGAAACAAAGTTATTAATGCCAACAGCTACCAAGGAATTCCCAAAAAAGACAAAAGATTTTGGCAGCAGACCCGCGTTTTATACGAATTTATATCCAGATTAAAAAAAATACCGGTAATAGGGAATGCGGCCTTTTTCTTTATGGATAAATTCCAAAAGATTTTGATTTATTATCCAAGAAGGGATTTATCCCGGCCGAATTTCAGCCTGAAAAACATTTTTTATTTTATAAAAAAAGGCTGGGGAAGGGATTTGATTGAAAGGTTAAAAAAAAATCCCTTGCCGATAGTTACTACTTTTTTTACGCCGGCATTTATGGCAGAAGAAGTTGGATATCCAAATGAAATTTATTGCATTATTTGCGATGCAGACGTTAACAGGTCGTGGGCAAGCCTGAACCCCAAGAAAAGCAGGATAAAATATTTTGCTTCTAACACGTGGACGCGCGACAGATTAAAGCTTTATGGAGTAAGGCCTGAAAATATTTTTTTAACCGGCTACCCTTTGCCCAAAGAAAATATTGGAGGAGAAGATATGACAATTCTAAAAGATGATATGAGGTGCAGGCTTTTAAATTTAGATCCCAAGGGAAGGTATAGAAAAATGTACGCTCCCCTGGTAAATGGAACCTTGGGAAAGCTGCCGGAAAAATCAGATCACCCGCTGACGGTCATGTTTTCTATTGGAGGAGCTGGAGCCCAAAAAGAAATATGTTTAAAAGCAATAAACAGCTTAAAAAATAAAATAACAGAAAAAAAATTAAGATTTATAATTGCCACCGGCATCAGAAAAGAGCTGGCAAAATATTTTGCAGAAAATATAAAAGATTTAAAATTAGACGGATGGGCGCACATTTTGTCTGCCGATTCAGTTGACGAGTATTTTAATAATTTTAACGAGACGCTTCGAGAAACAGATATTTTGTGGACAAAGCCTTCAGAGCTTTCTTTTTATGCCGGATTGGGCATTCCAATAATTATAGCTCCAACAATAGGCTCGCAGGAAGATTTTAATAGAAAATGGCTTTTGCATATAGGGGCTGGCATATTGCAGGAAAATCCAAAGTATGCAGACCAATGGTTTTTTGATTTATTAAACGGGGGAGATTTTGCTGAAATTGCGATGCAAGGATTTATAGAAATCCCAAAATTAGGCGCATATAATATTGATAGAATTATTAAAGGTTAAAAATTTATTATTTAACATGGGCAGCTTAACTAAAATGCTATTTTTATTTTTAACAGTAATTTTTATTTTATTAGCCATTGTTTTTTGCTATTTTTTTATTGGTAAAGCAAAAGAACAAAAAAATATAACTTGGGGAATTGATTTTTCGCAGATGCAAGCAGAGAGCTTAAAACTTGATTGGAAGCAAACTTATTTAGCCATACTTGACAGCTTGGGAGCAAAAAATATAAAATTACATACGCAATGGGACTGGATTGAAGGAAAAAAAGAAAAATATTTTTTTGATGACATTGACTGGCAGATAAGCCAAGCTAAGCAGAGAGATGCAAAAGTTATTTACGTGGTTGGCATGAAAACCGGTCGCTGGCCCGAATGCCATATTCCTGATTGGGCAAACGGCTTGCCAAAACAGCAACAGCAGGAAGAACTTTTAAAATATATAAAAGAAGTTATTTTAAGGTATAAAAACAATAATACTGTTTTGGCTTGGCAGGTTGAGAATGAGCCGTTTTTTAATTTTGGGCAATGCCCCGGCTGGTATTACAGCGATAAAAATTTTTTAAAGCAAGAGGTCAATTTGGTAAAATCTCTTGACCCGTCGCGCCAGGTTATTGTTTCAGATTCGGGAGAGCAGTCAATGTGGCTTTCGCCAGCAAAAATAGGCGATATTGTGGGCATTACAATGTACAGGGAGGTCTGGTTCCATATAATAGATGGAATTGGCTTTAATGTGGATTTTTTTCTGCCTCCGGTTGCATATTCAAGGAAAGCTCAGATTATAAAAAAAATGTTCGGAAAAAATGTAATTTGCATAGAACTTCAGGCAGAACCCTGGGCTTCAGAGCCTTTTAGCGAAATTTCTTTAGATGAACAGGCAAAAACCATGAGTTTTGATAAGTTCAAAAAAAATGTTGAATATGCAAAGCGAACCGGCCTAGACACTTTTTATTTTTGGGGGGCAGAATGGTGGTATTGGATGAAAGAAAAGCAAAACCAGCCTGAAATCTGGAACGAAGCCAAAACCTTGTTTAATAAAAATTAACTTGTTAGAATTAGAGTGTATTAATAAATAATAAACTTATGGATGAAGATTTATTAAAAAATGCGGATATGCAAAAAATAGGGGAAGAAGGGGAAAAAATATACGCAGAGATTAAATCAAAATATGAGCCACAACATAACGGCAGATTTTTGGCCATTGAAACGGAAAGCAAGGATGTCTACCTTGCTGATAGTACAGTTGAAGCTATTCAAATGGCGAAAAAAGACCATCCGGACAAGGTTTTTTATGTGGTAAAAATAGGTTTTGATTCTGTTGAAACGCTGGCCAATTATTTTTTATGATAAAAGGAACTTTTTATAAAAATACTCCCTTTGTTAAAATTTCTATTGGCTGGAAGCAGGCTATGAGAAGTCCTTTTGTTGTTTTAGATACCGGATTTACTGGATATCTCCAAGTTACATCAAAATTGGCTTCCGAATTGGGTTTGGAAACTGTGGGGCTTCTTCCAATGAGAGTGGCTAACGGACAAATTATAAATGTTTTGACCGCCTTAGCTTTTGCTGATATGGAAGGAGAAAAGAAGTATATGGAAGTTTTGATATCCGACAGTCTGCCGTTGATGGGAATCAGTCTTTTATCAAGATTTGGTTATAAAGCAACGGTTGATTGCAAACACAAGACAATTGAGCTGGAAAAAGTCAGTTAAATAGAGATTATTATAAAAATTTCAGCACCCTTGACACGGGTGTTTTATTATGCTATGATTAAAATTAGAACCGTAGGGTATTTTTGAACCCATTCAAAGGAGGAGAATCGATGAACCCGTGGGTTGTTTTTTGGGGGTGCGTTGTGGGTGCGACGTTTTGCGCCGCGGTCCTTTACTGGATTTGGCGAGGTGTTCGACACGTCCCCGATGGCCGGGCTGCTGGCATGGCGATGGGTCTTCCTTTCGCAATGCTCATCATCAGCCTTTTCATGGGCAGCTGCGCACTAGAGAAGATAAGCAGGGGGCTGATGTGGAATGAGCCCCTGCCGCAGCCCGCTGTGCAACAGCACAGCAAGTAAGGGGTGTTTTCTCGGTTCTTGGCCGGTGGGAAATCTCATTGAGAAAGTACCATCGGCTTTTTTGTTATTGAAATTATAAGAAATTAAGATAAAATATAGATATACCTACAATAATTAACAAAAGTTCTAAAGGATAATGTTAGGGCTTCATAAAAAATTATGAGAATAATAAAAGGGCCAGAATCGTTTGGTTTTAAAGAGCAAGTGCTACATTTGTCATCGGATTGGGTGCTAGGAGTTGATAAATGGCTGGAAGACAGAGCCAAGTGGTTTATTGAAAATTCTGGCATGGAAAAATATTTAAAAGAAGGCGGCCAATACTTAGATGTTGGTACCGGCAAAGGACATATAACACAACATGTATTAGCAGACATGGAAAAGTCGGGCACTCCACTTAGAGGATATTACGGAGTTGATGTGGCCGCTAAACCCTCTAACAAAGTCCAAAAAAGAGAATCTAAAAGAAAGAATAAACCATTGGCAGAAAATAAAAATCCTATGAATTTTTTATGGGCGACAGCAGAAGCCTTACCCTTTGCCGACAAAAGTTTAGACGGGGTGAGTTATATTTTTTCAATACACCACATGGATAAAGACGCAACTAATAGAGTGGTACAAGAGTCAAAAAGAGTTATAAAAAAAGACGGGTATATTTTTATTGCAGAGGATATAGTAGATACAGAGGAGCAAAGAGAAATTACCGAAAAAAGAGACAGGCAATTAAATTGGGAAAGTAAAGATTCAGAGCATAATTATAAAAGTGATGAGGATTGGGAAAAATATTTTAATGAGATGGGGTTAGAAATTGTTGAAAGGAATTTTTTTGAATCAGAATCGAAAAAAGGCACTGTTCCACATGCCTTTTATGCGTTAAGACTAAAAGAAGAAAACCCGCAATAGTTTAGATATTGTTTTTGCTGTTCGTTGCAAAAATTTTATTCAGGAATAATTAATTTAAAAATATGGATATAAAAATTGTTAAAAATAAATATCTGAATGCATTATTTCTTTTGATGCTTTTTTCGGCTGGGGTTCATATGCTGATTTTGTTTTTTCTGGCTTTAAGCCGTGGAGATTTGTATATGCTTAATTATTTTAATATTTTAGATTTAGATATTTTATTTCCGCTGATATTCAGAAATAATTTTTTTGGAAATTCTGCTTCATTGATTTTTACGGTTTTATTTTATATATTGATTTTGAGGATTAGCAACAAAGATGGAGAATAAAAGAATTTTAATTTTGTATGCTCCCCTGGGCGCTGGACACGAAACGGCGGCAAAAGCAATAGAAGAGGCATTTGCTCAAAACTATCCGGAATTTGAAGTAAAAACCGCAGATGTTTTAGATTTTGCTTTTGAAATATTCAGGCAAACTTTGCCGCGGGCATTTGTTTTTTTTAGTTCAAAAATTCCATTTTTATACAAATGGATATATGACGGTTTTAACCACCAATCGCGTTATAATTTTTTAAACCGCGCTTCTGATGCATTTATAAAAAAATCCAAATTCGTAGAATTTATAAATGAGTTTAATCCTGATTTTATTTTATCTACCAACCCCCTGCCAATGCAATTGGTATCTCTTACAAAGCACAAAAAAATAATAGATATTTTGTCTGCCAATGTCTGCACTGATTTCGGTTTTCATTCTTTGTGGTATAACAAAGATGTAAATTATTATTTTATTGCAAACGAAGATATAAAAAAAGCTCTAATTGAGCATGGCGTCGCTGAAAATAAAATAGTAATAACCGGCATTCCAGCCAGCTCAAAATTTAGTGAAGACACAGACAGCAATAAAATTTTAGAGAGTTTTAATTTTAAAAACGATACTCCGACTTTATTAATAATTGGAGGAAAAATAAAATGCAAAGTCATTCAAAAAATTATTAAAAAAGTTCAAGAAAAAAATAAAGCGCAATTTATTATTGTTGCAGGCAGGGATAAAAAACTTAAAAAAGAATTAAAAAAATCTGATCTCAAAAAAAATAAAAATATTAAAATTTTTGGTTTTGTTGATAATTTACAAGACCATATGTCAGTATCTAATTTAATTTTAACTAAAGCCGGCGGTTTGACTGTTGCTGAATGCATGCAAAAAAATTTGCCCATGGTAATAAATGACTTTATACCCGGGCAGGAAGAAGACAATGTTAAATATATAGTTGAGCGCGGCGCGGGCATTGAGGCGAAAAACACCAGAGGCGCGATTAAAATTATAAATGATTTGTTCGTTTCGCCGGAAAAAATCGCAAAAATGAAAGAAAACTGCAAAAAAATTGCCAAGCCCGGCGCAGCAAAAGAGCTGGCAGATTTTGTTGCTAAAGTTTGTTAATACTTTTTAAAAACTAAAAAACATGAATATGTATAATTTACCGGAAATTAATCCTAAAGCAAAAAACGAAATTTTAAATATTGTAAAAAACAGAGCCATGTGGTTGGGCATTTTACTTGTTATTGCTTTTATAACTCTTGGATTTTACAGTGGGGCATTTTCTTTAAGCTATATTCAAGACCAGATTAAATTGGCAGATGAAGTAAAAATTGAACAGCAGCAGCCAGTTTATATTTCTGATATAGCTTATGAGCAGGCAATAATAGACGCCGTAAAATCGGCGACTAATTCTGTTGTAAGTATTATTATTTCTAAAAATCTGCCGGTTTATGAACAGCAATGGATAAATCCTTTTCCAAATGACCCGTTTTTTAATTTTCAAATTCCCCAGCAAGTGCAAAAAGGCACCAAACTGCAGGAAGTGGGGGCGGGGTCTGGGTTTATTGTTTCTTCAGACGGACTTGTTTTGACAAACAAACATGTTGTTATAGATAAAGCGGCAGATTATACTGTTTTAACAAATGACGGGCAAAAATATTCAGCAAAAGTTTTAGCGTTAGATCCGGCGCAGGACTTGGCTGTTATAAAGATTCATCCTGTCATACGACAGGGTGCCCCGTCGAATGACGGGGCAAATTCCGGCAATGTTTTCCAGCCCATAACTTTGGGCGATTCATCCGGTATACAAATCGGCCAAGGAGCCATTGCCATTGGAAACGCTTTGGGCCAATTTAGCAATACGGTTTCTGTGGGAATTGTTTCAGGCCTTCAGAGAACAATATCGGCATCTGACCAGGGCGGAGGATTTTCTGAAACATTGGAGGGAATTATACAAACAGACGCGGCAATCAATTCTGGAAATTCCGGCGGACCTTTGTTAAATTTAAAGGGCGAGGTTATTGGAATAAACACAGCCATGGCTCAAGGAGCTGAAAACATTGGTTTTGCAATACCTATTAACATAGCAAAAAGAGATATTGACCAGGTTATAAAAACAAATAAAATTGTTTATCCGTTTTTGGGGGTAAGATATGTTTTAGTTGACAGCGCCGTAAAAGAAAAATATAAGCTGTCAATAGATTACGGCGCTTTAGTGTTAAAAGGAAGCAAGGGAGAGCCGGCCATAACTTCGGGCTCTGCCGCAGATAAAGCCGGCATTAAAGTAAATGATGTTATTTTGGAAGTTAAGCCTTCGACGGGCTCAGACCAGGCGTGGGAAAAAATTACAAAGAATAATAAACTGTCAGACTTAATTGTAAAATATAATCCGGGAGACAAAATATCGCTGAAAATTTTACGCGATGAAAAAGAAATAAATCTTGACGTAACGCTTGGAGAGAGATAAAACAAAAAAATGCGGCTTCTCGTGAAGCTCGCATAACTGACAAAGACAACGACTTGACTGCCATTTAGAATTGCGTGTGGCAATCCCTACAAGCCCTAGCAAAGCGATTGGCAAATTCCCGCGGTTCGCCGTAATCAATTTCCTCGCTGCCGCACTTTGGGCAGTAAACATTGCCCATACTTGCTGTTTTGGCAAGTCCGAGTGGTAGCAGGGTGAACAAAAGAACAATAAATCCTCCGATTGCCAAGTACAGCGCTGTAATGCCCAAATAGTGGCGAGCCAGCCCCAATATCAGCAAAGCGGCCGCCACTACAACGATTCTCACGATGGCTTCGCCGGCTATTTTCCAGGCCCATGTGTTTTTCAATGCCCGGAATTTTACGGCCAAGCGGGTGAGCGAAGCCTCGCCGGTGAGAAAGCACCAAGCGCCGAAGCAAAGCAATGTAAGAGCATCTCCCAACAAACTTAATCTGATTGTGATTGGGTCTATCATGGGTTTTCTCCCTTTGTTTGAACTAGTTTCACCCAATATTTAATTATAGCATTTGTATAAGTCAATGTCAATAGTGTACACTTCCCATGGTGTTTGATACCAGGGAACTTGCTTTGTTCTGCAAAGAAGATAACGGGCTGAAGAAGGGCAGAATCCGAAGAACGGAATTGGAAGAGCTGGCGCACATATGCCGAGACGGGAAAGTGCCCTTTGACAGTTTTATTTTGATTGACAAGCCGTCTCAACTCGGCATAGATTGAGCCGGCAGAGCGGAGTCCCGGACTCCGTTTTTTGTTTGCATTTTTACCACACACTTGATTTTTGGGCGGTTTTGAGGTAAAATAAATAAGATGAATGGAGGAAATAATTTTACAAATAAGGCCCAGGAGGCAATAATGTCAGCCCAGGCAGTGGCCCAGGAAAAAGGACAGCAGCAAATTGATGCCCTGCATTTACTGTCTGCGCTTTTGTTTCAGGAAGGAAGCATTATTTTAACTATCCTTCAAAAATTAGGAATTGACGTAGATGTCATAAAGAAGAAAGTTGAATTGCAAATTACAAAAATTCCGACAATTTTGACTCCGCAATCTTTCGGCCAGTTTTATTTAACGCAGGACATGGCAAAAGTTTTAGACCGGGCAAAGCAGGAAGCAATAAAAATGAACGACGAATTTATTTCGGTTGAGCATTTATTCTTGGCGCTTTTAGACACAAAATCAACCGCAAAAGATGTTTTAGAAAAATTCCAGTTTTTGTCTCCGGGCGGAGATTCAAACAGTTTGAAATCCTCAAAACTGGATTACGATTCTGTTTTGAAAATTCTTTCTGAAATAAGAGGCGGGCAAAGAATTACAGATCCGGAGCCCGAATCAAAATACCAGGTGATTGAAAAATACACCAGAAATTTGACTAATTTGGCGGCTGGCGGAAAAATTGACCCGATAATTGGCAGAGATAATGAGATAAGAAGGTTAATGCAGATAATTTCGCGAAGGACAAAAAATAATCCAGCGCTTATTGGAGAAGCCGGAGTTGGGAAAACAGCAATTGTTGAAGGATTTGCCCAAAGAATTGCCAGGGGAAACGTGCCAGAATTTTTAAAAAATAAAGAAGTTATTTCTTTGGATTTGGGGGCAATAATTGCAGGAACAAAATACAGGGGAGAATTTGAAACAAGAATTAAGGCTTTGTTAAAAGAGGTGAACAGGGCTGCCGGAAAATATATTTTGTTTATTGACGAGCTTCATACTTTGGTTGGAGCTGGAGCGGCTGAAGGGGCAATTGACGCTTCAAATTTATTAAAACCGGCTTTGTCGAGAGGAGAATTAAGAGCAATTGGAGCCACAACCTTAAAAGAATATCAAAAATATATTGAAAAAGATCCGGCTTTAGAAAGAAGATTCCAGCCAATTTTTGTGCAGGAGCCCACAATTGAAGACGCCACAGCAATTTTAAGGGGCATTAAAGAAAAATATGAAGTTCACCACGGAGTAAGAATAAAAGATTCAGCTATTAAAGCCGCGGTTGAATTAAGTTCGCGTTATATTGCCGACAGGTTTTTGCCGGACAAAGCAGTGGACTTGATGGACGAAGCGGCTTCAGCGCTAAGATTGGAAATTGAATCAGAACCGCAAGAATTAGAAAAATACGAGCAAGAATTGACAAAATTAGAAATTGAAAAGCAGGCTTTGAAAAAAGAAAAAGGGTCTGAGAGAAGATTAAAAGCAATAGCCCGCGAGCTTGCCGATTTGAAAGAAAAAACAAAAGGGTTAAGGGCAAAATGGGACGCTGAAAAAGATTTTATCAATAAAATAAAAGAAATCAGGCAAAAAATTGACACATTGTCATATCAGACAGAATTAGCCCAAAGAGAAGCTGATTTAGAAAAAGTTGCAGAAATAAAATATGGAAAAATTCCTTTGCTTTTAAAAGAATTGGGCGCCACAGAACAAAAACTTGTAAAACTTCAAAAACAGCACCACTTTTTGAAAGAAGAAGTTACGGAGGAAGAAGTTGCCAAGGTTGTTTCGCGCTGGACAGGAATTCCGGTAATGCGCTTAATTACAGAAGAGGCCAAAAAATTAGAGGCGATGGAAACTACTTTAAATAGAAGAGTAATTGGCCAGGAAGAGGCAATTTCTGCCATATCTCGCGCAATTCGCAGGGCAAGAGCCGGCATTTCAGAGGAAAACAAGCCGCTAGGTTCTTTTTTGTTTTTAGGGCCAACCGGAGTTGGAAAAACAGAAACCGCAAGGGCTCTTGCAGAATTTTTATTTGACGATGAAAAAGCAATGATAAGGCTTGATATGTCTGAATATATGGAGCGCCACACTGTTTCAAAAATTATCGGCTCGCCTCCGGGATACGTGGGTTATGAAGAAGCGGGGCAGTTAACAGAAAAAGTGAGAAGAAGGCCGTATTCTGTAATTTTGCTGGACGAAATTGAAAAAGCGCACCCGGAAGTTTTTAATATTCTGCTTCAAATTTTTGAAGACGGCAGATTGACAGATTCAAAAGGAAGAATGGTTTCTTTCAAAAACACCATTATTATTATGACTTCAAATTTGGGATCTGATTACATTAACAAAATGTCGTCTATTGGCTTTACCACAAAAGAGGAAATTGCCGAAAGGGAATCAATGAGAGAAAAAATATTAGAAACTTTAAAAGAACAATTCAGGCCCGAATTTTTAAACAGAATTGACGAAGTTGTAATATTTAATTATTTAAAGAGAAAAGAAATTAAAGAAATTGTTGATTTGGAAATGGCAAGAGTTGAAAAAAGATTGAAGGCAAAAGAAATTACGATTAAAATATCTGATAAGGCAAAAGAACTGCTGGTAAAAGAAGGATTTGATCCTAATCTGGGAGCCCGCCCGCTTAAGAGAGTTATCCAGAGGTTGATTTTAGACCCGTTATCTATTAAGATAGTAACCAATGAAATATCAGAGGGCAGCAGAGTTTTGATTAATAGCCTAGATGGAAAAATAGTTTTTGAAATACCAAGATTGCTGCCAAAAGAGCCTCAAAAATTAGCTAAGTCGGCAAGCAGATAATTTTGCTCGGCAATCAAATTTTTAATAAAAAATTTATTGCCTCGCTTTATTTTGATTAAAGCAATCATAAAATATATCGCTATTTTAATTATAGGGGCATTGGGCGCCTTTCTTTTTGAGTTTTTTGTTTTTCCTTATATGTTAGCGGATCCTTCTTTTGAGAGTTTCCAGTTTGTGAAAAATTTTAAAGAAGGAAAAATAATTGTGAATCAGACCCAACAGGTTTATATACAGGAAAACACTGCTTTGGAAAACGCCGTAAAAAACTCGGAAAAATCAATTGTGTCTATTCAAAAAAACGGAGTTATTGTTGGCTCTGGTTTAATTGCCACATCTGACGGGTCTGTTATTACTTTAGCGTCTTTGGTTCCGGCTGGTAGCAAAATAAGCATTTTTTTGAACGGAGAAGCTTTGACTTTTCAAATTATAAAAAGGGACATAAAAAATAATTTAGCTTTAATAAAAGTTGGTAAAAATAATTTGCCGACCGTCGGCTTTGCTGATTTTGATAAATTACTGCTGGGCCAAAGAGTTTTTCTGTCGGGAGCTGGATTTGCCAACGAGGGGATTATAAGAAGTTTTGACAACAGTATTTTAAAAACAAATATCTCTGAAAAATATATTGCTTTGGGAACGCCTTTATTTAATATTTCTGGCGAATTGGTTGGTCTAAACTATATTGACCAAGACGGAAAAGTTTCAGCAATTTCTGTAAATACCATAAAAACCTTTCTCGGGTTATAAAAAAATAAAGCAATAAAAAAAGGCGTCCGCGATAGAATCGGACGCTTTTACGTTGCATGGCGAGCCGGCGCCTTTGCCTCTAAGCCTCAAAAATGGCGAGAAATTCTTCGGCCAGCGCCAGAAATTCGTGAAGTTCACTTGGGTCTGCGGGATTGTAGTTTGAGTCGTGAATCTGTTCGTTAAGATGGTACACAACCATTTTTGCAACCGGAGTCAATCGATCGCCTTTGCCGAAGCTTATAAAATCTGGTTTGAATGCCTCCTCATTTTTAGCTAAAGTTTTGAGCTTGACGAGCAACGCTTTGGCGTAGGCGTAGCAGAAGTAGCTCATAACCTCGTGCGAGGGAATCAATAACTGCGTTTGTTTTTGGGTCGTTCTTGTCATCGCGCGGCTCCTTTGTTGGGATTTGGAGAACTATTTAGACATTATAATAATAAATCAAATTTGTCAACTTTTTTAATGAGCTATACAAAAAATAAACGATCGTCTAATTATTGTATAGCTGAATATTAAATGATAAAATATAATAATGTCGGCATTAAAAGAAAAAATATTATTATTGCTTTTGGGCGGCCTTGCTTTTGGTTGTTCTTATACTCCGCAGAACCAATGGAAAGTTATTAAAATTGTATCTGCTGAATGGAAAAAAATAAATAAAAAAGAATTATTTGTAGAAATACATAAATTATATAGATCAAAATTAATAAAAAGGGTAGCCAACCCAGACGGAACGCTTACGTTTATTCTAACCGACAAGGGCAAGTTGAGGGCGCTCACTTATAATTTTGAAAATATAAAAATAGAAAAGAAAGATTGGGACGGAAAATGGCGGTTTATAGTTTTTGATATTCCTGAAAAATTTAGGGTGGGCAGAAACGCTCTTCGCGAAAAAATTAAGAAATTAGGTTTTTATGAGCTTCAAAAGAGCGTTTTTGTGATTCCTTATGAGTGCAAAAATGAAACTGAGTTTGTAATTGAATTTTTTAATATTAGAAAATATGTCCGTTATGGAACGATTGATTTTATAGATAACGAAGTTCATTTAAAAAAGATTTTTGAGTTGAAATAAATAAAATATTCACATATACAAAAATTAGACGATCGTCTAATTTATGTATAGCTGATTTAAAGAGGGATTTAAGTTGTGTGCGGGGGAGTTGTAGATAATTTTTATAAATTATAGAATAGAACAACTATTGCAACTATGATAATGCTTTCTAAAAAAAGTTGGGTTTTTGTATTTTTGGCAGTTTTTTTGTTATTGTTGACTGTTTTTTATTCAAAAAGCGGCTTTAATGTAAAATTTGTAGAGAATTTTATCAAAGTAAAATTTTTCAGCGCTTCTTTAAGCGGCGCCCCAGAAGAATTGTCAGCAATAGAAAAACTAGATTTATTTGATAATTTGCCTGCGATTCAGGAACCGCAAAAACAAGTTTTAGCAGAAGAACCAGTTGCGCATCAGCTGACTCAAGAGAAAATACAGGAAGAATTGGACGATATTGCTGAAAAACTTGATATTATCCAATGGCAGGTTGACGAGCTGGTTGCCCAATCAAAAGCAGATGAACCGCAAAAAGAAGACGAGGATAAAACAATAGACGAAAAAGACAAAATAGAAGAACAGGAAAAATTACAGGAAAATATTATAGACGAAGCAAAGCCGGTTTTTGCTAAAATTTTAATTTCAGAGGTTCAGGTTGCAGGACCAAGCGATGAAAAACAAGAATTTGTTGAGTTGTATAATCCAAACAGCAATGATGTTGATTTGACCGGCTGGTACTTGCAGAGAAAAACAAAAAATAGCCAGGATTATTTAACCTTTGCATCAAATAAATTATTTTTAGGCAAAAAAATATTTGCAAACGGCCATTTTTTAATCTGCAGAGAAGGTTATAATTTTAATGGTTTATGCGATATATTTACTGAAAATCCGCTAACAGAAAGTAATTCTTTGGTTTTGAAAAATCCAAACAGAGAAATTTCAGATGAGTTTTTAACAATAGCGCCGTCTGTCGCCATTGTGGGTGGGGGTGGCGGTGGAGGCGGTTCTGCGCCAATTGTTTATCCAAAAATTTTGATTTCAGAGGTTCAGGTTGCCTCGCAAACTGATGAAAAACAGGAGTTTGTCGAACTTTATAATCCAAATAATGCAGATGTTAATTTAACAAATTGGTATTTGCAAAGAAAAACATCAGGGAGTTCCAATTGGTCAACATATGCTTCAAAAACCTTATTTTCCGAAAAAATTATAACAGCAAACAGTTATTTTTTAATTGCAAGAACTGGATATTTTGCAGAATTAGCCGATATTTCTACCGATAACGCAATTACAGACAGCAATTCTTTTGCGTTTAAAGATCCCAGCGGAGAAATTTCTGACAAATTAGGTTTTGGAAGCGCTTCTGACTTTGAACTATTAGCTACAGTGAGTCCGAGCTTGGGCCAAAGCATTGGTAGAAAAGTTTTAACTGATGGAATAGAGCAAGATACGGATAACAATTCAACTGATTTTGAATTAAACGAGCCAACTCCAAAATCGCAAAATATCATATATATTGAACCGCCAGCGACGGAACTTTTGAGCATAGCAATTATAATTCCAGCAAATAAATTGATTTACAATATTGGAGATATATTGGATATTTCTGGATTAGTGGTAACCGGAACTTACAGCGACGGTAGCATAATTTTTGAAACAATTACTCTAGATAATGTGACTGGCTTCGATAGTTCGGTGTTTGCAGAAGGCCAGATTTTAACTATCACTGTAAATGGCCAGACAATAATTTATACAATTGACGTAAATGAAACTGAAGACACAACTCCGCCAACCGGAACAATAATAATAAATAATGGAGCCGAATATACAAATAA
>ERZ1292632.1665-Hain-H43-01um-R2-1665-length-20745-cov-8_pt1 | contig 20745 bp, 29 predicted proteins | sample MGYA00564407_ERZ1292632 | MGnify/ENA primary metagenome ERZ1292632 (study PRJEB36523, sample SAMEA6512637) | groundwater metagenome | collected 2019-01-08 | study: AquaDiva: Metagenomics assemblies of 32 groundwater samples | reverse complement strand
CACATTCTTCACAGATTCCCTCTTTTGTGTTTTGTATTTTTTTTATCCTTTTTAATTTCTCTGTTTCTTCCCTTATCTGGTCAAATTCATCAAGCTCTGGATAAATTTCTGGGTTGAAGTTTAGTATGTCTCTTACTGTCAGCATTCCAACAAGCTGGCCGTTTTGGATTACAGGAAGCCTTTCAAATTTCAGGTTTTTCATCTTTTCGACCGCTTCTTTTATGGTTGCTGACGGCTTTGTTGTGGCTATTTTCTTAGGGGAAATTTCAATGGCTTTTATCTTGCTAAGATCTTCTTTTGATTTTTTTACCAGCGCCCAGAGAATGTCTTTTCTTGAAATAAAGCCTACAAGCCTTTTTTTGTCCACTAAAAGCAGGCTTCCAGCCTTTTTCTTGACCATTTGCCTGGCGCATTCGAGAAGATTTGTGTCAGGCTTTGTCGTTATTGGATCCCTAGTCATTATGTCAGAGACAAGTATCCTTTCCATTATAAAAACCTCCAGCGGGTTTTTATGAATCCAGCACCTAATCGGATCTTCTTGTTGCCTCCGAAGGAATCAGGCAAAAAACCAGAGTTAATTTTTAATCCAGCAACCGAGATAAATCTTTCAGCTGTTTCTGAAGGATTCAGTTTAACCATGTTTTTTAAAGATTGTTAAAATTTATAAAGATTTATATTAAATTCGGCTATTTTGTGCTCCGAGCTAATTGTTATTATTTTATAATCATGGCACACTATGGGCATTTTTGTTTGTGGAAAGTTAGTGCAATAATGCTTAAATAATTGGAAAATTGGGGAAGGATATGAATGGCGTGCTTGATAGGTTTAAAACAATAAAATCAGATGATCGCATAAAAATGAATCAATTAGATGTAAATACAGGAGATTTATTTGGTTTTTATGTTTTTGAGAAAACAAGAGTGGGTAATAATGATTGGTTTGTAGTAGGTGAAGCTGCAAGCCCAATAATAAATAGAGATAAATGGATTCCTGGTAAGTATAGAGGATCCATTTTCAAAATTAGATCTGAATTGGATTATGATAAAAATTTTTATTTTCTTCACACGAATGGCTCACCTTTAAGATTATTATCGTATGATGATATGCCTCATGAAGTATTCTGGCGCCCTATAGTTCAGGATTGGAATTGTTTAATAGAAAGAAATTCAAATAGTAGTATTACTGCTTATATTGGGGGAAAAAATATTATTGAGGGACTTAGACAGGCACCAAGGTTTGATGCATGTGCCAGTTGGTTTGAGGACGAAGTACGAAGGTTGGAAAATTTAAAAGTTAAATAAAGAAAAATGACAGAAAAGCCAGTTATGCTTATGCCTGAAGATATCCAGAGGATAATGGGAAAGGACGCGCAGCGCAACAACATATTAGCTGCGCGGATGGTTGCAGAAATTGTGAAGACAACTTTGGGACCGAAGGGAATGGATAAAATGCTTGTTTCTCCGACAGGCGAGATTATTGTTACAAATGACGGCGTCACAATCCTTGAAGAAATGCAGATTGAGCATCCTGCTGCAAAGATGATGGTTGAAGTTGCAAAAACTCAGGAGACAGAAGTCGGCGATGGCACAACCACTGCTGTTATGCTTGCGGGAAAACTTCTTGAAAATGCTGAGAAGCTTCTTGACAGGAAAATCCATCCTACTGTGATCACTAAAGGATATAGGCTTGCTGCTGAAAAATCACAGGAGATTCTTAAAGATATTGCTATAAGAATTACTCCAGATAATGAGGATATTTTGAAGCAGATTGCTATGACTGCGATGACTGGAAAAGGCGCAGAAGATGCCAAGGAAAGGTTCGCAGAGATTATTGTAAGGGCTGTAAAACAGATTGAAGACAAAGGAGCAATAGACCTAGGAAATATAAAAATAGAAAAGTCAAGAGGCGAGGGAATTGAAGATACGGAGCTTATTTCCGGAGTTGTTTTGGACAAGGAAAAAACTTCACAAGATATGCCCTCAATTGTCAATAATGCTAAAATTGCTTTGGTTGATTTTCCCTTTGAAATAAGAAATCCTGGGATTGACACAAAGATTTCAATATCGACACCAGAGCAGCTTCATAGCTTTCTTAATGAAGAAGAAAGAGTAATCAAAGAGATGGTGGAAAAAGTCAAGATATCGGGAGCCAATGTTGTTTTCTGCCAAAAAGGAATTGATGATCTTGCACAGTACCTTTTTTCTAAAGATGGAATTTATGCCTGCCGGAGAGTTGCCAGAAGCGATATGGAAAAATTAGCTAAAGCTACTAGCGGAAAAATTGTCAGTAATATCAATGAATTGACTCCATTTGAACTTGGAAGCTCTAGGATTGTTGAAGAAATTAAGCATGGAAATGACGTTTTTACTCATGTCAAAGGATGCCAAAATCCTAAGGCTGTCACTATAATGATTCATGGCGGCACTGACCATGTTATTGATGAAATTGAAAGAGCAATAAAAGACGGCTTAGGAGATGTTGTCTGCTCTCTAAAATCAAGACTTGTTGTTTGCGGCGGCGGAGCTGTTGAGGTAGAATTGGCAAAAAGACTTAGAGATTTTTCTCAAGGGCTTTCTGGAAGGGAGCAGCTTGCTGTTGAGGAGTTTGCTTCTGCCTTAGAGTTTATTCCTGCCACTTTAGCTGAAAATGCAGGAATGGATCCTATAGATGTTCTCACTGAAATGAAATCAAGGCATGATTCTGGCGAGATTAATGCAGGGCTTAATTTGTTTACAAACAAAATTGAAAATGTTCTTGAGGCAAAGATAATTGAGCCTTTGAAAATAAAAACACAGGCAATCAACTCTGCGAGCGAAGTTGCGACAATGATTCTCAGGATTGATGATGTTATTGCCTCTGCTGGAAATAAAAAACAGAAAGGCATGAGGGATATGCCGGAGATGGATTGAGATGGCATCATTATCAAAAATAATTGGAACTGGAATGATTGTTTTAGGATTGGCAGGTACAGCAGGCTCTATAAAATATGCTTATCAGAATAAAAATAGTCTTGATGAATTTAAAGTAGCTTCAGAAATAACTAAGGAGGAGCATCAGAAGTATTCTGACAAAGCTGGTTATTTTGTTCTTGGCGCTTTGTCTTCACTTTCTATTGGTTTGTTTGGATTAGCAAAAAGATTGAATAATAATTAAAAATGGCTAAATCTTATTTTCCTCATCTTAAAGAAATAAATCAGAGAAAATTACCCTCTCATAATGATTTTTATGGAGGAAGCAATGCGAGAGGAGAGATTTCTGTTAGAAGAAGATTAAAAGAAGAATATGGCGAGCCTTGTTATAATTCAATATTTATTGCTAGGAAATTGAATGAACTTGGAGTATTTAGCTATGGTTCAGGACAAATTTTAAAATATGTTAAGACGCATAATCTTGGCATTGATGCCTGCAAATTGCATTTAAAAGAAGATGTCAAGAATGAAGTAAATAGAATTTATATAAAAAAATCTGATTTGCAGGAAGTTTTGGAAGGAATGGGTATTCCCTGTGGTCTCAGAGATTTAGAGAAAATAATGTGATTTTTGAGTGTAATTATGTTTATAAATGAGTGAACGTTTTTTTTTTATTGAATTGACAAAGAGAATGGAGGATAATAATTAAAATGGATGATGGATCAACTAAAACAAATGAAAGAGTAAAACTATTGGAAAAGTTGGTTGTTTCTGAAGAATTTATTGTTGGTGAAGTTAGAACAGAAACTTTTGAAAAAGGAGGTTATCTCAAAACTAGTTCTATTGGAGAGAGTGAAAGTTATTACAGTAAAACCAGTCACATTTCCACGACTTTATTGGAAGTTAGACATAAAAGAGTAAATGGTAATCCAGTTAGGAAATTGATTTTTCACGGATTTTCATCAGTTGAGCCAGGAGACAGCATTTTAGCAAGAATACCTAAATGTTCTCCACAGGAATTTTATGATACTGTAAAAGTATGTTCTAAGGATCAACATGCTTGCGATATAGTAACGTTGGATGTGGCAAAGGGAATGGTTGACGAATATACAAAAAGAATTTTTAGTGAAGAAGAATGTTCAATTGAAATTGTCAAGAAATTGAAAAAAGGAAATAGAATAGAAAGGTCGACTGATTATGAGAGCTATAATCTTAAAAATTTTTGACGATTATTAAAGCAGTTTTAACTTAGCAGAACATACTCTATGCTTGCAACGATAATGCTCGCTGAAGCAATTATGCTTATCAATTTAATTTTTGCAGAGAAAATAATTTTTGCAGAGAAAAGACTTAAATATAAATAATTTTTATCAGTTTAATGAATCTCTTGTAAAAGGAGAGTTCATAAAGAGAACCATTGGTTCTTTTTATCAGGCTTGACTCAAATTTAAGGGAAAAGTTGATAAGAAAGACCGTAGGTTTTTATTATCGCGCGAGTAGTTTAGTGGTAGAACATGACGTTGCCAATGCCCAATTTTCTTTAGAAAAGAAAGATTCGGCGCTCAAAGAAACTATAATAGCCTTGAAGCGAAAGCAAAGACGTTAAAATCGGGGTTCGATTCCCCGTTCGCGCATCTTTCAATTTGAACAAGTGAAAATTGAAGCATAAGCGAATTTATTCGCGCATTTCTCAATCTTCAAAACTTGACATTTGCAGGAGCGCCGACTTGGATTCCTTTCCTTATAAGCATCTGATGAATTTCTCTTGAGTGGTCTGTTCCTCTCATTTTCAAGACCTCAATAAATCTTTTTCTTCTTTCCCCAGATTTTACGTAATAGATAAGGGTTATGCTGTCTGCTTCGAATTCAGTGGGGTCAACACTTTTTCCTTTTTTTGCAAGGGGATCATGCTGAACAGTAAGGAGTGTCGTGCAGTTCCATTTTCTTATTATATCAAATAAATTAAGGATTGCCTGCCTTTTTGACAGTTCATCTTCAAACATCAAAGAAAAACTAGTTATGCTGTCAATGACGAGCCTTTTTATTCCATGCTTCAAAACTGTTGATTCAATAGTTCCTCCTCCTTCATCTAACATCATCTTTACTTTTTCAGGAGCGTATTCTAGAAAGATAAAATTTCCTGTCTTTTCCGCTTTTTCCAAATCCCATCCAAGTTTGGCTATATTTTCATAAAAATCTTTTTTCTTTTCTTCAAAAGTAATGTAAAGAACTTTTTCGCCTTTTTTGAGCCCTTCAAGCAGAAATCTCACTGCGAATATTGTTTTTCCAGCACCACTCCCTCCAGCGATAAGGTTTATAGAGTTTTCGTCAAATCCTCCATCAGTCATAGCATCAAAACCCCCGATTCCAGTGCTCACTCTTTTTTCCATAAGCTATTTAGGGGGAAGTGTTTTTTAAATATTGTTACTTATTAAACAGAGAGTAATTTACTGAAAATTTTTTAGATTTATTCTACCAGTTTAAGAATTTTTTTACAGCTTTTATAGCTTCACCTGATTGCTCTATTGAGATCTCTAACTTTCCTTTTTTTGTAGGGCTTAATCCTACTGTTCCAGATGGCTTAGCTGCATAACCTATTTCAATTATTGTTGGAAGAAGAATAAAATTGTAAGCTATATTTAAGGAGTTTTCGCGAGTGGTGTGAGCCCATAAAGGAGTATCGAGGGCATAACTAAGATTACTATTTTCTGGGATTAATGTGACATTCCTTTTACATTGGTCTGGATCACTTTTGTCCGGCAAAAAAGAGTTTTCAAAAGTATAAATAACTTTGTCTTGGTTAAATCTTCCAGGAATAAGATAAAAATTTTTTATATCAACTCCATTAAGATGCTCTTTGAAATTATACCAGACTTCTCTAACTTTTGTGTTTTTATGAATAAAGTAATCGAGCCCTTCTTTTCTTAGATAGTCTTGTTGAAATAACAAAACAGCTCCATTACTAGGAGAAATAAAAGATAATTTTGGAACCCATGTATCACCGAGTTCTTTGTCTATATTTATTGGAGCTTTACTCATGAGAATTAAAGTTCCATCGCTTATTCTTATTGAATTATTTTTATCCATGAGAAGTTATCAGGAATTTTGTTTATATAAATTGTTGAATTCTAAAGTATATATCCTTCGTATTAATATCTTACAAGAAAGATATTGCTCCTTTTAGAAGCCCTGAGAGAACTGTTCTCACTACAAAAAATATTGAAAGGCTTATAATAATCAATGGAATTAAATACTTTAAGCCTTCCTTGCCTTCACCCTTGTTTACAAGCCCTATAACAAAGCATGAAATTAAATCAGTTACTATTATGAATATGACTGAGAAATAGATTACAAAATTCAGAGATATAGAGACTTGGCTGAAATTTAAGGGAATATTTATGCTGCTTGATGCTGTGCTTGAAAGTGCTGATGATGGAAGTTTTGATGTTAGGCCTATTACTATTTCTACGAGGACAGAACTTAATCCAAAGAGAACAGGAGCGCCGGCTCCAACAGCGAAAAAAATGAATATTACATACATAAGAATAGTCGAACGGGTTTTTTTCTCAAGGACCTCTTTTTCTTTCATATTTCTTGAAGTTTGGTCTAAAAGATCTGAGATATTCCCTCCTGCTTTTAATCCAGATATTATAAGAGCTATGACTTTTGAAATTTTTTCAGAGTTTATTCTGTCACTCATTATTTTTAAGGCAATAACCACATCCTGTCCTGTTGTGATTTCTTTTCCTGTTTTCAATATCTCTTTGTCTAAGGGGTCAAATTCAGGCCTTGCTGCCATTAAGAAAGCTTTTTCTATTGTAATTCCTGACCTGAGATTGCTGGCCATTAATGAGATGACATCTGGGAAAAGCTCTTCCATTTTTCTTATTCTTGCGCTTGCTTGAAGGCTTGTCTTGAAGAAAAAGAAGGCATGAATTAGGAAGAATATAATAATAAAAGAGAAAGCTGTAACGCCAAAAAAATACAAAACAGTTGAAATTAAGACTGTCAGAATAAGTGAGATCCAAAAAATTGTATTATGGTATTTTTCTGGAGGAGATTCTATGCCTGCGTTTCTTATATTCAGCTCATATATTTTTCTTAGTTTTATTGGGTAGAATTTTAAGGTGTTCATTGAAAACCTCCTGCGGGTTTTCTATCCAGCAACCAGCTGGTTCTTTTAATTGCCTCCGAAGGAACCAGATAAAAAACTCCAATAAATTTTTGATTAAACATCCAATATAATTTTTTTGCTGCCTCCGAAGGAAGTTGGGAAATTTTATTTAATTGAATTCTCATAATAAGCTTGGCCTCCTTGATTTAATCATTCCAAGAAACATTATTTGCATAAATACCACAAAAAAGAAAATTGTCACAAATATTATCTGCAGAATTTTCTCTCCTACTCCTATTAAAGATGAAATTATTATAAGGAAAGTTATTCCAAGTGAGGGCAGGATAATGGCAATTAGCATGTAAAACATTATAAGAGGATTTAATTTGCTTCCATATCCCTGGATTTGAATTGTCTGTTCCTCACTAAGGGAGTTTATTCCCTCTTTAATAACAGTGCCCATATCACTTCCAGATCTCATTCCATTGCTTATCTGCCAGAGAACTCTTCTGAAATATTTTGAGGTGTTTAGTTTTGCATGCCTTTCAATGGCGTCAATTTGGGAAACTCCTGAGTTTATTTCTTTGACTATCTTTTTGAATTCGAGGCTGACTTCTCCGTAGGCTGCTTCAGCGATGTTCACCATTATTCTGAATATTGGAACTCCAGAATTTAATTGGACCATCATGTCTTGAAGAACCGGAATTAGGTTTCTTTCTATGTCTTTTTGCTTGTTCATGGAAAATATTCTTGGATAGTTCATTTGATTGAACAGTATAAATCCTGAAATAAGAAAAGCTACAGCAAGGCCATAGATATAAAAATAAGTTGTTCTTAGGACGCCAAGAACAGAGGTTGCAATTACGGAAAACATAAGTATGTTCAGGAAAAATTGGCGGTAGCATATAGCAGTGTAGTATCTCCCGTCAATGTTTATTTCTGTTGATTTAAGATATTCGTCAAGCTTTTTTTTCTTTGAACCGGCAAATTTTAGAAATGGCTTGCTTTTTCTTTTTAGTATTTCTATGTCTGAAAAAGTGAGGGGAATTCTAAATTTCATTCTACATCTCCCTGTCTTGAGGATTTTCAGCTACTTCATTTATTGCGTTTTTAGCTATTATTTCTTTTAGTTTTTCAGGGAATGTATAATAAAGGTTCATTACTTTTCCAAAAGACTCGAGATCTCTGATTTTGTTTTTTATGAGCCAGTCAAAAATTGCTATTTTTTTCTCCAGCTCTTTTTTTATTTGAATTTCATCCATTCCCGTGTTTCTGCTTAGTTGGTCAAAGAAAGACATGCTTTTGTTGTGTTCGGTAAATATGTCTTTTTCAGGTATCCATCTGTAAATTAAATTTGCGGTTAAGGAGTCTTTCCCAGGCATAAATTCAGCAACTTGGAGAACTCTTCTTGATCCTTTTTTCCTGTCTCTGAACATAACGACGTTTAGGTGAACACTGCCTAACATTGATGGAGGAACATTAATAGGAGGATTTATGAGACGCCTTATTGTTTCATTTGCCGTATCTGCGTGAACTGTGGCGTAAACCGAGTGCCCTGTGTGCATCGCTTCAAAAAGGACTTCTGCCTCTCTCTGCCTTCTTATCTCACCGAGAATAATTCTATCAGGCCTCATTCTAAGAGAATTGACAAGAAGATCGAGCATTGATACTTCTCCTTTTCCTTCTGCATTGGGAGTTCTTGTGACAAGAGGGCACCAGTAAAGAAATCTAGGAAGCATAAGCTCTCTTGTGTCTTCCATACTTATTATTCTGTGGTTTGGAGGCATAAAAGGCATGCATGCATTAAGAAAAGAGGTTTTTCCTGAGGCTGTTCCGCCTGAGAAAAGCACGTTCATCTCATATTCTATTGCAAGCCACAGCAGCGCAGCTATTTCTTTGCTGACTGTTCCATTGTTTATGAGGTCTATCATTGTCCAGGGATCTCTTGAAAATTTTCTTATTGTTATTGTGTTGCCTTTTGTTGCAATTGGATAAAGAACTGCGTTTGCCCTGTCACCAGTGATTATGTGCGCGTCGAGAAGCGGGTTTAAAATGCTTATCTGCCTTCCAACTCTTCTTGCAATTATATTTGAATAATTTATTACTTCATCTTCTGTGTTTAATTCTATGTTTGTTATCAGCCAGCCGTATTTTTTATGGTAGACTCTAATTTCTTTGCTGTTTGCGATAACAATTTCTTCAAGATGAGGATCGTTGACTACAAACTCTATTCTTCCCAGCCCAAGCATATCCTGCATTAAAAGGCCGACTAAAAATTCCTCTGCGTCAAAATTTATTCCAGGAACTTTGTCTCTTAAGAGCTTTGAGGCGTCTTTCATGAATTTATCCTTGATTCGGTATATAGATTTTTCATCTATGATTTCTCCGACTCCTATTGCTGTTGTGGTTATAAGCTCTTTTCTTATTTCATCAAGAAGAGCTTTTGTTCCCATATCTATTTCAGGTATGTAAAGACAGTACATCAAACCTTCAGAAGTTTTTTCTATGTTAATCTGGACTCTTGCACGGTCTATATTCAGTTCATAGGTCTCCTGAACTTCTCCTTTTGGCTTTGGCTGCATGACTGTTACATGTTTAATCTCAAGAGGTTTTGACTCTGCAGTTTTTGATTGTTTAATTTCTGGCGATTTCACTTTTTGAGCCTCCTGAAATTTTTTTGCAATTGGAATTTCTGATTTGATTTTTCTAAAAATATCAAGAACTTTTTTTGTTTGAAGAGGCTTGTAATTTCTTTTTTCAAGAATATTTTTTATTCTTTCTTCATTGTAACCTTTTTTTACTGCATCTTCCGCCCATTTGCTTATGTTTTGGCTTTCCATCATTCTTTCTTTTCCTCATTTTGCATTATTTTTATTTCTGGATCTGCAAACGCAGGATATTCTATTGTAACAAGCTCATCATTTTCAAGCATTTTAGCCCATTCCAGCGCTTTGTCTTTTGGAATTTTGAACACTTTTGAGATGATTCCTACACTTAAGCTTTTTTTCTCTTTTAGCAATTTGTAAAGAACATCTAAATATGTTTCTGACTTTGACAGTGATGAAGGAATTATAAACCCCCTAATTTTTGTTTCCTCCTCTTTTCTGTGCTTGAGAAATCTTGTGTATGCTAGCAGAACTATAAGAAGAAGAATTATCCACTGGACGATAAACGCAACAAGGGAAAAATTTATTCCTGCCGGGAGATTTCCCACAAATAATCCTGAGAGAGGAGATCTATCGCTTCTGTAAAGGAAAATATTTATTCCAAAAAAAGCTGCAATGAACATGCTCATAAAAACTGTACTTCTCTTAAATTTAGCCATTATCACCCCGTGTTTATATTACACTTTAAAATAGGAGATAAGTTATATAAACCTTACTGAGTAAATTGTATTAATGGGTGCTAATAAAATAATTAATGATAAAAAGGGGCAGATAGGGATTGAGTACCTTATAGTTGTAGGATTTGTCACTTTTGCTATAATGTCTATTGTTGCTTTGGCATTTTTTTATTCTGGTCAGATAAAAGATAGAATTAAGCTGAGCCAGGTTGAGGGGTTTGCAAATCAATTGGTTGTTTTTGCGGAAGATATTTTTTTTTCAGGAGAACCGAGCAAGGCAACAATTAAAATTTACATTCCAGATGGCGTTCAGAGCATAATTATAAATTCTAATTCAGTTGTGGTTACTACAAGTGTTAGCGGAGGAACTAATATAAGAGTGTTTGAGAGCAAAGTGCCTTTGGAGGGTTCTATTACTACTGTTTCTGAAGGATTAAGAAAAATTTCTTTAGAGGCAATTTCCAGTGGAGTTCGAATAAGTGAGGTGAGCTGATGAATGAAATTCTTTTGTTTGTGATTGCATTTATTCTGCCTTTTGTTTATTACCGAACATTATATTTTGTTTATAGAAATTACTTTAAAATAGCTAAATTAAGAGCCAAGAGTGGATTGCAGATTCATCATCTGCATTACGGAGCTTTATTAATAACTGCTTCATCTTTTATTCTGCTTTTACAAGGAAAGAATTTTTATTCCATTTCTTTTTTAGGGATTGGTCTGGGAATGATTATGGATGAATTTGCTCTCGCTTTGTTAATGCCTGGAGATAGAAAAGTGGAGATGGAATCTTACAGAAGAGGATTTATTCCGACATTGATTATTTTCGCGGTTTTAATTTTAATTTTACTTTGTTTTTATTTTTTGAGTTGAGAATGTAAATAAAAATCTTGAAGTTCTGTAACAAGATTTTTCAATTTTAAATTTATATCGAGAGAAAAATCACTTGGTAAATTAGATTTTGCGTATTTTGATTTACCCTCTATGGCAATGCTAGTGGCAATGTGCCAGAGGCTAATTCCATATCCTAGATCCACTTTTAAGTCTTCATTATTATGAATATACCTTTTATTACTTGCAGACCCAGAAATTTCTCTAAACCCTTCATTTTTAAGCAAATAATCAGCTCTTTTTTTGTATTCTATTTTCTCACTTTTTTTGCCGGCTACATGGAGGCATAATCCACTCATGCCATATACACCCTTTAAAGCAATTTCTAGAGTCATGAATTTAGTTGTTAATTGAAATTTATAAGATTATCATTTTTATTGCGAGATGAAATCACAGACTTTTTTAGCAAGCCCATTAACATCCGGCTTTTTGCCCTCAAATTCCCTGAAGCGGTCAAATGTTTCTGGAGGAATACTCTTAGTGCATTTTTCAATAAGTGTTTTTTCAAAATCTAAAAGCAAATCAATATAATTTGCTGTGCCTTTTTCTATTGTCACGATTTCTGAATAATCTTTATTTTTTTCAATTAATTTGTTAATTTCAGGAATTCTTTTATCAGGATCTAATTTTTTTAGGTAGCTTTCATCATCTGATAAAATTACACCATAATAAACATAAAATTGCTGCCTATTTCTTGGGCTAGTTCTTTTTATAAGATAATATCCTGCGTCATCCCATCCATATGCTAGGAGTTTAATGGGGTGCATTCCTTTATTGCTGGCAATTTTTTTAACAGTTTTTTGAATCTCAGAATCTGAAAGACTTTCTTTCTGTGGTTTTATGGCTTTTTCTAATGAAGTTAAAGATTTTCTAATGCTTTTCCTGTAAGGCATTTCTGTTCCATAGTAAATTCTTTTTCCTAGTGGAAGTTTTATGGATTCTAAACTTAACTCCAGATTTGTTTCTAATTCTGTTTTGTAAAATTCAGTCATATAAGAATCTCCAGAATATATATTAAAAGCTTTTTGCTACTATGAAGCTGTCTATTTTTCAGCAAATCTCCCCTACGGGAACTTCTACTGTATTATAAAAACAGTTTATGGCTTTATTTGCGTTTCCTGATTGTCCTATGCTTTGTATATTTATAGAATCAGTGAATGTGTAAGAGTTTAATGGATTTATGCTTATTTCTATGTTTTTTGCCCCAACTGAATTTGTTTCTCCATTGGGAATGAATGTCATTGAAACTTTAAAAAGCCCTGCTAAATTTTGGTCTCTGTTTCTTATTTTGATTGAGCATGAAACAGTTTTGTCTTCACAAATGATTCCATTGTATTTATTGCATGTTTCTATTTTATCTGGGTCTTCAAGAGAATAAGATATTTCTTGTGTTGAACAATTTGATTCTGGCGAGCCTCCACTGCCGCTTGAGCTGCTGCTTGAACTACCGCCTCCCCCGCTTCCTCCTCCTGAGCTCCCTGTAGGAACGTCTGGGACATCTCTTATATCTACATCTTTTTCTGATTCTGGGACGTAGTCAAACGGCTTTTCAAAGCCGGCTGTTTTTTCTATAAAGTTTCTTACTGGGCTGTTTTGAGAAGATAAAAAATATATTATTAGGGCAATTATCAGCACAGATATTAAACAGATTATTGCTATAATAGTCTTTTTCGCACTGCCTTTTTTTCCCATGCCTATGATTATTATGTTTTTGATATATATAAAAGTAACTCCAATAAATTTAAAAGTTAGTTCTATCTGATTTATTTTGTAGGAGGCGGATTTTTTCTGTTCGGGAGCTTAAGCTCCTGATAGGACATCTTCGGATGTCTTACTCCTACTCAATTTATTTTCTGAAAGCTTTTCAAGAAATTTGTGGTAAAATTCTAATGAGTTTTTACTATACTTTCTTCTTATCTGTTCTTCTGCTGGAATTTTTGATAAATCATCTAAACATTCAAGATAGCATAATTTATCCCTAAAAAATCGCGCAGCATTACTTCCATATTCTTCTCTAATTCTTGCAATTACTTTTTTGTTACTTGGAAACCATAGCCTCATATCAATAAGAGTATTGGTAATCACCTGTTCTCTACGGTTGAAGTAGATACTGTCGTCTTCTCCCATTTAATATAAAGACATTTTCTATTTTTAAGGATTTATATAATTAAGAATAATTTTATATATCATCTTTTATTATAGTTAAAGAGGTGTTTATGCTAAAAAAGAGACAGATAAAAATGATGGCGGAGCGCTCGAACTCGTGCCTTGATGAAGAAGTTGATAATAAATTTTTGCCTTTATCAAAGCGCTCGCAGGGAGTTATAGAATTCGCAATTATATTTGGATTTGTCCTTTTTTTCTTTATTGTGTTTTTTACTATAATTCAGGGGAATATTCAGGAAAAGAACAAAGAGAAAGAGAGAATTATAGCGCAGAACATTGCTTTGGACTTTCAGGATGAAATTAATCTGGCAGCAAAATCTTCCAATGGATATTCAAGAACTTTTGAGCTTCCCGAGAATATCCTAGGCAAAGACTATGAAATAAATGCATCTGGAGATAGATTATCTTTTGTAATGGAAGGCTTTGGAGCATCATATAAGATAGCTATTTTTATGGGTTCAATAAATAAAGGTCAGAATATTGTCAGAAAAGAAAATGGCTCAGTTTACCTCAACTAAGAAAAAAATGGAAAAAATTCAGAAATTTTTTTGTCCTTCGCTTTTTCCGAAATCGAGAAAGGCACAGGCATGGGGACTTGATGTAATCATAGCTTCAGTTATATTCTTAGTTGGAATTATTATCTTGTATTTTTATGCAATTAACTATGCTTCCAATTCTAAAGGACAACTCGAAGAGCTGCTTTATGAAGGGCAATTGGCTTCTGAACTAATCTTGAGTGATGATGACTTTGGAATTTTGTCTGAAAATAAAGTTAACCAGTCAAGACTTGATAATTTTTCGACTTCTTATGACTATGAAAAATCTGTTTTAGGCGTTACTCATGATTTTTATTTTAATCTTGATGGTTCTGTTTATGGTCGATTAAACAGCACTGCTACTGAGGATTTTATCAGGATAACAAGAATAACTGTTTACAATGGCAAACCCGCTAAATTTGAGCTTTATATTTATCGATAAGATGAAAGTTTTATTTAATAATAAGAGAGGATATTTTTTCAGCCTTGATGCTTTTATAGCTCTGCTTGTGATAATAGGCGTTGTGATTTTTATAAAGCCTCCTTTAGTCCAGACAAATTACAGCGATACTCTCCATCAAGATTTGCTTTCTTCGCTTTCTTCGCTTAAGATAGGCGAGTTAGATAATTTTTATGCCTATCAATGGATTGCTGATGGAAGTATAAATAATTTAAACCAGAGTGTTTTAGAGCAGATTGGAGAATTTTATGCGCTAAATGAAACTAGAGCAACTCTTCTTGCCCAATCGATTCTTGATGATCTTAATTTAAATTCAAATATTGGGATTTATTTCAGCAATAACCTTATTGCCATGTCTGGAAATTTTGGCACTCCTGAAAGAGTTTCTACCGCGCGGCAGCTTATAAGCGGTGTGGAGGGGGGGCAGGCAGTCAAGGGCTATTCCTCAAGGGCGTTCTTGACATCTGAAAACAGAGTTGATTATTTCTATTTTGGAGGATATGTTGGAGATGGAAATATAAGCGTAAAAATAATTGGAAATGTTATCAGCGCAAGTATAGAGGGAGTTTTTTCAAAACCATTTAATTTATCAATTAATGGGCAGCCGTCAGGATATTATTCTCCATCATCAGGCATTCCTTATAATATTTCCTTGACTCCTTATCTTGGCTATTTTACTTCAGGAGTTAATTATGTTAATTTTACTGCTGATGGAACAATGTATATTGCCGGCGGTTTTATAAAAGTTGTCCGCAATTCTTCTTATTATTCCAATGGAGATTATTATCTCCCAGGAATCAACGGTCTGATAAATCTTTACAGCAGTTTTTACGTTCCTAGCGCTTTAAACACTATGAGCGCTTTTATTCATTACAAAAGTGATTATGATATTTTTATGAGCATAGGGAATAGAACGGTTTATCAAGGAAATAGCAGCGGAAGCGACGCTTCTATTGCACTAGACAATGCTTTCTTTTCAAGCATTTTCAACTATGCAGATTTAAGCAGAAAAACCACGCCATTAAGAATAGGTTTTGTCAATGCGTCTTATTTTTCAAACAATACTGCAATCGCTGATGTTTTTTCCGTAACTGATATTTCTGGAAGCATGTGCCAGTGCACAGATGCAAGTGGGAGTTGTTTTTACAATCAAATTAATTGTGAGAATCCTTCAATTTGTGGAGCAGGAGAAGTTTGCACAGGAGGAATTTATGAAGCTAAACAGGCAAATAATATTTTGATTCAGGGCATTTTAAACTCTTCCAACAATACTATTGGCCTTAATGGGTATGCAACAAGCGCTTTGGATAGAGATTTCCATTCTTTGTCAATAGATGAGGCAGCACTTGATTCTATAGTTGCTAATAATTGGAAAGCTGTGGGAAGCACTTGTATTTGCTGCGGGATAAATAAAGCTGTTGAAGGTTTTTTGGATAAATTAGGAATGACTGCTTATTATGATTTTGATAATAACACTGCAGATAAAAGCAGTTATGGAAATACTGGAACAATTTCTGGAAATCCTACTTATGTTTCTGGCGTGAATAACAGCGCTTTAAATTTTGACGGCGTTGGAGATTATACTAGTGTTGCGGATTCTGACAGCATTGGAAATATAGGGCTTGACGGCTTGACTTTTGCAATGTGGATATATCCTAAACGTGATGCCTTTTATGCGCTTGGCGGAACTACAAATGGTTTTGGCGGGGGCGGCTTTAATCTTTATCTTAGGGGAGGTCAGGCAAATCAAGAATACTCTTTTGGGATTGACAATCGTTTTGTAAGGGCAGGAAACATTGATGTGAATCAATGGCATCATTTGGCTGGAACGTATGATGGCGCGGTGATGACTCTCTATTTAGATGGTGTTTCGATTAGAACAGGCATTTCTAAATCAGGAAGGATTTTCTCAAATAGCGCTAATGGCCTTTATATCGGAAGAATTCTTAACGCTGCGCCCGGAATCCCTGATTTTAATGGAACTATAGATGATGTTAGAATTTACAGAAGGGCGCTTTCACAAGGAGAAGTTTCAGCTTTGGCAGATCAAACACCTTCTTGTGGAAATGGATTTTTAGAGGCTGGAGAGGTTTGTGACGGGGAAAATTCGTGCACATCATTGGGAAAGATGGGCGTTAAATCATGCAATCAGTGTGAGAGTTATAATTCTTGTGTGATAGACACAAGATATAGAGTTGCTGTTGTTATGAGTGATGGAGAGGCAAATTTCCAGTGTGCTCAGCAGGGAACAGGCAATGCAGTTCAAGATGCAATTCAGGCTTCTTGCGATGCATACAATAATTACGGGATAAAAACTTATTCTGTCGGCTTTGGCCCTGCTGTAGATGTGATTACTCTTCAGAATATTTCTTCCTGCGGAAATGGAAATTATTATGAAGGTGATGTAGATGAAATAGTTAGCATTTACCAGCAGATAAGCCAGGATATAATTACTGCTGCTTATTATGAACAGACTCTTATTGGAGAAGGAATTGAGAGCACGCTTTATCCTGATTCTCATATAACTCTTGGCTATGACCAGTCTGTTCCTTATGGGCTTGTTTTAACAGCAGAAACTCCCATCTTTAACAACAGCCAGTCTCAAGGAAGTTTTACAGTTCCTAATGATGCAACTCCTTATGAGACAAGAGTTGTTTCTTATTCCGGCCCGAGATGGACGTCTAGAGTGGATGTTTATAATTCATCTTCCGCAATTTGGAATCCTGTTTTTGACCTAGGCATCTACAATTCAAGTTTTATAAATCTTGGAGACCCTTATGCTGTTGATGTTCCTATAAATAATATTGTTCATGGGAATAATACTGTGAGAGTTTTCGAGGGGCTAGGTACCACAAATTATTCAGCAGGCTCCCTTTATAACAAAATAATTTATACTATTATCAAGAACATTTCTTCCTTCTCGCCTATAGTTGCTTCTGCTCAAGGGTGTTTATGGACTATTGAATTTGATGATGGAACTGCAGCTAATATTTCGGTTCCTTCAAATTATTCCGGCTCAGGGACTTGCTCTTACACAAGTTCAAATATTGCCTATAATGAAAATGATGCAATTGATTGGGCAGTTTTGAATCTTTTAAATAGCACTGATTTAGACAGCGATGGAAAAGTTGACATTAAATTTACTGATGCAGAATTAAATATAGATTCAAGTGTTATTGAAGGAATTCCATTTACATGGGAATCAGAAGTTCAGGTGAGGACGTGGCGTTAAGGAATATTTTATTCGTTTGCAAGCATAATATATTCAGAAGCAAAATTGCTGAAGCATATTTTAAAAAAATTAATAAGGATAGAAAAATCACAATTAGAAGTGCAGGGATAATAAGGGGAGATGTGCTAAATAAAGACCAAAGGGAAGCCGTTGGCCTGGAAAAAACAATTGCGAAAAAGTTTGGAATAAAAATAAAAGCAGGATTTGCCGGGTTGAGCATAAGCCTATTGAAGAAACAAGATTTAATTATTGTGGCAGCTGATGATGTTTCTAAAATAATTTTTAATAATAAAACATATGTTAAAAAAGTAATTCATTGGAAAATTAAAGACTATGGTTTTTATGGGAGAGGCCATACTACAAATATAATCAAGCAGATAATGAAAAAAGTTGATAATTTATCAAAGAAATTAAAATGAAAAATAAACGTTTTAGAAGGATTTCCAAAAACGAATTGAGGCGATAAAATGAATAATAATAATAATAATAATAATAATAATAATAATAATAATAATAATAATTTAAGTAAAAATTATTGCAGAATAGTTCATGTTAACAATAGATTAAATTCTGCAAAGCAGGAAAATTTTAAAAAATGAAATATTTATCTTTCAAAAAATCTAAAAAAACACAGATTTTTACAGTCTTGTCCATAGTTTTAATTTTGCTTATGTTTGTTTCATTTGAGATTTTTTCCCTTATAAGAGAAAGGCAGGCAATAAGAACAAGAGTAGCCTCGATGGAAAGTTTTTTGAGCTCCATTGAAGACAATTTGGAGAGGCAGGTTTACATTTCAGGATTTAGGATTTTGTTTCTGGCAAATTCGCATATAACCTCTACTGGAAATTACATCAATGTGGATGATTTTTTTCAGGAGGCTTTTTTTAATGGAACAGTTAGTGGAGCTAATGAAAGTCTTCTGGATGGAACAACTTACAAAGACATGCTTGATTCAATGAACAAAAAGGCTGCGAAGATAAATGTAGAAATAAACATGACAAATTCTGTGCTTTTTGTTTCTCAGGAAGATCCCTGGAAAGTTAAAGTTACTCTGACGTCTTATTTTACAATGAGCGATAAATCTGGATTGGCAAGCTGGAACAGAACTCAAAATATCTCTGCTTATATCCCTATTGAGAGTTTTGAAGACCCTATTTATCCTGTAGAAACTGGCTTGCCTCAGATTTCCAAAAGAATTAATAAGACTATTTACGAGGGGAATTATGTTTCAGGAGCGGATGTTTCTAATCTTTCGAAACATGTTCAAGATGGCTTGTATGCTGCTAATCCCGACGCCCCTAGCTTCTTGAAAAGATTCGAAGGAAATTTTTCTTCTGATGTTAATGGAATTGAAAGTTTTGTAAATATTCCCAATATGGAAGCTCAAGGAGCATCAACTGTTGTTAAATCTTCAGTAGACTATATTTACTTTTCCTCCAACGATCCTTTTCATTATGGCGTTGAAGGAATGCCTGTCTGGCTCAGAATTGACGGTGAGGATGATCATGTTAATAAATATCAAGTTTTGGGTTTGCTTTGTCCTGCCTTGTGCTAGTAAATATTCAATTTTTGACTTAATTTATTTTCATTGAGGAAAACTTAAAAACCAGCGTATGCTTTTATGAATATGAAAAAGAATAAATCCAAAAGAGTCGAGATAAGCTCAAAGGAAGTGAGGATAAATCTTGAGAGATTCCAGGAAGACATGAAGAATGCTTATGACAGATTGAAGAAGATTGTTCCGGAAGCGGTCAGCAATAAAGAGATAAGGCCTTATGGAAAATTCAGCCATATTATACTCCCTAAGAAATATGCTCACAAAAAAGCGACGGTGATAATTAAAAAATAGTTTAGGAAAACATTTAAATACTAAACTTTCATAAAATGATTATATTAACAATTAAATAAAAAGGAGGTTGATATGTTATTTAACAGAAAAAAGGGACAGGCTGCTATGGAGTTCCTGATGACGTATGGTTGGGCTATATTAGCTGCAATTATTGTTGTTGGGGTTTTGTGGTATTTGATTGGTAACCCTGCAAATCTTGCAGGAACTAATTTTCAGCTGGGTGCTCCATTAAGTGCGAATGCTGTTGTATTTAGGGCTGGTATTCCCATTAATAGTATAACAATGGAATTTAGAAATGGTGCAGGTCAGCAAATAAATGTTACCAGTATAGTAATTTCTAATTGTGCTACTATTACTCCTAATGTGTTTATGCCTCAAGGAAATTTGACTGCTTTTGACTTTGATTGCTTTCCAGATCTTGGTGCTGGAAACAGATTTATAGGTGATGTAACTGTTTACTATGTTACAGCGCAGAGTAGCCTAACACAACAATCAACAGGTACTATCTCGGGCAAAGTTCCTTAATTTTTTATTTTTATTCTAGTTCTTATTTGTTTGACTATTAGCTTGGGCTTTGAAGAAAATGAAAAACAAAGGAGTTTTTACATCTGAAGCTTGGAATGATTTAGCAACTATGAAAGACCCAAATAGATGGTATCATCTAAATGAAATTGCTAAAGCTTCCAAAAAAACTCCGATTATAATGGAAAAACGTCTTGATTTAGCAGTAAAACTTAAAATTCTTTTAAAAAAAGGAATAGGAAGAAGGATTTTTTATAAACTAAATCCAGAAGACTCTCAAGTTAAAAATATGTTGAATGTTTTATCTGTGGTAGAAAAATAACTAAGCCTTAATTCACATCAATAAGTTAACCAAAAGACAAGTTTTAAAAGTAGAATATTTCTTTTTAATTGATAAGGCCTTATAGTCTAATGGCAGAACATCTCGTTTACACGCGAAGGGAACCAAGTTTCCTTACCGCACTACCCTCCTTTTTGAGGAAGCCGCTTATGCGAAATCGCTAAAAGCCGAGAAGGCGGAGGTCCGATTCCTCCTAAGGCCATCCTTTTATAAGTTAATGAATATTAATTTAAATATGAAAAAAGAAACATTTCACAAAAAATGGTATTATCGATTGCTTCAAATAATCTTTCTGGGTTTTTTCATATTCTTTATAATTGTAGGTTTTCGGGGTATTTTTTACGGAGAGGGTGAGCCATTTGTTGGGTTCATCTTTGCAGGCATTT
>ERZ1292632.1664-Hain-H43-01um-R2-1664-length-20763-cov-5_pt1 | contig 20763 bp, 20 predicted proteins | sample MGYA00564407_ERZ1292632 | MGnify/ENA primary metagenome ERZ1292632 (study PRJEB36523, sample SAMEA6512637) | groundwater metagenome | collected 2019-01-08 | study: AquaDiva: Metagenomics assemblies of 32 groundwater samples | reverse complement strand
ACGCTCCAGATTTTGTTTTACTTCTTCACCAGATCTATATTCTTCTAATTTTCTCAATATAGCTAAATTATCTCCAATTCAATATGAATTCATTAAACATGGTACACAAATTTATCACGATAAAGAATTAGATGAATTGAAATGGGAAAAGGTAAGAGGAGTAGGAGAATTAGTAGCGTTTTGGGGGAAATCTAGCGGTAAGGATTTTTGTTCTGTAGTTATACAAACTCGTGTAGCTTATCTTCTATTATGTTTGAATAACCCACAGAAGTATTATAATTTACACCATACATCTTCAATAGATATGTTAAATATGGCATACAATGAAGATCAGGCTGAGGGTGTATTTTTTGAGACGTTCGCTGAGACTTTAAGACAATGTTCCTGGTTCAATGATAAATGTAAAATAGGTACTAGGGTTATAGAATTTGATAAACGTATATATGCATGGTCTGGTCATTCATTTGAGGAATCATTTGAGGGTAAGAATTTGATTATAGCAGTATTAGATGAAATTAGCGCTTTTAAGACTAAGATTGAATTAGAACAAATGTCATTGAGAAGATTACGAGCTCCAAGATATTCTGCAGATTCAGTATATGATATGGCTAAATCTTCAGTAGAATCTAGATTTGGTAATTGTATAGGTAAAGTAATTAGTCTGTCATTTAGTAGATTCAAAAATGATTATATAGAACAATTATATGAATTGGGTAAAAAGGAATTAACTTGTTATGTATCTAAAGGATCAACTTGGGAAGTTAATCCATACAAGAAAGAGGAAGATTTTGCAGATGAATTCAGAAAGAATCCAGAGAGAGCAGAAGCTAGATATGCATGTAATCCAACTTCAGTAGAGGGTGGGTATTTCAAAAATAAGAATGCAATATATCAAGCATTTCCTGTATTAGATGAAGATTTTGTACCATCTACACATGATATATTCCCACAATTGAAAGACTGGTTTAAATGCAATCATTCTTTCACCTGTGCAATTCATATAGACTTAGGATTAACAAAGGATAAAGCTGGTATATGTGTAGCACATGTATCTAAATTAGTAGATGAAATAATTAAGAATGAATTAGGAGAAGAAACTTTAGTGAAATTACCTGTAGTAGAGATAGATTTGCTTACTTCATTCATTGCCCCTTACAATGGTGAAATAGATTTCAGTTTGATTAGGCAATTGATTGTTGAATTGATTAATAGAAAATTTAAAATTGGAAAATTGACTGCAGATTCTTGGAATTCAGCTGATTTTCTTCAAATCGTTGGTAAACTTGGTATTGAAACTGATACTAGATCGATAGATAGAAATACTGATGCGTATGATTGCTTAAAGGAACTTATATATGGAAATAGATTGAAAGGATATTCCTACATACGCAATATAGATACTGGTAATAGTAATGTAATTCAAATTAATGAAATTATAGATGAATTAATTCATTTGGTATTTACAGGTAGAAAGATTGACCACTGTGCATATTCCACAAAAGATGTTGGTGACAGCCTGGCAGGAGCAGTACAGGGAGCTATTGAAATAGGATTAAGTAGTTTTAGTCCTAATGATATTCTTGAAGGTGAAGACAGGGAAGCAGTTCTAAATAATATGTTTGTTAATAATGATAGAGAATATTTAGACAGAGTAACTGATACATATTTTAGTTGAGTAGATTTTATAAATCACACAAATGAAATCAATTCTTAGTCAGGAAAATATTACAGAATTAGCTTATGAAATGGATTGTTCCTATGTAGATGCTTACAGGGTTCTTGAGAAATGTAATAGTAACCTGCCCATAATTTCCTTTAATGAAGAGGGTGTATGGCGAACTATAAATGGTAGACCTATATTCATTCCAGAGGGTAAATCAGTTAAAGAGGCTATGAATATAAGTAGAAGAAATTATTATGATAAAACAATTAAAACTAACAGTGAAGAGAGAATTTTGAAATTATATAATTCAGATAAATCATTTAGAAATATGTCAGACACTATTAGATTATTTAGTGTTGGATTGTCTAAAGATTTAAACGCATATATTAATGATGAAATAGATTTCAATGAATTTAAGAGAAGAGCTTTGGGTGAGGGTGTTTCATTAAATTCAATCAATAATGATTTAATTCCATTGATAAAAGAAGATATAAATGAGGGAATACATGAATTGAAAGAAACTATTAATTCCTCAAAGCCACAAAAATTAACATTATATAGAGGGTTTACTACCAATAATAAATATAAAATAGATGATAAATTGAAAATTTCTGGATTATCAGCTTTTACTACTAATAAGGATAATGCTATTTCATTTTCATTAGCTCCAACTAGAAAGCAGGGTGATTCTGTAATTGTTGAATATTCTGGTAATATTAAAGCTTTAAATACTAAAATGTTTTCTCCATATAAAGGTGCATCTAGTGAGAATGAATTCATAACCAATTCAAATTTGAAAGTTAATAATATAGAGAAACAGAGAATTACTCATAAAAATACTGGACATGAATATGATAGATATTTCATTAAAATGTTAAATAAATAACTTGGGAGGGAATAGGATATGAAACTAAAATTAAAGAAAATTAAAAAGATTAATTATTGTTTGAATTGTGGTGAAAGTTGTTTTGTAAAGAGATACAAACCTGATTGTTTTTATAAAGTTAAATGAGATTAAAAGAATGTAGGAGGTTGCTATGGCTGTAGGAACTGGTGTAGTTATTCTTGATAAAGATGGTGGTAAAGTAGTTGAATTAAATGCAAGTGGGGATTTGCCTGTATTTATTAGTAATATAAGTAAGAGCCCTGTAGTTCTTCATAGACATGGAACTGCCGGAACAGACTATTTTTTAAATGCTAATGATACCACATCACCCAATGTTACTTCTGGTATTAATTTATCAGCTTGGGGTAGTGCAAAGATTGATTGTTTAGTTTCTGGGGATATTCCCACTTGGGATTTAGTTCCTTTAATGAGCAGCCCTGATAATAGTAATTATGTATCAGGTGATACACGAACTGTTATTGGCAATCAAACTTTTACTATGGAAGTAGCAGGATGTGATGATTTTTATGTATTATGCAGGAATAAAACTGGTACCAATCCTGGAATTAAAGTGTATGTTCAAGGGTACAATATTTAAATGAATATTGTTAAAGTAGTTTCATCTATAATTAGAAGTTTTTCCACCACTCGTATGTCTCTACGTAATTTTCGTAGAAAGAGTGATTTAAAAAAAGTAAATATATACAGGTTTCCTCAGGGACTTACATTCTATAAAGATTATAGTGGTTCTGGTTTAGATGCAGACTACTCTTTAGGGGTTCAAAAATGCACCTTCACCGCCTCCCGCTCAGCCACCAATCCTGCCACTTATATAGACTCAAACGGAGTCATCCAATTAGTTACCACCTCCAATATCCCCAGATTTGACAGCGGATACTACGACTCTACAGGCTTCAATACCGTTGACATTAATGGAATAAGAATAAGAGGGCGGGTTGTTGAGGGTGCGGGGACGAATTTGATAATTAGGACGGATGGGACTGCAAGCGGAAGTGGGTTATGGACTGGATGGTCAAGTTCTGATGCAGGTCTTAACGGAACAAGCACAAAATCACAGGTTGCTATTCCAGAATTAACTGGAATTGTTGGGGCTAATGCTCAAAGAATACAATACACTGGTGTTGGAGCAGATGTAGATGAAACAGCGGCAAATATGTTTTCTTCCACAAACAGTGGCGTGGCTACGGTTGTTTCAGGGAATGTAGTTACCTTATCTTTTTATTATAAAGCCGCAAATGTTGGGTGTAATTTTCACGTAGACTTAGTTTATAAGGATAATACAGGAACACTAATTAGCGCATCCAGCACTTCGAATTTATCAAACTCATCTTCTTGGCTTAAAATTACTGTTACCGGAACAGCACCAGCCCTCACCGATAGAGTGAATGTTAAAATAATCCCCACAAATATAGACAATGGAGATGTCCTTGATTTTCAATTCGCAATGCCTCAAGTAGAAATTAATCCCTACGCCACATCCTTCATCCCCACAACCACAGCGGCATTGACGAGAAATGCTGAAGTTGGGAAGTATGCGATTTTGGGGAATAGGACTGCGGCGCAGGAGACTATAGTTGCGAAGTTTGTGCCGTTTAGTAATTTTGCGAATGACGGGGTAGCGAGAAGGATATTAGACACGGAAACTTCGAGGTTACAATTTGCTAAAACAACGACTGGAACGGTTGTAAGATTTGATGAGAATGGCAGTAGAAGTGCTACAGGAACTACTACACTATTAGCCAATACTTCTTATGTTGTAGCAGGAGCATTACAATCAACCGGAAATCCAAATAAACAAAATTATCTTAACGGAGTATCAGAGGGAACAGAGAATACGGACATTTCATTAACTCACGGAACTTATTTTTTTATCGGTTCAGATGTTGCGAGTGGAACACATTTAAACGGTCTCATCCAATCCATAGCCATATTCAACCGAGCACTTTCTCAATCAGAGATTACAGTGGTAACAAACCTTCTAAACGCCCAGTGAGGTAAACTATGCCAGCGGATTTTAAGAATTATAAAGAGTGCTTCGTAAAATGCAAAGTGATAGATACCGACGGGCTAAGGCTTGACTTGCCTTTTCCTGTTTATCATTACACCGTCGTGGAGAATGGCAAGCAGCATTATTCTAACCTTGATGGATTAGCTGGAATTGAGGTTATAGCTTACATTCACTATGCTATAGCTGATGAGGATAAGGTTAAGGGTTATGCGGGATACTTAGGCGACGACTGGAAGAAGGTCAATAAGGATGTTGATGTTGCGAAACATTGGGCAAAAAAGAAGGCGGACGCTTATGAAATAGTTGATGAGTTAGGAGTGGTTACGAAGTATGAGGGCGTGGATAAGGATGAAGTGGTGCATCCTTATGGGGCAGAGGAGAAGGAGGAAAAGAATGATAAATAATGAACTTTTAATGGTGTTTCTTCCAGGTATTTCATGGATACTATTTGCTTTAGGTGGTACCCAAATAAGTGATAAGATAAAGGGATGGAAGGGATGGCGTAGATTTATTCTCCCTTTTGTGTATGGTGTTTTTAGTACTATTAGTAATGTAGTGTGGTGGAAGGTAATGTTAGTTATGGCTTTAGCTGGTATAGTATATTCCCTGCCCTACGGTCATAAAGTATCTTGGAAGATGAAATCTTTAGTAGCCTTAGGATACAGCTTGATAAGCATTCCTGTGGGTTTTTCAATTTGGAATGTTATAACTGGAGTGGGATTTCTAAGTTTGTTTAAACTATCTAATATGAAAGTAACTTCAAACATCTTCGTCTGGAAATTTGCAGAAGGAACATTTGGATTGCTTTGTGGAATTTCATTAGCGTATGCTCTTATGGGTTATAGTATAATTCACTATTAAAAGAGATAGAAAGAATTTAGGTAGATGAAGTTGTAAAGAACAATAAGTCACTCGGAGAATGATATGCCTATTGAGAATGACGGATTAACTACTAAGAATAAGCTTCAAGTAGATTTTAGAGAGATATCCCTTACTGGAAGTAAATTTTATCATAGCCAGGGAGTTCCTGATTATAATCCTGATGAATTGGTAGGGCGTAAAGGATTAGAAATATATAAGAAGATGCGGGATGATGATCAGATTAAAGCAGTTCTGACTATGAAGAAATTTGCTCGTTTAATGACTCCATGGGAAATATCTCCAGCTTCTCAAGATCCTATGGATGTAGAAATAGCCGAATTTATAAAGGTCAATTTTGAGACTTTGGAGGGAACTTTTGAAGATAATTTACTTAATATTTTTACCGCATTAGATTATGGTTTCAGTTTAAGTGAAAAGATTTGGTATAGAATTGAGAAAGGTAAATTTGCAGGTAAGATTGGGTTAAGGGCTATAAAAACTAGAGAACCTTTCTATTATCAATTTGAATCTGACAATTTTGGTAATTTAGTTAAAAATGGCATTGTGTATACTGGCCCAGGTGATAGTGTATTTGAAACAAAATCTGAAAATGTAATTTCTAATTCTATAACATATGGTCGTAGATTACCTGTAGATAAATTTATTATATACTCATATAATAGAGAATTTAGTAATTGGTATGGTAGATCTGATTTAAAGGGGGCTTACAGGTCTTACTGGAGTAAAGAGCTTCTGATTAGATTTATGAATATTTATATGGAGCGATTTGGTATGCCCACTCATGTTGCTAAAGTTCCAAAGAACATGAGTAAACCTGATAAGGAATTACTGAGAACTGTCCTGGATAGAGTTCAGTCTAAATATAGTATAGTAGTTCCAGAAGACGTAGCGATTGAATTACTAACTGCAGGAACTGGGGGCGAAGGTTCTTTTAGAGATTCTATAGAAATGCATAACAAATTTATCTCCAGAAGTATATTAGTTCCAGATTTGATGGGATTTAATACTATGACTGGTGGAGGTTCTTATGCCCTAGGTAAAAAGCATTTTGATGTCTTTTTATGGATACTTCAAAAGCTTGGTAGAGATATAGAAGAAACTGTAATTGGAGAACAGGTAATTAAACAGCTTGTGGATTATAATTATAGTAATGTAGAGAATTATCCTAAATTTAAATTTGAATCTATCACAGCTGAGGGAACTGCTACCAGAGCTAATATAGTGCAAATGGGTGTAACTGGTGGTTTTATTAACCCTGAAGAGGAGTGGATTAGAGAATATTTGGCTCTACCAAAGAGAGATGAGAAGTATGCATTAGGATTGCCTGCACAAGCACCTCCTGGTTTGCCACCTAAGCAGATAGAGGAACCTGAACTTAAAGATGCTGAGGACAAACTTATAGATGATTTAAAGACCGAAAATGGTTTAACTGATGAAGATTTAGAAGAACAGGCTGAAAAATTCACATTACATCCCAGATATTATAGAGTTATTGAGCTATGGAAGAAAAAGAAGTATGCTTCTGAAGAACAGGTTATAGGCCCTGATGGTAAAAAAGGTGTCTGGCGAACTGTAAGAGGTAGACCTATATTTATACCAGAGGGAGAGGCATCTGATTTAAGTGATAATTTGAGAATGTCTTTAGGGGAAAGAAAAGCTATTTTTAAAGGTCAGAATATCAAACCTTTTATTGATAGATATGAGAAAGAATTAATTGGTATTCCTGATAATCATATTAAATCAGCTAAAATTTTTATGGTTGATTCTATCCCTACAAAAGGTGGTAGGGAGCTTCCCGCTAAATATAATCCTGATGAGGATATTATTTATTTGAATAAGAATAATGCTAAAAACATTGTTGCTCGTTCTCTTATTCCACATGAGATTGGCCATCGTGTATGGTTTAAGAATGTATCTCATGAACAAAGAAGTCAATATAGAGAAGCTATTAATGAAGAAAAGGCTGTTTCTGAATATGGGAAAACTAATGTAGATGAGGATTTTTCAGAAGCATATTGGAAATTTATTAAAAATAAAGAATCTTTTGTAGAGAAATTCCCTAAACGAGCAGTTATATTGAATAATCTCTTTAAAGAATTCAAAGAAGATAAATTTGTTGCGTTTAAAAAAGAAATAATTATAGATATCTCTAAAATTCATCCTAATCCAGAGCAATGGAAATTGGTAGATATGTATAAAGTTCGTTCTATGTTAGCTGTATTAGATAGAAATGAAGATTTATCTCCAATTAAAGTAGACAAAGATTACAATGTAATAGATGGTCATCACAGATTGAAGGCGTATCTGTTAGCTCATAAATCTGAAGTTCCCATTGAGGTTGTGAATTACAATAGATTTGATTATGAAGAATCTCAACATCCAAGAGATGATTCTGGTAGATGGACTAGTGGTGGGGGGAATTTAGAAAATGATGTTAAACCGTCTGAAAGAATCTTTGATGTAGAATCTACTGGAGTTTCCCATTATGATAATCTTTTTGGTAGACGTGGGCTAGAAAAAGATAATGTTAAAGGTATTTCACAGAAAGAATATTATGAAAAACACAAGGGACAAGTTGGTAAGATAGTAAATATGTCCCCAGATACATATCTGAACGCAATACCATTTGCTAAACCAAGTCCAGAAAGTCAAAAATTCTTAAAAAATCAAATAAAAGATGGTAAGAAACTTAAAATTGGGTTTTTAGATTTTTCTGATAATAAATTGCAACAGGAAGGTAGAAATCGTGCATATCTTGCTAAAAGTATGGGAATTAAAAGAATTCCAATTCTAATTGTAGCAAAAGATAAATTGAAATTGGAACAATTGACTTCTAAATATGAAGAATTTGCTAAGAAATTTCAGAAAGAAGACAAACTACCTTTAGACAATAGATTTGATTATAAGATAGATTTTGTTCAGATGAAAGAGGATTTAGACGAATTTGAATCTGAAACTGTAGACGCTTTATCCACTATTATTAAATTACAGAAAGAGTCCCTATTAAAATCTATTGAGAAGAAAGGTATAATTGAGAATAAGGATTATACTGCAGTAGATAACTTGCAATTGAAATTTGTTGGGGATTTTAAGAAAGAGATAGAACAAAGGCTTATAAAATTATATTTAGATAGTAAGTTAGAAATGATTAGGGAATTAGTCAAAGGTTCTGATGGGCAAGTTCAGGTAGTCACTAAATTTGCAGACGTTACAATACAGAATTGGATTCCAGTTTCTCCTTCAGAAGCTATAGATTTCTTCAATAGAAAGGTTTTAGCTAAGATAATTACCAAAGAGGGAATTAAGAAGTTAATCACTATGGCATTAAGAAAAGAGCTTGAGTATTATGATTCCAAAGCTTTTGCTATAGCTGGGGTAGAGAAAGAGAATATCCTAAAGAAAGCTAAATTCATTCTTTTAGATGGATTGAAAGCAGGAGCTTCTACTAAGGATGTAATGTTTGCTCTTGGAAATATGTTTGATGACTATTTGGTTACTGGTGAATTAGTAGATGAAGAATTAAGTACCCCTGCAAGATTAGAAACCATAGTAAGAACTAATTTTAGTGAAGCTTTAAATGCTGGGCGAAAGGCTATGTTTGACAATCCAGATTTAGAGGACTTTGTCCCATATCTGCAATGGAAGGCTATTTTAGATGACAGGGTTCGACCTACCCACGCTGAAATGCATAATAAGATTTTTAAGAGGAACGACCCTGCTATAGATAATTTACCCCCAGCGGGCCACAATTGCCGGTGCCTTTTGGTTCCAGTTACTAAATTCGAAGTAGCCAATCTTATTAAGAATGGTGAGGGTGTTGAAGTATCTACTAAGGACGACTTTCCTGCTAATTTTCCAGACAAAGGATTTAATGTCTATGAGAAGATTACAAAGAGTTTGTCTATAACTATAGATTTACCAGAAAATTCTGAATTAGACACAGTTACAAATGAAAAGAATCAATTGCAGTCAGCTTTAGAAAATGTTAAAGAAGAAAAGGATAGAACTTTACAATTATTAGGAATCACCAAGGATAATTACGATTCTAAAATGCTTGATATGTATAAGGAACAACAGTCATTAAACAATAAGATATTGGAATTGCAATCCAATTTACAGGATAGGAATAAATTGAATTCTGAATTGGATTTGTATAGAAAGCAAATGCAAGATTTGATATCTAAGAATTCTGAATTAGAGAACAATATAAATGCATTAAAGACAGCAAAGGATAAACAGGTTTTAGAGAATAAATCACCCGTAGAAGAATTAAGTAAACCAGTTGATATATCTATTGACACATCAAGATGCCCCTATACAAATTGTGGGTCTGACAATGTTAAAATCACATCTGACCCCAATGATAATAAGATTATATATTGTGGTAAATGTTTGAATACATCAAAAATCTCACAATCTGGTGTTGAATTTTATGATAAAGTTAAAGAGGTTTGGGTTAAACAATTCTCCACGCAGACTAAAGTTTCTGATGCTGTTAGATGCCCATTTCCAAATTGCGGTGATGAGAAGGTAATTCTTAATAACAATGATGAAAAGAATGGTGTTCAGGAATACCATTGTTCTAAATGTGATAATTCCTTTAAGTTATTAAGTAATGGAGAATTATATCTGTATGATAAAATTAAGAAAGATTGGATTAGGCCGGATATGAAGGCTAAACCAGATTATATTACAGGAGAAATTTCATAATATGGCAGGATATGGACAGGGAATTATAATTAGGGATGATAGAACTGGTAATAACGCATCTGTAGATCCTCAGGGAGCTCTTAGAATTTCCGGGGATGTTAATGCTTCATTTTCAGCTGCCAGTATAGCTATTAATGATGGTGGAACACCATCACAGAAGGCTACTGTATTTAATACTGGAGCTATTAGAATTTCTGGTGATGTGAGATTGGCTGGGGCTTCTACTGGTGATGGTGCTATTTTAGATGGTGTAGATAGTAATATCAAAGCTACAGTTTACACTGGTGGAGCTATCAGAGTTTCAGGCGATGTAAAATTAACTGGAGCTTCCACTGGTGATGGTGCTATTTTAGATGGTGTAGATAGTAATATTAAAGTTACAATTAAAGATTATGCTAATTCTAATCCTTTAACTGTAGCTTTAGTTAATTCTTCTGGTGATGTCTATAATGGTAATGAGGTTTCGTTAAAGGCATCTACTAATAATATAGGTGATGTTGATATTTTAACCCTACCCTCTGATATTGATATAAGAGATTTAACAGTAGCAGATAAAATTACCATAGGAAATATAACAGTCCCTGTTGGTGTTTCTGGAGATATTTCTACAATACCAAAAGCAGGTCAAGTGTGGCCTGTAAATGATAATTCAGGTAGTCTTACTATAGATGGTTCAGTTTCAGTAAGCTCTCTACCCTCAGTTACTATAGGTCTTTTAACTGCACCAGTAGATATATCTGGTGATGTTTCAACTACTCCTAAAGCTGGGCAAACTTGGCCTGTATCTATTTCATCTACAGTAAATTCTCAGATTGTTGGTGGTATTAGTTCTACTGTTGGTATATCTGGTGATGCTGGAGTAGAGTTAATAGATTCTGGCGGAACTAATAGAGCTTCAATTTATAATACAGGAGCTATCAGAATCTCTGGGGATGTGAAATTAGTAGGTTCAGCTGGTGGAGACGGTTCTATATTAGATGGTGTAGATAGTAACATAAAAGCAACTGTCTATACTGGGGGAGCCATTAGAATCTCTGGAGATGTAAAATTAGCCGGAGCTTCCACCGGAGATGGTGCTATACTGGATGGTGTGAGTTCGAGTATAAAAGCTACTGTATTTTCAAGTAATAATGCATTAAGAATTTCTGGTGATGTGGTTGAGACTATTACACCATTTCCAGTAGTTACTGGTGGACAGGTTACTGCTTCTGGTGATAATACATTGATTAGTTCTCCTGGCGGTTCCAATAAACTAAGACTCTGGTATGTAGCTTCAGCCAATACACATTCAACAAGAGATTATAAAGTAGCTTGGAAAGAGGGGGCTGGTGGTGGACAAAGATATGTCTCCTTTCTTCCTTCTGCCGGTGGTATTTTTGCTCACAGTATGAGAAGAGGGTGGGTGTTTCCAGAAAATACAGCATTAGTGTTAAATGCTTCTGGTGATGTAGTTGGAGGACCACAAATAGAATGGACTGTAGAATATGATGTATTATAAACTATGGGAAAAATAATAATAGACAATCAAGAAGTTATCTTTAATGATAAATACAGTAAAAAAGATTTTACAGGTAAATCTTTATTATCTGAAACTGATTTAGAAGGGATAGTTATCTATGGTTCTTGTTTTTCTCAAGAAACTCCTAAGACAAGAGTTTTCTCTGATGCAGTAAAGAATATAACCTTTTATAACTGTAATTTAGATAATGTATTATTAGTGAAACCTGGATGGATAACTATAGGGTGTTCCGAAAGAATGTTTAAGGTTCAAAATGATTTAAGAGATTGGGAAATTGATATTGCAGGTAAACCATTAAAGGTGTTGAATGAAAAATATTGGATTAATGAAAAGTTTTCAGTAGATCCACAGGATATTCCTTTAACTAAGATTAGTGATATAGGAGAGATAAAAAGGGTGATATAATATGGCAATGTCTGCTTCAATTACCTATGAGTTTAGAGATACTGCTGATGCTAATATGGTTGGTGGAGGAGGATTTGTAACTGGAGCTTCTGGATATAATTATAGTTTACAAGATTCTGCTCCTACTGATTGGCAAAGGTCAGATGGTACAAGCACAAATTCTACAACTTTTACTTCAGTTTTAGCTACTTTTGATTCTACTGTAGCGGGAAACATTTTACATTTAATTTCGGGAACTGGAACTACTCCTGGTTGGTATGAAATAACGGCATATGTGGATGCTAATACTATTACTTTAGATAGAGTAAGTGGTACATATACTTTAGGTGTATTTAAAATAGGCGGAGCATTAAATGTTGGAGGCTCGTTAGAAGATAGTTTCTTTGAACAGTTAATAGCAGGGCAGATTGTCTATTTTAAAACTGGCTCTTACACTACGAGCCAGGCTATCAACACAGCAGTTGACGGAACTTATGCTCTGCCTATCAAGTTAGAAGGTTACCAAACAACCAGAGGGGATAATCCTACAGGAGCTAATCAGCCAGACCTTGTTCTTGGAGCAAACGGTTTGACCTTAGACGACTATTGGACTCTTAAGAATTTAGATATGACAGGAACTTCTACTACCGGAGTCAGACAGGACCTTAATGGAGTTGTTCATAATTGTAAGATTACAAATACAAGCGGGTCAGCAAATAGAGCAGCACACACTCACGGAGACAATTGTTATTATTCAAAGTCCGAATTTTCTTCAACTTTAGGTTATGGAATTGATCTTGCAGTATCCTCACTTATATTAGTATATGGATGTTATATTCACGACTCAACAGTGGGAGTAAGGCACGGTAGTATTACTGTAATCTTTTTTAATAATATTTTTGACACTTGTACTACTGGAATAACATCAGGTTCAGCTTCTGCTCCGAAACCTGTAATTATAAGTAATACTTTTTATAGTTCAACCGTAACAGGAACTACAGCACTTAATTATACACCTTCAACTGGTGGAGTATTACTCCTACATCTATTTAACAATATCATTACAGGATTTGGCACTGGCTATGATGGTCCAAGTCAGGGAACTAATTATGTCAGTGACTATAATAATTGGTATGGAAATACTAATGATATTAATGGAACTGATATAGTCAAGGGTAGTAATGAAACTGCTCTTGACCCAGGATTTACCGACGCTCCAAATGCTGATTTTAGAGTAGGAGCGAATATGAAGGCTACGGCGTTTCCAGGTACATTCCCGGGAGCAGGAGCAAGCTGTATCGGGTATCTTGACCAGGGGGCGGTGCAGAGAAAAGAAGGTAGAAAGTTATTTATGGTTATGGATTAAAAATATGAGTAATCCCTGGGATGGTAATGTTGAGAGAAGAAAGGAGTGGCCTCTTATGGAGGGACGTATTAGTGTGTTGGAATCCGAAATAAATAATATTAGAGATTGTATAAATGAATTGAAAGAGGCATTATCTTCTACAGTTGCTGGGCTATCTTCAGTTAAGGAGACAATAATCATATTAAATAATAATTTACCCTCTTTAAATAAATCTTTGGATGAATTATCTTGTAAGACGAATATTCACGAAACTAATGCCTCTAAAAGACATGCGTCTTGTGAGAAGATTGAATTAAGATTGGACTTAGTAGAAAAAGGGTTCTCAGATTTTGATGGTAGATTTAAAGACCATATTCGAAAGACAATTAGAACAGCTATGATTGGGGGATTAATAGGGGGAATGATAGGTAAGCTAACTCCTGAATTAGGTGGATTATTAGTGAAATTATTGTCTAAGTTATTTCTGGGATAAATCATGCTATGTCCACATTGTGATAAATTAACATTAAAACCACTGCTTGTAGTTGAAAATAATAAAGTGGTTTCTTATTTATGTAGTAAATGTAAACAAGAATTCTACATGTGTACTGGGGGATTACTTTTAACTCATAGGGAATTTTTGATGCGTAAACAGGATGAACAGTAATATTTAATTTTTATAATATATTGAAGAAATATGAATTATAATTTAACTGTTGGTTCAGTTCATGTTCCAAGCGCAATGAATACTATAAGTATTAGAGGTCGTGGGAAGAAATGGAAGGCTTTATCTATGAGTGATGTTTATAACTACTCTAATTCTAAAAGTATTTCATTTGTAGATGCTTATAAAGAAATGTGTTCTAATTTATATAGCAATGAGGAGAAATAATGCCTAATGAGCATATGCCTGGTGGAAGCTTTGATGCGTGTGTCTTAGAAATCCAAAAACAGGGCAAATCTGAAGATTCAGCTAAGAGAATCTGTGGTTCAATCAAAGCTAAATGGGAGAACAGTTCAGAGAAATTTGAATTGAATGAAGATGAAAAGAATTGTGTTTCTCAATATACTAAAGATGTTAATATTTACACTGATTTAGAAGCTGACATTTTTGCAGTTGGAACTTGGAATAAGGACAAATATTCTGTATCTGATTTACAGGAGATGGTGCAGAATTTTAATGAATTAAAAGATGTAGTTAAACCTCCAGCTAAGATTGGTCATAGTGAATCTCAAGATTATCTGAAAAAAGAAGGGCTTCCTGCAGCTGGTTGGGTAGATTCAGTAAAATTAGTTGGTAATAAGGTTATAGCTAGTTTTAAAGATGTCCCTAAAGTAGTAAAAGATTTGATAGATAGAAAAGCATATAAAAGAGTATCTGCTGAAATTTATCCTAAATATAAGAATCCAGCTAATGGTAAAATCTATAATAATGTTCTTAGAGCAGTAGCTTTTCTTGGGGCTGAGACCCCTGCAGTTGAGACTCTTTCAGATATAGCTGCATTATATAACATGGACACACAAGATTTCAAAACTTATGGTTTTGATTTAGAGGGTATAAATATTACTAATCAATTCACAAAAAAGGGAGGTGAAATCGTAATGGGCAAATACAAAGTTAGTGTTGAGGGTGCATCTAAGGAGGACTTGGTTAAGAAATTGTCCGAATCTTTAGGTGAGGGTGTTAAAGTAAATGTAGAAGATCAGTCTGTTGTGGATGCTGAAGAGCAGAAACGAATAGATGAAGAGAAAAAGAATAAGGAAATTAAAGATAAGAAAATAGATGAATTATCTCAGCAGTATGAAGCAGTTACTAAGCTTCAAGGAGGTAAGGATAAAGAGATATCTGACCTGAAAGCTCAGATAGCTGACTTACAGGCAAAATTATCGGAAAAAGAGGGAGCTAATGCAGATATGATGAAAAAGATGGCTGAGGCTGAATCAGCCACTAAATTGTCTGCTATTAAGTCATTTGTTAAGGATCAGGTTGTAGCTGGTAAATTGTTACCAAAAGACGAAGAAATTGTCGTTGCTCTTATGGGGCAGCTTGATGATAAATTAGTAGTTAAGTTTAGTAAAGATGACAAGGAGACCTCAGAATCTATGTTAGAGGTTTTGAAGAAATTCATTTCTGATAGACCAAAGGCTGTAGAATTTTCTGAAGTTTCTCCTCATGTTGAGCATAAGATTTTTGAATCCAAAATCTCAATTGGTGGAGTTAACTATGAGGTTAAGGATCAGGAGTTAGTTCAGAAGGCAGAGAAGTACGCACAGGACAATAAGGTGGAATTTGATGTTGCCTTAATGGCTGTGTCAAAAGAAATGGAGAAATAAGATACTCAAATGAGTCAAGGTCATGGTTATATTTTCGACGAATCATTTGTAGCCGATGCGGCAGTCGGAGCTTATCGTGTTGTAATCGCCGGTGAAACTGGTGATGCAAGCGCTAAGCATGTCAAAAACCCTACTCAGGATAATGCTACTATTATAGGTGTTTCACAGCATTCAACTTCTGCTTCTGGTGATACCGTTCTTGTTAGGAGAGCGGGGTTAACCAAATTGGAAGTTGCTACTGGTAATGTTACCTATGGTATAGCGTTGCGTATTCACGACGCACAGGGTAGAGCTGATAGACAGACTGGAGCATGGGTAAGTGGTGATGGTGTAATAGGTTACGCAGAGGAAGCTTCGGCTGCTTCTGGTGATGTTATAGAGTGCTGGTTGGCTATTAGAACACTATTGGGAGGATAGATAATTAAATGGCTACTTCAAACATAACGACCGGTTCAGTCCATGTTAGTGCTCCGCTGACTAACATTGCGATTAAGTTCAAGAACATGGCGTTGGTGGCTGAGCGTATCTTCCCTGTGGTTCCTGTAATAAAGGAAAGTGATAAATATTATATTTTCCGGAAAGAGGAATTACAAATAGATAAAGCTAAAAGAGCCCCTGGCGCAGAAGCAAAAGAAATAGTGTGGGATGTTGACACCGCTACTTATACCGCAGAAGAGTACGCGTTAAAGCATCTGGTTCCTGATAGGATTAGAAACAATGCAGATAATGCAGTTCGTCCTGACATCACCTCCACCCAGAAATTGACTAACAAATTACTGTTAGCTCAAGAGTTAAGGGTTGCAAGTGTGGTTCAGAGCACGGCTAATCTTAGTCAGAATGGCGCTCCTTCCGTTCAATGGGATCAAGCTTCTCCCAATATTGAATTGGATGTGGATACCGCTAAGAATAGTGTAAGAACGAACGCAGGAACTGATGCAAGTTCTATATTAATTCCTTATAGGGTAGCCCAGGCAATTAAGAGGGATACCACTGTTAGGAACTTAATTAGATATACAGTTCCTGGTGATATATTGTTACGCAATGGTGATTTACCTCCTGTGTTATGGAATTTGGAGGTAATTGTAGCTGGTGCAGTTCGCAATACTGCGAATGAGGCCGCTACCGCTACCATTGGAGATGTGTGGACTGACAATGTGGTTGTATTCTATAAAGAGGCTTCACCCTCTTTAGATGCGTTGTCTTTAGGTTACATCTTCAGGGTAGGCAATTGGGTAACAAAGACCTACAGGGAAGAGAAAAGAGCTGGTGACATGATAGAGGTATCTGTAATTGAAGCTGAGAAATTAGTGGCTTCGGACGCAGGTTACCTTTTGACCAATGTCATGAGCGCCTACTAGTAATTAAAAGAAAAGTATGGGGTTAGGGGAGGTTTTACTACTCCCCTAACCAATAAATTAGGAGTATTGATATAAATGGCTTTTGGAATAGTTGTTAAGAATAGAAATAGGGGAACAATAAGCAAAGAAAATAAGACTGAATATCGAAATGAAAAACGAATTAAGGAGCTTTCCAGAAGAGGCTATGGAATAGATAATATCAGAGCTATGGTTAAAGCTAAAAATAATGGAATTGAAGAACATCATGTTGAAAAAATTCTTAAACACCCTGTAAATCAAAAAGAAATGAAATTAGATGGAAACTTATAAAAAGGAGAGGAAAAATGATAAAAAAATCAACAAACAAAAAATATTCAGAGGTTTTAGAATTAAGTAGATTTGAAAGAATTTGGTTTTGTTCTGAATGCAAGAAAGAGTTTCCTACCTCAGCAGTTCCTACCCAATGTTCCTGTGGTGCTGAAGATAAAGTGTTTATGGAAAAGACACTTCCTATTGAAGAATCCGCTCGCAAACTCTATACTGTTCAATCTAACATAATTTATGAGGGAGACCACATCCCAAAAGATAGTGTAGTTTCTCTAATTGTTAAAGATAGAATAACTAAAAATCTTCTTTCTCGTAAGCTTATCTCTGAAGTTAAAGAATTAGAAGCCAAACTTGAAGAGGCTAAAGTATAATGGCAATAAATTATTCTAGTTCTGGTGATGTTAGAGAAATATTAGGAACTCCTTCAGAAGCAGAAGTATCTGCTACTAAAATTGATTTAGGAAGAAGAAAAGCTTCTCGATTAATTGATACATATTTAGAGAAGCCTTATCCAGGGCAAATACCTTTTACTGCTTCTGGTGATGTGCCTAGTATTGTAAATGAGATAGCATCTGATCTATCTGTATATTTTATTAAAAGAGATTTACATCCAGGTCCCAATCCTTTAAGTGATACAATAAAAGAAGAATATTATGATAAAAATATTGAAGTTTTACAGCAGATTAGAGATGGTGAATTAGAGATACCCGAATTAGCTGGTAAGCAATCTTCAATACTTGCAAATAGAAGTGAATACCACCCTATTTGTGATGTAGACAACATTGAAAATCATAATATTGACACCAATCTTCTAAGTGATATAAATGATGCTCGCAATGATTAATAAGAAAGAGCATAATAAGAATTATCATTTTAATGATTGAAATAGTTATCTCTGGAAGAGAGAAAGTTGATAAAGCCTTAGTTAATCTTACTCAAGAGATTAAGAATCCTCAAAAAGCTCTTAATCAAATTGGTATTTTAATGATGGCTTCTGTGAATAAGAATTTTGAGGAACAAGGTCGTCCTCAAAAATGGACTCTATTATCTCCTATGACAATAGCAATGAGGAGAAACAGAGATAAGTCTTCTATTAAAATACTTCAAGATACAGGTCATTTAAGACAAAGTATTGCATATAAAGTTGCTGAAGATGGTTCTGGTGTATCAGTTGGAACCAATGTAAATTATGGTAAAGCTCATCAGTTGGGAGGGACTTCTCATATACCAGCCAGAACTATAGTTCCTAAAACAGCTAAAGTCTTAAGATTTGTAATTAATGGGAAAGTGGTTTTTGCGAAGAAAGTAAGACAGAAAGCTCGCACAGCAATAATTCCACAGCGCCAATTTCTATTATTTCAACCCTCTGATATTGATAACATTAGAGATGTCCTAATTGAAGATTTGGGGGAAACAATTGATAAATTCAAATAAATGAAAACAATTCTAAAAGAAATCAAATCTGTTTTAAGCACCTCCTCAACCCTGTCTGCAATTAAAAAATTTGAGATTGTCTCACCTCGCCTGTTACCAGATATTGCATCAAGTCAAGTTCCCTATATAGGTATAGCCCCAGTTTCTACATCAGAATCTTGGGTAGCCCAAAGAAAACAAGCTGTTCATAGAGTTGAATTATATTGTGTTAATTATGTTCAACTTATGGAGAATTCAATAATTGGTGATACTGTTAAACCTGGTCTTTTGGAGATAGTAAATGATGTGGAGAGTGTTATTCGTGGGCACAGATTACCAATTTCTGACACAAACTACCTTTCAAAGCCGATAGAGATTTCTTCAGTTGATTATTCAGTTACTACATATGGGGATCAATTTTATCTTTTTGTAGCCTCAATTTCATTAGAATGCATTCGTCTATTTAATTTGACCTTGCCATAAAATTATAGAAATTATTAGTAATCATTAATAATTAGTAGTAGTATCATTTTGTAGACTGAAATTTAATAGTAAACATAATAAATTTAATGAAATTCAATTTTGAAGAGAATTTTGATTGTGAATCCAAGTGTATATTTCAAAAGATAACACTTGGATTTTTTATTTTAAGGAATTTAAGATGAATTTTCCAAAATTATTTCCTTTGACAGAGAATATATTGTTCTTTAATTTGAAATATTTAAAGAATAGTAAAACAGGAGTATAGATAATGCGAATAAAAGTTCTTACAGTTAGTGACAATCCAAATATGAGAACAGGACAAGGTATTATACATCGAAATATCTGTCAAGGTTTACATGAATCTGGGTATGATGTAATGAGTTTAGGCTGGTCTCCAGAACATATTGAGAATAAGCTACCCTGGTTTATATACACCACAGAAAAGCATAAATATTATGGTGAAGATTTATTAGATCAGATTATATACCACGAAAGACCAGATATTGTAATCAGTATTGGTGATAGTGTAACTGGTGATAGATTAACAATAATTAAAGATAAAAATGATGTTATTGAATTGCTTACATTTGAAGAATTATTTAATAAATTTAAAGATAAAATTATAACAGATGGGTATTATGAGATAATTGATAATCCAGAAATTTATACTATATCTGGGGAAATAGAAAAATTTACTGAATTAATAATTGGAAAATGGTCTAAAGTTAATAAGATAATAAGGCATAAATTAGATGGAATGATATGTAAAGTTAATCAGAAATATGGTGAGACTGCAATTACATTAAATCATTCATTGATTACTGTTAATAATGGAAAATTAGAAGAAATAAAAGGAAAAGACATTTCCAATGTAAAACCATTAACACAAATTGATGTATTACCACCTATTAATAATAATCAATTTGAAATTGATATTTCTAAATTCATTAGCAATGAGGATTTAATAATTGATGATATGTGGATATTACATAAGAATGGGTATATGAAAATGAAGCGTTTTCTAAAATCTGATGATTTAAAAGCTTTTTGCAGATTATTAGGAGCATTTACTTCAGAGGGGTCAGTTGATTTTGGAAAATTAAATGGGCCAAGAACAAGAATTGTTAATACTAATGAATCATGGATAAGAGCAATAATTAATGATTTTCAACAAATATTTTTTACTAATAGAAAACCAAATAAGCAAATACGCAAAGATGGAATAATATATTTATTTCAAACTCAAAGTTTTTTGGCGTATTTGGTTTTTGAGCAATTATGTGGAAAAGGGGCTTTCAATAAAAAAATACCTAATTTCATATTTAATTTAAATAGGGAATTTCGATTAGAATTTTTTAAATTAATTTTAGAGGGTGATGGACATTTTTTTCAAAGAAAATGCAGAAAAACTCTTTCATATACTACTATATCATTGAAATTGGCTTCTGGCA
>ERZ1292632.1659-Hain-H43-01um-R2-1659-length-20784-cov-6_pt1 | contig 20784 bp, 25 predicted proteins | sample MGYA00564407_ERZ1292632 | MGnify/ENA primary metagenome ERZ1292632 (study PRJEB36523, sample SAMEA6512637) | groundwater metagenome | collected 2019-01-08 | study: AquaDiva: Metagenomics assemblies of 32 groundwater samples | reverse complement strand
AAACCTTGCCTTTAGCCGCCTTACCACCAAGTAATACTTTTGCGCGTTCTATATTTTTAAATATATCAGCGCCAAGCCCGGTAATTGCATCAGAAGTTTGCAGGTGGTTTATCAAGCCATCTATTTTATAGATATTATCAGATGCTTTAATAACTGCATCATGTTGTGCAACATTTTCCTCACTAGTCTTACTGGCTGTTGTTTCAGCGGTTTTCAAAGTTGCCTGACGATTAGGGTCGTACTGAACAGGAGCTTCTCCTGTTAGTTGAAACATATCGAATCCGCCGGATTTCTTTGGCTGGTACATAACCGGGTTGCCGCCTTGGTCATAGGAATAAGCAACATTGCCATAATATCCACCTTGATCTTGTTGAGGTGCCCATCTTGGCCCACGGCCTACTTCTTCCCATTTCTGTTTTTCTGGATTCCATTGCTGTTGTATTTCAACGTTGCCTTCATACACGCTCTTTATAATCGGCGCGGTAGCGTTTTGATCCATAACAGACCGCAATACTGATGCGTCACCCGTACTTAGATATTGGGTAAAAGAATCAGGCGTATAATCCTTCGGGTTTATTTTACCTAAAGTTGATCTTGGATCGCGTGGCTGTAAATCCTTTCTCGCTTTCTGAATTTGTAACTCAGTTAATGACCGTTGTAGATCATTATTCTGGTTAGAATTCTGCAACTGATTCATACCCATAGCAGTATTTAATATGCCGCCGTAACCGCCCTGCGGGTTACCTGCGTTTAACAGGCTCAAACCCATCAGAAATTTCGGATCACCCAATATGCCCTGAATATCACGCATGGATTTTGTCCTCCATCCATGTCCGTATGATGCTCTTGATCAATGGCTTGTCAGATATGAAGTAAGCCACTTCCTTACTGTACTTGTTATAAAGTTTCTTGAACCACTTTGGAGAGAAGTATTCTTTCCAGAAATAGAACTTGAGCCATTTGAAGTTATCTTCCCCAAAGACTTCACGCGCCACATGGCACATAAAGAATGGCAATGAGGCGGCGGTCATACCAGCGCCAGCCGCCGCAGTACCAGCACCAGCAAGACCTGCTAATGAAGGCGCAGTGAATCCACCTAACGCGCTAAACGCCGGGTTCATGGCAGATTGCATCATTAACATATTAGGTGTCGCCGCCGCACCTGCACCACCAAATAAAGACGACCCCATCATTCCTAATCCAAGCCCTGTAGATAACGGGTTGGTTGGTGTGGTTGTCTGTTGAGAACTGGTACCGCCGTAATTACCCTGAATAGTCTGCATGAAATCACGCAATTTCTGTTCAGGCAGTTGCTGGTAGTAAGAATACCGCGCCATTTGATCTTGCAGGTTCTCACCGGCCTTGCCTTCAATAATACCGCCAACATTGGCTAATTGCTGGAAGTCAGCATAATCCTGATTGGCTAATTGCGGAGCCATACCTGCGGCCTGCATTTGTCTGTTACGCTCATTAGCATAGTCATTTCCATATAAATTAGTGGCATAGCCTTCCAGTGAACGGCCTAGTTGATCATAGGCGTTGTCCCTTTGATTTGACCAGAGATCAGACCCGTAACGGCCTGCTCCGGCAAATGCCGAGTCAATACCGGGCATAACGCCCTCGCTAAAATTCCTTGTCATGGCGGAAGCACCGCGATCATACACCGCATCCAGATAAGGATTGCCACCAAGATAACCGCCTTGCAGGGTGTCATTAACCAAACCCTGAGCATTAAAATTCAATGGCGAGCCTTGTAATGCCCGCCCTTCAGTCAAACCCAGGGCGGTTTCAGTTTGCGGGGCGAATGGTACTGATGTTGAATTTGGGAAATAATTTGGCCCCTGTGTATTATATAAGTCCTTCGCCTGATCAAACCCAAATGTCAAATAGGGTTGCTGTGCTTTCCACGGGTCAGATTTCTGTTGTACAGTGCTTGTTGAACCGCCGCCACCTTTACTCATAATTTAACACTCCACGCACCAATATATTCTGGTTTTTCCGGTAAAATTCTTGTCCATCCCCTGCGCCCGTACCCTCGTATATGTTTACATCCCATACTTTTCCCATATTGTTTCAATATATCCCATGCCTCAAGCAGCCAATGGTCTATATTTACACCGCCAACAAACGGAATATCGAAAACCTTGCACTGTGGATATATAACTATTTGAGTCACAAAAGCCGCCTCTATTTCCTCACCCTCATACGCAATCCATAACTGCATATCCCTGCCACTAATCAGATTATAAACATCCTTTGTTGTGTAAAATCCATTGGTATCTGTTTTGTCAAAGACTTTTTGTATGTATGGTTCAACCTTGTGCCATACATAATCTATATCTGTCCCGTTTACACCCGTGAACATTACATAAATTGTCTGTACTGTGGCGCTATCTTTGATAGCATTTGCTGGTAATACCACAACGGGTCAACCGGATTGTTTTGTGACAGATTCATTGATTGCTGGTTAGGTGTCATTGGGCCTAACATACCAGGCATACGCTGTAGCCACGGCATAAGCTGTTGCATGTTGACTGGCTGACCTAGAAGGCCACTTAAATCGGCGGCTGGTGCGCGTGATACTGGAACGGCATCTTCGCCACCATCTCTGCCGCCACCTCCGCCACTTAATCCACCTACGCCACCACCATTGTTTTTATTTCTCAATGACGCACCCCATCCCGGCCCTAATATAGTATCGCCCTGATACGGGTACGAAAATCTTACATTATTCATATTTACCCCACTAGAAAATATCTAAAAACCCTGTCAGTTTGTGCATTATTTGCATGGTTGATTGTGAAAGTCCGGTTAGGTATGTCATAATCCGTTGTTTTGACATACATAGTCCCAGCGCCGATTTCTGCCGCAGCGTTAGCCGTCATCGGCTGGAACAGGATAACGGTGTTATTACCTAGCCGGTAATCTACAACGGCAGTCGTGGCAACACTCGCAGTTAATGTCGCCGATCCGGTTGAAAGCAGTTTCCCATCCATTACACTGCGGATTGACTCGGCCAGTAACCGCCTGTGGTTCGTCTCATTCGCATGAACCAATGGCGGATAGGTTGCTTTTGTGGGATTGGTCATCTACGCCCCGTTGGTCTGGCGTAAAACTCACAGCCGACAGCATGATCAAAACTACCTGTTGTGCTCACCTTCGCCCGGTGATAACGTCCCTCACTTCTGAAGTGTGAAATATTTGTTCCAGACTCAGGAGAAATGGCTGATGAGGCAGTCACCATTTCATTGGTTTTGTTACGTGTGCTTATAGTAATTGTTATTGTCACACCGTCACCTTCAATGATTGGCCTTACCCCATCAACCAAAGAGCGTTTGCCGGGAAGTATTTCTGTTTCAGCGGTTTCAATGGTTGCCGCTAATGCCGTCCCGGTGAATGTTGCTTTTTGGTGTGATGTATCAAAAGCGGCTAGTATTAATGAGCCGCCCTTGTATTCTTCTGCGTCCAGTGACGTTGTATGGGCATCAATACTGGAATTTATATTGTCCAGTGTTTCCAGCGTGTAACCAGCACCCAAACCTGAATATATCCACTGTGAATCAAATACCGCATCGGAAAACTTGTTATTGATATAATCGTATATAATGGCTTTGTCCGGCGTACCGTCTGAGTCTGTTGAAGGGTATATCCAGACAATGATATGACTTTTCGGATCAACCGCACCAACAACACGGTTATAGTTAGCCGTGTCCACATCTGCAAGAAAAGTTCTTGATATGCGGTCATGGCTGATAGATACCGGCAAGCCGCCGGTTGTGACATAGAACCCGTCCTGTCCAAGAAAGAACACTTTTTCACCTACGGAAACTACCGAGTTTTTAGCGGGGGTTCCTATGCCGTTGGATATAACATCAAACGAAAAGACTGTTGGCGAACCGACATAGGTCATACGCCAGATAGCATATTCCTGAAACACCAGTCCGTATTCCGAACCGCCGATGACCTTCATTATCCAGCCGCCGCCATAATCAGCCGGTGCATATAAAGACTGCGAATCGGCTTGGGTAGATGCAGACGCAGCCCATGTAGCCTCATTATTAATACCAGACCAGCGGACTTTATTGGGTGTTAATGTCCCGCTTTCATCCAGATTAGCCATAACCACAAACTGACCAACAATACCAATATGCCTTGCTTTTGGTGGTGAGCCGCCAAGATCGGCAAAATTCGCACCGCCCATCGTGATAATCTGTGGGGCTTCATCAATCGCAACTGCAATGACTTTCTGTCCCCAGATTATAAATTCCCAATTTTCAGCGGTAGCGAGTGAATAATTACCGCCAAGATTGGTCACATCCGTCCATATCTGCGCGGCTTGTGTGTACAGTTTAGTCGCATCACCGGCGTAGTTATAAGCGACTCTGGCGGAATCAAAACACGCTACGCCGCCCCTTGCCCTTGCGGACAAGGCAGTCGTGGTTACTGCGGACAGTGCTTTAAGCGAAAGATACGATCTGGCATCGGGGATGACATTTCTGGCAACCGTCGCGCCGGTATTCTTGTAATCGGGTAAGTCAGGCAACCACTCGGCAAACGGAACCTGGACTGGATCAGATTGCAACATACTTTGTCACGCCGGATACGCCATCGTAATTATCTGCGACAGCCCGTAAGTCCGAGCCTGACGTTCTTGCTTTCTTGTCTTGCCTGATTAATCCTGCGATTCTACCAGCAAATAGCGTGTAATATTTCATGGCCGATTCATCATCCATCGCCCATATATTTGCTTCCAGCATACAGGCGTAAAGATAGGTCGCTGGTGAGTTGGTAATCAGCCAGTTGGTTGTCGTTGCATCAGATAAAGCATCCAGTTTCTTGAAATAAGACAGTTTCCCTGTGTAAGTCGCGTCCGGTGCGGGCGCAAACTCAAAGTTAGTCCCTTCCATCGTATAGATGCTTGGCTTGCCCGTGGTGCTCTGTACCGCGCCGGTGGAATCATAGAAACGGGACGGCGGAAGAAACTTGACCGGATGTTTGGGGCTGGTATTAAGGTACAGCCGGATAGACTCAAGCCAGCCGGTAGGAACGGCCACTGTTGACGAACTTAATGATAGATTGGACGTGGTTTCCATACCCATAATTCTTAGCGGTTCGCTTGGGTACTTATCATCCCCGCCGTAGTGTATCCGATCTTCAGCCAGATCAATAAAATCATCCAGACGGTTAGTAAACACCGAGTCAGTACGCGCCATCCAGTTCTGTATCCCGGTTTTCAAATCCGAATAATTTGCTAGTGCCATTTTGATCTCTTTTTAGCGAAAGGTTTACCCTTCACGGTTAATAATGCGCTATGAGAATTTTGTACATGCACATAAGCGCGTCTGGCCTCGTCAGGGTCATCGGCAAGAACATTATATTTTACCCCGTCAGGGCAACACTGTCCGCGCATCATCTGTTCCACCAGCACGCTTGGAATTGTGCAGGCATAGACGCAGCCAAAGGCTGTTTTAGAATACTTGCCGTGTTCCGGCGCAGAGTCCCTTAGAAACTTTGCGCGATCAAGATAGGGTTCAATGTCTTGTGAGGTTGTATCATAAACAGTATTACCGTCTATTTTAGTTCCTCTTATGACATCATCATCTTCCGCCACTGAAACCTTCCATATGGACTAAAGCCTGAATACCGGCTCCTGGTGTCACTTGCAGGTAAGCTGGGCAACCATAAGCCATCGGTAACGGATACATATAAGTCAACGCTACTTGGTCATAAACCATCCAGCCTTTCGACTGTGGGATGACAAGTTGCGCCGTCCCGAAGTTGGCCTGTGTGCCGGTTAAATTTATCGCCGCGCCGCCCAATGTGGCTGAAAGCTGGAAAACACTACCGGCCACACCAACTACCCAATAGGCCGTGCCTGATGTAATACTGCCGATAGATGTACCACCGCCGTTGTCATAAACGACTTTATTACCATTGGAAAGCCCGTGTCCGGCAACAGTAAAGGTATCGTTGGTCAGATTGACAACACCAGTATCAGTAGCATCAAACGGCCCGACTTTTGACATACCGTATAATTCCAGTTCTTTATGATCAGTATCATCAAAACTACAGGCAATGTTTGAAACGTGTAGGCGTGTGTCTGAACCTGGATTGGCTTGATTCAACGAAACCAGAGTAGCATCAGCCCCGCGTGTATATAAATGCCAGTCAGCACCTTTTAAGAGTATGCTCATTTAATTCTCCAAAAGAAAGGGGGCGGGATACGCCCCCAAATTGTTACTCTAATGCAGCCATACCCCAAACGGAGTTAGATGACTGGTCTGTGACAGCAATGAAGAAATCATTGCCAGCCTCATAGTGAATGAGGTAATCAGTACCTTCGGCCAGCACAACCGGAATACGGTTGCCGCCAGTGGCAGTGACCATCGCCCATGTCGCTACTACACCATCCTCGTAAACATCCTGACTAAGTGCTTCTTCATCAGCACCATCCCACTTGTACATTAAGTCAAAGTTACAGGTTTGGCTAATCATTGAAGTTGCGCCAGCAGCAGACAGGTCAAAACCGATTGTGGTAATAACGTCTTTGGACGCATTAGCCACACCGGATATGTCAACCTCTACCCATGTCCATTTGTTGGCTGTGCCAAGTGCCGGGAAATTGACCGTAGTCGCACCAGCAACGGAGTCTGTAATTTCCAGAACCCAATCACCGGCCGTAGTCGTCGCCGTACACATCATCCACATGCCAACTGACTCATCATCAGTCCAGTTCTGATCGCCGCCGCCAAGCGTATTGTCAGCGCCATTCCCGGCAGCGGGCGTAGCACCCACTACCAGTTCCAGCGAAGCTGTGCCCTTGCGGTATTCAGTTGCGTCCGTATTGGATGTAACGTTGGCTGTTGCTACCCACTCACCAGCCGGTGTCTCGTCAATGTGACCAGTCACCGTATTGGTTGTGCCATTAACAGACGCGCCAACTGACCAGCCCACGATTTTAGGTACACCAACATACTGGTTCTGAACATTGGCGTTACCGCCGTTGGTCGGAACGGCCAGGGTTACGTCATTGGCATTGCCGGAAGATGTAATCGTGCTTTGGTAAGTCACGGCACCAGCTACATCTAAGGTGACATCCATATCAACTGCGCCATCAATGTTGACTGCGCCGTCAAGTTCAACAGAACCATCAACTTCCAGTTCGCCCTCAACATACATATCCTCACCATTCATTGAGGCTGTACCAGGAGTGCCATTACCTACGCGCATGTCGCCTACAAGAAGGGTTAAACCATCTGAAGCGTCTGTGGTAAGTGTCAGGTCGCCAGCATCCGTTTTAGCGAATACTGCCGTTTCGTTGGTAGCATCCTGAAAGGTCATGCTCGGTGAGTCAGTTGTGCCATCATCAAGTACAATCCCGCTTGCGGCCTGCAAAGCCACATCCCAGCCGGTGCCTACGGTTATGGCTGTTTCTGTTGCGCCGGTTGCAGTTAAATTGCCAATATTCATGGCATTTAACGTAACTTGTGCATCACCAGCCAAAGCATCAATCTGTAATAGATTGACAGTATTTGTGCCACCGGAAGCGTTACCGATTTCAGCATCAAGCACTAGACCCTGATGGATATTTGTGCCAACCGTATCAACCGGCGTAGTAAAGGCAATTTCACCAATGTTTGTAGTCGCTGCGCTGTCTGCCACAGCAACGGCCTTAAGGACAACGTGATCGACACTCTTTAATTCAATATCAATCTGATCGTCCGTTGGTGCGGAAATTGTAGTATCCGCGTCAGCGTCAAGTACCAATCCATCTGCTGTGCCATCCAGGTCAATCAGCGCCCCAAAATCAACGGCACCGGATGAGTTAATGGATAATGCGTCAGTCGTGCCATCCGTAAGGGATGCCCCGCCGTCTACATTATTTTTCCATACCCAGACAGCATACACAGGCAGAGAGATAATGGCGCATAAAAAAAGTAAAGCTATGCGTTTCATTTTAATACCTCCAAAAAGGGGCGGCTATTCACCGCCCCGGTTAATTAAGATGTGCTCAGATCAGCCACTACGCCGTGTGCGGCTTCATTGCCCACAGCTAAAGTGCCTTCAACCAGCAACAACTTGCCCATGTAATCGCCCTGTCTTGGGATGTCCAGAACACGGAAATCGCGCAGCGTTGCGAATTTGACATATTCAGGATCAACAAAGTACACAACATCAGTCGGTACAAAACGATTCGGGATCAGGCGAACTTCATTGCCTAACGGATCAATGTACACATCAACGGAGTTGTAAACCTTCTTTGAAGCTTTATCATGGTACGGTGTTGAATTACCGCTAAAGGTCGCTGTTTTGCGTTTCTGGAACGCATTGAGATAACCTTTGGTTGGGTTCCCGCCTGAAGTCCATTGTGAAGCCAAAACAGACTCAAACATAGCTTCTGTCAGGGCGCGGGCTGTGCCGTCGGTATGGATGTCGCTACCATCACCAGTTGCGGGTGTTGCATCGCCAGCGATTGACTGGTTGGTAACAATCCAGGTCTGAAAGCCAGCAATTTTGCGGGCTGTGCCAGTACCGTCACCAGTGACCTTTGCTACGTTCTGCAAGAGGTTGGTTTCAACATCCCTTTTCAGTTCCTTCATGGCCTTTTTGACCTGATAGGACATTTCAGAGCCGCGACCATAATGCTTGATCGCTTCCTGCGAACCTGTGACCTGCGGTGATTTATCGGAAATACCACAAACATTGTTTAACAATGTAGTGGCGGTAAGTGCGTCAGCAGCATAGGTTGTGCCTTCAGCAGCGTAGTTAGTACCTACGGCTGTTGCTAGTGCGTCTTTCTGCCACTGGTGTACGCGGTTTAATGCCTTGCCTTTTTTGCAAGTTGAAAGAAACGGGGTTTCTGTCGGTGAAATGGTATAAATGACATCTTCGATGTCAGTCCAGTTACCGACCGCCTCGTATGAATCATATGAGTTGGTTACTACGGCCATTTTATTCTCCCTAAACGATACCTTTAGCCTTCAGATAATCGTCAATCCCTTTTTCGCCGCCTGATTTTTTTACCGTGTCCAGTATATTTTTTATGCTGGTTTTGTTATTAGTTTCAACTGGCCCACCCTTGACTACTTTTGGAGCAGTCCTGATTTTCTTGATTACGCCTGATTTTGCCTTTTGCAACTTATCATATTCGCTTGCTTTGTGAGCAAGTACAAAGAGTTTGGTTGCGGCTTCTGGCGGGATAGACAGCCCATGTGACGCGGCCTCTATCTCTTCTTGTGAAAATCCGACCTCAAGGAGGGTGTTCCTTACTTCCTGCGTACCGGCCTTGTAAGTTTCGTCATTGTCCCATCCGGGAATTTGTGACCTTAACTTGTAGGCTTCTTCAGCGAGTTTCTTCTCACGGACAGCGTGGAACTTTATTGATTCCTGTTCACGCGTCTGGATTAAGTGCTGATAGGTTTGCTGGAGGTTGTTTTGCCGATCCTGATATTCCTGTTTTAATATCAGGAATTGGTTTGGATCGGCCACTTTTAACTGATCCCAGTTAATAGACTGGTAATCACGGTTCATCTCATTAACGGCTAGGGTAATGACATCTTCTAGCTGTTTGGTTTTTTGTTGTCGTTCCTGTTGGAACGCTTGATGCTCGGCTTCTAAAGCCTTGCGTTGGTTGACAACTTCCATGTTTTGTTTGTTAAGGTGGCCTTCTAACTGGTAGCTTTTGATTGCATCATTCAGACTTACTTTCCCCTCTACACCATCAATCTTGGTTTTCAGGACAATCTTGCCGTTTGCATCAACGTCAAGCTTATCCACATCAATGCCCAAAACTTCTGATATTTCGGGAAGCGTCAGGGTGCTTTCTTCAGCTTCTTTTTCTGGTTCCTCATCTTCTTCGGACTCGCCATCCGGCTTGTCCTTTTCCGCTTCTTCTTCGTCCTGCGCTTCTTCAGTAGCAGGTTTGTTATTCAGTAGATCATCAATTTTCTGATCAATTTCTTCTTCGTCTGCGCCCTCAAGGGTAGCTTCTTCACTCATATTTGTACTCCGTCAATGGGAAGGGGCTTTCGCCCCTTTTGCCGCATCTCACGATGGGGCGTGTCCCGCCGAATGGGTAGGGACTATCTCTTAAACTCCTTTTTGACTTCCTTTGTTTCTTCCATCATCTGTTGTGCCATTTTCCCGGTATAGATATATGACACAATCATCCGTTCAATGGACTCAAACAACTGCTCATTACGAATTGCATCCATACACGCTACCATTTCAGTAGTTGGCGTATTCAATGTAATTTCGTGTAGTTTGTTCTTTATATCGCCCATAACTTCCTTGAATATGGGGTTATTAAGTAACTGTTGCGCTTCCGCGCCTTTCTGTAATTCCTGTTCGTAGTTCATAGTTCGCTCAATATCATGGCAACGTAAATAATGTCCTTTTCTCTGATTTTCCTTTGCAATTCCATTTCAAAGTAATACTCCAGTGCCTCTTGATATTCTTTTTGTCTTTGTAAAAGGCGTTTTCTTTTCGCTTCAAGCTGGTAACGTATCCTGTCACCTTTGGTAAATTCCCTGAACTCAAGTTCTTTAATGACCTGTTCAAGTTTTACATCAGTTTGTTCTTTCTTTGCCTCGATAGTCTCAGGCTTGAAATGCCTGAGTGAAGGCTTGATTTTTAACTTGCGCGGCTTGCTTGGTTTTGGTTCTGTTACTTCATCATCAGGGCGGTATATCCATTTTCTGACCGGGTGCGCGGTCGTTGTTGTGGCTACACTCCCCCAACTGTTACCCCAACTACTTAACCAGCTATTACCCCATGAGGAAGCCACTTACGGCCCCCATTCAGTTCCGGTTTGACCGTTACCTGTTACGGTTATATCATTGACCGACTGAATATTGCTATCAACCTGGTTAGCTACGGTAAACACAAACTTGTCGGTCTGGAGCTTGATAGCATCTGCAACCGTATCAACTGTGTCAACACTGGTCTGGCTTGCTCTGGCATCAAGTATTAAATCGAGCCGTCCGCCATTGACCCAATCTGTTTGTAGTTCATTGGTATCAGCAACAATCAAGGCAATATTGGCATTATCCGGTGCGGTATAACTTGCAGATGCTAGCCGTGAAGATACGGTCGTATCCAGATTGGACGCGGTAAGCCCTGTCACCGCATCAACCGTATCCACATTAACCACCGCGCCCGCCAATGTAGTAATCGCGCCGCCGGACACGATAGATGCCGCCGCTATATCATTGAATCCGGTTATATTGGTTGTCTTGGCAAGTTCAAACGCACCCAATTTGGCAGTAGTCAGTGAAGAGTCTGTCAGGACTACTGTGGCCGCGCCGTTTAACTGTGTGGTGTTTGTCATCGTACCGGCCGTGATATTGGTCGTATTGGCAATCGTGCCGGTCGGGAATGTAGCGGCAAGGAATCCTGAAGGTTGCGCATAGGATGCCATGCGGCTGGTTATGGTCGCATCAAGATCAGTCTCTACCAGAAGTCCATAGCTGCCAGCGCCGCCATACGTTGCTGTAGCCGCGTTCCATATAGCATCAGCAAGCACGGCATCGGAACTGGCATCAGTCAGAACTACCGTTGTTGCACCGTTCAGTTGTGTCGTATTTGTGACTGTAGAAACCGCGCCACTGGAAACTGTGATAGTTTCTCCTGCGGTTACTGATGGCCGGTATATTTCAATGACCCTGTCTACCGGGGCCATGCCCGCATGGGTAATATGGAAAACCATTTCTTGTGATTGATCGCCTGCATCAAGCGTCATGTCCTCATCCATAAGCAACTCATATACACCCGGCATATTGGCCGAGTCGGTTTCATTAATGGTCGGCGTAGTCATTGCAGCAGAAGCGCCACCATTCCTTGAACGATAAACGGTAAATGTCGCCAGGCCCGTCTCGCGGGTTTTTAGATCGGTGGCATCAACCGCGATGAAGTAGCAGTATTGATCCACAACACCGGAAGGTATTCTCATGCTGCTATGCCTTGTTCAATAGTGTGTAAAGTTTGTGGTACGACAGCGACACCCGTATCACCAATCCCGCAAGTAATGTGATGCAAACCGCCATAGCCAGTGACATCTGGCGGTCTAAGCGTGGCCCCAACAGATCGTATTGTTATACTCCCGGTTGTTCCGCCATTAAACTCAAAAGACAATTCATCGGTATCATTAATCGTAACTGTGTCAACCGTGTTTTCATACCAACCAGCACCGCCAAGTAAGGTAATATCGGTGGTCAGCACCGCAGAACCGTTTTTAAACAGCTTTAATGTGCCGTTGACGGAATAGGTGTTAGCTGAAAGATAACAACGTAAATTTGAAACAGTTGCCGCAAAACCTACCTTGATTCTGGCATTGGCTTCGGTCAGGGCCGTCAGGCTTTGAATATTCCCGGCAACACAAATATAATTCGGGGTTGCGGAAGCGGCACGCGCAAGGCCAAGTGATTGCGCCCATAATTCGCTTTTCATGGTGGTGGACTTGAAGGTGCCGTTCGTTAAACAAACGGTCAAGTCCTGCACGCCGGTATCGAGTGTTAGTGAACAATTAACTACTTGTCCGGCGGTAATCGCATCGGCCAGGCCGGTGACTACTTTCAGGCCGGTTTCACCCGTGGCAAAAGTAATCGAACCTGTACCGTCACCGAGATTAATCCGGTTTTTGAATACGGAATTATTGGTACGGGCGTTGGCAGTGACTCGAACCTGGAAGGCTTCCATCGTGGTATAACCACGTATCTTGAAACCGACCCAATTTTCATCGGTAACGCCATCGGCTGTCAAACCGCCGCCTAAAGGTAGATACCTTGTTTCAGAGGCTACATCATAAACTACCCCGCCAAAGTTAGCAGCACCATGAAAATTCCCATGACCGGAGGCAAATGTGACATTGCACTTCTGCCAAGCGCAGGTCGAGTCAGTGCCTGTGTCCGTGTAGGCCAGGTTGAATAAATCTGCGGCTGTCAGTATATCGGTATTGGTTGCGTCCTCACCAGAACCCGTACCGGCAAAGGCAACTACCTGATTACCATTCGCACCAGCATCACGAAATTGTAAAGTGTTAGTACCGGAGCCGCCGGAAATAACCCGGAACCCAAGGTTGGAAAATGTCGCACCTTCCGTCGCTTGAACCTGAGTATTCGCTTCAGTAGTGGTTTTGGCGTTGTAACCAAATAAATTTATTTCATCGCCGGAGGCTAATGCGGTGGTTGAGGCACCGCCAACCATCAATGCCTTGCCCATTACGCAATCCTCACAATAGACGTACCGGCGGGCTTGGAGATATTACTGATATAGTTGTTAACTGCGGTTGACAGTTTTGTCCGGTCGGTCGTCTTGGTCGGCCAGAACTGTTGTTTGACTCCGGTACTGTCAATCCCGATCGTAAAGTTCCCGTCCGCATCAGCCACAAACGGAATACCCGGGTACTTGTCGCCGGTAGCGGCGTAGGTCAGTCCCGTTTCGGGATTAATCATCCTGTTGTCCAGATCAAGGTGCTTCTTTGCCGCGTAACGGGCGTATTCCCTGACCTGACCCGATGCACGGATAATGTCCCTGACTTGCGTATCGAACATGCCTAGACCACGGAATTGCTGATGGTAGGTGCAGAGCGTCAGGGCTTTTAATGTAGTCCAGTCGGATTCGTATTCAGCGACACAACAGGGTTTTACCGGGCAGAGGTCGTCAAAGTAGTGCCAGTATTGCATTAATGCACAACTTCCTCGTCATCGTAGGTTTTCCCCTCGTAAACCTCACCCGAAGGGGCGACTATTTGCATGCGTTTGACCCGTCGTTTCGGGATAACTTCCTCACCGGAGGCTTCTGACCTTAAACCGGCACCGATACCGCGATTACCAATGTCAATCGGATGACCCGATGACAAAGCCTGTATTTCCAGTTTAGTGATATCAAAAGCCCGCTGCCATTTCTTGTCCTGTTCGGCCATCATCCACTCATATTTTGCCTTTTCCATTTCCATGTGATTTTTTGCCATTTCCTTCTGTTGCTCCATCTTCATTTTCAATAATTCCATCTGGATGTCCTGTTTGGCTTTGGACTGCTCAATCTGTTGCCTGCTTTGTTCCTTCATCTGGGCAATTTGCTGTTGCGATTGTTGTTTAATCTGCTCAACCTCAGCAAGTGGATTGGATTGCTGCTGTTGGGACATTTGTTGCATCATCTGTTTATATTCTTCAGATTCAGGATTGATAGCGTAGGATTCTGGATTGACCTCGCCCAAGGCTTTGGTGAGTTTTACAAATGAATTATACGCCTGTTTCGGCCCGACCAGATTAAACGGTGCCAACGCCCCCTGTGCCTCGGCAATCATCCTGACAGTTTCTTTCAGTTCTTCACGATTACCATTCCCCAATCCGACTTTCACACTTAAATCAGTGCGATTACGCCATTCCTGCGGGTTGACTGTTACCCATTCATTCCTGAGCCGGAACATGGTCTTTTTGTCCTGATATTTCATTAAATCAGCGTGGACACCTTTAGCCAAATCCTTGACCCCGATTTCCGCCAACATCCGGCAAATCATTTCTATCTTGGCATTGGCTTTATCGAGATTATCGGAAGCCACTTTTTCGCGGACTTCCTTCAAAACATTCGGATCAACACCCGTCACCGGCGGGTTGACCCCGGTACGATTGGCCTTGATCCGGTCAAAATGTTCTAAAACAGGTAAAACATGCCCTAATATGTTCGGTTTCGGTACGGGGACAGCACAATCGCCAACCGGCAGCTTGTCCGCAACCCGTTTAATCCCCATTGGCCTTGAAATAAGAAAATCATCCAGATTGACCCGTTCATTAACCAGCCACTCCTGATTGACTTGACCATAAGTGTTGTCCAGCATCGCCCGATTCAAAACAGTCTTGATCTGGATCAGGTCTTTTAACTCATCATATAACGATTCACCTACATGACGGTGCGGCATCCGTTTCGGTGTGCAGTAATAAATCGGGCAGTGATCGATTTCCATGTTCCACTCATCACCATCGGGTATTTCGTTGGCCACAATGACCACTTTACGCCGTTCCGCTTTACCGTCATCGTCATAATCCACCATGCAGTAGATTTCACGGTATTCAATCTCATCCATAGAGTGATCTATCGAATCACGGGTTTCGTAATAATCGGAATCGTCCGGGCTTCTTGACGTTTCTTCATCGCCACTCTCACTATCACCAGCGCCCAATCCGTCCACAAACTTCTTGTCCATGCCCATTTCAATGAGTTTGGTGCGGCTCTTCCTGGTGCGATGCTCGACATAATCACAATCATTCAACTTACCGCGCGCACCCCTGGCAACGCGGACTTCCTCAGCGGGGATGGCCTCGATACATTCGCGGCCAATCTTGCGGTTCACGCGGATCACCAGATCAACGACAGGTAACGGTACGGGCATCCCCTGTGACAGGACTTCCTCGGTGCGTTCTTCCTGGGAAACGACCTCTACTTCCGCCCCGTCCGCCTCATAACCCTGAAACAGACTGGCCGCTTCATCCATGGAAAGCCCCTTGTACCGTTCCACAGTGCTTTCCTGCCGTTCCTCCCAATACGCCTTGACGTAACCGTTTTTCAGTAACAACGCGTCCTTAAACCAGTCGTGCAAATACAGAAAACCGTCATTTTGTTCCAGCATGACGTAATTAACATAATCCGTTTCCTGTTTCGCCAAGTCCTCATCCTCCGGGCCGACCGGGAGAAACTCAACAACATCACCACTTTGCAAAAATACCTTCATCACGGATGGCATGATCCAGTCCACAGTCTCGGACAGGTCTTTAGACACAACTTTAGACCGCCCTTCCTTCTCGTCACCATAAGGCCGACCGTGATAACGATCCATGGCCTCGGCGCGGTCGTTGGACAGTTCCGACTCATCCCCACCTATCGCATTACGCGATAATGAATTAATCCTTGCAAGTAGTTCGTCTTTTTTCATTTATACCTTGTAAACTTCCTCAAGTTTGGTAACTACCTTGTCAACTTCTTCAAGTCTATAACCTTGATTTTTCATGGCCTTACGTGCTCTGGCAATCCCAAGCATGTGCGGGACAACATTAATGTCATCGCTCTGACTGGCCATGACCCGCAAAGCATAATCCATTGGCGGAACGCCTAATTGTTTGGCCGTCTTTGACTTCGGCACCTGATTTAACAGGGCCTTTATATGTTCAGCCGACTGGTTTTTGATCCGGTCGGCCTTCAGCGCGGCAATGCGCTTCTGGATTTCCTCAACAGTCGCCTCAGGCTCTTCAACCACTACTTCTGCTTCAACTTCTTCAATAATTTCTTCGTCTCTTTTATTTGCGCTCATACGATACCTCGGTAGTCTTGTTTAATAGGTTTTAAAAAGTCAGACTTCCGGCGCAAGCACTCGGCAAAGCGGAAATTATCATTACTATCAAGCGCGCTCATATAAGCGTAGCGTGAAGCTGACATTAAATCGTCATTCAAGGCGACGACATTGCCATCTTTCTTGTGGTAGGCACCTTTTTCCTTGAACCATTCCGGCAGCGTTCTAAAAACCTTGAAACGCCCCTCGGTCATGGCCCAATACATCTTTTTTAATCCAACATCAACCCCTTGCCCGCCGGTGCCTTCATTCTTGAAGGGTTCCGCCGGGTTGGAAAAGCATTGATCCAGCATATTTACACCTTCTTCCCGGTATAAATCGGCTATCGGTTTACCTGACTGCTTATCCTGCTTGTTGCCGTCATGCGGCCACGCAACAGGTATTTTGTCGCCGCCCATACCCTTAATGATCGAAGCCTCCTGGGAGATAGTAAGTCGCCGGTGTTTCTGGCAGTCAGTGATATAGGCTTTTTTCTTTTCGCCATTCGGATCAAACGCAAATTTAGTGACCGCAAACGGATGATCCCCGCCAAAGTCAATACCGATGATCTCATACCAGTCTTTGGGTATTTGAAACGGATCACACATGATGAGGTCGTCCGCTACGGGGAAGATCATGGCCTCACCCACTAACGGCTGCCCTTTGGAACGCATGTCGCGCTCTAATGGCATCATTTCCGCCAATAATTCTTCGCGTCTTTCTTCAGTGATATGCGGGGCATCTTCCCAGGTAGCGTTCATTAAGGCATAGTTCTCAGGGCATTCGTGCATTAAACGATAGACCAGCGGGGTCATGCCGTTTTCCGGGGTGTAGGTCAGGGCCAGTATCCCATTGGTGGCAATCGTTCCACGAACATACTGTTCCCAGACATCCATCGGCGGTTCTTCATCACCCCACCCATAGTCAATGCGCTTACCCATAAACTTACCGGCCCCATCCTCATACCCTAACAGGGTAATATGGGCCAGTTCCGTACCGTTATTCCGTTTAACGTGGATTTTCTCCGCCGCACCAGGAATCCCCGGTTTACGGTCTATGGCATGGATAAGATGTTTCGGTATCCAGCCCGTGCCGATGATTTCGTTGTCATCCTTGTTGGGTGTGCCTAAGAGTTCATTCTGGATCAAATCCCGGGTCGTGTAGGAATTAATCCCGGCACAGATAATATTCGGGTTACGGTTGGCCCTCTGGCCCTCCCAGTAATCGGGGTAAAGACCAGACGCATGAATAGCAACCTCAGCGCCCTCGCATAAAGTTTTACCGATTTGATTGGCCGCCATCAACGCCCTGACTTTCGCCGGTTTGCCGTTCTTACCCTTCAGGTTATAAAACGCCAACTGGTACGGGTAAGGGTTAAAAAACTTTAATTTATGGTAGGTACGGTTGTGTTCCAGTTCGCTTAATGATTGGCTGATGCTCATTGTCCGCCTTATGGGTAGGATGTAATTGTTCTATATCACCTGTATATATCTGTGGATAAGTTTGGATATAACCCCGTGTTTTACGCAGCAAACCCGCATAAACATTAGGTGGTTAAAAATTAACCAGTGGATTCACCCCGGAAAATGTGGGAGTGGGATATTCCTATTACAACCATAAACGCGACCCCACCCCCCTGTCCCCTTGTACCTGTCCTGGCCTGTCCACTTCGCATAATGGGTAAAGTGTTAAATAGTAAGTGATTGATTAGCTTAGACAATAGCACTTATCCACAGTAATAATCACTATGGTTATACGTAACCTATTGATTATATTAGGTGGTTAATAATCATACAGTACCACTAGATGTAGTGTTGTATTATTACAACAGCGTATGGGTGGGTGAGTGTGATTGCCTATCAGCACTATCATTACTGGTTATCTATGAACTACTTCACTACTATTTAACTATAACTCTACCTATCACTTACCCTATTACTACCCTATGGCCTTAATAATAGGTACCACCTTGCTTTGCAGGTGTTGACCTAGTGTCTCATGTATCCTGGTTGCCTCCTTACGCTGTAGCCGGGTTAATTGGATGATAGTCTGCTCATCCAGTACGCTTGCCAGCTTGATCATATCTTCCTCGATGGTACCCGGTTCAGTCGTGGACTTCTCGAAGTCCTCTGGTGTTATGTCAGCTAATAGCTTGCCCTGTATAGTCTTTAACGCGTTAACCTGGGGTGCTGTAGCCTGCACCTCACCTATCCCTATGGATACCAGTGTGTCATTGATTTTGGCTAACTGCTGCGCTAACCGAGCGCGCTCGTTCATGATGTGCCGCTTCGTCAGACTGTATTTCGTATTCTTGCTAAGTTCTTGATTCATAATTAGTTATTTATATCTGTTGGTGAGAGAGTGATTGATTAACATAACCTATCGTAACCATTAATATATTTCATTGTACAATACATTGAACTGTACTATACTGTACTTACTGATACACGTAACCAACAAGAGGAGACTACACATGACAAAGAGCGCCAAATACTACAGGACTACACATAGTATGTGTCCCTGGTGTTCTCAAATATCGCCTAAAACTGGAAATACTTGTGGGCATTTATTCAAAATCACAAAATCTGGTATTTATTTCTGGTATTGGGGGATTAGACCTATTAAGGCGCCGACCTGATATATCCCTGCTCAGGCTCTATATGAGCCTGATCTGGATGTACCACTAATAACACTAAAGAGGGTTAAGACTATGAAAACACGTGACAACATGATCCCAGGCAAGGAATATTGGGATGCTAACTGGAACGATACCATTGCCAATAAATACTGCATAGATAATGATGGTAATGTCACTATACAAACCATAAAAAGATATGGCAAAGATAGTGAGCCAAGAGTTCTTGGGCCAACAGAATACGACGGCTTTTTAACAGAAATAGAGAAACAAAATAACTGGTCTGAATCTCATGGATACTAAAGAAGAAGCATTAATAAAAGCAATCTTGCACTTAATAGAAGTTGAGGAAGATTGCTTAAAATCCAGCAATACATTAACTGGGCAAGAATTATCTATCGCCCTAAGTGTATGTGAAAATATAAAGGAGAGAATAAATGGCACTGTACTTTATCTTACAGCAGACTGCTTGAGATCTCTGGAAGATAGATTACCAGCGAAATCAATCCCAGGAATTAATAAATGACCACTAACGACACACTTAACCAGTTAGTCAAAGCCCACCAGTTACGGGCCGAACACGTAGCCCTAATGCTTGACCGTAGCACGTACACGGTAAGACAGTGGTTATCAGGTAATTGGGTTATGCCGGATAATATGCTCCGGTTACTTAAATATGAGATCGAATCACGCAACACTGATACTAAATGAGGAGGTATCAATATGACAAAGGATAAAACATGCTCCTGCTGTGGCGGCTACGCTGGTAAATTTCAGCAATGGCATAATCGAGATACTGGTTATGGCATATGCGTTAAATGCTCAGACTGGATGGCCGAGCGTTGGCCATCTGAAAATCAGGCTAATCTGTACGGCCAAGCCGGTGTCCATAGGGCATATTCGACGTATGATTACCCGTCGCGTACGGTTAATGTAACTACTGCGGATGGCATATCATGATCTCACATAATCACGCCATCGCTATTATTGCATCGCACCGTAAATCATTGATATTGTTTTATACGGTAATGGGTGCAAGACCACAATACTCAATACTACAACTATCCAGGTTTACCTGGTACGGAGGATAATATGAATAAATACACTATAGTTTGGCACGCGCACCATGAATGTAACTCGCCACTGGAATTTCTCGACGAGAGTTATGCCTCTCGACTGAAAACCATAAAAACCGAAAAGGCAAAAGAGGAATCGCCTGAGCAGATTGCTGTACGCTTGCGGCTGTTCAAGAAATTCAATGGCAAGTTGCCTGTAGCCTTGGACGCGGCCGACGCCGCATGGGTCAAGACCTGCGCCGCACGGGTCAAGGCCTGCGCCGCATGGGTCAAGGCCTGCGCCGCATGGGACAAGGCCTGCGCCGCACGGGACAAGGCCTGCGCCGCATGGGACAAGGCCTGCGCCGCATGGGACAAGGCCATACAGGACGCCATGCCTGAGATTATGAAATTACACGCAATACAATGCGGTTGTGGCTGGACACCGGAGCGGCCAAATATTTTTTATTACACAAACAAATAACCGCCATTAAACCCGCTTAACGGCGGGTTTTTTATTGTCAACCATAAGGCAAGTTATTGACAACCTTATGAGATACATTGTCAACCTTAGTAAGAGCCTAGAGTGATTTTATGACTTTCTAATGTTTGTCTTGCGCTTGTATAAGCGAGTCTATGATCTGAAAACGATTTTTCATTAACTATAGTCATTTCAGGTAAATGAATTGTCCAATACCACTTGCCATCTTGAGGTAAAAACCAATGGCTATTGATATTAAAGAGTTAGACCGCGAAATAGCGGAAACTAAACA